>ERZ808043.14-NODE-14-length-94351-cov-6.368288_pt1 | contig 94351 bp, 92 predicted proteins | sample MGYA00380194_ERZ808043 | MGnify/ENA primary metagenome ERZ808043 (study PRJEB31490, sample SAMN06133370) | cow dung metagenome | isolation source: H3 | host: cow | place: China: Chengdu | collected 2015-05 ...
TTTGTTTTTCTCTTTCTCTTTTCATCTATATTATAGCACAAATTTTTCATTTGTCAAGTGTTTTTCGAAAAAAAGTTGTTGATTTGTCAAACGTTTTTTAGTAGTTTTTTGAAAATTTTTGAAATTTTTTTATTTTTTTTGATTTTACCCCTGTTTTCGGGGCAAAAAAATAGCGTCTGACAAAATTCCTTACCTTAAAATTATATGCTTTTAAGCAAAGAAAGTCAAACGTTTTTATCTGAGCACAGCAAAATATACCCCTACTGCTTGCAGGAGCCTCTTTTGTACGTTCCGCAGCCTTACGCTGCCTTTTTCTTCAAGAATCGTATGCTGTAATTCCTATTCTCTTTCAGTAATTCGATTAAATCAAGCCTTTTTTGAATCGGCGTCCACCACTTACGTTTACCGTCCCTATCTCTCAAAGACGAGTGAGGTCTGTTGTTATAGCGTTGATTCCACTCAGACATTTTTTCTTTTAATTCCTCATACGTCGTAAACGTGAGCGTACAATAAAACCCCTCATTGTCGCTGCGGTGCGAACGCTCAACCTTTCCGTTATGACGAGGCGTGTAAGCTCTGATAAGCTGATGTTTTATTTTAAGACGCTGCAATAGCTTATCGACGATATGTACTTTACCGTCGCCCGTGCCTTTCGGGTTTGTAAATTCGGTGCCGTTATCCGTTTGTATGATTTTAGGGATATATCCAAAATAAAGAATTGCTCTCTGGATAAAATCGACGGTTGAGTAGCCGCTCTTTTCTTTATACGGATATAAAAACCTCTCCCTCGTCGCCTCGTCAATCATTGTGTATTGATAATACCACTCCTCAGAAAACTTACCTTTGTTGCACTCTCTCGGAACATATTTTACGTCCATTTGCATTTTTAAGCCCAACATTTCAGGCGTTTCGTAAGGTTTAGCAACATATTTTTCTCTTTCTTCTGTAGGTCGTAAATTATTTTTTACTACAAAGCGATAAAACCCGAAATACGTGCGTGAGTATGCGTATTTCTGTCTTAATACGCCTAACGCCTCAGCATAGCTAATATCAGGCTGCTCTTTGAAAAGCTCCCTGATGTATTCTTCCTCCTCTGAGGTGTGAGATTTCGGGTGTGGAGTATGAGGTCTGCTTGATTTGTTTTCAAGACTTTCTCTCGTGCCGTCCCACTTAGCCCTCCACCTGTAAAGAGTCTGCTCGGTACACTTGAATTTTTTTGCCACCCTTAGTATATCCGTCTTGTCAATAAGCCACATTTTAAGGGCTTTTTCCTTTTCTCTTGCTGTATATTTTACGCCTTTCATCGTTTGTACCTCCAAAAGCATTATAGCATATAAATCAAAAAAACACAAGCCTGCAACCCCCTCAAGAGGTTGCAAAATTTCTCTGCGTATGCTATAATAGTAAAACTATTATCTTTTTTGGAGGAAAACTATGCTTTTTAGAAACTATAAAATAGTCCCCCCCCCCCCCCGAATTTTACGAATAGTTATCCACATTTCACAGCCTCTACTTTGCAGCGGCAAGGGAGCGTGATTTTATGAGATACCGTGTAGAATATGAAACTTACACCTCTAAACTCGCTACGTTCTTATCGTTGTTAAAAGCAAGTTTTTGGATAGGCTTTGCCTTTTTCTTCCCGATATTCAATATTCCCTCTTTTATTTGCCTTGCCTGCAGCGTTGACGGAGCTACCGTCGGAATTTTATTCGGCGTGATGTCAGTTGTTTCGATTATCGCCTATATTCTTTTCTGTGTTTTTGTAAAACCCGATAAGGTTGACGATTTTATGAGTAAACGCAGCAAGCCTAAAAAGGGTATTCAGGGTAAGCGTAGAGAGAAAATCTTACGTGAACACGGTTTAGACCCTGAGCAATCAGAGGACTTAATCGTTGAAAAATATCGAGGTAAAATATACATCTACGGACATAACCCTCAAGGCAAGCCCGATATAAGATATACGCCTACTTATGGTTGGTCGCAAGAAATTCATTACGATTTTCCACCCGATAACAACGAAAAATAAAAAATAATTTTTTGAAAAAAGAAAAACAACACCGCCCGTCCGTCCTATACTGACAGACAGTCTGATTACTTTTTTATTTATATTTAATTTTTCTTTTTTGTTTTTGTTTTTATTTTTATTTGCATAATTTTGCATTGCATTTGCTAAGCAAACTGTATGCAAGTGCATTGCATTTGCATTGCAAAAGCATAACATTTGCATAACACAAAAAGCCGCTCACTCGGAACGGCTTTTTTCTTTTAATATTTTATTATTTTTTCTGTTTTTAATGGCGTCAAACACCTTTCTTACGGCAAAGGTTAAAGCGAAACATAGAGGGAGAAACGGCGTGAACGGAGCGAGCCAAAACGCCCAACACGTTGCAGCTATTCCATACCACCACGCATTACCCGTCAATATTCCTAAGAGAACAGGCACCCAAACCTCGCAGGACAAAACAAGAAACACTATAATAAATATAATAATGTTAGTTTTGTCTTTTAGCTGCTTAAACAGTTTTTTCAATAGGTCGAGGAATTTCCTCCACAATCGCCTCATTGATAGCCTCCACGATTTCCTTTGCCACCTCTTTCGGTTTAATAAACGGCTTAGGCTCAGGGTTTTCTTCTACATAATCAATAAACTGCTCCATTAGGTCAGCTTGGTCGGTCATATAGTTTGCGGTATCGACGGTAATATTGTCGTACCCCATTTTATAGCCCATAAAACCATTTAGAACAACAGTCGAGAGTTTCAGGCAAAGCTCTGCAAACGTCGCCCACGAAAAGTCTGTTACGGCGTCTAAAACGATTGCACCCGTAAAGAAACAGGTAAGCAGCGTCGTAGCGAATTTTATGCCATAGTTTATCCATTTCTTGGTCGTCGGTTTCATACCGAGCGGAGCTCTACGTCCGCCGCCTCTACCGCATTTCAGAATCATATCCGACGTCAAGACGATAGGCTGCGTATTGTTTGCACGTATGATAGCTGCAACCTCTGTCTTAGAAAGGCTTTCGTCGTTTTCAAGCGTTTCCTTGTCTTTGCCGATATACTTTTCCTGATACACTTTATAATCTATACCAACCTCCGTCAATATAGAGTTTCGAGTGCTTTTAAGTTCTTCCTCAATGTAGTACCTACAAAATTCAGGGAGCCTGCCCTGTATTTTTTTTGCCGTAATTTTTGTCCTAAGTCCCGTATATTTATTGCTTGCCTCAATATATAAAGTGCTCTGCCTACCTGCTTTCATACCGCTATCAGAGCAGTTTATATACATCGTGTAAGAGCAAAATAAAAGGACAAAGAACGTTAAGCCGAGCGTAGCCACCTCCGCAAAGGTTGTAAGGCTTATATTTGTCGTAAAAACGACGATAACAAGCATTACGATAAAGACGCTAACAAAGAGCCCCGAATTACTCAAAATGCTACGCCCTACTTTCTTCTTGAAATTGTTACTACGTTCAATATAATCGCCCATAGTATTTGAGGGCTTTTGCGTATTGCCGTCCGTTTTAATAGGCTCCATACTTAAACACCTCCTTTACCGTTTCCGTTCGGTGGGTCTAAATTTTTACCTATCTTGTAAATTACAGCTCCTATGATATTTGCTATAAGCCCTGCAAAGCAGATTATAACCATTTCGTCTATGATGTTTCTCAAAGCCACGAAAAGAACAAAGAAAATACACCACATAACCCAAACCGCAGGCGACTTAAAATAAGCTAAAATCTGTTTCAAAAAAGGAATACAAGACAGAAAGGCAAAGATAAGGAATAGCCCTGATACCGTCGCACGAGAGCTCCTTTCGACCCAAATAGGAAAGTGCATAAGCGTCGCAATTAAAGGCACGGCAACGTCGATAACAACTGCGGAAATTTTGCAGATTTTTCCTTTTGTTGCGTTCGTCATAGCTTATACCTCCGTTTCAGTTTTTTCCTCCGCTGTCGCAGCAGCACTTTCTTCCGTAGATTGCACAGCGGTACTATCGACAAGCTGTTTCAACGTTTCCTCGTTCCCTACAAGCTTAAGCACGTCCGCATATTCAAGATTTACGAGGTCTTTAACGCCCTGCGGCACGTTCTTGGAATTTGCATACACGGTAACGAGAATTTTCAAAATCGCCCTTGTCTGTATGTACGCCGCCATAGCCGTTTTTTGTCGTTCGTCCTCTTTTTCGTCAAAGCTATTGAGTGTTTGCTCAAATTTGTTGTACCCTGCAATAAGCTCGTTTGTAACGCCCACGACATTGTTTTGAGAGGTTTCTGTGTTATAAACACCTTTTCCGATACTTAAAAGCTGACTACCGATAGCCGTGTAACTCTTTTTCGATTTTGCTTTTTCAATAATAAGCATAATAACAAGAATCACATCGCCTACGGCGGTAATAATTTCTGTTTTATGTTCCGTAACCCACTCGTACATACGGCTAAAAATCGTATGATTTTCAACCTCAGGCTCAGCCTCAGGAATTTCCTCAGGCGTAATGTTTTCCGAGCCCTCAGCCTCGATTTCAGCGGCATACGCCGTTGTCGTTTGTACCGTGCCTATCCCCAAAGCAAAGACACTAAAGGAAAGAACGACAGCGATACAAGCAATGAAACAAAAAAATTTCTGTTTTAACGTTTTCATAGTAATTATCCTCCTATACTATGTCATATCCCTCAAGCAGCTTGGTTAATTTTTTTTCAAGCTCCGATATTCTTTCCTCGTGTTTATCGACGGTGTTTTGTAACGCCGCTTTTTCGATTTGTATTTTTACGAGCTTGTTTTGCAAGTTCACATCGTCAGGCGAAACAATAACGCCAACGTCCTTTATTCGCACAGTCTTAATTCCCTCGCAAAGCCATTTTTGAGCCTTTACCGAGCCGTTTAGCATAGCGACGGTACATTTTATTGTACCACGCAAAAAAGCTGCGTCAAGGCTGCAAATTTCGCCCTCAATTAAACGATACACAGAATTGCCGTCGTCCCTCTCAAAAACCGCCGTCGCACCCTCAGGAGCTCCCGTAAAGGTAATAAACAGTTTGTCCGTTACGAGCTCAGGTTGTCGAGTAAGGATAACGCCCGTCTTATCGCAAAGCAACTTATACTCCATTTGCATTGTTATTCTCCTTAAACAGATTTTTGTAGAGCAAGTCCATTTTCTTTAATAAATGGTAACAGTTTCCACGTTGAGCGTGCCCTCTCCAACTTTGATAGGAGCACTCAATACGCTTTATCGAAAGTTTACCCTGTTCGTGCAACCTTTTATATTTTTTCAGCCGACGACGCATATTTACCTTTGAATCACGGCGGAGTTTTCTGATTACCTTACCGCTTTCGGTAAGATAGGTATGAAAACCGAGAAAATCTATGCCGTTTCTCAGCGGAAAGATGTTTGTTTTACCGTTAAGCTCCAAACCCAACGCCGCAACGTATTTCCTGATTTCGTTCAGACAGAATTTCAAATATTCTTTATCGCTGTGAATCAGGTAAAAATCGTCCATATATCGCCCGTAGTATGTTACACCGAGTTTTTCTTTTATGAAATGGTCGAGCCCACTCAGATATAACAACGCAAACAACTGCGACGTCTGATTTCCTATCGGTATTCCTACCGCTCCCTCCGTGCTGTCAATAATTTTATCGAGCAGCCACAGAGTATCTCCACAGTCAATATGCTTTCGCAGCATATTTTTTAGGTTAGCGTGGTTAATATTGTAAAAATACTTTCGTATATCGCATTTTAACACCCAACCGTCTGCGGAGCCGTTTCGCCTGTAATATCGACGCATAAATAAGCTTAGCCTATCAAGCCCAAAATCTGTACCTTTACCTCTTTGCGAGGCGTAGTTATCAAGAATAAACGACTTTGTGAGAATCGGCTCCAAAACATTATCGCAAACAGAGTGCTGCACGACCTTATCTTTGTAGCTAACGCTCATTACGACACGCTCTTTCGGCTCATAAACCTTAAAAACCTTGTACTCTGAAAGAGAATAGGTTTTATCAATTAGCTGCTGTTTTAGCAGCAAAATAGCCTCCATAAGGTTGATTTCAAACTTTATCGTAGCTGCTTTTTCGCTATTACCCCTGCGAGCTTTTAGATGTGCGTTATACAGGCTGTCAAAATTATGTATTCTTTCATACATTTGCATAAATAAGCTCCTTGCCGCTTGGAGGGCGTGCATTATTCAGGCACGCCCGTCGGCAATCTTGTATTTATCCTTACGGAAAGGATATGCTCTCCTTTGTTGGCGGAGTTCTGTTTTCGCCGTGAGGCTACTCGGTCTGACTATTTCCCACCAAAGCGGACGCACGCCGCCGTTGTCGTTGTACGCATTGTTGTAGTTCAACGTACCGTCCGAATTGACGTACCGAACATAGTTCGAGTAAACGAGGAGGAGGTTTCAGAGCATACCCTATTATCGAGGTTTACGCCTGCTGCTTTCGCTCGTTATTTTTCCAAGCTGCAGCCATACGCTTGACCTCAACAACAAGACCGCACCAATACTCTACCGAGTTCGACGATAGATTGATAGACTTTGTATTGCGCGCGAGGTCTATCATAGAATTTAATAGCTTGCAGGAAACAACCGCCTGCCGCTGATATTTTTGACGCTCCTGACGCTCCAAAACATCAGACAGAGAGCACTCGTTCGCCCTGACTAAGTTTTCGTAAATATCTATTGCGTAGTTTTCAATTCTAACGCCGATAGAAAAACGATATTTTTTTGGGAAACGCTCCGTGCTTGCCGTCATATTACAGCAATGCCACATAAGATTTTTAGCTTTGGTAATTACAGCCATTTCCTTTATAGGGCGGTCATTTCTGCCTTGCATATCTTACCTCCGCTTACTCAAACCAAGCGTCGTTTAAGTGGCACTCGCCGCCTGCTGCCGATAATTCTGCCTTAGTTTTGCCGTCGCAATCGTCAACCCAAATTTTAATTGCGTCGTCCCTTTCTCTTTCGGTCAAGGTACCTCTTTCAATTTGAGCGTTCGCCGACTCAAGCCATAACTTTTTGCTGAATTTCTTTCCGTCTGCCATTTTTGTTTACCTCCGCATTTTGTTTTTTATCGTAATTACTTACGATTCTTTTTAATTTGTTTTTCGGGGCGTGTGGATAAATATTCTTTTTATAAAAACCACAGCCGTTGATATGGGAAAGCCAACCTATAAGCGACAGCATACTCATTGCTTGCCGCACCGTCGTATATCCCGTCTTTTTGATTTTTCGTGTTCGACGACAAAGCCGAAAAAAGATACGTTTACGCAAAAGCGTCTTGTTTTTATAAAACCTATACCCGACAAAATCAATCGGGCGGCTATGTAATTTCCAAACCTGCCAATTTCCTTTTAAGGATAAGCCTATGCCCTGCAGATATTCCCCGATAGCCTTGACGGCTTTATGTAATTTCCGTTTGTTAGAGTCTATCAACACCATATCGTCAACGTATCGAACGTAATATTTTACGTGCAACTGTTCTTTTACATAGTGGTCTAAACCCTCTAAATAGAAATTACTAAACCATTGCGAGGTGTAATACCCTATCGGCAGACCGTCGCCACCATTGTTAAGTATTTTCCCTATCAGGTCGAGCATTTTCTTGTCCTTAATTTTGCGTCGGAACATACCGAGCAAAATATCAGGCTTGACGGTATTGAAAAACTTAGATACATCAAGTTTCGCTGCATACCGCATTTTATCGTCTTTAATTGCCGTTTCCACAAACGCCTTAGCGTCGATTCCGCCACGATTCGGAATACTGCCGCAACAATAACGATACATACCCTTTTCTAAAACAGGCTGAATAGCCATAATCACGCACCAATGTATAACTTGGTCGGGAAAGAATCGAGGTATTGTAATTTCTCGCTTTTTAAGGCAAGAATTATCGTAGATTACACAATGACTGTTTGGGGATAACTCAACGCTCCCCGATTCGAGTCTTTGTTTAAGGCTTGCTGCGTAATAGTCGATATTTTTCAATATCTTAGCAATGTAAGGACGGCTACGTTTACCTTTGGCGGCGTTGTTTATCGCTGTTTTAATAAACTCCACGTCGCACATTTTTTCGTATAAATTACCTATCCTTTTCATAGAATATCCTTTAATCTTCTTACGGTCTTTCGAGATAAACCTACTAAACCGTCCTCTTTATGAAGTGTTTTTTAGCAAGGGCTAAGGGATATGCGTGCCCCGTATAAATTCCAAGATTAAATGCGACCCCCATAATTCGAGTTCGAGTTCCCAACGTCATTGTTGCCGTTCCAATTCCACAAACCGTCATTGTCGCCGTTGTTCCAATTACCGCCGACAATCAAAACAGGGGGAGTGCACGCAAGACCCTAAATAATTATTTGAGTAAGTTTGAATATTAAGGGGGAGGTTTCCCCCTTAACAATTCCCCTCTTAAAGAGGTTTATAGCAAAGGCGACCCCCAGAATCCGAGCTCGAGGACCCAACGTCAGAGTTGCCGTACCAATACCACAAACCGTCATTGTCGCCGTCGCTCCAACCACCGCCGACAATCAAAATCTGTCCGCTATCTGCGTAATAGTAGTAATCGCTATAATATGTCGTAGCACTACCACCGACAGATTTTGTGAAAAGCATAAGAGGGTTTCTATCGAGCGGAGCAATGGTTTTTGCGTAACCTGCCGTAATACATCTGTCGCCCATATAGAAATACGGTGCCGTTACCTTTCCGCTTTCATAAGCCGTCGGGTCGGTGCACACATAAACTTTCTCCTTAGAGAAAGCAATGCCGTCAACAAACGTCCAAGTATTGCCCCACAAGTTCTCGATACCACGATACTTACAAGCGTGCTCGCCGTCGGTATTACAGGTTAAGCAGTCCTCGCCGTGTTCGCTGTTAGCAGAGCCCGACGGAGTTTTGATTGCGTCCGTATGCCCCGTAATAAGAGCTGCGGTATTATTACCGTTAGAATAGCCGCTCATAATCGACTGAGAGTGCGTCGTTGCAAATTCTATCGTAAACAATTCCTTAATGATAAGGTCAATAAGGTAATCGTATTGCTGATACCCGTCGCCGTTAGCTTGACAGCCTTTACGGAAATTCGTCTGATTGATATTTACGAGAACGGTTTGACCCGTCTTAGAAAATACTTGCGTAGAGGAGCCGCTGCCCTCATATTTACCAACAAGAACGTAATCAAGCTCGTTGCCTTTGCCGTCCACAAAAAGCGTGGTAAAACCGCTGTAACGAACGCCCGAAATTTGATGTTTGAAAGTCCCGTCGTCGTTCTGAGTGATTTTCGTGTAAAACTTAGGAATTTTTATAAAGACGTTGCCGTGTTCGTCAACCTGTTCGTGCATTTCACTCCACGGATAGCAGCAGTCAAAATCGCTACGAATCTCGCTGTTTCCCACAGAATACGTCAAGCCTACGGCGTCGTCAGTTCTTACAAGTGTAGGCGAGGAGCCGCCTACCTTATCGACGCCATAAATTTTTGCTCTTTCAAGAAATAACATAATTCTTTATGCCTCCAAATCTTTTATTCTTTTTTCGAGCTCTGCAAATTTCTTTGCAATAGCCCCTGCTTTCGTATATCCCGACGCAACGTCAGCCTCCGCCGCCTGCCCTGCATAATTCGCCATAGGGACGCAGCCTAAAGACGCAATCGCCTCGTTTACCTGTTTCAATGCAGCCGCAAGTTTTGTTTGCACCTGCTTTGTAGTAGTTTGCAGTATTCGGTCAATGTCGCCGCCTTTCGTAAAGCCTCTTGCCTTTTCAGCCTCTCGGCTCGTATGAGCCCAAGCACACGCTTTAGCAATGAAATCGACCTCAAAAACAGCTTTAGCTACGCCGTTTTCATAAATTACTGTTCCGCCTGCCTCCGTAACAACTCTTTCGAGTGCTTGCTGAGCAGCTAAAAGTGCCGCTGCGGCGGTTTTTTCTGCCGTTTCCGATTCTGCCTTTGCCCTGTTTGCAGTCGCCGTTGCCGTGTTGACTTTCGCATTGTTATCAATAGCCGTTTCGAGAGCCTTAGAGGCGTTTGTTACGGCGGTATTTGTTGCCGCAATGCACTCCTCAATTCTGTCCCTAATAGCCTGTTTAAGCGAAAATCTGAGCGTGCCGTCGTTATCCTTGTTGAGCTCAATCGTTTCGTTATCGCCGTAATACTCGTTTACGAGGTCTTGTACGGGACACTCTACGATGTCGCCATTTTCAAGAACAATGTCGATACACTTTGTTTCAGCGTTGTAATAGGCGTCTTTGAACATATACTCAAGCGGCAAGTCGATTTTATCAGAGGTGCCGTCCCTGTAAGCAATCGTCAAAATGCCCGAAACGGAGTCCATTGTCAACCCAACAACACACTTTTTTTCAAGCTCGTTGATAGCCTTAATGGAATCGTTCAATTTTTTACCTGCCGACGCCGACAAAGCCATTGACGGTACATCTGTATTGAAATTATCAACAATTCTGTCGTTTGTTACGGTTTTAGCCCAACGCTCGTCTGCAAGATTGCGTATATCAGAGTGAGCCCCCGTCGAAACAGCGTGCTTATCAATCGTTTCCTGAGCCGTATCTGCAAGCTCTTTGTTTCGGCTTATATTCTGAGCAATTTCATAGAGTATAGCCTGCAACGATTTCAACTCGCTGTCAGACACGCTGCCGTAGGCGAGCATATACTCGCAAAAACGCCCGTCCTTAAAGGCGTCGCAGAGGTCTTGTAAGCTGTGTTCCGTTGTTACATCTTCTCCGTCGAGCCCTGTAAGGTTAAGCCTGATATATTGAGCCGCACTTTCTCCGCTCAATACGTCCTGTATAACGTTGATTTTTTCCGCAACAAACGTGCCGATTTGGTCAAACCATAATTTCAAAGACGTCGGGGATAAACCGCCGACACCGTAAGACGCTGCAATATTAGGTTTATCAGCAAGAGATACGACGCCCTTTGCTTTTAGCTCTGCAGGCGTAATATTTGTGAGTTTTTTCAAGCCCATATAATAAACCTCCTATTAGTTCTTTACTCGTCCTGCCACATTGTAGCGGAACGATACGTAATACAAAGCAAAAGGTTTCATATACTCGTCGGAATAGATGTAGTATTGCTTTTCCACCCATTGCTTTTCTTTTTCTTTAATCGCAAACAAGCTTTGTTCGCTCGTAATAAACGTAAAGTCCGTAAAGTCCATATCGTCAAACGAGAATAACGAGCTGTTGATTCTTGCGATTTGTGTGTAGGGTTTCTTATTCGTTCTGACTTTGATTTTCGCTGCCGAAGAACGGAAAGACTTTGTTTTGATAACCGTAGATTTCTTTACGGTGTTTTTTGTAAGGTGCGGTATGCCGCAGCAGTCCATTTTTGTAGCACAGCCGCAATAAATAGTCCTGTCGTCAAAGGTGTAATACTGAGGAGCAATTTCTCCCTGACTATCCCTTTTATCGAAATTAAACGAACATATAACACCGTTTTCTGTCCCGAAATAGATGTTATCAAACATACTTTTTACAGTCGTAGCCCTTTTGAACGTGCCGCCGACGTTATTGCCTTTGCCCTCACACAAATAAGCCTCGTAACGCAGCAATTCGCCTGAGAATATGTCGTAAACCTCGTGAACGGTAAAATACACGCCGAGCGTATAATTTTCCTCCCCGATTTTTACTATTACACCCTCATTGAAAACCTCTGTCGTTTCTTTTCCGTATTCGTCGGGAGCGTTGACAACCGTCCCCGTCAAATCTTTAGTTTCGTTGGTATTCATATAGTAAACAGCATTTGCAAGGCTTATAGGTATCTCTACTATGCTGTCGTCATTGCCGCAGGTACATTGTTTTGCACCTTTCTTGCATTTCGTACAGTAATGTACTTTACCTCCCTGCAATTCGCTATAAATCGAGCTTGCGTAGGAATACTCAGGATATTGGTCTTTGTAAACCCCCACGTCCTCTATGTAATACCACTCATACTGAGGCACGCCGATTGCGTGCGTATATTTTTGTCTGCTATCAGCCATAAACATTTTGCCGTCCACAAGGAGCAACAGATAACCGTTCCACTCCTCCAAAACAGCGTTGTTTAAGTCCATATTTACGAGCTTTGCGTCTATCAGGCTTGACCTATGTTCTACCGCCCTCTCATAACGAACGGAAAGCTGACCTACACCCTCTACGCCAAGTCGTGAAATAAATATCGGGTCGTCAAGGAAATTTATGCAGGCTCCTAAACAGCCTGAGCCGCTAAGCCCCTGTGTTGACGGATAGATTTTCGGCTGCAAATCATTGTTTGTCGAGGACGGTGCGTGAAAATACGTTGAGCCGTCCTGCTGCGTATCGCCCTTGAGTACCATAAGCGTATCAGCAACAACAATCATACCTGTTATCGGTGTATTACCCACCCCGTCAAGCTGATAGTCAAGCACACCAAAAAACGAGGGGTCTGCATAACCCGTACTATTCCTACCGCAATAAAATAAGTGGTTAGGATAATTCGGGTTTCCTGAAAGGAAAACTCTGCCGTCGTATATAGCAGCAATCGTACAATCGGTAATAAGTGTAGATATTTCCGAACACTCCTCCGTAATACCTGAAACGCTCGTAAATACCTTTTTAGCCGTAACCTCTATACCTGCATAAAATTCGGGATAAGGAACGTCTGCACCTCCGTCGCCGCCTGCCACCTGTACTGTTTCCTCAGGCTTTGCAGGAGCCGTTGTAAATGTTATTTTTCCGTTTGCAAGGTCAACTGTGTAATCGCTGCCCTCCGTCATAACTTTGCCGTAAACCTTTACCTCAGATATTTCGTTTAGTAAGTTTTCGTTCAAATAAAACTCTTTAGTTTCTCCGTCCGCAATAAACGTATGGCGGAATTTCGGTTGTAAAATATTTCTCTGTTCATATTGCAAGCCTATATCAGCATTTACCCCGCTTGAAACAATGTTTTTATAGGTAGTAGGGATATAAGCATTGTCAATTACCTTTTTAACCGTCTTACCGTCGTAAACAAGATAGTTTTTTCCGTCGATAATATAAAGCCTGTTGTTAAAAATAAAAGACGCACTTTTTCGGGCGTTCATACCGCTAAAAAGAGCGTCTTGTGTTGCAATAACACCCTCTTTATACGATAAAAGCAACCTATCCCCCTCGCTTAATTCGCTACTTGCGTAAGTAAGCAAGTGAGTATCAGGGTTGTAGCTCGTTGTGAGAGTCAACTCCTCGCCGCTTGCTTTCGCCAACGCTACGACAGCGACGATGTTTTCCGATAAGGTTTGCTCAAACGTATGGGTGCCGTTTACTGTCGATTTTGGCGTTGGAGCCTCTATCGTTTCACTTAAAACAACGTTTACGGTGTTTGGGTAATTTTTCCACAGGTAAAGTCTATTTCCTGCGTGAATAAGAACATTGGTTACGGTTTTTCCGTCGTCGTCCCTGTAGGCAAACTTGAAAATTCCGTAAACCTCGCTTTCTTCGGGCAACACGACACGCTTTCTAAAGCCTGCTATGGTTTCAAGAGCCTGCCCCTGTCCCGATTGATAATCTCTGAACATATTGACCGCATAAGCAAGACGTTGCTCGTGCACTTGAGTATGGTCGCTCGAAAAGTCCACGCCTCTAAAATCGCCGTAATAGCGATTATAAACGTCCCTTTCGGTCAACAAATTTTTTGATGTTTTGTAAGCCATATTTCTTTACCACCCATTTGTATTTTTCATATAAACAGGAGCGGTATCTTTCTGCTTGTAGGTTATCTCCTGCACTCGTTCCCTGTAAAGGCTCATATAATACTCAGACTTACTCGGCTCGTCGTCAACCCAAACATACGCCGCAATAAGAATCGGCATAAGCGAGCAAAGCTCGTCGTCAAGGTCAACAACGGCGTTATCGTTTGTTGTTTCGCCTGTATTTACAATCTCTTTTGGACGACGTTCGTATAAAACCTTAAACACGCCTTTTTGATTATACGGCAGCAAAATTGTACTGTCGCCCTCTTGAGCATATTCTTGGTTTAATACTGCGTGCCCGTCCGCCTCTTGAATAGGAGGACAGCTCAATGCTAAAAAGTCCGATACAAGCTCCTTTATATCGTAACGAGTAAAAGCCTCGTATGCAGGAATATCCGCCACATCGCCGCTTATTAAATTACGATATATAGCAACGCTCTTTACAGAGTAAAGAAATTCCCCTGTAAACCTGAGTCTTATAAGCCCGTTAATAAACGAGCCGTCTTTTTTAATAAACCCTCTATACGGTACAAATGTCCTTTTCGATGTCAATGTTTGCGTCGAAATAATATCCCACTTGTCCGTACCTGCATTATACAGCTCGACGTATAAAACGCCGTTTCCGTCTGCCTCGAAATAATATGACTTAGCGTCGGACGCCTCGTAAATAAGGTCGTCGATTTTCTCAACGGGCGAGAAAGTAGCATTTACTACCAAATTTTCAAGCGGCTTATGATTGATAAGATAGTAGCCTACCGCAGGTCGTATTTTACAGACCTGCAGTAGAGCTCTATTTGCCGCATAGTAAAATCTGTCGCTATCGTCGAGGGAATCTTCAAACCCTAACTGAGCCGTCTGTTTATAAAGCTCAGCAACGTTCATAATTACCTCCCGTCAGACACCCTTTGCGATTACGCCAAAGAGGTCGCTCCCGAAACAGCGGACGAGCTGTTTACCGCAAGGGCGATATGTTTCCAAGTGTTGAAACCTACGCCGAAACGGCAGTAACCGTTCCAAAAGTAATTACGGGTATGCTTGTCGATGTCGCTCGTGATGTCGAGGGGCACACGGTTGTAAAACATATTGCCGAGCAAGTTTTCGTTTGCCTCAGAGGACATAACCATAAATCTGTCGTCGGTAGTTTCCCAACCGTCAAGAACAACGAGCGTCCAATTACCGTATTGAGTATTGATGTCGTTGTTGTTGCTGCCTGCAGTTCTTTCAGAGCCGATTACCTTTTTCATAAGGTTTTCAAGCTTAGGTCTATTGCAAGGAATAATCACGACGTCTGCAACGTATTCCATTACCTCGCCGTTTTCGTCCTTAAAGTTTCTTACTCTGTTTGCAAGTACGCCGAGCTGTTCTTCAAGCTTAGCTGCGTCGCTCGTAAGGTCGCCGTAGAAATAGTTACTTTGCGTCTTACCTTTCATTTTTTCGGTAGAGAAAGTATGAGCGTTGCTGAACAAAGGCAATTCGTCGTTGCACGTAAGGTCAACGGTTGCCTTGTTGAATACCATACTCTTTTTGGTACCGTTAATGAGGGCTTGAGCCGCAATCTTAACTCTCGTCTTGTAATATGCACGAACAAACTTTTTGGGCTTATTCTTCATATTCGTACCCATACCAAACTTAGCGTCGTCTGCCATTTTTCTCGTAATGGTAAATTCCTTGCCAAATTCGATATGTTCAATGGTCTTTTTGAAAGTTCCCTCTACGCTGTCGTTTTCAGCCTCTTGACCCTCGCCTTTGCTTTGGAAAGTATCAAAATCAGATTCGCCCATAATGGTTTCTGCGTAGCGGTTAGACTTTTCAACGTTGAAAAGAAAATCGAGAATCGTTTTCTTCTTTTCGCAAATGTTAGATTCGTTTTCGATAAGGGCTTTAATCGGGTGCTCGAATTTCCCAAACATAGGGTCGTTCTTGCCCGACATAGCACTATAAGTAAAGTTAGACATATATTTTTACCTCCGTCTGTCTTAAATTCTGACAACAATCTTGTCGCCTGCAGCGGTTGCCCCGTTAAGATTTTCAACGGTTACAACGCCGCCGTCTTTGGTTGCAGTTACCTGCAAGCCGTCGGTGTGCAAAGTTACTTTATCCCCAACCTTAAGGGACGTAGGAGCTGCCGATACAGGCACCTCGTAAATTTGATTCGACGCAACTCTCGCTACGGGAATCGTTCTCTTTGCTGCAGCAGCGGTTAAATCTGCCATAGCGATAAAGGCAGGAGCCGTAGTAGCTCCGCACTTAGTAAGCGTACCACCCGAAAGGACGAGAGCCTCGCCCATTGCAACCGCCTCGTTTGCGGCTACGTCAAGAAAAACGGGAGAGGGTACGTTCTCTCTTGCGTTTTCGATTTTTAACAATTTGAACATAGTTCGATTTCTCCTATTTTAATTATTTTTTCAAGCTGTCCCTATAAAGCTTTACGAGCTCTTTGTCGCTTTTATCGGGGAAAATATCACGCCACTCCGCCAATTCCTTTTTAGACATCGTAATAGAGCTGTCTTTAGAGCCCTTAGGGACTGCGGACTTGAGGTGTGATTTAGTATCGTTGAGCGACTGCTGCTTGACCGCCGTCGCAACGCTTTTTCTTACGCCGTCAGGGTTTGCTGCAGAGTAAGCTTGTTTAGGCGTTAAACCCTTATCTCTGAATTTTGCAAACTCTACAAAGTTCTCAATTTCGGTAATGTACTTTAAGCCTCTTGTTTCAGGAAAATCTTTCTGCACCTCTGCGAGGTCAGCTTTCATTTTTCGCTCAAACTCCGTCCTTTGCAAAAGCTTTTGAGCCTCGTCGTTACGCTGCTTTTCAGCCTTTTGTTTTTGATATTCCTCAAGCGAAATATCGTCGGACTCGGCGGCGGCTTTTTCAAGCCCCTCCATAACGCTCTCAGACTTAATGCCTAACTTATCGAGAGTTTCCTTGCCCTGAGCCTCATAAGCCGCAAGTTTGCGTTTAAGCTCAGCAATTTCTCGGTCTTTCTCGTCTTGTGCAGGCGGCGTAGGCTTTGCGGTTTCTTCCGACTCCTCTGAGCCCTCGTTTTCGTCGGCGTCGGTTTCTTCGCCCTCGCTTTCTTCTTCGTCCTGCGTTTCTTCTTCCTGTTCGTCGTCGATTACCTCAGGAATAATGATATTACCGTCCTCGTCATACTCAAACTCGTCGGAATCGTCGTCCGTATCAACGTCGTTATCGCTATCCTCCGTATCAACGTCGTCTAATTCTTCGTCAAGTTCGGTCTTTTCTTCTTTTTCGTCCATAATCGTTGATTCCTCCTTTTAATTTTTTGGACTGTTATTTCTTCTTGCCGTTTCTAAGGTCGTTGCCTTTGACAACGGTAGATTTAGGCGAATCAGAGCCCACAGATTTAGGTGCTTTGATAATGCCGCCTTTATTCGTTGCAAATCTGTTGTCTTTACAAGCTTTCATATAACTGCTCCTCCTTTTAAGATTTTTTTGAAAGAAAAAGCCCTATCCACTCGTTAAGGTGGTTAGGGCTCTATCTCTCAGGACTTTGGCACAATTTTAATTATTCGGTTTTTACCGTCCACAATTTACCGCATTTTCTACATTTGAACGTAAGACCTTGTATCTTACTGTCCTTTTGTAGCCCTATGCGAGGGACTTTTTCGTTGCATTGAGGACAAACGATATGCGTAATCTCAGATTTCATTGCAGGCGTTATGCTTAACATAATTCCTTACCTCCTGCTATATATCATAACACAGATTAAATGGCATTTAGTCACTATTTATTCGTTGTATAGAGCGATTCTCGGACGATTCTGCCGTTTTTTACCTCAAAACCGCATTGTTCTGCGATTGCAGCTTTCTCCGCTTGTGAGGTATTTTTGAGGCTCAGGATATACTTTAAGAGAATATGTTTCGCCCTCTTTGCTGTATAGCCTTTATAATCGCCGTTTTGTATCGAATAACCCTTATAACACAATATTAGCAACCTCTCGCCGTCGGAAAGGTTTTGTTTCATAAGCCCCTCGACTATCTTTTTCTTACGTGAGCCCGATATAGTTTTACCGTCGTCGTCTTTGTCCGATTCTATGCCCGACAACGCTGCAAACGCAACCGACAGCTTATCAACACTTATCCACTTAGACAATTTGCCTATCGTGGTATTTGCGTCCGTTTTAAGCAGGTCAGATATTGCCTTATAATAGTAAGCGTCGTAGAGTTGCTTTATAGCTTTTGCTTGCTGTTCAGCAGACAAAGACTTAAACCCTTTACTGTTTACCATTGTTTCAACATACTTATTTGCCTGTGTATAAACGGACTTAAATCGGCTCAGTTCGGCGTCGTTTAACTCAATCGTTTCGTTGTTGTAAGTAATGCTGCCGTTTATCGTTCTCGGCAAGACAGAATAACCGTCCTTGTAAAGCCTTGAGAGCGTTTCCCGAACACTATCACTCATTTCGTCGCCTACTCTTTCGTTAAGGACTAAACTCAAAAGCATTGCCGCCATTTCGTCGTCCTCGTTTTCGATTGCCTTATTGAGGTCGTTTGTGTAATTTTTCTTATAGAAAACATTGTCAATCTGATACGCCGTCGTCGGGCTTATACGTTTCGTCAAGCCGTAGAAAACGTTATACAGGTTTCTCGTCGGTATGCCGAACATCTGCCCTACAGAGTAGGTAAGACTCTTAACGCTCGACGCAATATCTTGCGACGTCGCCTCGTCCGAAACAATTTTTTTAACCGCCTCAAAGAGCCCTGAGGCACTATCAAGCAAGTCGTTCACGGCGGAATAAGCATAATTATCCACATCGTACCCCTCAACAAGTCGAGCATAAACGTCCTTTATAAGCGGTAAGCCGCCGAAAAGATTGCCTACGAAATCTACGATAATCGTTTCTGCTACCGTTTCGTCCTCGTCTTGGTCTTTGTTGTAGAGCCAACGGAAAAGCTGAGCGATTCCTGCCATAAACAACGCCGTCAAAACAAGAGCCGTTACGGACTTTCTTACCTTTGTGTGAGCCGCTTTAATTTGATTTTTCAGCCTTGCCTGCACGTCGGGGTCTGTCGTCATTTTCAACTTAGCCCTAAGTGTGGATAATTCGCCTATAGAATCAATAACTCTGCCGATAACTTTCATACTATCGGAGGTAAACATCGTCAACGTTCTCATAATTTCGTTGCCCGAACGCATTGCAGCGGAGCGTTCCGTCGCCATAGAGTTTTGCTGCGTTTCAAGTATTACCTTACGCAAGAGCTTTCCTGCCTCTACCTTATTCGCCTCAGTTCCGACCTTTGCTCCACCGTTCTTTTCAACCTGTACCTGACAAGCACCGAACAGGCGGCGGACAACAAATCTATCCATTTTCCCGATAGGAGCCATAAAGAAATTGGAGAATTTCCCTACTTTGTCGATTACACCCTGAGCCATAGCAGCGGTATTATCGCTGTTTCTAAGCTTAGCAAGCGAACAGTAGTCGTCTATGCCTTTTGCGGATATAAACATACCTTTCGTTATACTGTCAGCGTCAAGTACGCTCGACGCAGAGAATAAAGACGAAAGCTGCGTTATCCACACTTTAGGGTTTGCCCCAAGTTGGTATTTTGCGTAACTACCACGAATAAAACTAAGAGCTCGCATACCCTCGCTTGACGAGGACGGAATACCTTGAATATCGGAAATAAGCTTAGCGAAATATTTATTGCCTTTCGCCCACGTGTTTGCACTTTCCGTCGCAACGCTTATAGGTTTATTCGGGTTGCCCGAAATATCCAAATTGTAAAGACGGTTGTACGTTTCGATTGCAGGAGAAAGAGCTGCGTATTGACAGACAGCGTGTATATGACGATTGTAAACAATGTCCGCCGATTCTATAAAGAGCTCCTGCTTTGCCCCTCTTACGGTATCTTTGTTGAAAGAGGAATTACTTACCCTGTCAAGTTCGCCCTGAACATCAGACGTATCGACGTTTTTAGCAATATTGCCACGCCTGATAGGATAATAATACCCCTCTGTCGCATTTGTAAAGCCAAGACGCTGCATATCACGGTCAGCCTTAAGTTTCTTTGCGTCGGTATTATAACCTTTTTCGAGAATAGCGATATACTCTTTATCGGTAGCCGACATCATACTCTCAAGGGCGGCGGTTTCTCTTGCAACAACCTGAATAAGCTCTAAATCGGTAGTTATTTCAGGAGCCAAGCCCTGTACTCGTACTTTCTTGCCGTCTGTATCTATAAACGAAAAACCGTTAAATACAAGCCCTGCGTGAGATTGTGAACGTTTTAACGTCATATACAAGCCTATCAAGTGAGTTTTAGGAATTTCTACGCCCTGATATTTTACCTTTTCTTTTCTTATCTGCGAGAGGTATTTCTTATGCTTACGCATAAACTCCTCATAGTCCGCTTTAACCTCCATTTCGGAAACCTCAGCGTCGATTGCAGCCTCTCTAAGCTCTTGCAGCATTTCCGTATAAAAGCCGTTTTCGTACATATCCATACGGCGAGCAACCGTCATAGGGTCGCCAAACGTTTGCATATACGTCGAGCCTGACAATTTACGGAATAAACCTACTTTTACCGTTTCGTTTTCGTGGATAACGTCAATATAACGGGTTGCCTCAGGAATAGCCTCTACCCACTTACCCTGACGATAAACCTTGTTAAACTTTTCTACGAAATTCGTAAAATAAGCCATAACGTTATTTATCATTTTAAGCTCGTCGGTAGTGTAATTTTTCGTTCCTGCTGCAATCGTATCGAGCATATCGGCTATGCCCTGCTCGTAGCTATCCGCAAGCAACGGGTTGTCTTTCGTGTACCAAGTCCTAAGCTCAGCTATAATCTTTCGAGTGCCTGCAATATTGAAATTGCCCCTGTTCTTTATCCTTGCGAGCTTTTCAATCGACTGTTTGAATACGTCGCTCTTAAACTGCGTAGAGTTCAGGAACGTACCGAGCTTAAGGTCTTTCATTTTTTGAGCCTTATCAACGATACTGTTAAGGAGCCTATTCTCTGCCTGCAAATCTCTAACTCTTTGCTTGAGCCTTGCTATTTCTGCCGTATATTTCTCGACGAGCTTTGCAAACTTTGACTTTTTACCCCTTGAATCGTAAGCAATCAGTACATCTCTTGCAATAGCCTGTCTTAAACTTTCAATGTCTGCCTGACTACCGAAAGACGAGAGCATTACTTTCTTAGCGGCAGCATTTACCGTATCTCTTGCCTCAACGTACATATCATACATTTGGAAGAACATATCAGCCCCGTTTATAGCGTCTAAGTGAATACCCTCCTCAGCTAAAAGCTGACCGAGCGTATCAGGTGCAATACCACCCTTTTGCCCCCACACGAGCTCTATCGTGTTCTTTTTGTCAAATCTATGCTGTACATCGGCTCTTATCTGTGCGAGGTCTATGCGGTGCATATAGCTCCTAAGGATAGAGAGAATTTGCATAGCGTCCCCAACCGATTCCTCCGCATACATATCCGTCAGAACAGTATGCTCAATCATAAAGTCGGCAATTTTTAATGCTACGCCTGCTCTATACCCCTCTTTTGTCGTGTTAAGCTTAGTAAACAAGTAGTCGATAGCCGCCTCCCTGTCTTTACCTTTAAGCTCGCCATACATACCGTATTCCTCTAAAACGAGTCTTTCTTCGATAATCGAGTTTATAATGTCGGCTGCCTCAGCACGAGAGTAAACCCTCATACCCGTATTATTTGCCGCAAACCTCGCTCTTTGCCCGACGGTGTAATTACCTCTTACGTCAGAATCAGTATCGTCTAACGCAAATTGTACGCTAAAATCGTCGTTGAATACGGTAAACTCAGAAAGGTCAGCTCGGTACGCCTCGTTTATCGGTATAAAACGCCCGAACGTAGCAGAGTGCCTGCTTGTTTTGGTACGCCATTTCCAATCTTTGCCCGACGTGTCCCAATACCCAAACTGCTGCCCTTTAACAAGGTGCTCGCCGTCAATAATTTGAGAATCGTATCTGTCTTTCGTGCTTTCGGTAAACCTTATAACAACCGCCATTTTCTTTACGCCTGCGGCGGCAAGGGCGGCGGCTCTATGGCGTCCCTCGTGTCCTACAACTTTCATTTTCTCGTAGTCAAGGTCGAGGAAAGGTGTTTGAGATTCTCTCCTCATACGCTCTAAATCAAGCTCGCCTGCCTCCTCGTAAATTCGGTTTTGACTTGTTTTATTTATTGTCGTCAGTTTTACAAAGTCTGCAGGGTTTATCCACGTCGCATACGCTTGCGTGTATTTCGGGTTAGAGGCTCCGTAACGTTCTATAAGGTCGTCAATACGGGTAGCCGACCATACTGCCGTTTCGTGAGCAATATCTACGCCCACATCAGGCAAAGCATACCTAAAGTCGCTATCGTCCGTAGGTTTCGTATTCGTCGTCAATTTAGCTTGTTCGGGCTTAAATATAACGTAGCTTTCTCCCCTGAGAGATACTGCCTCGCCATATCCACCGTCGCCGCCCTCGTCTAATATAAGCCCGTCATAATCGTAGCCTTTATCAGCAATAAACTCAATCAAATCGTCGCCGTCCGTCCAATCAGGCAAGCCCGACTCGCTTAACGGAGCCCCGTTGCCCCATTGTCCGTAAAATTCCTCCTCAAAAATCTTACGCTCGGCAGCCTGCCTTGTATCAAACGGCTTTTTGATATTAAGATAACACTCTAATATCCTTGCGTCGGGCGACGTATGAGCCCTCGCATAACGCTTAGCATAGGTTTCGCTTGTTGTAAAGTAAGCTCCGCCGTAGTCCGTTCTAAAAACGGTAAAATTACCGTTCGGCGTTCCGTGATACACTTTAAGGAGCCTGCCCTTGCTATCTACGGCACGAGTTTCAGCAAAAAATTCCTGCTGTTCAGGAGAAATCTTTTCTCCCGTGCTGTCGGTTTCAGGCAAAGCAAATTTTACGTCGTCCATTGTTTTTATAATTTCCGAGCGTGCATTTTCGCCCTCTCCATAAACCTGCCATTTGATTTTTTTCTTTGATAATTGCGTTTTAAGTTTATCGGAGGCAGTTTCGGGAATAAGAACAGTCTTTATTTCGCCAAAACCAACAACTCTACGAGGTTTAGCCTCAAAATACGTAGTAGGAATATGTTTCAAGCTTTCAAACAACAGTAAAGCCTGCTCTGCAATTTGGTCGTTAAATTTATAGCCGAGATTATAGCCTCGTGTTTCGCTGCTAAATTTGCGTTTAATATTTTCGATAGTGAGAGGTTTTACTGCAGCACACTTACCGAGAATATCCCCCACGTCGTCCCTCCTGCTGCTGTCGCTCATAAAGTCGGACGTTCTGCCTGCAATAGTCGTTACAAGCTCGTCATAAAGCTCGTAGGTCTTGTCGTTGAAAGCTTTTAAGTCCTCCTCAGAAACAAGGGCGAGATACTCTTTAGCCTCTCGTATATCCTCAATGCTGTCGAAACGCTTAGAAAGCTTTGCCGCAAGGGCTCCTGCGGTCATACCCAAAGGAATATTGCCCTCTTGGTCGCCGTGTTGCATAGCTCTGACGATGTTTGCTGCTGTATAAGAATAGTGCCGCTGTTCAAACGAGCGTCTATTGCCTCGACTGTCAAAAACGTCGCTATCGTTGTCAATTCCCTTTTTCTCAAAGGTTGACTCAACCTTATTCCAAAACCAATCAAAAAAGTCTTGTTTGTCGGTAATTTCGGACTGCATTTTTTCAAGCGTTGCATACTCGTCATAGATGTCTTTAGGTCGTTTTTCGTTAAAAAAGTCCTCAGCCATAAAGAACAACTGACTTACGTGCCCGTCGTCGTATTCGCCTCGCAGAATTTCTTTGACCTGTTCAATAGTCAAAGTCTTATCTTTCTTAAAGCGACGCATAAGACCTAATCTTTCTTTCGCTCTATACTCGATAAATTTCTCAAGTATAGCGACCCTTTGCTCCTGCGTTGCATTATCCCTCGTAATATCTTTCGTTATGCCGACAAAATCAAACAACTCTGTCGCCTCTTTCCTCGTAAAGCTCGACCAACCCATAGTAAAGCCTCTTTCTGCGTAAACAGGCTCCACATTGACGCCTTTTTCACTTAAATACGCCGCAACAATGCCGCTGCTCCTAATCGCTCTTTCTCCGAAAGATTCTTTTGTGTAGTCCATATCGGAAACGATATAATCTCCGTTATTGGTGCGGTACTTGCCGTCGAAAAAGCTAAAAATGTTTCTTTCATACGCAGAATATCCCTTTACCTTATCTTGCAGCTCCTTAATCAATGCGTCAACAGCCTCGTTACTTAATTTGACATCTACCGTAGGCGTTGTCGGCGTCCAAGCGTCCCTATCGTAAACCACGTTCCTATAATCGGTTTCGGGGTCAATAGTTTCACGTCCGAACACTACCGTAAGACTGCCGTAATTTTCGTGCGGCAAGTCTGTCGTTGTAACAGCAATAGACGGCATAGGAAAGCCGCCAAGCTCGATAACCCTCAACAATTTGTCCTCAGAAAGGTTGTGCAGAGCTACAAGGTTTCTGCCCTCCTCTACATCGACGGGCGTTGTTTCGCCGTCAATCTCTAAGGCGTAACGAATATCGGGGCTTTTCGTCGGGTTTGTGTTGCTTGTCAGTTTGATTTGTTCAGGATAAAAGGCAACGTATTCGGTATTTGCGTATGTCATATATCCGCTTTCGAGTGATTTTTTATCGGGGTGAAAAATAATTCCATCATATCCATTTTTAATATGTTCTGCTACTATCTCGTCGTTCAAACTCGCAACTTTTGTATAATCGTTGCTTGTAATTACAAGAGGATTTCTTAAATTCAGATAAACCTCGTAAATATCTTTTGTTTGCGATTTTCCTTTGTAATTTTCCGCTATTTCTTTATACGGCGAAAAATAACTAACACTCCTGTTTGCAAGTCGTCCATTTATACCCTTTTTACCGTCAAAAACATTTATTCCTGCGTTGCCTCCGTGATAGAGAACAAGCAGGCGTCCTTTATCGTCAACCACCTTAGAATCAGCGAAAAATTCTCTTTGGGCGGCGGTTAATTGCTTTCCGTCGCTGCTTTCTGCAGGCAGGGCGAATTTCTTGCTCGACAGAGGTAAGCGATACATAGTATCGGATATAGTAAAGTCCGTGTTTTTGCCTTTATTTTCAACAAAACCATTTTTCTTATACCAAGAAATAAGACGTTTTTTTGTGCCATATTCAGATGTTGGCGTTAAGGTTATAATTTTACTCTTAGCGTCCGCATACGCAACAATGTCGTCCAAAATAGCCTGCCCTACACCCTTGTTTCGTTGTTCGGGCTCCACGACTAAATTACGGATAGAAACGCTCCCTTTATTTTCGGTCAAAAGTAAAACCTTAGCTTGATTTTTGTATTTTTCCTCGATACTTTCAAGAGATAATGCAAACTTTTTCGTCGTTTTTGGCTTTTTCGGGTTGACTTTTTCCGTCGTTTCGGATATACTATTACTGTAAACAGTATTCATACTCTTTCCCGTTTTGGACGTAGAGGGCAGGGCTGAGGCATTGTCCGTAGGAGAAATGTGCTGTTTATTTTTTATTATCCAAGCACTCTTTAGCGTGAGTGCTTTTTTCTTTTCGGATAATATTGTAATAGCCATTACTCTGCCGTTGATGTTCTTCTTGAACATAATGCCGACCTTACCATTTTCGTCCGAGCGTTCCACAGAATCAGGCTCTACAAGCGTTTCAATAACACTTTCGATATTGTTTTTAGTAACCGCAATTTGTCCCGACAATGCCTCGCTTACTGCGTTCCCGTGATTATTAAAAATGTGCCTGAGATTGCTGCTGTTAAGTACAATACTCTTGCCTTTAACATCAACACCTGTTTCTGTGAGTATTTTTGCTGCGTTCTTATCGCCAATCTTACCCAAGAAAAGCGATTTATCTCTATCGAATTTCTCAACATTGTCGATAAAATCCCTGACGTCCTCGTATGAACGAGCCACGCTGAAATCTGCATTTCTCTCTATGCTTGTAATTTCTGCGTCAGAATAAGCCGACAACGTTCTAAGGCTATCAGATAAAGCATACGAGGTCGTACTCGTTCCCGTTTCAACCGCATTACGCTGCTGATTCTTAGCAGCAAACTCGTCAAAGAGTTTTTTATATTGCTTATAAAGACGTGCCGCCGCCCCCGTGAGCTTAGCGTCGCCCTGATAATCACTCTTAGCCCCCTTAAAGAAAGCAAGAATTTTCTGCTTGAGAGAGGGCTTTTTTATTGCAAGCCTTTCAAGAATATTCTTATTTGCTAAGGTCTGTTCCGCAAAATGAGCATTGATTTCGTCGGAAACCTCAATAGCACTACCCTGACCGATTGCAGCGTAGCGTTTGCGTATCTTTTCTTTCTCGTCCGCCGTCATTGTTTCTAAGCCCTCAGCAACCTGCAATACGCCGCCGTCAAGCTTATAAATAGCGTGAGTGAGCTCGTGAATAAGTATCATTTCGCCTGTTCTGTTTTTCGCCTCAGGGTTGACTATAATTCGATTACGTTTAAGGTCAATCGCACCGTCAGCATACGTTCCGTTTGCAGCAACAAACGACATCTCCTTGCTAAACACGATATTGAGCCCTGAACGAGCCGAAATGCGAGCACAAGACAACACAAAGTCCTCCGAAACGCCTGCCGCTCTACCCTGACGGATAATCGAGCGAATAATAGACTGATTCGGAGCGTTGAGTTTAGTATAATCAGGTATATTTTCTCTTGCGTATGCGTCAATTTCAGCCGTTCTGCGTACAATTTCGCTCTGTCTTTCGACAAATTGTCTTGCAGATTCGGTGTAATTCGCCTCGTTTGCGTGTATTTCCTTAAGCGTCTTATTTACCTCTGTGCGAGTAAGGCTCTTAGACATACGTTTGCTTGAATAATCGTAAATACGGTAAGAATCTCCACGTTTAACAATCGCTATATCGGTATTTCCTTGTGTATAGCGATAAGTTCCGTCCGCTCTAAGGTTTACCATACGAGGCAACGTCTTTTTAGCCGTCGTCGGGTCAACAGATTCCACCTCACGAGCAAGAATACGCTCGTTTTTATAAGTTTCTACGCCACCGTCTTGAACAAACTTTGTAATTTTGCCCTGAAATTCCTCGTTGGTAAGCGTTTCCCAACTTTCAATACCGAGTTTCTCTCCCACCGCACGCAATTCGTTCTCGTCTGCCGTTTCAATAAAACGGTTTAAGTCAACCTGCGAGCTAAGACGCTGCCCTCTAAGGGTTGCGTCTGCAAATCTCGATGTATCAAGCGTTAATCTGCCCGTAGCGTCAACAATAGCCAAGCCTCTGAGAGCAGAGTTTGTCCTTAAAGCCTTAGACATCGAACGCCTAAAAGCTCTCGGACTCGACGTATCAATACCTGCTCTGAGCTGCTCCGCCGTATATGTAATAGGCTTGCCGTTCGGGTCGGTATATCCGTATGCGTTCATACGCTCAGCTACCGCCTCAGCGTTATTATAAATATTCTCCGCACTTGTAGCAATAAAAGGCTCAAAGGCGGCGGCTGTGTTCGCCTGTTCAAGATAACCAAGCAGCATTTTTTGACGGGCGTTGACTATTTGCCCGTTGGTCTTTTGCATACTCGTCTTTAACTCGCTTAAAATGCTTTTTACGAGCTTAAAAGACTCATACTCAGGCGTAGCGTCGTTATTTTCCGCCCCTGCCGTCGTATCAGTTTCGCTTGTCGTTTCGGCTGTGGTTTCCGTTGGCGTAGCGGTAGTATCAGCCGAGCTTTCGATAGGAGCCGTCGTCGTTTCTTGCTCGATTGCGGTCTGAGAAATATTTTCAGCCGTAGCAATAACGTCGTTAGCTCTACCCTCGCCTAAAAGCTTATTACCTCTTATAGTGCTGCCGACATTTCTAACAGAAACATCGACGCCGCCCATAATAGCACCTGCCAAACCACCGACAAGAGAGGCATAAGCAACCTCCTCAAAGGTTGCATTTTTAGCGTCAGGGTCGTATGTAATACGTTTCCATACGGGGTCAATGAGCGTAGCAACGCCCTCCTCGAACGCCTCTCCGACAAAGCCTTTTATAATAGTCTTGCCTAAGGTCTGACGTACAGCCGTTTCGCCTACCTCTTTTCCGAAAGACTTTGCAATGTTTTTCGTTACGGCACCTGTACCTGCACCGATAGCACCCGAAACGCCCTCAATCGTACCCTCCGTAATACCAACAAGGGCACCATAACCAAACTCTTTACCGCCAAGCTCGCCCGTTTCTCGATAAGCCTCTTTTGTAGCGTTACCTGCTGCACCAAAACCTGCAATAACGCCCGAAATAATACCTGCGGAAACGCCCGAAAGGCTACCGCCCGAAAAATAAGCAATAGCCCCTGCTGCTGCAACGCCCAAAACGGCAGGTAAGCTCGTACCGATACCACTTGCAACGTCGCCTGCAGTTTGCCAACCCTCAGACGGGTTAAACCACTCGTCTGCGTGATTATAGTTTACCCAATCGTTAGCAAATTGTTGCTCAGCCCAATCGTCGGCACCGAATAACTTAGCTAAACCGCCTGCCGTGTAGTCCCAAATGCCCTCAACGCCGCTAAGGAACCCTAAACCGACCTTTTCAAAGACATATCCTAAGCCGCCCCAAAAGCCGCCCTGATTCTTTTCTCTTTCAGCCTCCTCAGCCGCCTTTGTAATAGCGGCTGAGCGTTGATTTTCAGTAAGCATAGAAGATACGCCTATGTAATTTTTACCAACTGTTGAAAGTATTGACATTATAATTTACTCCTATTTCGATATACTCATATTTTCCCATTGAGTTTTAATAAAACCGATAAGCAGGAACAGCTCCTCTATCGTTAATAAACCTTTTTCTACTGCAATTTTGAAATAAGCCCCGTTAAACGTGTCAAAATCTTCTTTCGATACGTGCTCAGCCCACTCGTCGTAAGAATAAAGCCCGTATTTTGCAATATCTTCCTCAGCTTTTGCCTTATCGCATAACAGATTGTCAAATTCAAACATATTTGAAATGCCAACAAGTACGTCAGAACAAGCCAAAAGACCGTTAGCGATATGATTCAGTTTATTTTCCGTTACGATGTCGTAACGCTCTACTAAGCTTTCGGTAATCAAACAAGACTCCAAAACCACCTTAGACGGCACGATTTGTCCCTCTGCGACAGTTAAGTATGCAAATGTATGCCCCACGTATTGATTTGCGTTATCAGGAGTAATCAGCACATACTTATCGAGGGTAAGGTCAAATAAACCGTGTCCCGTATTAAGCAGCTCAATAGAAACTCCGTCCGTGAAATTGAGCTTTATAATTTTTACCGTAGCGTTTGCGTAATAACTATATGCTATTTTAGTTTCAACGCAAGTCCCGTTTGTATGGTCGAACGCCATAACACTATCCCCAACCGACAAGCTTTCAATCGGAGCCGTCTGCCCGTTAGGTAAAAGAATTTGCGTCCCTTTCGCAACGCAGCTCCCTCCGTCGTCAGACTTATTGTAAGCATTGTCAAATGCTGTCTGCATTTTGCTCGTATTGTCTGATGTCAACCAACCCGTCGCCTTAAGGTCGTCCATAACCGCCTGAGCCGTAGATTTATCGAGAGCAGAGCCGTTTGAGTAGAATATCGAGGCTGCCGTAATCGCACTTGCAACTCCGCTATTATATTTAGCCTTGAGTTTGCTGTAATGCTCTGCTGTTATCCAACCCCTACTGTAAGCGGTATCAATGTCGCTCGTATTAACTGCGGCAAAGTCAGAGTCAATAGACGACGCATAGGAATCGTAGTAATTCGATTGATATTGCGTAACGAGTGTATTGTATTGCTCTTGCGTAATTTCTCCGCTATCCAACGCCTTTTTAATCGTCGTAAAGCCGTCCATATCCGACGCACCCAAATATTTCTTAAATGCAGCGTCTTGTTGTTTAGTCTTATAATCGTTTGCCGCCGCAACAACCTGCTCAATCTGTGCAGCACTAAGCCCGTACTCAACGCCAAGCTGTCTAATCTGTTCAGCAGAATACGTGCCATTATTCGCAAAGCCGAGCAATTCTGTATAGTACGCTCTCCTTTCCTCGCCCTCTTTTTCGGTCTTTTCAGACTCATAATCAGCATAAGCTTGCTGCAACTGAGTAATTTGCTCCTCAGAGAGCCCGTACTGAGCACCGAGAGCTGCAAGCTGTTCAGCGTTATACTCGCCCTTGATTGCGGAGCCGAGCAATGCGGTGTAATTCGATTTTTTCTCCTCAGCCTCTTTCTCCGCTTTTGCCGTCGCCTCGTCCGCTTTTTGCTGCTTATATTTAGCAAGCTCTTTATCGTTTGCTGCCATACTTTCAGCGTAGGTAAGCTCTGCCGCAAGAGTATCAGACGCAGCGTCCGATTCCGCTGCGAGTATCGCCTTATCCGCAGTATTTTTAGCCGCCGTCTTAGCAGCCTCAGCTTGAGCGTTTGCAGCTTGCGTTTCCGCTCGTTGCATTGCATAAGCCTGAGAGTCGATATAATCACTATGACCGCCGCCCGTCAAGCCCATACTTGCAAGCATTTCAGCGTTTGCACCGTAGGTCGCCTTATTCTGTTCATAGCTCGAACGAGCGTCAATAACACCTCTTTGACGTTCGCTTTCTGCTTTTTGCTCCGCCTCCGCTCTTTGCTTGTTGGCGAGGTCGATTGCTGCCTGCTTATTCTCTGCAATGGCGGCGGTGGTTTTATCAAGTCTGTCCTGATAACCCTTGCCCTGATTGATAAGAAATTGCTCGTAAGTATCAACGGTTTCTGTTTCCGTCGGAGCAGGTGTTTCAGCAGGCTTTTCTGCCGCCGCATTTCCGCCTTTTTCAACCGTTGGCGTACTTTCCTGAGTATTTCCTAAGTTTGCAGCATACGTCGTTGCTACGGGCGTTTTAGGCGTTATGTTTTTAATAGGCTCAGCACCCGTATAGACAGCATTTCCGCCATAGGACGTATCTATGTTGTTAAATGTAGGGTTGTTTACAGACGGCTTGCCAATAATAACACCCTCGTCCGTCGTTCCTCTGTTTGAGCCGCCGCCCGTCAAGCCGCCCACAGTTCCCACTACGCCGCTATCAAAATAAGAGCCTGCATTTATAGGCTTAACAGTAGGCGTAGCTACAGGTATTGCTGTCGGTGGTGTAATCGTAGGCGTAGCTAAAAGCGTGTTCATATTACCGCCGTAGCTTGTATCAACCGCAACGGGCGTAATCGTTTTGTTTGAATTATTCTTTTTGTTGGTCGTTGTTGCCGTAGGCAAATTGACTTTATATCCTCCAACCATTATTGAGCTCCTCCTTTAGTCGGAATCTTTGTTTTGAGGTATTCCTCGTACTCCGACCTGTTCTGCACCTCTTGCTCTAAGGCTTGAATTTTAGCCTGAGCCTGTGCGAGTTCTTGCTGCCTTGCTATTTCTTCTCTCAACCTCTCTACGTTGTCGTGAGCCCACGGATAGTGAGCCATTTCTTGATTTTGCCAAAAGATAAGCTGCGTTTGAGGTAAAGCAGGGTCGCCGTATGCTCCCTGTTGGAAATTCTGACGGTTTTCTTGCCATAAAAGCTCTCTCTGTTTCTCTACGTCAATCGTAGCGTCGCAAGAGAATAAATACTCGTCGTCGTAATACCACTCGCCTGCCTCGTCCCTTTGGATAAAGTCGTAGCGGTTAAACATCAAATTGTGTATTCTGCCCTGAGCGTCCTTATAGGTTGCAGGGCGAGGCTCGTCAGCATAAGCAAGATAATACTGAAAAATAATTTGGTCGATTTCGGCGTATGCGGCATTTTTCATTTGACGCTTGCTGTCAAGACGTCCTGCAGCTTGCTGCACTTGAATCTGCTTAGCTTTACCACTTTGAGCAGAGCTGTCGTATTGCCCCTGAAAACTGTCTGTAATACCCAAAATACGCTTAGCTTGGTCGTATAAACGGTCAGACTGAGCAATATCTCTCGAAATATCAACCTGTAAATCTAAGCGTCCAAAAAGCTTGTGATTGCTTTGCGTCGCCTTAAATACTTTCTTAAAAATGGAATTATCAAGCTCTCCTGCAAAACCCTCAGGCACGATAGGATAGACGCCGCCGCTAAGTATTTTTTCGGAAATGCGACTCTCAATCTTATTTATCTCTTGCTGCTGCGGTCTTATAAACTCACAGTCAGACTGTCCGAGCAGATTATCCTCCTCAGAGGTATTCTTCCTGATAACAATAGGCAAGATATTCGGTGTATAGAAAGGGAGCCTCGTTCTTTCTGTTTTAGGCACCTGCACGTCTTTCATAAGCGGCAGCATAACACCCGTCGCATTATCAAACATAGGCTTACCCTCAGGCGTTACGGCTTGCTGCTGTACGGTTTGCATAACAATCTGCCCGTCCTTAATAACAACGCTCTCTGCAGGAATAACGCCGCCGTTTGTGAGTTGAATATCTTGCTCTAATTCCTCGTATTCTTCGTTTTGGAGCACAAAGTCAGGTTTCTTGCACTCGCAAAGCTCTTTACGCTTGCCGCATTTCTTACAAACATAACGCTTTCTTGCGTAGTAGTCCTCGATGTCGTCAAGCTCCGTATCGCCCGACCAAATGTATTGACACACTTTGTCGTCCTCGTTTTTGTAATAGCATACATAGAGCGTCGCTGTTTTATCGTCTGCGTTCTCGTCCGATTCTGTTTCGTCCGCAACCTCAAACGATACGCCGTACTTACGCACGAGTTCGTCCTTAGTTGTTTCAAACTGAATAAAGCAATACTCCATTTCCTTGACGTCAAAAATATTCGGCTGCCCTGTAAACTTAGGAGGGCTTACACACGTTAATTTGATGTCGCCTACGGTGTTGTGCGTCATAATGCTATTATCCCACTCGATAAGCCAAACGCTACCGCCATAAATAGGGTTAAAGCGTTCGTCCATATCGTTGAGCTTTTCAAACGGGAGCTCGTCCCTTTTGTTGCGTAAAAGGGTTTCAATACTCTTAGCATTTCTCTCGTTTGCCTCGCTCCACCTCTTAGCCGAAACGGACGGCTTAGGCAAATAGCTCGTTACCTGACTTTCTACGAGCTCGTATGTAATGTTTCTTACCGTCTTTGCCTCTACGTCCGACCCGTCTATTTTCTTACTGCCTTTGTACTGCTCAAGGTGCTGCGTAAGCTTTTCGTAAAGACTTTCAGCGTGCGACCTTGCCTCCTCGTACAGGCTTTTGAAAAAATCTAATTTCGTTGCGTTTTCTAACTCAATTCTCATAAATCAGGTTCTCCGTATTTTTTAATTATAAGTTTCCGCTCCTCCTCTGTTGCGTTCATATAGTCCTGCAAGATGTCAGGGCGATATTTAACCTTTTTCGGAGCTGCTGTTTCAGGCGGTTGCGTCCAATAGATAGCGAAATATCTCAAAGCGTCGGGAGCGTGAGTAAGTTCGTGCGGCTCTTTTGCACAGTCGTCAGGGTTTTTCTCGTCTATAAGAATCTGCGGCAGCGTCCTTATCAGGTGCCTGCAGGTACGGAAAATCTTTAACCGTACATACCTTTCCCCGTTCGGAGCCGTCCTTTCTTTGAGCAGTTCTTTAAGGGCGAGCCACCCTGCCTGACGGTCATTATTCGATTTCACAAGCTCAAGCCCGTGCTCGTCAAATAACAACGCTCTGCTTTTGCCGCTTTCCTGAGAGCGATTCCATAGGTCAGGAGGAGCAAGACGTAAACGAGGCTTATACCAATCTTTAACGCTGCCGTCCTCTTTCTCTACAAGCTCTGCAAGCTTAACTCTATCCGCCGCCTCTGATATAATCAGACCACTTTCGTATATTTCGTGGAACACATACGCCACATTATCATTGTCGATTGCGACCTTGTAATGAGCGAACATATCAAGACCGTAGTCCAACGTGTTGTAAACCGTCCAATCTTCGGGAATTTTGAAAGGGTCGCAAGTATGCAGGCTATAATCAAACTCTGAGAAAAAGCTGCCTCCGAGATTGCTGAGAGCCTCCTCTGCCGTTCTCGGATATTCTTGTTTAACCTTAACGCCCAAGTCTTTGGCGGTGCTTTCGTACCACTCTTGCGTTCTACGAGGGTCTGAGAACACAGAGAGGAATATTTTATGAAAGGCGTTCTCCTCTATCCACAAATTTTCAAAGAGCGTACCCTTTTTAATTGTGGATAACCCGATAACTTTACCGCCTGTCGGACGGTTTATTGTCGGATATGCAGACGTCCAAATTTCCTCAGCAGCCTCCTGAAACGCCCACTCGTCCAAAAGCAGGATATTACCTGTAAAGGAACGACCTGCTGACGGGGACGCAGGAAACGCCTTAAATGTCGATGTCAGCTTGCCGTCGGTAATAAATATCGAGGTTGCTGTCATTTTCCACGTTAAGCCGCCGCCTTTCAATATTTCAGGCATATTATCGAGCACAACGCCCATACGCCTTACAAGCTCTTTTGCGTCGTCCTCTGTCTTTGACAGGGCTACGACGGTATGTCCGATATTGAAAATTAAATCGTGCGTACAAAAGTACAATGCTATCCACGTAATACCCATTTGTCGGGCTTTCAATATCAGGTTAAGGCGAAAGGTTGCAAAATCACGTAAAGCTTGATTCTGAGCCTCCCACCCTCGAAACGGTATAATAATTTCGGGAGAGTCTTTATCTTCGATAACACAGTAATTATTCGCCCAATACACGACATCGTTGCGGCAATAATCAAACTCCGCTCTTAGTATTTCGTCTATGTATTCGGCGTAGTTTACAGCTTTAACGGGCTTAATCTTTCTTTTCGCCATTTAGCCGCTTTTCAACTCTCTCTATGAGAGCCCTTGTCCTTTCGTCTAATTCGGTTGCTACGCCGCCTGAAACGTTCGTATCGACCTCCTGCTTATCTTTCTGCCCGTGATTGTTTACCGCCTCAAATTTAGCGTATAACGGGTTGTATAAGCCTATCATAGCGTTAGATGTAAGCTTGCCGAGCTGTATCTCTTTCGCCCGTGCGTAACAGAGCCTAAAACGGGGGTGTTCTTCCGCCCAATTCCTCAACGTATCAGTCGTTACGCCTATTTTCGCTGCAAACATTTCAAACGTAGGATAATCGTTCGGCACAACAATCGGTGTTTTCGACGAGAGCTCTCCCTTAAAATACGTTTCTTTATATTCTATCCTCGTCGAGGGCTGACTAAAAAACTCTATAATCTGCTCGCAATATTCCTCTTTATATTTCGTCGCAGCGGCATTTTCTTTTTGAAAACGAGTTTCTTCGCCTACCTTATTTCCTTTTGTAAATTGACCTTTGCTATTCCGTTTCGTTGTCGTCTTTTTTGTAGTAGTCTTTTTCGTTTGACTCATTTCGTTATTCTCCTTAAATAAACAAAATGAGCCCAAATACTCCGATTCGGAATATAAGGGCTCTGACCTCAAAGGGTATTCGGCACAATTTCTATTTACTATCTTATCACACAATTTCAGCCTTTTAGTCACTATTTATTGTTTGACGAGATAAGTTTGCCTCGCTATATAGTTATAGTTATTTATATTTGCTTTACCTGATATAATAATATATAAATAGCTTAAGCTATTATAATTACTATAGCAGGGCAAGTCCTTTTGCAATGTCGTATATAAGCTTTCGCTTTCTCCTGTAATATGTATTTTTTGAAATACACTCGGCGGCGGTTGAAAAGTCGTAGCCTCTGCGTTTCTGTATATCCTGCAGAATATCCTTTCTGATACCAACCTCCACCTCCTCTAACGCTTTGTCGATAACAGCGTTTAATTGTACGTAGCGAGCTAATACGTCGCCCGTAACGTTGCTAAACTTGATAGCACGCTCTCGGCGGTTATAATCGGCACATAAGGTCTTGACGATTTCTACAACCGTCGTCGGTATATCATACTTGAAATACAGTTTAGGCTTAGGCATTTGTCCTTTCCTCCGTTCCTTACTTTTTCTTGGGCTTTTTTCTGAGCCCGTTATACTCTCTTATCCACTCATACGGCAGCGGCAGCCTTGCGTTCAGATAGCGAACAATCGCCTCTGATATATCCTCAGCTCGCTCCTCGTCGTGTATGTATTTCGGCTTTAAGCCTAAAGGCGGTTTTGTAAACTCCGCCGCCTGCTGCAATTCTCCCAAAGGAGCCCATAAAGAGGGCTCCGATTCTTTTCCACTTGGGGACACTCGATACGTGCACGCTTTACAGATTCTCGTTCCCTGATTGCGGCACACCTGACAATATTTCGTTTGATTACTCTCTGTCATAGCGATTCTCCTTGTCGGTTGCTAAGTTCATACACTTAATCATTTTATCGACGTCAACAAGTTTTTTTGCCTCCGCAATCGTCGCAAACGTTTCGTCGGCTATTTTTTGCTCCGTCCACCCGTTTTTTAGCCCTATCAGAACGACAGAGGAATTACGCACAAAAGCGAACATCTGCAGCCTAAGCTGTTTGTTTTCCTCTCGTTCTTTATCGAGGGCAGCGGATAAGCCTTTATTTGCGGCACAGGCGAGCTTGTACTCCTGTTGATAAGTCTTGAGCTCTTTCTCAAGCTCTTTAATCTTATACTCAGGCGATTTCAACGGGCACCACTCAGGCGTCTGTCCGCCGCACACGCTAACGTCGATAGTTTTGCGTTTCATTGCCTTGCATTTGCAGGCTCCCCAATTATCGTCCGACGTTCGAGGAAATTGACAGTATTTGCACGATTCGCAGCTCATACTTATTCCTCCTTATCGTCGCCGCCATAGCACATCAAATATAAAACCAAAATAACGGCTAATATGATAAATACAAGGCTAAGCCACGCCGTAAATAAAGAGAGAATCTGAGCTACAACGCTGCCACTTAAAACCATAAACACAAACGCTGCAATGCACGCAGCAGCCAACGCAAATAAAATTGCGACGCCCCACCATTTTACTTTTTCGATAAGTTTCTGAATAATCACGGTTGCCCCTCCTAAAACCCAAGTAAGTTGTAAGGGTTGTTAATAAGCTCAGGTCGTCTGCCGCCCTGTCTATATACAACAACGTAGATTTCGGGATTTTTTTCCGACAATGTTTCCGTAAGTTCGTCCACATCTACCGTTCCGTCCTCAACAAATAAAAACTTTTCAATTCGTTTGTTAAACGCCTCTTTTTTGTTGAAAAATTCTTTTTGTAAGTAATACCCCTCTAATTCCCAAAGCTTATTTTTAATACGCTCTAAACAAGCCTTTTTGCCTATTTCAACGTTATAATTCGCCTTATCCACGCAGGCACTCGATTCGGTAAGCACAAACCCGTTTTTGAGCTTTACCGACACGACGGTACACTTGTCAAATACGGTGGTTACGTTGATTTCCGCCTCGTTAATAAGAGCGTCGATTTCTTCTGCTGTTACTCTGATGTTGCTGTTGTTCATAAGTTTTCTGCCTCCCATTTTTCTATTTCTTTTCGCTGATGTTTCAGCTTTTCAATTTCAAGCTCCGTCCTCTTGATGTCGGAGTATTTTGCCTCAATGCGTTTATCAATTTTTTCTTTTTTAAGACGCACCGCCTCACGAAAACTCGTCGCATAAGTAGTTTGACCGACGCTCATTTCGTTCTTTCTAATTACTCGCTCAAAACCGCCGCCCTGCCTTTTAACGACATAGGTTTTAGGCGTTTCCTTGATAATATCGTATTCCTCGATTTTTCCTATCGAGAAAAAGCTATCAAAACCGTATAATTTATCCAATTTCTTTTTTCCTCCTGATAAAATTCGGGCAATTCTCGTAATGTTCGGGGTTAAGCCCGTCTAATTCTTTTCCTTTGCGGCAAACGCAAAAATATAGACCTCTGCTCCAAAGCCCGTGTTTTGCTCTTTTGCAATTCGCACAGTTCGTTGACTTTGTAGGATAATTAAATCGTTTTTCCACCTTTAACCTCCCGTAATTTTTTTGATATAGTTTTCTTGCCACTCGATAACGATATATCCGTTGCAAATTATTTTTACCTCGTACCCTGCATAGGCGAGGCGTAGAGCTCCGTCAAGTGCGGCGGACAACTCTCCGTATTGCTTTTCCTGCAAAGCTGCGTTCGCCTCAATATTTTTCGGACGTTTATAAAAAAGCCTCACATCGTTATACTTTTTCAATTTCCGCCTCCTTGCAGCCCTTTATCTGCAGGCACCTTGTTTTGTGTTTCTCGCAGTACCCGTAGGCGTGCGACATACCGATTGCGTGATAATTCGTCGGTTGATGTCGGCTGCTCCATACCCTCCTGCGATAATGCTTGCATTTTTGACAGTTACTTACTTTCATTACTCGCCTCCTCCGATTCCACGACGCAGCCTGCTTTTTCAAACCTTTCCTTATAGTCGGGAAAAGACATTACGTCGTCCATACCCCTATTGAGGTAAAGGTCAAAAAGCTCGTTTTCTGTAATTTTTACAATCTTACCATTTTCCACCGTCATACCTGTTCCTCCCGTAAAGATTTCGCCCGTTCGTGTATTTCTTTTTCTTCCTGCTCATTATCGGGTTTTATTACGCCTAAATTGAGCAGGTTTGAGAGTATTATCGGGTCGTCTGTTTTTATCGCTCTTTCGCAGATTTCTTTGAGATAAGAGGACATAATATCTATCCCCATAACCACGCTAAAACCGTAATCTTTACAGTATTCAGATTTGCTCCTGTTGACAATTTCTACTACGTGTTTTGTCCACGTATTATAGTCCATTTTTACTCGCATTTTTTCTCCTTGTTTCAGCCCTGTGCTTTGCGTCGTATTGATTATGACATTTTTGACACAACGCCCTTAAATTTTCATAATCGCAATTTTCAGGCACGTGGTCTAAATGTGCAATCGTCAGCACGACCCTGCTACCGTTCTCTCTCGTTGAATAATTCTCAATTCCGCAAAACTCGCATTTATTGTTTGCTCTCTCCAAAATGTCTGAACGAATTTGTTTCCAATTTACAGGATAACGATTCTTGTTTTCAGGTCGTATCGGCATATCAGACTCCTATATAGCACCACGATTGAGGCGGCTTTTGTATAAACATATCCCAACAGTCGCAGCTCGGAAAAACGTTCGTAGCATAACGTAAAAACCTATCGTAATAAACAAAATTATTCAAAGGTTTTGGTTTATCGTATATTTTCAGCTCGCTTATATGAAAACCGTAAAACGTGTTGACGCCCTGACCTATGTATTTGCGAAAAGCCCCCCACTCAAGACAAGCCTCTTTACACAGCCAATTCTCCTCGCCGTTCACGGCAAATATATGGGTATGTTCTTCTTCGTCGTCCTCGTCGTAATGAACGACGCCGATTGATTCATAAGTTTTGTCGTCCCAAAATTCGCTTTCAAATTTCAGTATTTTGTCGCAAACAAACTCCCCGATTACATTGCCACCAAACTGTTTTGTTGTCTTTTTCTTCCTAACACGTTTGTTGTTGCCGTCATACTCCTCAACAATTTCCTTTACTCTTGTAATGGTTTCGTAAATAAGGCACTTAAACGGGGGCTCTAATAAGCAGCGTGTTTTTCTAATTTCCCACGTTTTTAAGAGGCTTTTAATGTTATCGCAATGCTGCGGTTGAATTGAAAATAAAACGCCTTTATTCATTTTATATCCGCCTCCTTTGCTATCGTAAGCCTGATTCTGAGCTGACGAGCAACCCTGCAAATTCCCTTATACTTAATGCCGCAAATGCCCTCGTAAGAGCAAATACAGCAGGGGTTTGATTTTACGTAGCCCAACGCCTGATTTACTGTTGCAGCAATATCCGTCGGGCGAGTTCCTTGTGTTTTAGCCATTGTTTCCTCCGTTGTTTGCCCTCCCCTGAGGGAGGGGTAGTTTTACTACCCCAAAATTACTACTTTACCGTCAGCAATTTCGCTGCTTAATGCCTTTTCAAAGAAAGCTCTGATGTTTTTCTTTGCCTTAATCTTCCACGCACCGCCGTCAGCCTCGTAAAGAGCGAACGTGTTGCCGTCGCTAAGTCTAAATAAAAACTCAGATTCGGGCTGTTCTACCTCCATAAAGGTACGGAAAGGAGCGAGTTTTCTGATAGGAGCCACTTTCACGTTTGCAGCGAGCATTGCACCTTGCTGAGCAACTACCTTTTGCGTTACGCCGTCGTCCTCCATTTCAACGGAATCAACCTTAGAAACCCTCTTTAAGAGTTCGAGCAAGCTTGCCGTATCTTCCGTTTGCACAAAGAGGCTGCGGATAGCAATTACAAATTTCTCGTAATCGTATTGACTGCCAAAGCTGAATTTGCTACCCTCCGCAACTGCACTATAAGGCTTTTCACGTTCTTTCTCTTTATCGAGAGAGGTAATAACCGAAACAGCCTTTTCCGTTTCGATATTGATGTAAAGAGGGCAAATAAAACGCTCCATTTCACGCTTTACAATCTCCACCACCGACGAAAGGTCAGAGAATCTAATCTCAGCAGCCTCGTCCTTTATAGGCTTAATTTCATTGAGCTGTTTCGTACTAAACGTACGTTCCCCGACCTCAATAATTTGCACTCTGTTGTCCTCAACGATTTTCTTAATCTCGTTTACGATGTTTGCGTTGTTGTTTTCCATTGTTTTTATTCCTCCGATTTTTTAATTTTTACAATGTTTGTTTCGTGAATTTCCCCAAAAATATCAGCCTGTCCGTCAATATATCCGCCGCCACTTTCTACAAGCTGATATGTACCGTCCACAACCGCCATAGCCATTTGAGCGTGAACGGCGTTCGTAGGTCTGATATTCTTCTTTACGGTGGTTTTGATATTTACCGTCGTCCTGTTATTGACGGGGGTAATTACCAATTCGACGACGAGCTTTCTCGGCTTTTCGTCGGTGTTCGGGTTTTGAATATTCTCTATGACTTTTACGAGCTCATAGTTAATACGTTCAACCGCTGCTGCGTTCGCAAATTCTAAAACGCTTGTAACTTGTTTCATAAAATTGTGCCTCCTAAAAAATAGATTTTTTATTTCTTTTGATTAAAACGGTATGTCGTTGTCGTCGTCCATAGCTTGCAGCGTCGGGCGAGTTCTTCTCGGCTCGTCGCTTGATTCGTCGGCTGCTCTCGACGACAAAAACTCTATATCCTGAGCCACAATATCAACAGCCGTCCTTTTTATCCCGTCCCTGTCCTCGTAGTCCCTAAACTCAATAGAGCCCACGACGGAAATTTTACTACCTTTCTTTTGGTACCTCGCAAGATTTTCCCCTAAGCCTCGCCACGCTACGCAATTAAAGAAATCAGTCTTGCGTTCTCCGTCGTTCGTGTATGCCCTTGTAACAGCTAAGCTGAAATGACAAACAGTAACGCCTGAGGGCGTTTCCCTGAGCTCAGGGTCTTTTGTCAGGTTTCCGATAAGTATTACCTTATTCATTGCAGCCTCCTATTTCTTCTTGCGTTTGAAAAACCAAGATTCGTCGTATTTTGCAAGTTTCTTTTCCGAACGGATAAGCAGAACAAGCAAAACCGTCATTGCTACGATTGCTATAATAAAACCGATATTATTGAGAATTAAAACCGTATAAATATCCATTATTCCTCAGCCTCCGTTTCTGTAATTCTGTTGACCGATACCTCGTATGCCGTGCGTTCGATAACCTTTCCGTCGGGAGCGGCTTTCTGATAAACACGGCTTTGGAATCTGCCCGTTACGGTTGCGTGTTGCCCCACGTCGAGCGTTCCGATATGTCTTGCCGTCCTGCCCCAAACGATAAGCGGTATGTAATCAGATTTCCCTCTATCACGGTTTACTGCAAGTAATACGTCGCATATATCACGTCCGAGCGGCGTTATTCTGTGCTGCGGTTGCTTGCAGAAATACCCTGTAAGCTCTACGCTGTTCACGTCGCCCTCGTAGGAATATTTATCAAGAGCGAAAAATACAACGATAAGTCTGCTCTTGCCGTCAACCTGCTTGTTGTATGTTCTTATTTGACCGCCCAAGCAAATTGTATTACCTACACACACCTTGCCTGCCAAAATTTCCGATACGTTGACAGGAATTATGTCCTCCGTTCCGCTTTCTCTTTTAACAGAAACGTCAAACTCGTAAAAAGTTTCTCCGCAGCAATCAAAGACTTTGGGCTCTGTTAATACCCTGCCACCGATTACCGCCATATTGTTTTTTGATTTCATATATCCTCCGTTATGCTCCTGACATTTTTGCCGTATTATATAGGGCAGAAATCAGGTAATTTTGTTTGTTTTTTATAACGCCTGCAGAGTGTTTTTCGTTTACCTCCATTATTACGCCCTGCAAAGCGTGTTTTGTATCGCTGTTTCTGAAAAAGTGAATAATCGTATTTAGAAAAGCTATCGTTTCAACCTTTTCTCCGTTTATAGTAAGCGTAAGTTTCTTTCTGACCGCCTCGAATAGATTTTCTATCAACGGTCTTATATCTCTTATCGGGCTATAAAACGGGTCGCTCGATTCGTTTTCTTCCCACTCGTCAAAACGAAAAGCGAGCTGTTCTTCAAACCACATCATACTTTTTTCGTGGTTTTCTTTTTGAAACGACCCAAGAAACACCTCTCTTTCTTCCTCCTCAGGAGTTTTTTCTGCAGGAGGCTGTTCCTCGTCGGGCACATCGTCGTCGTTCCAACGTTGATTTGCCGCTTTCTTTCGGGCGGCAGATATTTCCGCACGCTTTTTTATATTTCTTAGCACTCTTTCAGAGTATATTTTTCCTTTCTTTACCGTAAATAGGTCGTAGTTATGAGTTACTGCACGGCAGAGCTCAGGGTTTACTTGTAAATCGTAGGCTATATTATCAAGCTCGTCCTCTTTGATATAGCCGCCCTCCTCGTGGAGCATTTCTACAAAGCACCAATAAAACCCTAAACCCTCTAAGCCGTAATCTTTCCTGATACCTCTCAAACTCAACCTCGCACAGTAATCGTGAGGGAAATATTCTTTTGTCATATAAAACCTCCTGCTGAGAGATATTTTTTAATTAAGCGTTATTCCGTCTTTCCTGCGGCAAAAAAATCAAACTCGCCTTGTTCCTCAGCTGTAGGCTTATCGTCTGTTTCTTCCCCGTTTTTGTCGCCCTCGTCGTCTTTTTGAGGAGCCTCTACATAAGTCGTTTCGTCGTACTCTACGTAATCAGGCTCGCCGCCCTCTTTAATAACGGCGTTATCGTGCGTGATTGCCGTTTGCATTTCGATAGACATTACACCCCATTGCGAGATAAGATGTCTGAGCAACGTCTTAAACGCCATTTCGTCAAAGTTTTTATACCAAAACGAGCTGTATTTCCAAAGGTCTTTTTGCGGAATCTTGCCGCTGATGTATTCCTCGTATTTGTCTGCGTGAAATGCAGGAGAATACGTATCTGCGTGAGTAAGCATTTTCTTTTTCGTCCAATAAACTTGTTTTCTGAAACCGTTAAGGAGCTCAAAATATGCCATATAGCCCACCGTCGGCAAAGCCTCTCGTTCGTCGTCGTCCTCGATAAACTCAAACTTTTGCTTGCCCGTAAACTTATCCCTGCCCTTATATTCGCCCTCTTTAATTTCGAGCACGTCAATATCAAGATATTGCCCTGAACGCATAGCGAGCTGCTTGTAACCTTTAGCACCGAGAATAAATTGAGCGTTGGTTTCTATGACGTTTCCCTGCTTATCCTTTTTATCGAAAGGAACAAGGTAATACTGACCGAGCTGAGGCGACGGGCTCAAGCCTAACGATTCGCCTAAGAGGGCTCCCGATAAAACCGACCTTTGCGTGCACAATGCAAGAGCGGAGTTGTTGCTAACAGCGGAGATAATACTCGCCGTAAAGCGTTGAGCGTTTTTCCCTACCGCCTGCGAAACAAGAGATTTGATTTGCTCCTGATTCATAAACACCGAGAATTTCGGTTGAGTTGTGGAAATGCTTTTTTGATTCGTCGTTACTGCGTTTGCCATAGTTTTTATCCTCCTTAAATGGCATAATATTTGATTTTATTTTCTTTCAGGAATTGCGATAACGCTTTGAGCTGCTCAGTCGTAGCCTCTACCGCAAACTTAACCGTTTTAATTCCCGACACCGCAACAGGCTCCTCCGATTTTACCTCTACCGAAACCTGTTCCTCTTGCTTTGCTTTAAGCTCTGCGATTCGAGCCCTTTCCGCTCTGAGCCTTTCGTTTTCAACGAGAGCCCCCGACAGGTCGAGCGTTCTAAAATAGAAAGCTTTTAATACAGCCTCGTCCTCCGATTTTAACGCCTCGATTGCGGCGAGAGCGTTGTATGCGTTCTCTATAATTTTATCAATATCAGCCTTGATAGATTTTATCGAGGTAGAGGCGTTTAACCATTTAGGATTGTGCACTCTTTCGTAAGGGATAAGCCCTGAAAAATCTCCGATAACTGACTTGAAATATTCAATGATTTCGTTCTGCTTTTCTTCTTTCTTTCTGTTCTCATAAGATACAACCTGCCCGTCGATATGAGCGACGACCTCTTTGACCTTGCTTATTACAACATCAACCTCGCCCTTAAAGCGGTCATACGGCGACGTGTAAATTTTGCCGATTCTTATACGTTCGTCGTTCAACGCTTTGCAGAACGTATTGAGCTGAGCCCTGACGCCTTTCGCCTCGATAATTTGCGAATCGTCGTACACTACACCCTGATATTGCGACAGGGTAGCCTCTACTCTTGCGAGCAGTTCTTCGTTGTTCCACGCAAGCATTTTAGGAATAAGCTGCTCTACGGGAGTTTCCATAATGAGAGTAAGTTCGTTTGCCATAATTTTTTATCCTCCAAAAATAATATTTTTTGTTACTGTTTTTTAAGCTGCGAGCGGTGGTAATATCAACGGCGGACGCTCCTTTCGTTGCACATACCCCCAAAACTCTTTTTCTTTCAGGTACAGATATTTCAGGTCGTTTAACAGGTCTTTTCGATAGTACGGATAATGCCGTGTTATCAGTTCAATTTCTCCGTTAGTTCCTTTTTGTTTTATCTGCCCTTTACAATAAGCAAACTCCCAACCCGTAACGATTAAGTAATGCAATACCTGTACGTAGTAATAATCGGGTATTTGCTTATTCCATTTTGAGAACGCAGTAGCCGAGTGTATTTCGGTTGTCTTATTTTCTAAAAGACCACGCTCTTTAGTTGTTTTTTCTATCAGCTCGCCGTCGAGAGAGGCGAACATAAAGCCTCTACGGTAAACCTCTTTTTTGTTTTGCTTTACCTTGAATTGTGGATAATCGAGAGCAAAAAGCTTTACGAGTAAATCTTCCGCCTGCTTGCCATATTTGACCTCAGGTTTATCGGATATATCCTCAGGCTCTCTTAGCCCCACCTTTTCCTCCCAAACCTCAACGTTTGTCTTAAACGGGCTAAGTCCGAGTATTGCGGCGGCGTCAGAGCCGCCCAACCCCGTTTTACGAAACGCCAACCACTCAGGCGAGTTGTGTTTCAGTTTGATTATCTCAAGTGCCATTGCTCAGCTCCTTTTCTCAGCCGCCGCAAAGTTCAACCAAGATTTCAGATTTCAGAATACAAAGCGGACGCACGCCGCCGTTGCCGCCGTACGCATAGTTGTAGTTCAACGCACCGCCCGAATAGACGTACCGAACATAGTTCGAGTAAACGAGGCTGTCCCCCGTAATCGTCCAATGCCATTTTTCGGCGTTCGGGATATACTTTCTATAACGGCGATATTCTTCTGCCGTATAAATCGTAATTTTGTCCTCGCAATCGCCATAATCAGGCATACCGTCGTCGGTAAGTAAATTTCTCCTGATAGGCACTAAATCGTCGGTATTGATTCCTGCAAACTCTTTCAGCTTAAAACGACCTTTACCGTCGATAGCGTTCATTGCCTTTCTGAGCGACGACGTTTCCCAATTATTACAATTCGATTCGTCAAACGCCTTATTGAAAAGACAGCTTTTAGAAAGAACTAATGCGTCCGCCTCGCTCTTATCGAGCACAACCCACTCGATACCGCCGTACTTAATAAAAGAGCCCACCTGCACGTCCTTTAATTTGACAGTCGTCTGTTCTTCCTCGAAAAACAGCTTAGCCTTGTCCTCCCCGACAAGCCCCGTCAAAAAAACCTCTGCCTCAGATAAGCTCAATTTTTGTAACCGTTCAATTTTTTTCATAACCTTTATCTCCTTGTTTGTTTTATTTTTAATGTCTTTCGACACAAAATTACGCTTTTGCAAATTCCCTGAAATCTTGCTCAGCCTCAGCTCTCGCTGCTGCCGTTTCAGCCTCTTTAAGCTCAGGGTGTTTTTCCTGCACCTTTCTACGAGCCCTCTTGATACTCGCCATTTGACTGAGTTCGCCGCTTAAGGCAAGTTCAGCAAACGGTTTCTGAGTATCAATGCCTGTCTTTTTGAATATCGACAATATAAGAGCCATATCGCTTGTACGGGTAATCGGGTTTTCAATGAGCTCCTTGTGCACCATTTCCTCAATCTTTTTGAGCTTAACCATAATTACCTCCTAAACCAATTCTTTCTCGGCATATTCTCTGAGAGCCGCTCTTACAACGTCGCTCAACTTGAGCTCTTTGTCCGCCGCAATGCTCGTAAGCTTAGCGTGCATATCGCAGGTAATATAAACGCCGATACAGATTTTTTCTTTCGTGCTTTCGTTTTTCTTTTCTGCCATTTGCATACCTCCGTGTAAAATAAAAATAGGCTTGCCAATTAAGGTAAGCCTATCTAAAATTTTTCGGAAAAGAAAAATAGGTCTGCCTCAATTCGCAAACCTATTGTATAACATCATTTTATGGAAATATTTTTCATATAACAAAAATCGCTCGAAATTTTCTCTTTTCGAACGATTTTTTGTCGTTTTTTAATTTTTTATATCATATTGAAAAATGCTTTCATTCCCGATAAAAGCTGCTCGTCGAGCACCCATTCGCCGTTCTTTTTTACAACGCCGAACTCACATTCTTTCGCCGTTTCGTATAAATCCGTGCCGTCGTAGCCCACGAATTTATCCGCCGTGTCGTCTAAGATGCGTTTTGCTTCGGGCGTGAAACGCGAAGTCGTTATAAAAATACCCCGACAGTTTTGCTTGCAATCCTTGGCTTGTCTACATACGCACGCGCCGATAAATTGTTGGAGCAACGTTTCTCCCACGACCCACAGTTTTTCACTGCCTTTGTCTGGATCCCAATTCTTCGACTGTATGTAGATCGTTTCACGAAAACCCATTTTGTCCGTAAGTTCGATCTCGCCGTCGATACCGCCGTCCCTATCGCCGCCCGTGATTTTTAAACTTTCTAATCTTCTTCCGTTTTTGCGCGAGTATTTCTCTAATAAATACACCGAATAGTATTCGAAATATTCCCCGCCCAAACGGTGCAATCTGTTTAAAAACGCTTCTTGTAACTTCTCGTCGGGCGTGAGCGGTTTTTTCACGGTGCGCGTGGCCGACTTTTGCGCAGGCTTTTTCGCCGCCACTTTTTTGGGTTCAGACTTTTTGACTTCTATCTTCGTTTCCGCTTTTGTTTCTTGCTTCGCTTCCACGGGTTTTTCCGCTTTTTCTACCCTTTCAACGGGCTTGGGTTGCGTCTTTTCGACGGGTTTTATCTCCCCAAACAAAAAGCTCATGTCCATAAGTGTGCCCTTAGGGGCAATTTCTTTGTTCTCGTCTTTTTCTTCTGCTTTGATTTCTTCTGCTTTCGCTTCTTCTTTTTTTTCTACGCGCGGTTTTCTGCCCCGTTTTTTTGGCTCGGTTTTTTCTTCGTTTCTCACCGTGTCTTCGGGGATAGGCTCGGGCGCAATTTCAGGCGTAGTCGGCGCGGTGGGCGCAATCGGTTGCACGGGCGCAGGGGGAAGCGGAGTTGCTTTTTCTTCCTTTTCTTCTTTCTTTTTTGAAACCGTGCGTTTTGCTTTTACGGGCTTTTCCGCTTCGTCCTTAGGTTCGTCGGCTACTTTTTTCGCCGTTTTACGCGTTTTTTTGACGGGTTTTTCTTCTTGTTTGACTTCGTTCAACGCGTACACGCCCCCGTCGAATTGCACGTCGCCGTCTTTTTTCATCACGTCGAGCACCGAGCCGACACGGCCTTTCACGTCATTCGGGTTTTCCGTGTCTTCCCCACCGAAACGCTCAGCGTAAATCTTTGCCGCGTTATCGATTAAATCGCCCGCTTTTAAATGTTCTTTCGTTAAAATTTCCCGAATGAGATTTTTAACGTTATCTTTCTTTTCCGCGCGAGTGATCACGGGTTTATTTTCTTTATTTTTCTGTTTCATAACTTTTCCTTTATTCTTCCAATAATCTGATAAATTCGCCAAGACTTTCAAAACGTTCTTCCGTTTTCTCCGTTAAGTATGCTTTTAAAAGCCGCAGGGCGCGTTTCTTCCCGCCTAAAACTGCGTTCTTGTCAAAGCTTAAACCCGCGCATTTGCGCAAGGTGTGATAGGTCGATACACTTGCCCGTTCGCCTGCTTGGCAACGCTCGAACGTGGCAAAACGACCGTCGGCAAAATCAAACCAAATTCTCTCGCCTATATCCCCGTCGTTTTCTTCTAAAAAGGAAAGCTCGACAGGATAACCGCTTTCGCGAAGGGCGATTAAAAGAAAGGTTATAAGTGCTTCCGCAGCATTTTCTTCCGTAAGACACAGTCCTTTTAAACATTCGACAAACCCGATAAACAAGCCGTCAACTCTTTCGTTTTCCACCACGACCGTGCGCGCAATTTCCGCCGCCGCGCACGCCGCGTAAAACCGCTCCACGTCCGAGCGCAAATCGAAAAAACTTTCGTGTAAATACGCCGACGTAACCGTGTATCTGCCCGATTTTTCCGCCAAGACGTATTCGCAGAACGCAAACGGTTGCGCGGCAAACGCGAGCTTGGCTTTGGACTTTTTCACGCCGCGAATCCCTGCGGTAAGCTTTCCCATCGTCGGTGAAAACAACGTTAAAAGCTTGTCGTCGTCTTTATAATCCAACGTTTGCAACACCACCGCGTCCGTCTTGACTTCCATTCTCGCTCCTTTTTATCCTTTGCGCATCAAATCGTGATAGAGCATATAATAACTCACGCTACCCGTTTTTTCAAACATCTTCCACGCCATTTTCGCCGCTTCGTTTTCTTCCCGTTTGTCCCGCATATTCCACCCCCAAACTTAGTGTGGGACAGGTGCGGGATTTTATGCACGCGGAATATCTTCGTAACCGTACTCTTTTAACAAATTGGGTCTATCGCGCCAATCTTCTTTGACTTTTACATACGTCGTTAAAAATACTTTCGCGCCCAAGAATTTTTCCATGTCCTGACGGGCAAAGGACGAAACTTCCTTAATCGCCTTGCCTTGTTTGCCAATCAAAATCGCTTTATGGTTTTGCCGTTCGCAGACAATATCGAGATTGATCTCGTACACGCCCCCGTCGTTTTTGAAAAATTCGTTGATGACAATCGCGATTCCGTGCGGGATTTCCTTATCGAATTTAAGCAAAATCTTTTCGCGCATAATCTCGGAAATCATAAACCGTTCGCTCTTATCCGAAACAATATCTTCTTCGAAAATCTTCTCCCCGTTCGGCATTTGCGCTATTAAAAACTCTCTCAAATTTTTCACGTTTCTGCCCTTTCTTGCGGACACGGGGAACACGTCGAGATCAAGCCCCGAATCGGAAAATTTCGCCATATCGAGCGGTATGTTTTCCTTGGGCATAATGTCAATCTTCGTATACGCGATCGCCATAGGGATACCTAGCGATTTATACTTTTTCATCAGCGACAAATCTTCTTCCGAAATGCCGTCGTGCCCGTCCACTACGTATAAGATGAAATCGACTGATTTCGCGCTCGTTTCCGTCGTGCGCATCATCATATCCGTGAGCGCGTTTCTCGCCTTATAAATCCCCGGCGTGTCCACGAATACGATTTGATAATCTTCCCCCGTGAGCACCCCTAAAATACGGTCGCGCGTCGTTTGGGGCTTGGGGGATACAATCGAAACCTTTTCCCCTACTAACACGTTGATTAAAGTACTTTTCCCTGCGTTCGCTCTGCCGATTACCGCTACGTAGCCGCTTTTCATAACTTCTCTTTCTCCTTACACTTTCACCGTTTTCCCCGCGGGTACGAGCACGTTTTTCTCTCGATAATATAAGTATACGTCTATCGCGCTCGGATTGCGTATCATCTCGCCGTTCGCCGAAAATTGTAAGCTGTTATACGCTTGAACGTAATCGTAAATCTCGCCGTTCGTCGCATACCAAATCTCTTCTCTTCCGCCCATATATTCGGCAAATTCTTCGATTACGTGCCAATTATCGTTATCGTTGAATTCGTAGCTATGTCCCCAAAGATAGAAAAGCATCGGGGTGTTCGCCCAAACATTTGCGCTGTCTTTCGCTTCTACGAACGCTTTGGCAAGTTCCATAAGGCGGGGGTTGTTATGATGGCACGTTCCGAGCATATGCAACCAATCTTCGGGCACGTTAAATCTTTCCGTGCACCCCGTCGTGCGAGCGTAGCAAATGCCGCAGCCTTTTACCGCCGCCAACACTTTATCGCCGCTAAAAGAACCGTTTGCATACGCCATACCTTTGATCACACGTCCGAACGTTTCTTCAAGTGTTTCCCGATCTTTCAATACGTCGCGGGTTGCCACGGTTTGGTCCACTTCGCCAAGGGAAAGATGATGATACCCGTGCACCGCCACTTCGTGCGGGGAATTTGCGTAAAGTTCGTAGGCTTCTTCTTTCGTGAGTCTAATGCCACCCGTTTCTTTCGGAAATAAGCCGCCGTTGAGATTGAACGTGCCTTTCAGACCGTGTTTGTCCATAATCTCAATCAGTTTTCGGTCGTAAATCTTACCGTCGTCGTAGGAAAGCGTTACTGCCTTTCTTCTGAAATTCGGAAACCGCATAAACGTGTATCTCATAATCTTTCTCCTTTTATCTCGTAATGCCGAGTTTGTTTAAAATTTTTTCTTCCTGCTCGCGCATTTGCGCTTTATCCTTCTCTTCCATATGGTCGTAGCCCAAACAATGCATAATTCCGTGCACGATTAAATAGTGCAATTCCCGCTCGTACGAATGTCCGTATTCGTCCGCTTGCTCTTTGGCTCGTTTTATGCAAATCGCGATACTACCGAGAAGCAACCGACCTTCTTCGTCTATATCAAAAGGATATTCCGCTTTTTCAATCGCTTGTCCGCGCTCTAAATCCAAAGCGGGAAAACTCAATACGTCCGTAACCTTATCGATACGGCGAAGCTCACGGTTTAACCGCTGAATTTCTGCTTCGTCTACAAACGAAATTTCAACCGCAAGCGGTACGTCCGTTTCCACGAACCCGTCGAGCGCCTCTTCCAAGGCAGAAGCGTTTGAAAACGCTTCTTCGTCGCAATCCAAACACCAACTCATTCCTTTCAGTCCTTTCATTCGTTCTCACCTTTCGTGCCGTGTTCCGTGCGGCGGTATTTGATGTTCGGGTATTTGATACGGTGGTGATATACGCCCGTGAGCGCATTGACGAGCGCTTGACGTATTTTCGTAAGGTCTGCCATAGTAACGTCGCATTCAGAGAACTGCTCTAAATCCATTCTCTCTTCAATGACTGCGCGAATCGCTTTTTCCGCTTCTTCTGGCGTACGCGCGCCCGACGCTCTCACCACCGCTTCCGACGCGTCGGCGATCATAATGATCGCCGCAATCTTCGTTTGCGGTTTGGGTCCCATATACGAGAAATCTTCGATATTCAATTCCCCGTCCGTCATTTTCAATGCCTTTGCGTAGAAATAGCGAATGGGCATTGTGCCGTGATGTTGAATGGCAACGTCTGCGAAAAATTCGGGCAGGCGGTGCGTGCGAATAAGAGTATAGCCGTCTTTGGCGTGTGAACGAATAATGTCCGCCGAAAGCTCGGGCGTTAGCTCGTCGTGCAAGTTATAATCCCCTTGGTTTTCTGTGAAATGTTCGGGATAATGCAATTTCCCTACGTCGTGATAAAGCGCCGCGGCTCTCGCATAATCGACGTCTTCCCCGATTGCCGCCGCACTCGCTTCCGCAAGCTGCGCTACCATCATGGAATGGTTATACGTGCCGGGGGCTTCTTCTTTGAGTTTTTTGAGTAGTTTTGCGTCCGAACTGGTAAGCTCGCGAAGTCGAAACGCCGTCAGACAGTTGAACGAATATTCATAGATGGGCAACACCGCAAGGAAAATGACGGTGGACATCACGCCGCCAAAAAAGCCATAACCGATTTGCGTTAACAAACCCGACCAGCCTGCCAAAGACGAATCCGATATAAGCGTTTCCACGGGTGCGATAAACTTCGTGATCTCCAAAAGGAAAATGACGAGATCGATCGGGATTACGATAAACAAACCTATCTTGACAATACTCAGTCTCGTCCGCGCCTTACCCGCCAAAAAGATTGCAAACATACCCGCCGAAAACGAGATTACGAGCGACGAATAACATTCTTGCATAGTTACTTCGGGCACAGCAAACGTGTCGATAATAAAGATGAGCATAGCACAAATGACGTTCATGAAAATCGCTTCTCTTCTTCCGATTAACACGAAAATCAAAAGCGCTACGAGTGCCACAGGGCGGGCGTAGATTGCGATCTTATACCCGATCAAGCAAGAAATGATTAGATACATATCCAGCACGATAAATACAAGCGCAATATTTTTTCCGTTTTCAAGAAGCGTTCTGTTCTCAAAAAAGAAATAGAGATACGTGATCACGAAAAGCAAGAACGTACAAAAAATTGCATACATATAATTCGAACCGTTCTGGCTTAAAAAGTTACCTAAATCCGACCACTTATCCGCGAATAGTAAAATTGCCGCTATCCCCAAGTAAAGTAGAAAATGTAACAAATACAGGAAAGAGCTTTTTACCACTTCCCGCTTCGTCCACGTTTTACCGAATTCTCTCGTCGTCATCCTTGGTTCTCTCCTTTGGTGCTTTTTCTTTCGTCCCGCTTTCCGCCGCCTGCTCGTACGCCCGCACGATACGCATCACGAGCGGATGCCGCACTACGTCCTTTGCTGTTAGCTTACAAACTCCGATTCCTTCCACTCCACCGAGTATTTTCGCGGCGTGCACCAAGCCGCTTTCTTTCCCGTCTAAATCGATTTGGGTTACGTCCCCCGTTACCACCGTTTTACTCCCTTCGCCCATACGCGTTAAGAACATTTTCATTTGCTCGCGCGTGGTGTTTTGCGCTTCGTCGAGAATGATAAACGCGTTCGAAAGCGTTCTGCCGCGCATATATGCAAGCGGCGCGACTTCGATTGCCCCACGCTCCATAAGCTTCCCGTACGTTTCCAAGCCCAAAAGTTCTTGCAATGCGTCGTATAAAGGGCGCAGATAGGGATCTACTTTTTCCTGCAAATCCCCGGGCAAGAACCCGAGCTTTTCTCCCGCTTCCACCGCAGGGCGCGTGAGCACAATTTTTTCGATTTGTTTGCTTTTAAACGCCGCCACCGCCATACACACGGCAAGATACGTTTTCCCCGTACCCGCAGGGCCGATCCCGAACGTTACTGAATTTTTCTTGATAGCGTCCACGTACAGCTTTTGCCCGACCGTTTTGCACTTGATTTGTTTGCCGCGCGCCGTAACCGCCACCACGCCTTCGCCAAGCGTTTCAATCTGCTCTTCCTTGCCTTCTTTCGCAAGCTCTACGGTATAAACGAGCCGTCCTTCGTCAATCTCTTCGCCCAAATCCACAATCTTCAAAAGTGCGTTTAAAGCCCTTACGCCGATTTGTACCGCTTCCCGCTCGCCGTTTAAACGTATTTTCACGCCTTCTACGTACGCGCTTATCGCGAGCGCGCGCGTAAGATAATTTAAATTTTCGTCGAAATTGCCGAGAAGCCTTGCCAGCCTGTCCACAGACTTCGTATCCACAATTTCCGTTATTTTCGCGTTTTCCGCCATATCTCTCCTTTTCGGATTTTAAAAATTTATCGTTTGAATCGTCGTGTATTCAATTGTTACGACGTATTCGTTGTTCCTTTCGGCAATCGTTTTTTTCGTGATTTTATCCCGCCCCGAAAGCGCAAGCTCTAAATATGCCTTTGCAAACGCTTCTTCCGCGCTTTCCGCTTGCAAGCTTTTCTCATACGTGCACGCGACGCTTGCGCGCGCGATTACTTCGACCGTCTTTTTTTCGCCGCTTTGCGTTTCAAAATAGCTCGACACAAGCGTTTCGCCCGCCTGCACTTGTTCCCCTGCTTTTTTTTGCGGCGTGCCCCGTAGCGTAGCAATCGAAAGCAACGTCCCCGAACGCATAGCAATCATATCCCCTTTCACAGGCGCGCGTTCCAAAAACGGCGAAAGGCGCACTTCCACGACCACATATAAGCCTTGCTTTTGCACTGAACAAAATTCAACGCCTTTGTTTTTTAAAAGTTTCGCGCAAACGAGATCTTCGCTGCCTTTTTGATAGCGTGTGAACGGCTTAATCCCGTTCTCTTCGAGCGCCATCACCGCTTCTCGCGCGTAAATATCCGTGCCTTTAAAGCGTATTCCAAAAATAAATCCGTCGGCAAACAGGGTTAACGCACAAAAAAGCATTCCGCCAACGATAAAACCCGTGCGCCTTTTTAAACTTTCAACATACCGCCATCCGCCGAAAACGCCTAAACGCTTTGCCGTGTACGCACTATATCCGTTACTATTATAGCACGGATCCCGAAAAATTGCAAAAACTTTTTCACTGTCTTTTTTCTTTACACTGAAAAGTATTTGATTTTTTTGCGGTTTTTTTACATTATATACCACGATTCCCGCACGTTTGAGCCGAAGGAGCGCCCGCTCGGGCATAATCCCTTCGATTACGAAACGCACTTTCATTCGCTCGCCTACGAAATTTTCCCAAAACCGCATCCCTTACTTCTCCTTTTCAAGCGGAGTTTCAAGCCGCCAAGCGTGGATTTTACCAAGTAAGCGCAGATCGCCGTCGCAGTATTTTCCGATCGTTAAATTTTCGCCTTCGATAATCACCGTTTCTTTGGGAAAATACAATACAATCCTTTCCGGCGTAAAATCTCCTACCGTTTTTACGCCTTCAAAATATCCGCCGCCACCAACGATTACCACGCACCGCGCGAGCGAAGCGAGCGTGTCGTTTTTGAAAATTTCGTCAAACAGTCTCACCGCGCATACCTCCACGCGTTACTATATGCGAAAAATCGCGCGGATATGTGTATAGGCGGTTCGCTATCCGAGAATATGTTCCAACTCGTCCTTTATCTTTTGCGGCTCACGCGTTTTCACTTCAAGCGTTATCAAATCCCCGCCCAAAAGCACGGTGTTGCCGTTCGGGAATACGTGCTCTTCACCGCGTTGGATTTCCGTCACCCTAACGCCCGCAGGCCAAAGCACGTCGCGTATTTCCCTGCTCTCCGCAATCGATCCGAATGCAAGCGTGAAGCAAAATCTCTCCCGCACCGCGTTTTCGTGTACGCCCGTTTCTTCTTCGTAAAGTTCTAACAGTTTTTCGTAAATGCTATCCGTTCGGGAAAGATCGCCGATAAAATAGCCGATCGCAACCCCGATTACTACGGGCAACAACGCCGAAAAGTTCCAAGTGAGTTCACACACCATTACGATCCCCGTGATCGGCGCTTTTACGATCGCCGTGAAAAACGACGCCATACACACCATAACGAGAAAATCGCAATACGACGCGTCCATACCAAGCCTTGTCCAAGCAAGGTTGAGCAAAGATCCGATACAAGCGCCCACCGCAAGCATAGGGATAAACGCACCGCAAGGCACGCCCGCGCCCATATTCACGCCCGTAAGCAAAAATTTTAACGTGCATACGATAAAAATCGTGAGTACGATAGGCGAGCCGAACACGCTTTTTATCGCAATTTCGTCCGCACCGCCGTGCGTGCCCAAAGCTTCGATCAAGCCGTGTCCCCCACCCATGACGTTCACAGTGACAAGCGACGCCGCCCCACCGATTAAAACCGCAATCAAAATACGGAAAAAGTTTCTTAAAAACGCGGTTTTTGCGCGTATTTTGCCAAAAGCACCCCGCAAAAAGAATACCCATTTATAAAGCAACACGCCCAACGCGCCGCATACGGTGGCGGATACAATGAGAAATCCATAAAACCGCACGTCAGCAACCGCCCCTTGCGGAAACGCATAATTTTCAAAAAAACTCTCCGCAGGTAAGCCAAACGCGCCGTATAAGATTTCCCGCGTGATTAACGCGAAAATTACGGAAGAAAACGCGCAGATAAACACTTCGGGCGTGAAGCGTTTATGCGCTTCTTCAAAGGCGAACGCCATGCCCGTTAACGGCGCGTTGAACGCCACTGCAAGCCCTGCGCAAGCTCCCCCCGTTACTTGGTAACGCCTGATCATTTCGTTGCGCTTTAAAACACGCGCAACGCCTTCTCCGCTCGCCGCACCGATATGCAGGCTCGGTCCTTCACTTCCCGCCGACAAGCCCATAAATATACTCGCAAGGCTCGCCGCAAACATCACCGCCGCGTCGCGATACCATTTAAATCGCAATATACCCCTCGTCGCGCCCTCCGTTTGCGGGATACCACTCCCCTTTACCATAGGCACGAAATAGGTCGCTACCGAAAGTAAAAACGCGCCCAAACCAAGCACCATCAAAAGCAAAGGAATACAAGCGGGATTTGAACGCACGAACGCATAGACGTCGCGGGAAATCGCTTCGCCTTGCTTGGCGCAAAGGTTATAAAGGGTTACGATTGCGCCCGCAAACGCGCCCGTGATCGAACCTACCACGAGCAGTTGCAATGCGTTTTCGTAAACGCTCGCTTTTTTCTTGATCGTTTCTTTTTTCATGCGAATTGACCGTTATAAAGTTCGGCGTACGCGCCGCCTGTTTTCAAAAGCTCGGTGTGCGTGCCTTGTTGCACGACTTTCCCCTTTTCCATAACCAAAATTACGTCGGCGTTGACAATCGTCGAAAGCCTGTGCGCAACGATAAACGTCGTTCTACCCTGCATCAGCGTTTCGAACGCGTCGCTGATCTTTTTTTCCGTGCGCGTGTCGATTGACGAGGTTGCTTCGTCTAAAATGAGCATAGGCGGAAGCGCAAGCATAATGCGCGCAATGCACAAAAGTTGTCTTTGCCCTTCGGAAAGCATTCCGTTTTCCGCAATCTCGGTATCATATCCCTTTTCCATACGCTTGATAAAACCGTGCGCGTGCGAAGCTTTTGCCGCCGCAATCATCTCTTCGTCGGAAGCCGACGGTTTTCCAAGCTTGATATTTTCTCGCACCGTGCCCGTTTTTAGCCACGTTTCTTGCAAAACCATGCCGTAGTTTTCCCGAAGTGAACGGCGGGTGATTTCTTGCACGTTTTTACCGTCAACGCATACCTGCCCGCCATCTACGTCGTAAAAACGCATCAATAGATTGATGAGCGTCGTCTTGCCTGAACCCGTTTTTCCAACGATGGCTACCCGTTTCCCCGTTGAAACGTCAAGGGAAAGGTTTTCTATCAGTTTGCGCGAATCATTATAGGAAAAATACACGTTTTTAAGTCTTACGTTCCCTTTTGCTTCGCCAAGCGCGGGGAAATTTCGATCGCTCGTTTCTTCCCTTTCGTCAATCAGCTCGAAGATACGCGCCGCGCAAACGAACGCGCCTTTGAGCTCCGTTATCACGCCTGAAATTTCGTTGAAGGGCTTGGTATATTGATTGGAATAGGACAAGAATTTCGTAAGCCCGCCCACGGTAAACGTGCCGCTTGCTACGTCGAGCGCGCCGACGAGCGCGACCACTGCATACACGAGATTGTTGATAAAGCGAGTGGACGGATTGACCAGCGACGAATAGAACGTGGCGTTCATAGACGCTTTTTCAAGCCTTGCGTTCAAGCGCTCGAACTTTTTCTCGTTCTCCTGTTCGTGCCCAAACGCTTGCGTCGTTTTCAAGCCCCCAATCGCTTCTTCCGCAAACGCCGTCTGCTCGCCCCGCGCCTTGGTTTGCTCCACGAAAAATTTATGCGTGTGCGTTGCCACAAACCGCGCAATCAAAAGGGAAACAGGCGTGAGCACTACCACGGCAAGGGCAATCTTCGCGTTCGTAAAAAGCATAAATAGCAAAGTGCCGAGTATCGTCAAAACTCCCGTAAAAAATTGCGTGAAACCCATAAGCAACCCTTCCGAGAACTGATCGGCGTCCGCTACCACGCGGCTTACGACGTCCCCGCGCGGGTGAGAATCGATATATCCAAGCGGCAACGCGCCTATTTTTTCAAACGCGTCCTTGCGAAGATCGTGCACTACGTTACACGAAATGCGGTTGTTACAAAGGCTCGTGAGCCACTGCGAAATCGCCGCAACACCCGCCGCTATTGCCGTTTTAATAAATTGCAAGCCAAGCCCCGTCCAATCGACATTTCCTGCTACGATACAATCGATTGCATCCCCTAAAAATACGGGCACGAACAATGTTCCAACCACCGAAAAAAGAGCAAACAGTACCGAGCCGACAAGTGAAACGGGATATTTCCCTACGTAAGAAAGGATACGGGAAAGCGTAGATTTTTTCTTCATGCCTTTGCTTCCCCCTTTTCGTCGGTTTCATATTGCGAGAAATAAATTTCTCTATAAATCTCGCATGATTCCATAAGCTCCGCGTGCGTGCCTATGCCCACCGCTTTGCCGTCGTCTAAAACTAAAATTTGATCGGCGTCGTGCACGGAAGAAGCGCGTTGCGACACGATAAACGTCGTCGTAGAAAGCACGCGGATGTTTTTCCGAAGCGCCGCGTCCGTTGCATAATCGAGCGCGGAAGATGAATCGTCCAAAATTAAAATTTCAGGATTTCTCACGAGCGCGCGGGCGATTGTCAAGCGTTGTTTTTGACCGCCTGAGAAATTTTTGCCGCCCTGTTCCACGGCGCAATCAAGCCCGCCCTTTTCACGGACGAAATCCGCCGCCTGCGCTTTTTCAAGCGCATCCCAAAGCTCATCTTCCGTTGCATCCGCTTTACCCCAAAGCAGATTTTCTCTCACCGTGCCCTTGAACAAAACGGCTTTTTGCGGTACAACCCCGATCCTTTCACGTAAGTAATTTTGCATACTCTTAGACTGCACGTTTTTACCGTCAACGCATACCTGCCCGCCGCTTACGTCGTAGAAATGCGGGATTAAATTGACGAGCGAACTTTTTCCCGATCCCGTACCGCCGATAATGCCTACCGTCTGTCCGCGTTCTACGGAAAAACTGATGTTTTCAAGCGCGGGTTCTGCGCCCGCGTTATATTGCAAGCTCACGTTTTCAAAGCGCACAAATGCTTCGTCCGTTTTTTCTTCTTCGTCTGGAACAATCTTTAAAGCGGGTTGCATTTCAAGCACCGCTTGAATACGCCCGCCGCACGCCGCCGCTTTGGTTACCGTTACAATCAAATTCGCGAGCTTGATAAGCTCGATTAAAATTTGCCCCATCAGGTTATAAAGCGCGATTACGCTACCCTGCGACAACGCGCCGCTATCCACGCGGAGCGCGCCTGTGTATAATAAAAGTATGATGCCGCCGTTGACGAGAACGTAAGTAAGGGGGTTGGTGATAGCGGCAATCGCCCCTACGAACTTCCGCCCCGCCGTAAGCTCGCCGTTACGCTTCTCGAACGTTTCCCGTTCATTATCTTCTTGACAAAACGCGCGAAGTACACGCGCACCCGTTAAGTTTTCGCGCGTAGATAAAAGCACTTTATCCAGCTTTTCTTGCGTGCGTTTATAAAGGGGCATACACGCAAACATTACTGCGTATACGACAATCGCAAGCACGCCGATTGTCAGCGCGAACGTGCCGATTGAAGCGGGATCAATCAAAAAACCCGTGAACATTGCGCCAAACACGATAAACGGCGAGCGCAAGAACAAACGGAGCGCAAGGTTTACCCCCGCTTGAAAACGGTCGAGATCGCCCGTCATCCGCGTGAGCATCGTGGCTTCGCCCATCTTATCAATATCGCGATAGGAAAGCGATTGTATTTTTTTAAATAAATCTCTGCGAATCCCCGCGGAAACACCCGTCGCCGTGCGCGCGGCGAAATATTGCGCGATTACGGAAAAGAAAAGTCCGAAAAGCCCGAACGCAGCAAGCAGCACGCACATCCACGCGATAAAGCCTACGTCGGCGTTTGGATACCCACCGCCAACCCGTTCCCCTAAACCGCGATCAACGATTAGCCCCACCACGAACGGTACGAGCAATTCAAAAGTCGCTTCGAGCAGCTTAAAAAGCGGGCCGAGCAAACTTTGCCATTTATAAGGTTTGAAATACGCCAACAATTTTTTCATAGCTACATTATACCACAACGCACGCAAAAAAGGCAAGAAAATGAAAAAGAAAAACGGGGTTTTACCCCGTTTTCGTTATTTTTCTTCGTTCGCTTCTTCCTTTTCGTCGCTCTCCACGCCTTTCAAGAGCGCAAGATACAAGTCTTTATATTCGCCAATCTCGATAAGACGCGCGCCGTCTTCCGTCGAAGCAAGTTTTTCGTTCGCCGCCCGCATACGCAGAGCGTTAATCCATTTATTCGTCAAAATGATAAACACGATAAAGGAGATGACAAATCCCACGCCGCATAACACGGTAGGCAAAACGAACGTGTCTTCGCGAGTCGTGAAATTGCTAAGCCCGAACACAATCGTTAAAATGAGAATTGCCGCCGTCGGTATTAACGCCGCTAAAAATCCCATTGTCGAACGTTTTACGCGTTCTTTGAGGACCACGCGCCGCGCCGCCTGCTTTTCTTTCACGCTTTCCGCAAGCGGAGCTTCTTCTTCGGAAAGTTCTTTGACTCGCTTTTCAAACGCCGACTTATATTCCTTTTTCAAAATTTCCGTCGCTTTATAGCCAAGGTCGTATTCCAAGCTTTCGATACCCGCTTCGACGTATTCCGAAATCAAAACGTCGGGGTCGGTAAAATCCGACGTTTTCGCTCGCCAATACCCAACCGAAGCCTCCGTGGCTTCTTCGTCGAGCGCAAGCGCCTTTTCAAATTTTAATTCCGCCGCGCGGAAACTACCTGTTGCCAAAAGCTCGTCGCCTTCCTTGCAACAACGCTCGTAATCGGCTTTGCGCTGCGCCGTTTCTTCTTCCTTTTGCTTGCGAAGCGCCGCCGCTTCTTCGGGCGTTAAGCCTACGAGATCTTCGTCGTCTTCGTCCGTATCAAACGTGGGGAACTCGAACACCGCTTCTTCCATTTCTTCCCCGTCTATTCCGTCCGCTTCCAATTCCGCGTCCGTCACGTCTACGTAGCCGTCTTTCGTCTTTTTTAACCGTACGCCTCTGCCGTATTCGTCGTCTATCATTCTTTCTTCCATACCGTTCTCCCTTTTATCTTTTATTTTCTTCCGCGTGTTCAAGCTCTTCCCCGCTCAACACGAACGGATTTTTCCAAATTCTTTTTTCTTGCATTTGCGGCGCAACCGTTTTCAAAACGAACGCTTTGCATTTGCCTTTATACCTACTCTTTGCCCACTCGCAAAGCTCCCGCGTTTCAAACAAGGCAAGCACACAGCTTCCCGAACCCGTCATCACCGCCCCAAGCGGCGAGAAAGACAACGCTTCGTCGTAGGCTTGTTTTACGTCTGCATTCAGCCTTGCCGCAGGCGGGAAAAGATCGTTCGTCAAATACCTGCCCGCTTCTTCCACGTTTTTCAAAGTAAGCGAGCCGATTGCTTTTTCCGTGGCGTTTTTCTCCCCTGTTTTTAAGGGCGTGGCGTCGTATTCTTTATAACACGCGCCCGTGTCTACGGAAGTGCGGGGCAACAATGCGAGAAAATGCAGCGTTTCCGTGATCGGAAGCGAGGTAACGTCGTCCCCCCTGCCGCGCATACGTGCAAAACCGCCCTTTCGCATATATTTCGTATCGCTACCAAGCCCACTGCTAAGTTCGTCGAGCGCCGCTTCGTCGTCAACGCCGTAAAGCTTTGCCATACCGTTTAAAACACCGCTCGCGTCTGCCGACGATCCGCCCATTCCCGCGCCCATAGGGATATTTTTATACACCGTTATATCCGCGCCGTTCACGCCGAATTTTTCGGAAAACCGCTCGGCGGCTTTGAGCGCATTATTCTTTTCAGGCGGGATCGTTTCACTACCAAGCCCGTGCATTGTAATCGAAGACAGCTTGTCCTTGCGCTTTTTGAGCACGATTAAATCGAACACATCAACGCTTGCCACAAGCGAATCGAGCAAGTGGAAACCTCTTTCGCTCCCCACGATTTCTAACGTGAGATTGATTTTTGCATACGCCTTTATCTTGACCGTGTTCATCTTCTTATTTTCCGCTTCTCCTATACGAGCAACGGCGGGGAACACCCCGCCGTTTCGGTTCGTCCGATTTCATTGTAGCACATTTTTCACAAAAACACAATATATTCAAAGGGATTTTTTGTGAAAATTACTTGATTTGCCGATAAACGAAGATGCGTTGACCTTCTTTCACAGGGAAAGTAAGCTCGGGATTACTTCTTTGCAATTCTTCGGGATCGCGCGCCAAACGCTTCGCTGCTTCCCAAAGCTCTTCCCCCGCCCGAAGCGCAAACACGGAAATTGCCGCGTCCGATTTTTCAATCGGTTCGCCTTCTATCGCTTCCAAGACGTATTCCCACTCGCCGTTTTGATAAGCGCGCAAACAGATTTTGAGCGTCGCTTCCGCTTCCGTTTCCCCGCCGCGGTTTCTTCTCACGTTCAAGCCGCATACGATACAATCCGCTTCCACGCTTTCTGCGCGTACGTCAATCGGAAAAGCAAAGGGCAGAGAGAGCGTACAGGAACGATGTCCGCCGTCCGCACTCTTTAAAAGCACTTCCGCCGTCAAAATACCTTCCGCTTCAAAATTGCCGTCGTCTTTTTTACGACAAGTAATCTCCGCGCGCGGCAACACCGCCGAAGCCAAAGCGTATTCGTTTTCCACTTCGGGCGAAAGCGCGGCAACACCGCTCACTCGCTCGGTGCATTTTACAAGATTCGTTAAATACCTGCCCCCGTCGTTTGCCTTTTTTAAAAGCAACTGCGCTTCCGTGGAAAACGCGTCGGAAACAGAAATCAGTTCGTCGCTTGCATACAGGAAACAATCGGCGGAAAGCACGTAGGAAAAGACAATTTTGCTTTTCCCTTTCTCTTCGTCCACCCCTGCCGTAAGCTGCGCCGATTTCACACACACCCGCGCGCTTGCCGTAACGTTTCCGAACGCTTCTTCGCAAGGAATTTGCAAGCGCAAGGGGATCAAACGTTCGTAAGTGCAAACGGAATCGTTTTCTTTTAATACGCATACGTGCAGATTGAGTTCGCCTTCAATGTCGATTTGCCCTGCGCCCACACTCACGCGGGTTACGACGGCGTTTTCACCGTGCAATAAAATATCGCCGACGTAATCCGTTTCAAATTCGTCTTCGGCTTCCGTTTCCCCTGAAATGCAAACGCTTCTTCGAAGCGTCAACGGCTCTTTTTTTGCGATAATCCCTTCGCCACCAACGAGATATTCAATTTGCTTGCCGCCATACACAGAAATATCTGCGCCCACAATCACGGAGATATAAAGCCCCGAGCCTTCGCGGCGATAGGAAACGTTATCCACGGAAAGCGCGGCTTTCGCAAAGCACGCGGGAGAAACGGCGTTCCCTTCCGCTTTATGGAAAAATTCCGCGCCCCGTTCCGCGCGACATACTTTTCGGTTTCCGTCTTCGTATACGATACAAAGCGTAAGCTTTCCGCTATAACGCACTTCGCCGTCTGCGCATACACATTCAGTAGGCACGGCGGAAGCTTGCACGGCTAAAATACTCCCAATTTCACTCCCCGGCAGACGGCATTCCACGATCGATTGACTTTGCAAACGGGCGATTTCACCCGTGTAACGGTAGGTTTCATATTGCGGTTTTATTGACATTTTTTGCACTCCCTTTCACGTTTTTTATCGTCTTTCTATTCTATGCAAGGTCGCGCGGGAATAGAACAAAGGGATTTTTGAGTATTTTGGAAATTTTCGGAAAAAAAGGCATAAAACTCCGTTTTTTTGCCCATACTTTTTCTATGATTAAACCGACTAAAAGAATTTCCGACGTTAAACAAATGGTAAAAAGTTGTTCCGCGCGCCGCGTTGCCGTGCGCGTCAACCTTGGTAGAAACAAATGCTTGAATTATTCTGGCGTGTTATCGGGAATCTACCCCGCACTTTTCACCGTCAAACCCGACGATAAGGATTTTTTGGGCAAAACTGCCTATTCCTATTCCGACGTGCTTTGCGGAAACGTGAAAATTAAACCTTTATAAATGAAACCGCGCGCGCTTTTTTATAAAGCGCGCGTTTCTTTATGAAGCGAATATTTCAAGACGTTTATTTTTCCATTTGTTCTTCCAACCGAACTTCCGCATACGTGGAAACATGTATGCGGTTTTTTGTGTTCAGTTTGCGGAACGTATCGAGAAGGTGTTGCTCTTCGGCTGAAAGTATAGGTGTGACGTTTTGAATAGAAACGTTTCCGAAGTCGTCTTCCCTTCCTAATAGATAATCCGTACTAACTTCAAAGAAGTCTGCCAAAGCGATTAAAACTTCATAGCTCGGATTTGCTTTTTCGCTTTCAAATTGAGATAACGTATTAGCGGCAACATGAATTTTCTGCGCCAACTCTTTTTGCAAAAGTTCTTTTTCCAATCTCAATTCCTTGATTTTTTCACCGATTGCCATAAAATATCCCCTAAAATCTATATTACAGATATATTTTATAATTTTCCCTGAAAAAATACTTGACAAATCTATATTATAGAGTTATAATACATCTATAAGTTCTATGGTATAGAATAAATAAGCATGGAAGATATACCTATCGTAAAGTCGCTACAACCAACGCACCCCGTCTGCCATGCAGACGGGGTGTGTTGTTACAATGAAATCCTTTTTTATAAAATTTTCTTCAAGAACTGTCCCGTATAGCTTGTCGGGTGCTCCGCTACTTCTTCAGGCGTGCCTTCGCAAACGATTTCGCCGCCGCCGTTGCCCCCTTCCGGTCCTAAATCGATAATATAATCCGCCGTTTTTATCACGTCCAGATTGTGTTCGATTACGAGCACGGTGTTTCCCCCTTCGCGGAGTTTGAGCAAAATCTTAATCAGTTTATCCACGTCGTAGGCGTGCAGGCCCGTCGTCGGCTCGTCGAGTATATAAAGCGTTTTGCCCGTTGAACGGCGAGCAAGCTCGGTGGCAAGCTTGACGCGTTGCGCTTCGCCGCCCGAAAGGGTGGTCGAACTTTGTCCGAGCTTGATATACCCAAGCCCTACTTCATTTAACGTTTTAATTTTATTATAAATGTTCGGCACAGGCGCGAAAAATTCACACGCTTCTTCCACCGTCATATCCAACACGTCGGCAATGCTTTTACCTTTATATTTCACTTCTAACGTTTCGCGGTTATAACGTTTCCCGCCGCACACTTCGCAAGGCACGAAAATGTCGGGCAAGAAATGCATTTCTATCTTGATAATCCCGTCGCCAAAACAATGCTCGCAACGCCCGCCTGAAACGTTGAACGAGAACCGCCCCGCCTTATACCCGCGCTCTTTTGCGTCGGGGGTCATAGAAAACAGGTCGCGAATGGCGTTGAACACACCTGTATACGTCGCGGGATTACTTCTCGGTGTTCTGCCTATCGGGGATTGATCGATTGCGATTACTTTGTCAAAATGCTCAATCCCTTCCATTTTATCGTATTTGCCGAGCGCGTGCTTTGCGCCGTTCAAATCATTGGACAGTGTTGGATATATAATCTCGTTCACAAGGCTCGATTTACCGCTCCCAGAAACGCCCGTTACTGCCGTGATTAAACCTACGGGGATTTTCGCGTTGATATTTTTTAAATTGTTCTGCTTGCAACCGCAAACGCTAAGCCATCTTCCGTCGGGTTTGGCGCGAACGGTGGGCGTTTCAATCTTTCTTCGACCTGCAAGGTAATCGCCCGTGATCGAGCCTTGCGTGTTTGCGATCTCTTCGGGCGAACCGAATGCCACCACTTCCCCGCCGTGCACCCCCGCTTTCGGACCTATATCGATAATATGATCGGCGGCGCGCATAGTATCTTCGTCGTGCTCGACGACAATCAACGTGTTTCCCAAATCACGCAAGCCTTTCAAGGAATTTAAAAGTTTTTCGTTATCCCGTTGGTGAAGCCCAATGCTCGGCTCGTCCAAAATATACAAAACACCCGTAAGCGCGCTCCCGATTTGCGTGGCAAGGCGTATGCGTTGACTCTCACCCCCCGATAGCGTTGCCGCCGTGCGGGTAAGCGCTAGATACCCAAGCCCTACGTTGCGCAAAAAGCCCAAACGGTTATTGATTTCCTTAATAATTGCGTCCGCTATCAAATGCTCGGTATTCGTCAACCCCGCTTTCACTTCATCCATAAATTCGCAAAGAGTATCAACCGACATTTCGCACACTTCCCAAATATTTTTACCGCCTACGTACACGGATAACGCTTCCTTTTTCAAACGTTTACCGCCACATCCGTCGCACGGGGCGTTGCGCATAAGCCGTTGTATCTCCGCTTTTACGCCGTCGGAAGTGGACGTTGCGTACCGTCTTTGCAAATTGTTCACGTACCCTTCCCACGTCTTTTTGAAACTACCCGAAAACGAACGCGTATGATACTGCATATCCACGCGTTCTTCGCTACCGTACATTAGAATATCGTAAACTTCTTTGGATAAATCTTGAACGGGAACGTCGAGTGAAAATCCGTAGGCTTTCGCAAGTGCGGAAAGTTCCATAAGTGCCATAGAGTTTGAGCCTAAGCTCCAACCTGTAACTTTCATTGCCCCTTCCCGAAGCGTTTTCGTTTTATCGGGACAAATGAGATCGGGATCGACGAATTGCTTAAAGCCCAAGCCCGAACAAGTCGGGCACGCACCGTAAACGGTGTTGAACGAAAACATTCTCGGCTCGATCTCTTCGAGCGATACTCCGCAATCGGGACAAGCGTAGTTCACCGAATACAGCTCTTCTTCTCCTTCATGGTCAATCACGACAAGCCCCGAAGCAAGACCAAGCGCCGTTTCTAAACTATCCGTCAAACGCTTTTGCACGGTGGGCTTTATCACGAGCCTGTCCACTACCACCGAAATGTTATGCTTAATATTCTTCTCAAGCTTGATTTCTTCCTGCAAATCGTAAACGATACCGTCGATTTTCACTCTGCCAAAACCGCTCTTTTTATAGCCCGCAAGTTCTTTGTGATATTCCCCCTTTCTGCCACGCACGACGGGCGCGTTGATGAGAATTTTACTTCCCTCGGGCATAGCCATAACCCTATCGCAAATTTCGTCCACCGTTTGACGGCGTATTTCCCGTCCGCATTTGGGGCAATGTGGCACGCCGATCCGCGCGAAAAGTAGACGGAAATAATCGTATACTTCCGTAACCGTGCCCACCGTTGAGCGGGGGTTTCTCGACGTCGTTTTCTGATCGATTGAGATTGCGGGCGAAAGTCCGTCAATGCTCTCCACGTCCGGTTTTTCCATTTGTCCTAAAAATTGACGCGCGTAAGAGGACAAACTTTCTACGTATCGGCGTTGCCCTTCGGCAAAGATCGTGTCGAACGCGAGCGTCGATTTTCCGCTACCCGAAAGCCCCGTTAAAACCGTCAGTTTGTTGCGGGGGATCGTTACGTCGATATTTTTTAAGTTGTTTTCTTTTGCGCCTTTGATGATTATATTTTCTTGCATAAATTTATTCCTTTGATTGTTACCGTTAAATGCGTAGATACGAGCAAGACAAGGAGAACGAGTATTTTTGCAGGAGATTTACAAATCGTAAACGAGTGCAAAAAACGCAAGTTCGACGAAGTATTGCGACGTATATCCGCATTTAGTTCTTTCCTGCCTTGCGAAGTCGCATTTTGAGCTCCGCGATCTTTTCCCTTATCTCAATCGCCCTTTCAAAATCGAGTTGTCCGCTCGCCACTTTCATAAGCGCTTTAAGCTTTTCAATTTCGTCGGGAATTTCTTGCATCTTAATATCGTCGCCTTTGTGCTTCTTCGTAATGTTCAAGGTCGATTTCACTTCCTTGACAATCGTTTTCGGCACGATTCCGTGCGCTTTGTTATAATCGTCCTGTATCTTTCTTCTACGCTCCGTTTCCCCAATTGCGCGTTTCATACTGTCCGTGATCGTGTCCGCGTACATAATCACCCGTCCTTCGGCGTTTCTTGCCGCTCTGCCGATTGTTTGAATGAGCGACGTGTCGCTGCGCAAAAAGCCTTCTTTGTCCGCGTCGAGAATTGCAACGAGTTTCACTTCGGGTAAATCCAAGCCTTCGCGAAGCAGGTTAATGCCGCAAAGTACGTCAAATTCCCCAAGCCGCAAGCCGTTGACAATGTCGATACGCTCCAATGTGTCAATGTCGCTATGCATATATTTGACTTTCACAGAATGTTCCTTTAAATAGTCGGTGAGTTCTTCCGCCATTTTCTTCGTGAGCGTGGTGATCAAAACCCTGCCCCCGTCCTTTACTACCGTTCGGATCTCGGAAAGTAAATCGTCGATCTGACCGCGGGTGGGTTTTACCGTGATGATAGGATCGAGCAATCCCGTCGGGCGAATGAGTTGTTCCACAGGCTCGCCCGATTGTTCCAGCTCATAAGGCGCGGGCGTTGCGGACACGAACACCACTTGCGGCACGCGCGCGTCAAATTCGGGGAAGGTGAGCGGGCGGTTATCAAACGCCGCTTGCATACGGAAGCCGTATTCTACCAAATTTTTCTTGCGCGATAAATCGCCGTGGTACATAGCGCGTATTTGCGGAATCGTCATATGGCTTTCGTCAATAAACACTAAAAATTCCCCCGCGGGGAAATAATCTAAAAGCGTAAAAGACGGTTCGCCCGGTTTTCTGCCGTCGAAATAGCGGCTATAATTTTCAATGCCGCTACAATACCCAATCTCCCGCATCATTTCCAGATCGTGTTCGGTGCGTTGTTTGAGACGTTGCGCCTCTAAAATTTTACCCTGCTCTTCAAACGCTTTCACTTCCCCTTGCAAATCTTCTTCAATCATAGCAAGCGCGTTTTTTAATTTTTCCGTGCCCACTGCGTATTGGCTAGCAGGGAAGATCGCAGCGTGGGAAAGCTCGTTTAATTTGTTGCCCGTGAGCGCTTCCACTTCGTAAATTTTCTCAATCTCGTCGCCGAAAAATTCCACGCGGATCGCCACTTCCGAATTGGAAGCGGGAAAAATTTCAAGCGCGTCGCCACGCACGCGGAAAGTCGAGCGTTTAAAATCGACGTCGTTTCGCGAATATTGAAGTTCTATCAGTTTACGAATTAAATCGTTGCGCTCCCATTCCATACCAGGGCGCAGGGAAATGGACAAACGGAAATATTCTTCGGGCGCGCCAAGCCCGTAAATGCACGACACCGACGCCACTACGATCACGTCTTTTCGCTCCATAAGCGAGCCCGTCGCACTATTGCGAAGCTTATCGATCTCGTCGTTTAAGCTCATATCCTTTTCGATATACGTATCCGTCGTCGGAATATAACTTTCGGGTTGATAATAATCGTAATAGGAAACGAAATATTCCACGCGGTTTTCGGGGAAAAATTCTCTAAATTCGTTACAAAGCTGCGCCGCGAGCGTTTTGTTATGCGCGATTACGAGCGTGGGGCGGTTGACGTTTTTGATTACGTTCGCCATCGTGAACGTCTTTCCGCTACCCGTAACCCCGACGAGCACCTGCGCGCGCTCGCCGTTTAATACCCCTTCCGTTAATTTTTCAATCGCCTGCGGTTGATCGCCCGTAGGTTTAAACGCGGAACGTAATTTGAATTCCATTGTTTCTCCGTTTTTACCAAACATATGTTTAATTATAGCATATTTCGACGAAAATGTAAAGAACTTGCGCGAAAGTTTCTAAAATATCCATTTGAGCACCCAACCGACGAGAAAGGCTATCACTGCGGACGTGATCGCCCAACCGAGCTTGACGGCAAAATCGCGCCGTTGCTGCACCGAGCAACGCTTGAACGCGTAGCCGTTCGCACGCAAGGAAATGACGTAGGTCTTTTCCCCTTTCCGTTCAGATGAAAGAAGCTCGAAATAGTTATCGAGCGCAAGCTCGGACAAAATTTTCTCTATTTGCTCTTCGTTATACTTCTTTCTTGCGGGGAGCATAGCCAAAAGCTCGTCGGGCGAAATTAAACATATGCCCTTTTCATAGCACAAGGAATAAATCGCGCTCATCACTTCGCTTTCCCGCTTGTTTAACATACTTTTTCCGCTCTCCCTTTTTGATAAAGTATGCGCGATAAAAGGGGGTTTCATTCCATAAGAAAAGCCCGCCGTTTTCGGCGGGCTTTTATCCTTTTATTTTTATACAAGCGCTTCTTTTCTCGCTTCGCTTTGCGAGCCCGTCGGGTTCAAAACACTGTATCCTACGTTAATTAAGTGGTCGGCTACTCTTTCCAAGCCTGCGATCGTCGAGAAGAAGTAAGCGGAAAGTTCCACCTTGCACTTGCCTTCCGCAAGACGTTCAAAATGGCTTGCCGAAAGGGAACGCTTCATTTCGTCCACTTCGTTTTCAAGCGCGGTGAGCTGGCTTAAATGCGAGCCGTCCGTGCCTTCAAACGCTTCGCTGGCGATCTCAAACATATGCGAAATTTTCCCTTTCATTGTCTTGATTTCTTCAAGCGCGGCATCGGAAAATCTTAAGCTCTCGTTTTCCATTTGCACGCCGATTTCGTGGAAGTTTTCCGCGTGGTCGCCAATACGTTCTACGTCGTTTAATACGTGGAAATAAGAACCGATTACCTTTTCATCCCCTGCCGAAACGAGCGGAGAAAGCTTGATTAAATATTTGGACAAACCGTGGTTGGTAAAGTCGATTACGCTTTCGTTTTCGTAGATTGCTTTGCCGTTTTTATCCGAGCCCGTAAAAATCGCTTCAAACGAATTTTCAATGTTCTCTTTCGCAAGCGAAATCATATATTCGATTTCCTTTTTCACTTGCATCATTGCAATAGGCGGCGTTTTAAGCAAACGATCGTCTACGTATTTGAACTGACGGGTTTCTTCCATCTTGGGTTTGTCGCGGAAAAGCCATTCGGAGCATTTTACGTATTGCTTGATGAACGGCAAGGAAATGAGCGTGTTTGCCGTGTTGAAGATTACGTGGAACCAAGCAAGCTGCATTTGCGGATTACCCGGGAGCGAAGCTTCGAGCATTGCCACCGCCCAATCTCCGAATACCCAAAGGATTACCATGAAAATCGCCGAGCCGATCGCTTTGAAGAAGAAATTGATAAACGCCGTGCGTTTTGCGTTGGTGGAAGCACCGATCGCCGCAAGCGCGCCCGTTACCGTCGTACCGATATTCGCGCCAAGGACGAGAAACAAAGCGTTTTCAAGCGTGAGCGCACCCGCGCCAACCATCGTGATGAAGATACCCGTTGCCGCCGACGAACTTTGTATGATTGCCGTGAACACCGTGCCGCATACAAGAAGCAAAAGCGGGAAGCTAATCGTCGTGAATAAGTTGGAGAAGAAATTTACGATCTCCACGTTGTTATCAAACGCCGAGCCCATAAGATCGAGCCCTACGAAAATCAAACCGAAACCGCACAATATCCCGCCGATTTGCTTAAATTTATCACTTTTCAAAAAGGACATCATTACGCCAACGAACGCCAGAAGCGACAACCAGCCGGAAATCCCCAAGGATTTTAACGATACGATTACGCCCGTGATCGTCGTTCCGATACTCGCGCCCATGACGATCGAAGTCGCTTGCGTGAGCGTCATAATCCCCGCGTTTACAAAACCGATTACCATAACGCTCGTTGCCGACGAGCTTTGAATGATCGCGGTTACCGCAGCACCGATCCCCACGCCCGCAAGGCGGTTGTTACTGATGCGACCCAACAACCCTTTCATACCCTTGCCTGCGCTCTTTTCCAAGCCGTCGCCGAGCATATTCATACCTGCGATAAACACGCCGACGCCTGCAAGCAAAATCAAAATACTTGCTAACATTTTTCTTTCTTTATCTCCTTACTTTTCGTTTTTTCTACACTATTCTCAATATTTCCCTATTTTATATTCTATCATAATTCTTTACATTTGACAAGAAAATGGCGGTAAAAATTTTTGACGTACGACAAAAATTTTTACCGCGGTCATAATTTGAGTTTTATTGAAAAAGCTTTATCCCCAAGAAAACGGAGCAAGATACGAGCAGGGCGCGAAAGGTGCGGCTTTTTTACGCGAGATTTACAAAACGTAAACGAGCAAGGAGAAACGCAAGCCTGACAATACCCTGCGACGTATATTCCCCGTTTTTCACCAGTCTTGTTTTTTAAGCGACTTATCCTTTACGTCGTCGTAATAGGCGAAATATTTTTCTTTAAAGGCTTGGCTTGTGAGCGGCATATCTTCTCCGCCCGCTTGCATACGCAAAAGCATTTCTTCGAGCTCGTCGGGAGTGAAATCGGCAAGCTCCGTTTCTTCGCCGTACGTTTGTAAGAGTTTTAAAAGGTCGAGTTTTGACATAATTTAAATCTCCACTTTGATATATTCCCCGCGACAAGGCACGGTGATATACGTAAACCCGATGGCTTGAAGCAATTTCACGGCATTATCCCGCTCTCGTAACACGCTTGTCGTTACGTGCGCGTCCGAGGCGTAGGATACCTGTCTTCCGCCAAGCGCATAATAACGCCTGATAATCTCTTCGCTTGCGCACGGCGAAAAGGTTTTTGCATAGCGGTTGGAAGCATTCACTTCTAAAATTTTATTTTTCTCAATAATTGCCGACAAAATATCGTCAATTTCTTCTTTGAACTCCGCAATCGTCAACGCCTTATCTTCATACGGCGAATAGCGCGTGGGATAACCCAAATGTCCGATAATATCATAAGGATACGGCGCGTCTACACTACGGCGCACAAGCGAAAGATATTCCTTATACGCTTCCTTTTTCGGCCGTAAAATTTCCACCCCTTCACACGTCGTTTGATAAAATGGCTTTTGCCGATAATAATCTTCTCCGCCGCAAGCGTGAATACTATTGATTACGAAATCGGGTTTATATTTTTCGATTATCTCTCGGCTACGTTTTATAACCTCGGGCAAGGGTGAAAAACCGACTTCCGCACCCACAAGCACGTTCATAACCCCTGCGTAATCTTCTTGCAAATGCCGAGCGCCGTGGAAATATTCTTCCGCATTCGTGCCCCCGTCCGTAGGTCTTTCGTCGAAATCGAAATGTTCGGACACGCCGTAGAACGCTACGCCTTTTTCCTGCGCCGTTTTCAGCATCTCTTCAAGCGGCGAAACGCCGTCGTAAGAATACGTCGAATGATTGTGTATATCCGTTAATAGCTTTTGCATAACCCTTTCTCCTTAGCACTTTTATTATAACATAATTCGGGCAATCAGGCAAGCGCGGAGAAAGTAAACGTGTAAAAAATTTTTCCTGCCTTGCCGTGTTTTGGTAATTTTAAAGCGTTTTTACCAACGCTTGGAAAAAACGGTAAAATTTATGTCTTGATTTTTCTCAAAACCCGCTGTATAATGATGCCGTTATGAAAATTTTGAAAAGCGTCGTGGCGCTCGTGTTGGCGCTCGCATTTACCGCCCCTACCGTTTTGCTCTTTGCGCAGATGGACGGCGACAACAATCAACTTTTGAACCCACCCCAAAGCTCCGAAAGCATTGAAAGCGTAATCCCCGATTTAGACGACTCCGCTTCGTCCAATCCCTCTACGCCCAAGCCCGAACCTGAACCTGAACCTGAACCTGAACCGCCGAAGATCTCCTACGCTGAGTACATACGCTGCACGGGCAATAGCGTGAATATCCGCGCGGGCGCGGGCACGAGCTATGCAGCGCTCGGACAAGCGGAAAAGGGCGAGAATTACGCCGTCGTGGGAAAATCGGACGGTTGGTATAAAACCTATTACCGCGGCAAAACGGCATATATTTACGCTTCGTACGCGGCGGTGCTTTCTATCGCGCAAAGCGACGACGAAGCGGTGGAAAGCGTGATTCAAGAAGGCTATAAACTGATTGGCGTGCCCTACGTCTACGGTGCAGTGCGCTTCCACGACGGCAAAGGCAAACTTCTCGGCGGCTTTACCGCGCAAAAATTTGATTGTTCTTCGCTCATTCAGTATATTTTCTATAAGGGCGCAGGGAAGCTTTTGCAGGTGAATACGCGCACACAAGTCAAACAAGGCGAATACGTCGCTAAAAAGAATTTACAACGCGGGGATTGCATTTTCTTCACGAATGCAGAACGCAAACACCTTTCTGGAATCGAACGTATCGGGCACGTTGCGCTCTATCTTGGGGATAATTACATTCTCCACACCGCATCCGATTATGCTCGTATTGAAAAAATAAGCTCCACGCGGTGGAGTTACTACGTGGAAGCTCGGCGGTTTGTTTAGTTTTTTATTTTAATTCGGGCGTGGCGACGGCGGTTAAAAAGTACACCGCTTTCGCGCCTGCGTTTATCATCAGTTCCGCGCACGCGCTACCCGTTGCGCCCGTGGTCATGATGTCGTCGATTAGAAGCACCGTTTTGTCTTTCAAGATCTTGCGTTTATGTAAATGGAACGCGCCTGCGATATTTTTCGCGCGCTCGGTAAAACCAAGCTGCTTTTGCGCGGAATTTTCTCTTGTTTTTTGTAAGATTTCGCAGTCAAGCGCAACGCTTTTGCCTGCCCTTTCAAGCGACGAAGCCACGCTTTTGGCAAGTGTTTCCGCTTGGTTATAACCACGGTCTTTCAAACGCGTTTCCGTGGTCGGAACGGGAATAACAAGAAATTCTTTTTCTTCCGTTTTTGAAAGGAAATATTCCGTCATTCGTTCGCCAAGATACAGTGCAAGGCGGGGCTTTCCGTTTTTCATACGGTTTACAAGCTTTGCCGCCGTACCCACGTAAGGAAAGGGCGAAAACGCCCTTGTAAATTTAGGCGCGTGACTTTTACACGTCAAGCACACACCCGCCGCGCGGGTCGCTCTGCCGCATTTTTCACAGAAGTTTTCGCCTATCGTAAGCAGTTTTGCTTCGCATTCCCCACAAAGTCTATGCGTGGGATAATCAAAAAGCTCCGTGCCACAGCTATCGCAAGCGTAACCGCGCGCACCGTCTGCCCTTTTTAATTTTTCTATCCATTTACGCCAGAGTGTCATTTGCTTTCGGCGTCTTTTTTACGTTGATAGCGCACGAGCAAATACGCCCCGATAACGCCTGCCGCAAATAACGCTACGCCCAGACAAACGTCAAGCGCAAATGCGCCGCCCGCCGCCCAAGACGCGTACACTTCCACTATGTCGCCATTACAGAACATAGAAAGTATCGAACCGAGCGAGAGCCCCACAATCATAGAATACGCGGTATGGCGCGCCTTGGCAAAAATGCCCGTTAAGAGCTTGGAAAAGGCGAGTATGCCGCCGATAAAGCCAATCGCAAGCCCCGCATAGATTAAAAACACGAGCGGATTACTTTTCCAATAGGTCATGCTCACGCTTTGCACGAGCGAGTTGAACCAACCCACCGCCATTAAAAACGCGCTCGCCGAAAGCCCCGGCACGATTTGCGTGATGCCCATCACTGCGCCAATGAGTAAGCCTAAAAGGAAATGCCACCACTGTACGTTTGCAAAAGCATCCGCCACTGCGCCGTCGTTTGAACCTGAAAGTAGTGCTGAAACACAACCGAGCGCAACGGGAATGAAAAGTCCAAGGACGAACAGAGCCACCCGTCCCCACGTTTTCTTTGCGCCCTTAATCTCGTCGGTTACCGCGGGAAACGCGCCCGTCATAAGACCTGCAAACAGGCACACGATTGCAAACGGTAAAATTTCTAAAAGCGATTTCACCGCAATAAAGCCGAGCAATACCCCCACGACAATCCCAATCCCAATCGGGAGCAGGAATAAAAAGCATTGTTTAAATTTCTTTAAAAGATTTCCGAGCGCGTATAAAAATTGGTCGTATAATTTAAAAATAATCGCAACCGTCGAACCGCTAATCCCCGGTACAATCACCGCAAGCCCGATAAAAAACCCGAGCAACGCGCTTTTACACCAACTTTTTTTATTGTATTTAATGAGTGCAATCTCTAAGCTTTCCTTTTCCATTCTTTTCTCCTTTCGTTATTATTATACCCCAAAACGCGGGCAAGGTCAACGCTTTGGGGCGTTGTTTTCCGTCCTTTTTTGCGGAAAAAACCGCAAAATCGTCAATTTCCCCTTTGTGAAATCCTATATACTATTGTTACACGATAAATTTTATGCAGGTGCGGTTATGAATTATGTGAAAAAAATGTGCATACTCCGCCAAGCCCGTCAAGGTTTTTCGGGCGACGGTAAAACCCTTTCGGGGTTGATTAAAATCGAACAGTATGGGAAAAATCTCGCAATCGAAGTGTCCGTGATTAACTTCGCACCCTTGATTTCAGGAGAATATTATTGCCTGATTTCCGACGGTAAGGGTAAAACGGAAATGCTCTCGCTTCGCGGGAAAAGTCTTTTTAATATCCTTTCCGATCTCGATATATCCCGCGGCTTTTGCGGCGTGATCTGCTACGTGAAAAACGACGTCGTGCCCGTAGCTTACGGGATCAACGGAAACGGCTCGTACGATTGGAAAACCATTTTGAACTCTGCCCTGCCCCCCGTGTTCCCAAAATCGGAAAAAATAGAGAAAACGCAAAAAGCGGAAACTGCGGAAACTGCGACGGCAGATTTGGTAGAAATGCAAGAAAACGAGCCTACCGTGTATGCGTTCAATGAAGAAAATCCGTCCGCTTACGACGACGAAACGGTAGCGACGGAAAATTATTATCAAGAGAAGGAGCAGGAAAAAGAAAATGAACGAGAGTTGTTTTCGCAAGCTCGCGGCAATGCATATGCTCAAAGCGAAACTGAAAACGAAAGAGAAAAAGCAGGGGTTGACGCTTCGGAGAATGTCGATGCTAACGATTTATGCCACCCGTTTGAAACGGACGGCGACGGATATTACCGCGCTGTGAAAGGCGAGATTGACGAACTCTTTGAAAAATACCCGCGCGACCAAACGCTTGTCGGTGCATTTTCGTGTAGTGAATGGGTGCGCGTAAAGGGCGAAGAAAATGCCCCCGAATATCTCGTGGGCGTAATCTACGACGACGGCAAAGCAAAATACATCTGCTATGCCCTTTTTGCCGAAGATAAATCTTCTCCCCCCGAAGAAATTAAGGACGCGTGCACGTTCGTGCCCGTATCCGCGTTTGCAGAAGATAAAGGCTTTTTCGTTATCTTCCAAAGCGCAACCACGGGGGAATGTATTAAACCACAAAAAGTTTAAAAAAATTTTTTCATACGCTTGACTTTTACAAATGGGAAGAGTATACTTTATTGTAAAAGTGAGGCGAAAGTATGAAATCATTGGCAAAAAAATCGGCGTTTGCCGCCTTGTTTGCAACGCTGTGCTGCGTAAGCACGCTTATCGTTACCGTTCCCCTGCCCAACGGATATTTTAACGTGGGCGACGTGTTTGTGTTGCTTGCGGGTTGGTGTTTAGGGCCTTTCTACGGCGCGGCCGCCGCAGCGGTGGGTAGCGCGCTTGCCGATCTTTGGAGTGGTTTTGCGCTCTACGCCCCCGCCACCTTTTTGATCAAGGGCTTGAACGCCGCGCTCGCGTGGCTTCTCGCCTTTCTCATTAAAAAGGTAATCCAAAAGGATTCGCTCGATTTTATCTCGCGAATTGTAGGCGCGATTGCAGGCGAAACGGTGATGGTGCTCGGTTATTTCCTGTTTGAAACCGCTTTATACGGTCTTTTAGGCGGTGCGGCGGCTTTGATCGGAAACGCGCTGCAAGGCGTATGTTGCGGCGCGATTGCCGTGGCGTTATTCTCCGCGTTATACCCCATCAAAACGGTGCGAAATCTCTTTCAACTTTAAAACGATAACCAAAACACCCGAAAAGCTTTTGCGCTTTTCGGGTGTTTTTTTATTCTAAATTGATTTTTTCTGCGACGATATATTTCGGGCGATTTTGTACTCTTTATAAATATGTTATTTATGCTAACACATACATAGATATAATCTTACAAATTTCTTTAACATCCGTCGTATCCGTGAATTCAAATTTTACTTTTCCAACAGCCGACATATATATCTCTAATTCTGCATCTAAATCGAACACACCTGCCGTTTCCAAAGAAAACGTGGTTATTTTCTTGTACGGAATCGATGTGAAGTCTTTCTTTTTGCCTGTTATACCTTGTACGTTTATTGCAATAATTCTTTTCGTCGTAAAAACAACACCATCTCTAATACTTTTATAGCTACCTATTATTTCTTCGTCATTCAACAAAAAGCTACTAATCATTTCCAAAAATTCGGAATTATTAACCTTTTTCAGTCTTGCAAAAAATCCACTTCCATTAAAATCGATCATATTTGTAACTCCTTTTAATAAATTTTTTTGAATATAGTACTATATTCTTATTTATAAGCCTGCTCCACACCGTAAATCGCTTCTTCGCTTGTAAATCCTTCGAATTCAAGTTGGTCTATTAACCCTTGTTTTGAGAAAGACATGATTTTTAAATAATTTTTAGCTGATTTTACAGCTTGTTCTTTCCAATTTGCTCCGCAGTTATCAACAGCATAGGTGGCTTCTGCGGTTGTATATCCTTCAAATTCGAGTTGGTCTATCAAACCTTTCCTTGACAACGCACTTACACGTAAATAATCTTTCGCAGAAGATAATGCCATTCTTTCACCAATTGTTGCATTATCTTTACTTGGACTACTGTGTGTGGTGGTATTGTCGGAAATAGTGCTATCCAAACAAGCAGTTAATCCAATACCCAAGAAAAACACCATTAAAAAAGAGAGTAACAGAGTTGCAATTTTTTTCATTTGTTTATCCTCCTAAAATGAAATCAAAATAAAAAAGTGCGCCAACCGAAGTAGACGCACAAAAAATGCAAACTCCGATTGTCGCTAAACTAACCTGAAATAGAACATAAAAAGCCTTTGTATTCTACCAAGAAGAATTTGCATTTTTATCAAATTCAAAAGTAGAATACGCAAAAAAAAGGGATTTATCCCTTAAAGTAAAATAAGGCATTTACGTTTCTATTATTAAGTTAGTTTAGCATTACTAGTATAACACATAAAAAAATTTTTATCAAGTGTTTTGACGGAATAAATAAAAACTCAACTTTTACAAGTTGAGCTTTCTCTATAATGCTTATATATTTCTTTTATTCTAAATTTAATTTTTCGGCGACGATATATTTCGGGCGGTTTTGCACTTCCCGATAGATCATTGCCGTGTGCAAATTCGCCCTACCTTGGCAGATAAGCGCGATCGAGCTTGTAAGCCCAATCGTAGGGAACAACCACGCCGTAAGTCCGCCAAAGTTTATCCCTAAACACGCTAAAACGATAAACGTGATAAAGCACGCAACGCTTGCAAGGGCTAAAAATACCCCAAACTTGATCGGGAACGCGAGTCCTGCTTCCGTATTGGGTAAAATCCCCGACTGCGCAAGCTTGACCATTTTTTTGAGTGTGTAATGAGATTTGCCCGCTACCCGCTCGGGGCGATCGAATTCCACGAACGTTTGCTTAAACCCCACCCACGCCGTTTGCGCACGAAGCAGTCGATCGTGTTCGGGCATTGTTAAAATCGCATTGACGACTTTGCGATCATAGAGCTTGAAATCGCCGACGTTTTGGGGTATATTCAAGCCTGTGATTTTACTCGCAAGCTTATAAAACATATCCGCCGTGCGTTTTTTAAACGCCGATTCGCCCTTGCGCGTTTTGCGTTTGCCGTGCACGATTTCATAGCCTTGCTTCCACTTTTCAATCATTTCAAGCGCGGCGGAAGGGCTATCTTGCAGGTCGGCATCCATAGCGATCACTGCATCTCCCGATGCCTGCTCCAAGCCGCAAAGAAGCGCCGCTTGTTGTCCGAAATTACGGGAAAAACGGCATACTTTCACGCGCTCGTCCTTTTTCGCAAGCTCCGCTAAAATTTCTTGCGTTGTATCCGTAGAGCCGTCGTTGACGAAGATGATTTCAAATTCTTCGTTTAACGTTTCAAACGCAGGCACGACGGCTTCGTAAAACAAACGCAATGTCGCTTCTTCGTTATACGCAGGCACGACGATAGAATATTTTGACATTTTTTTACCTCTTTTGTTTATTATACTATAGTGAAAGGCTTTTGTCAACCCTATGCAACACCGCTTGGAATTTTTCGACTTTTATATTGACTTTATATGTCTTGTATGCTATAATTGATTTATGGGAAAGAAATTAATCCACGCTTTTTTATTGATTTTTACATATATTTTTGGCGCGGCAATTCTCTCTTATGGGTGCAGTGTTTTGTTTCTCGCGCTACACGCCCATTGGCTCGTGCCTTTTTTGATCGGCATTGGTTTTTGGATCACCGCCTTAGTTTTATGGGCGATGCAAAAGAATACTAACGTCGCCATAACAATCGCTTTCTTATTTGCAATTTTTGCTTGCGGTTTCTTTATCGCCGCTTATATTGTAGGAAAACGTATAACGTTATCGTTTGGGGCAATCTTGATTTTTGGGAGCTTGATCCCTTCTTATTATTTACTATTGATTGCTCTATTGTCCTTAAAAGGTTATAACCGAAAAGCTTGGTACGTTTTAATTGCGTACGTGGTATTTTTGCTTATTTCTATCTTTTTAGGGGCTTGGGCTTGTAGAGCTTTATGCGCCGCGCTCAACGTTGTATTGCCCGCAGAAACGAATATGTTCTTTTTGTTCTTTTACTTGCTTTTAGGTTTTTTAGCACTCGGATCGATTCTTCCTGTTTCCGATTTCAAAGAATTGGCTCTTGCTGTGATCGCGCCTGCGCTCTGCGCAACGTGTATTGTGGGAATTATCGTGCTTTGCGCATTGGCAGGCGACGGAGATTGTGATTGTAGCGGTTGCGACGGCGGGGGTTGCGATTCCCCTGCAGACTTTGACGCAACGACGTACAAAAAGAAAAAGAGTAGTTCTATGAGCAAGCTTTCCGATCCTTGGTTATAGTAAAAATATTCCGCCAACGGCAAGCCGTTGGCGGTTTTTTCTTTTTAGTCCATTTTTTCGAGAAGCTTCAAATCGATACCCTTTTCGCCGATCTTGATAATCTCTACTTTTACCTTGTCGCCGATATTGAGCACGTCTTCCACTTGGTTGACTCTTTGTTCGGAAAGCTTGGAAATGTGTACCATTCCGTCTTTACCAGGTGCAAATTCTACGAACGCGCCGACTTTCGACAAAATTCTAACCACGACGCCCACGAACATATCGCCCACTTCGGGATCGTGCGCAATCGATTCCACGATCGCTTTCGCGCGGTTCGCGTTTGCAACGTCGCCGTAGCACGCGATACATACCGTTCCATCTTCTTCAATGTCAATCTTCGTGCCCGTTTGCTCGATAATCTTGTTGATGACTTTACCTTGCTTACCAACCACGTCGCCAATCTTTTCAGGATTGATCTTAAACGTGATAATCTTCGGAGCATACACGGAAAGTTCTTCGCTTGCCGCAGGGATACATTCGAGCATCTTGCCAAGGATATGCTTTCTAGCTTCTTGCGCTTGCGCGATTGCGTCGAGCATAATCTCTTCCGAAATGCCTTTGATCTTAATATCCATTTGGATTGCCGTAATACCCTTGTCCGTACCCGCTACCTTAAAGTCCATATCGCCAAGGAAATCTTCAAGACCTTGAATGTCCGTCAAGATAACGTATTTACCCGTTTCGGGATCTTTGACAAGACCCATAGCGCAACCTGCGACGGGTGCTTTGATGGGCACGCCTGCATCCATAAGCGCCATCGTCGAACCGCAAACGGATGCCATGGACGACGAGCCGTTGGACGAATAGATATCCGATACTACACGGATTGCGTAAGGGAATTCGCTTTCGTCAGGGATCACGGGAACTAACGCGCGTTCTGCGAGTGCGCCGTGTCCGATTTCACGTCTACCTGCGCTTCTGAGCGCTTTCGCTTCACCCGTGCAATAGCCAGGGAAGTTATATTGATGCATATATCTCTTTTCTTCTTCTTCGTCAAGACCTTCCAATCTTTGCGCTTCGCCGAGCATACCGAGCGTACAGGTCGTGAGCGCTTGCGTTTGACCGCGCGTGAACACCGCCGAACCGTGTACTCTGGGTAAAATGCCGTGTTCGCACCAGATGGGACGAACTTCTTTGAGCGTTCTGCCGTCAGGACGGATACCCTTATCGAAAATCTTCGAACGAACGATTCCTTTTACGATATAATAGATGGAATCTTTCACTTCACGGATTTGATCGGGATAGATTTCTTTGAAATGTTCGATAATTTCCGCTTCCGCCGCCGCTTGGTTGGCTTGTCTTTCTTGACGATCGAACGTGTCGAGCGCCTTTTCAAGCTTTTCGTAGCCGTACGCTTTCACTGCTTCGTCAATATCTTCGGGAATATGGTAGAATTCCATTTCCTTCTTGGGCTTGCCCGCAACTTTTGCAATCTCTTCGATCCACGCGCAAACCTTTTTGATTTCTTCGTGACCGTACATGATCGCGCCGACCATTTCCGCGTCCGTCACTTCGTTTGCACCCGCTTCGATCATCAAAATCGCGTCTTTCGTGCCCGCAAGGGAGAGATGAATGGTGCTCTTTTCTCTTTCTTCTACGTTGGGGTTGATTACGTATTTACCGTCGACGCAACCAACGATTACCGAACCCGTAGGTCCTGCCCAAGGAATGTCGGAAATGGAAAGCGCAACCGACGAACCAATCATAGCAAGGGGTTCGGGTGCAATGTCGGGATCTACCGAAAGCGCCGTTGCAATGACAACTACGTCGTTGAAAATTCCTTTCGGGAACAACGGACGAATGGGTCTATCGATAAGTCTTGCAACCAAAATCGCTTTATCCGAAGCTCTACCCTCGCGCTTTTTGAAGCCGCCGGGGATTTTACCTACGGCGAACATTTTTTCTTCGTAATCTACGGAAAGGGGAAAGAAATCCATTCCCTCTCTCGCCGTTTCACTCATACACACGGATACGTGTACCGCCGTGTCTCCACAACGCACTAAGCACGCGCCGTTCGCTTGCTCTGCGTATTTGCCGATTTCCACTACGAGTTCTTTACCCGCGTAGTCTGTTTTGAATACTTTGCTGTTTTCTAATGCTGGCATGTTTGTAAGTTCTCCTTTTTCTATAATTCTTTTTTGTTCTTGTCCGAACGCGGCTTCCTTCCGCGAACGGTGATTTTTTGATATACGCTTCCTTTTAAGCTTATGCCGTGGCTTGAAAATCCCCGTATACCAGCAAAAAGGGCGAGTTAAAACACTCGCCCTTTCGTGCTCCATTACTTTCTCAATCCCAAAGCTTCAACAATCGCTCTGTATCTTGCAATATCTTTTTCTTTCAGATAATCCAAAAGACCGCGACGCTTACCGACCATTTTCAAAAGTCCGCGACGGGAATGATTGTCTTGCTTGTGCGCTTTCAAATGCTCGTTGAGGTGGTTGATACGCGCCGTCAACAATGCGATTTGAACTTCGGGCGAACCCGTGTCGCCTTCGTGCGTTGCGTGTTTTGCAATAATTTCATTCTTTTCCATTTGCTTTTATCCTCCTATGGAATGTTATCCCGTATCGCCAAGGGAAACGTGGAGATTCGATTCTCTTCGCGACCGTTATTACTATTTTATCACATTATTTTTCGAATGTAAATCAAATTTAACTGCGTTTTTCGCTTTTTTCTACGATTATTCAAAAAATTTGCGTTTTTTTACGATTAGTTCGTCTGCGCCTGCAATATACGTCGGCAAATCTTTGGGCGAGCCAAGTCTTTCAATTCTCCCTTCTTGATTGAACACCCGCTTGGAAATCGCGTTCGCGCCTACCCCTAAATTGTCTGCCACCTCTTCCATCACGTCGATATTATACGTGCACGCTTTTTGCGGCTTCGTCCAACCAACGTTTTCATTGTTTCCCGCCTGGTATTTTTGGCGGTACATATAATACGGCGCGTAGCCGCTTTCCAAGAGAAGCTTGCGAGAACTTGCAATCATCTCGGAAATGCGCTCGTTCTCAATATACGAAATTTCTTCCTTTAATTTCGCGCCCGATTTTAACGACAAACAATGCACCGTGATATTCTCCGCGCCCGTTTCAATCGCCTTTTCTACCCCTTTTGCAAAGTCTTCGGGCGTTTCTCCGTCCAACCCCGCAATCAAATCAATATTGACGGTAAAATCGTAAGCTTTCGAAAGCTCGAACGCGTGATAGAAATCGGCAATCGTGTGTTTTCTTCCAATCTTTTTAAGCGTTTCGTCCGAAAACGTTTGCGGATTGATACAAATTCGGTTCACGCCGTAATCTTTTAAAAGCTGCAACTTTTCGCCGCTGAACACGTCCGGTCTACCCGCTTCTACCGTGTATTCCACGGCCTTGCCGTCCATTACTTTTTCCGTGGCTTGGAGCACTCGTTCTAAATCATTTTTGTCGATTGCAAACGGTGTTCCCCCGCCGATATATACGCTTCGAAGATTTTTCACGCTCGCTTTTGCCGCTTGCAATTCCTTGTCCAAGCAATCGAGATACGCGGGCATAAACCGCCGCGTTTTATCGATCGGTGCAGTGATGAACGAGCAATAGGCGCACTTGGACGGACAAAAGGGCAGAGACACGAAAAGAGCCGTGTTGCCGTCCTTTTTTTCGTAAATGCCCTTTTGCTCGTTTATAATATCTTCCACCAAACGAATGTTATTTTCTTGCACGTGCATTTGATTAAAAAGCGTTTTGAAATCTTTTCCGTTTTCTAATTCCGTATAAGCAAGCTTGGTCGGACGAATTCCCGTAAGTGCGCCCCAGGGCATTTTTTCGCCGTATTTTTCGCTTAAAATTTCGTACAAACGAAGCTTGGCAAAACGGCGTTCTAATCTCTTTAACTCAATTTCACCGCATACCTGCCCCCAATCTTCAAAAGAATAAGCTATACCGTCCACTTCAAAATCGTTATAAAAAACGCCGCCATCATCATAACGGAATGTGTGCGTAATCGAAGCGGGGCGGTTTTTAAAAAGACGCGCGACGTCTAATATTTCATTTTCCAAAAAAGCGCAATTTGTCGTGAACATTTTTATAAATCTACCAAAAAAGGATTGTGTTTTCGCTCCGTTTCTAAGCTCGTGGCTTCGTTATGTCCCGCATATACGGACATATCCCCTTGCAAGGCGGAAAGACGGCGCAAGCTCGTCCTAAGTGCAGACGTATCGCCCGTGGGGAAGTCCGTTCTGCCAATGCTATCAGAAAAGAGCGTGTCGCCTGTAAACAAGTGCTTTTCTCCACTTTTCTCTTGCACGAGATAACAAACGCTTCCCGCCGTGTGCCCGGGGGTGTAGAGCGTTTGAATTTGTATGCCGCAAAACTCTCGCGTTTCGTTGTCTTTTAACGTTTCGCCGATTGTATACGCCGTTCTGGGCGCGCCAAACAACTCAAACAAATCGGCGCGCGTGCCGATAAGCGCTTTCTCCCTTTCCGAGCAAAGCACTTTCGCGCCCGCCTTTTGCAGTATTTCCACGCCCCCCACGTGGTCGAAATGACAATGGGTGAGTAGCACGTATTTTGCTTTCAAGCCCCGTTTTTTCAATTCTTCCTGCACGCGCGGCTGCGACGGATCGATAACGACCGCCGTTTTTTCATCCTGCGTTAAAACGTAGGTGTTCGAAGCAAACCCGCGCGGGGGGATTGTGATAATTTTCATATTCTATCTCTTTAAGACAATGAAGTGATACGGTGCACTTCGTAAATGCGCTTATCCGCTTGCATTTTTTTGATAAGCATATCCACTTCGCTAATGTCAGTAAGGGAAATGGAAGCTTCTAAAACGGCGTCGCGGTTTTTATCCATTCTACCGTTGACTGCCGTGATGGAAAGTTTTAAATCGGACACGACTTGGGAAAGCACGGAAAGCGCCGCGCCTTGGTCGGTTGCGCGAATGGAAACGTTCGCGTTATAGCGTTGTTTCGCACCCGCTTCAATGCGCCACGACGCAGGAAGCAAGCGTTCTTTATCCACGCTTTGAACGTTCGGGCAATCTTCACGGTGCACCACCACGCCTCTGCCGCGAGAAGTGTAACCGACAATCTTATCGCCCGGAACGGGAGAACAACAACCTGCAAAATGCAACAACATTCCCGATTGACCGTTAATCAGGACACCGCCCGTCGATCTGCCGCCGCCGTCGCCTGCGTGTACTTCGAATGCGTGCGGGGTTTCTTTTCGGTAATAATCGATTAGTTTGAAAAGTACTTGATTGACGGACACCGAACCGTAGCCCACTGCCGCGTACAGTTCGTCCATACTCCCGAATGAAAAACGTTCGGAAATGCGTTTAAAACTTTCGCTTGTGAGAAGCGTGCTGATTGCAAAACCGCGCTTTTTCGCTTCTTCTTCCAGCTTGATTTGCCCGATTTTGATATTTTCTTCTTTCAGCTCGTTTTTATAAAATTGCTTAATCTTCGCTTTCGCGCTCGACGATTTGATAAATTTGAGCCAATCTCTCGACGGGCCTTTGGAGTTGGGTGAAGTGATAATTTCCACCACGTCCCCCACCTGCAACGTCGTGGTGAGCGGTACAATTTTGGAATTGACGCGCGCGCCCGTGCAACGATTTCCCACTTCCGAATGGATAGCGTAGGCGAAGTCGACAGGTGTCGCTTCGGGGGGCAGAGATATGACTTTCCCACGCGGCGTGAACACCAAAAGTTCGTGGCTATAAAGCTCCGTTTTGAGCGCGTCGATAAATTCGCGGGAGTCTTTTAAATCTCCCTGCCATTCCATCACTTCTCTAAGCCACGTTAAACGGCTTTCAAAGTTACTCTGCGTTTCTTCCGTTTTGCCTTCTTTATATTTCCAATGCGCCGCGATACCGAATTCGGCGATCTTGTGCATTTCTTCCGTGCGGATTTGAATTTCAAACGGTTGTCCGAATTTGGTCATAACCGTCGTGTGCAAGGATTGATATTTATTAGGCTTGGGCGTCGCGATATAATCCTTAATTCGCCCCGGAATCGGTTTCCATTTTTCGTGAATTGCACCGAGCACCGTGTAGCATTCGCGCACGTCTTTTACGATTACGCGCACCGCCGTAAGGTCGTAAATCTGGTCGAGCGTTTTGCCCTTGTTTTTCATCTTTTTATAAATGGAATAAAAGTGCTTGGGACGTCCGAATACTTCCCCTTCTACACCGCTTTCCGACATCATTTCTTTGATCTCGTCTACGATCCGCGCTACAAATTCCTTGCGCTCGGTAAGCCGTTCACGGATATTGTATACCAAATAATCATACGATTCGGGATCGAGATATTTCAAGCACAAATCTTCAAGCTCGCACTTAATCTGCGAAATACCCAGTCTTCCCGCGAGCGGCGCGTAGATTTCTAGCGTTTCGCTCGCCATACGTTGTTGGCGTTCGTGCGATAAGAAATTGAGCGAGCGCATATTATGCAGTCTATCGGCAAGCTTGATGATAATCACGCGCACGTCCTTTGCCATAGCGACGAAAATTTTGCGGAAGTTTTCCGCGTCGGCGTCTTCCTGTGATTTGAACACGATTTTTTCAAGCTTGGTAACGCCGTCCACAAGCGCTAACACTTCGCTTCCGAATTCCCGTTGAATGTCTTCTGCCGTGGCGGGCGTATCTTCGATTACGTCGTGCAAAAGCGCGGCGGCAATCGTCGCTTCGTCCAAACCTAAGTCCATCAGGATATTCGCAACCGCGCAAGGATGGATAAAATACGGCTCGCCCGAGGCGCGTTTTTGCCCCGCGTGCGCCGTTTGCGCGTACGTGTATGCCTTATATAACCTTTCTTCTTCGGAAAAGGAATAATTTTCTTTGATTTTCTCCAAAGTTTCTCGTTCCATTGCTTACCTCTGTTGCAAAGCGCATACTTTTCTATAAATCGGGGAATCGGTCAGTTCCGTTTTCACACCGCGGTACACCGTTAATCTACCGTTTTCAAACGCCACGAGTCCAAGTTCTTCAAAAACACTGAGTGCGAAAATAAATTCTACTCTGTCAAAGCCCAAACCGTCACAACAAGCTGCGATTTCTTCCGCCGTGTTTCCGCAAAGCGCGTTCACGTCGCGGCGGAGCGTAGCGTAAATTTCTAAAAGTCGTTCCCGTGAAACGTCTATCTTCTCAAACATTGTATAGCCGCAAATTTCGGTGTTTACCCACGCGTTCCCCTTTTCAATCGACGGGAAATTGAAATCGGACGGCGTATCCAAAAAGATAAAATCGCGGTAACCGCCAAGATCGCAATCAGGTGCGGGCGCAACGATTAGCGTATTCGACAAATTTCGCGACGACGGGTAGAACAAATCGCAATTAAATCCGTTCAGCTCTTCGTAGAATTTTATCGTTCTGCGGTCGGATACAATCATACAAAGCCCATAGGGACATTCCGCTATCTTTTGCGCGATTAACGCCTTGATTTCCTTGGTTTTTAAGCCGATTGGCGCAATCTTTGCGGGCGCGGCGTTCGTCCTTGCAACCGCGCTTGCAAATATACTCTCCGAAGCATTTTTGCCTGTTCGACCGTCGTATAAGAAATCGCGCACCAAACCTTTGATATATTCTTTACCTTTAAAATGGGAAACGTTTATCTCAAACACGAGCTTCTTTTTTACGTCGCTTTCCATAATCTTCATATGCTTGACGCCCGAAAAATACGTTAGCTCGATATAATCGCTCTTCACTGAAATATGCGGCGAACCTGCTTTGAGCGGACGTACGGTACACGCCCCCGCCGAAAGGAAAAATAAGGGGCGGCGATGTCCCACGCCGTAAGGCTCTAACGCCACAAGCTCGTGCGCGAATTTTTCAGGGAAGGGAGAATCAATCTCTTCACTAATATAAATATTTTGCTCAAAATCTTCGCTCGTGTATGCATTGCCTATCTCTTCATCTAACGCACGCTCCAACGCTTCGAAATTGGATACGTGAACATTCACACCCGCCGCTTGCGCGTGCCCGCCGAATTCTTCAATATACTGCGAGCAGTTTTTAAGCGCAGTAAAAATATTCACGTTATCAATGCTTCGCGCGCTACCTTTGAGCATATCGCCGTGATGCACAAATAAAAGCGTGGGGCGGTTATATTCTTCGGCAAGCCTTGCCGCAACAATACCGATAAAGCCCGCGTTCCAGCTTTCGTCCGAAAGCATAATCACGCTCCCGTATGCGCCCTTTTCTTTCAATTTTTGTTTTGCGGAAAGATACAGCTCGTCGCAATATTTTTGCCGCTCGCTATTATACGCGCAAAGCTTAACGGAAAGCTCGTAAAGCTCCGTTTCCTTTTCCGTCGTGAACAGTCTAAACGCCGCGTATGCGTCCCCCATTCTACCCGCCGCATTAACTCTAGGCGCGAGCGTGAACGCGAGCGTCTGCGCCGTGATTCCGTCGTACGTTTTCCCGATTAAACCTGCAAAGCAAGGACGAAGATTTTGATTAAAAAGTTTCAATCCTTCCGTTACTATATCGCGGTTTTCCCCCAAAAGCGGCACGCTATCGGCGACCGTCGCAAGCGTGGCGAAATCCAAATACCGATACGCCGCTTCTCCAAGCAACGCGCACGCGACTTTGAACGCCACTCCCGCGCCGCAAAGATTATCATAGGGATAATCGTCTTGAAGTTTTGGATTGACAATCACGCAATCGGGCAATTTTTCGGGAAGCTCGTGGTGATCGGTTACGATTACGTCCGAGCCAAGTTCGTAAATATATTGCGCTTCTTCCGCACACGAAATCCCGCAATCGACGGTGATGAAAAGCTCGGGGTTGCATTCTTCGAAAATACGGTCAATCGCTTGAATGGAAAGCCCATAGCCGTCTGCCCGTTCGGGAATATAGACGTGCGGTTCAATCCCAAAATCCTTTAACGCGTGATACATAATCGCGGCCGCGCAAATGCCGTCGGCGTCGTAATCGCCGAACACCACCACCGTTTTGCCTTCGTCACGCGCCTGCGTGAGCATTTCCACCGTTTCCCGCATACCGCGCATTAAAAAGGGCGAAAGGAAATTTTTGCGCGAAGGATGCATAAATTTACCGATTTTTTCTTGCGTATCAATACCCCGCGCGTATAAAATGCGCGTGATTTGTTCCGTCAAACCCGTTTTCGCGGCAAGCTCGGATACGATATTCAGTTGTGCCGCCGTAAACGCGTATTCGGGAACGAGTTTTTTCATATCTTTTTCTTACTAATTTTCCTATCGATATTTGAAAATGACAAACGGGCAGATAGATTCCACCTCCGCCCGTTCGTTGTTCTATGTCTCAAATTTTATTCTTCCGTTTTTGCTTCCGCCTTACTTTCTGCGCCGATATAGCCGCTCTTGCTGCGCAACGCTGTTTTGTCTTCCACCTTTTTCATGGGAACATATACCGCGGGTACGAATATAAGCCCAATCAACGTCGACACCAAAAGGGATACGAGCGCACAGATCGCGAACCAACGCACCGACCATGTCGCAATCGCGCCTACGAGCACGAGCGAAGCGCCAAGCACCGCCGTGATCGCCGTGATCTCTTTCGTCGCAACCGAAGCATATACTTTCTCTTCTGCCGAAATTTCTTCCGTGTTCGAACGAATCTTATTCATAGTGAGCACCGTGAAGATTGCCGCAAGCACCGACGAGATCACAACTACGTATAAAATCGACGAAGTTACGGGGATTCGCGCAAGCAGAACGACTGCCGCCGTCATCACCGCCGAAAGTACGATCGCGATTGCAACCGTTACACCCATATACAAGCGATAACGAAGTGCTACGTAGATAAATGCGAGTCCCGCAAACAACGCTACGGCTATCGCCGCTCTTACCACATAGGCTACGGGAATGTTCGTTTGCAACGTTTCGCTTGCCGTGGCAACTTCTATAAACGCGCCGTCCCATTCACCATCGTCCTTGGTCTTGTCGGCAAACGTCTTTTTGAGCGCGGTTTTCACGTCATCTAAGTTCGTCGCTTGATCGAACACGTAAACGAGTTCGCATTCGTCGCCGTCCATTTTGCCGCTATACGTATACGCAATGGAAAGTTTTTCCAGTTCCTTCTCGCAAACGTCTTTTACGTCGTCAAGTCTATTATTATAGAAATAGCTATTGATAGTTAGCGTCAACGTATTTTGATCGTTTACCGTTGCCGCATAGTTTACGCCAAAGATGGCCGTGATGACAATCGAAAGCGCGAGCACGATTGCCATAATCACCGAAAGAAGGGTTACGTTTTTCATCTTTTCACAAAGCTTATTCATCGTCGTCATCCTCCCTTACAAAACGGAAATATTTATATTTGTTCTTGCTTGCGGAAAGGTAGGTGAAGTTGATTGCGCGCGCCCAAAGCAGGTTAACAAACGCGCAGGTTACCACCACGATCAACGCTTGCAACGCGAGCGTGTACACGCCTGCTCCACCGATCAAAAGCGCAAGCCCGCCCAAAAGCAACACCGCGTAGAGATCGATCACGCCCCAAAGCGTTTTCTTATAACCGCCTTTCACCGACGATTCTACCGTTTTACCCAAATTGAATTCCGTTTTGATTGCGTTATAAATTGCATACTGCACCGCGTTCACAAGCACCAAGCCCAACAAGAAGATAAACACAGAGCCAAGCGTGATTTCAAACGTGCCATTCGTGATGAACGCAAAGCACATTGCCACAACAATCAAATAGGATAAGGTGCTATATCCACTCACAACGCCAAATCTACCCATTTTTACTGCGGGCAATACCAAAATCGCCAAAAGTGTGATCGCAAGCGCGATATACAAAAGCGTGAGTACGTTTTCTCCATATGCAGGTTCAAAATAACGCACCGCACCTGCCTCGAACGTAACGTCGAAACCGCCAGTTTTGAGTGCTGAATCGATCAGGATTTCATACGTTTTCAAAAGATCGGCATTGTAACCATCTACGGGGAGCACGCGTATTTCGCCGTTATCTATGACATGGTCTTTGCAAATTGTTACAAGCTTTTCTTCGCCGACGTATACGTCGAGCGTTGTGCCGCTTCCCGAATTGACTTCGCTCGTCGTGGAAAGAGATTCTTTCACTTCGTCGATCATCACTTTCCCAGCTTCCGTCCATTCGATCTTCAAATACGCAGTGTTATAATACGACCCGATCGAAACGTTTGCAATCAGATCGGAAATATCCGCTTCGTCTTCTACGTAGTCTGCGGGGTCGATCTTTGCTTCACCCTTGGAAAGGCTCAATTCGCCCGTGTTTGCAAGGAGCGAGAACGCCGCGCTTACCTTATCGCTTGCTTCCGAAGCCGGAAGCTCTACTTTAAGTGCGTAACCCTCTACTACCGCCACGCGGTAATCGGAATAGCCCTTTGCTTCAAAGCGAGCCGCGATTTCTTTTGCTACTGCGCTAAATTCGTCTTTGAACTCTCGCGTGAGCGCCCCATTTTCCGTTAAACCAAGCTTTTCGTCCGTTGAAAAATATAACGCCGAACCGTCGATTTGCACGTAACTTTCTTCGTACTCCTTTTTTTCGTCCCCGTCGAGTACAGCGAGATTGCTATTATATTCCGTTTCGGAAAGAACTCCTTCGGGATAATAATACGCGTAGTATCCGCCGCCGAGATCAGAGCCGAGATCGTATTGCAAAACGACGGGATTCCACTTCTTGACCGTGCCCGGGATCGGGAACGCGGGGAATACCGTAATCGCCGTCAATACGACAATGACGATGGTAAGCAGAACCATCAATACCACCGATTTTTTCTTGCCCATTCGTTGCCTCCTGTGTGTTTCGGATTTTTATCCGATTTTACAATGATACTTCTTTATTATAGCTCATTTTTATCCCCGCCGTCAAGTCAAACGTGCGGGGATTGAAAAATTTTTCGTTTTTTTTATCAATTTTCCGTGATTTTCTTTGCTTTCTTCTCCGCCAAAAGATGCATTGCGCACTCTACCCGCTTTTTCATCATAGCACACGTCGTTTCATACGGCTCGTCAATATCGCCGTTGAAATGATAATTGTTCGCGCTACAACCGCCCGAGCAGATAAATTTTGCAAAACAGTTTTCGCATTTTTTCCTTGTGAACAAGCAGGAATTTTTAAATTTCTCGCGAATATCCGCCCGTTCAATCCCCGTAAACACGCTACCCATACGGAAATTTTTATCGCCCGCAAATTGATGGCAAGGATACAAATCCCCGTTCGGCGTTACCGAGAAATATTCGTTCCCCGCTCCGCATGCCGAAACGCGTTTGGAAAGGCAAGGACCGCCTTCTAAATCGATATTGAAATGGAAGAAATTAAAGCCCTTGCCCTCTTCGTGGCGTTTTAAATACGCCTCGCAAAGATTCTCATATTCCTTTTCAATCGCAGGCAAATGCTCCGTCTTGATTTGCAAATCGTCAATTTCCGTTACGACAGGTTCCATCGAAATGGAATCTACGCCTTGGTCGGCAATGAAGAGTACGTCCTTGGAAAAATCAAGGTTTTTCGCCGTGAACGTGCCGCGAACGTAGTAGCTTTTGTTGCCGCGAAGGGAAATGAATTTTTTAATTTTATCGATAATCAAATCGAACGTGCCTTTGCCGTTTACCGATTTTCTTATCGCGTCGTGCACTTCCTTTCTGCCATCAAGCGAAAGCACGACGTTCTCCATTTCCTCATTGAAAAATGTAATCGTTTCGTCGTTTAAAAGTAGTGCGTTCGTCGTTGTGGTGAACAGGAATTTCTTCCCCGCCTTTACCCCCGCTTCTTTTGCATAATAGACCGTCTTTTTGAGAACGTCCAAGTTCATCAGCGGTTCGCCGCCAAAAAAGTCCATTTCCAAAACCTTGCGGTTTCCACTGTTTTTAATCAGGAAATCGACTGCCGCTTTCGCCGTTTCAAAGGTCATGGATTCGCGTTTCGCGTGGTATGCACCTTCGTCCGCAAAACAATAGCGGCAACGGAAGTTGCAATCGTGGCAGATATGGATACAAAGCGCTTTCACTTCGTTCGATTTCATAGGATACGTCTTGATTTCTTCCTTGAAAAGCAAACCCTGCGCTTTGAGCGCTTCGCTATCTTCAATCGCTTCTCTGATTTGCTCGTCCGTAAGATACGTAATGTCAATATCCGCGCCTTCTTCCTTGGCTTTTAAATAATCGGCGGTAGGCTTGTCGCATTCGTGAAGCGAGCCGCTTCCTACGTCGTAGATGTAATTTTTGTCTCTGTAATTGAATACGTGTATCATTCGTTACTCCATAGTATCAACCTGAAAGGTTTTTACGGCAAAAAAAGGCGCGTATAAATACACACGCCGTTTTTGCAGGATCGGGATTACCCGAAACTTATTTGCGCTCGATTTTTTCTTCGCGCGTGATTCTTTCGCAGGATTGGTTGCCTACCGTGCAGCTCGTTTTGCAAGCCGATTGACAGGTGCTTCTGCATTCGCCGCATGCCGTCACTTTCTTTTCCGCGGGCTTTGCAATCGTCTTAATCATAGCGTCCTCCTATCCGTTTTGGATTTTAGCCTGGCGAGAGTTGAACCCGACAAGGTTTGAACGGCAAAAAAACGTTTATCCTTCGTCAATTTCACTTATCATACGTCGGTATGATTGCGTTCAATTTCCTTGCCTAACCTGTTTTTTACTCGTTGAAACTGCTCCGCACCTGAAACGATGTATTTTTTAGCGGTTTTTTGCCAAGATTGCGCGCAGACGTATCGACATACTTCAAGCGCAA
>ERZ808043.15-NODE-15-length-92853-cov-9.979467_pt1 | contig 92853 bp, 80 predicted proteins | sample MGYA00380194_ERZ808043 | MGnify/ENA primary metagenome ERZ808043 (study PRJEB31490, sample SAMN06133370) | cow dung metagenome | isolation source: H3 | host: cow | place: China: Chengdu | collected 2015-05 ...
GATCCCGCTCAATTGGCTTAACGAAAAGGTTCAAAAAGAAAGGCTATTATCACCATAACGCTAATGACCGATTTGGGTTCAAGGACAGCTTTTGGAAATTCTGACAGGCAGATAGGACTTGGGTGGAATGCAGATGCAGGGTAGCCCATTCATGCGTACTATGATTGTGCCGTTATGCTAAATAAGGCCTAATGCTAAATAAGGATGGGGAAAATTGAGCGGATGTTGAAAAACGCAAACAATCTTTAGCGAAACAAGAATAAATTCCTTACCTTTGTACCTCGTAGGCAATAATTACGTGTTGTTCAATATTAGAGTTACTCGCTATGAAGTTTATAGGTAGTTATATATTTCGCTCACTGTGTTCGTTGTTGGTGGGTTTGTTACTGCTGTTCAATGCTGAGCAGATGCCTGAGTTGATAGTACGCTTGATAGGTTTCTTGTTTTTGATGCCCGGTTTCCTGGGTTTGATAGTCTATTTGTATGGGCAGTTCAACAGGAATGCGATAGTTCGTCCATCGTTTCCTTTGATGTCTATAGGCAGTATATTATTTGGAGTCTTCCTTGAGGTATATCCTAATGAATTTGTCTCCTATCTGGTGTTCTTGTTAGGATTCCTATTGCTGCTGGCTGGAATAAACCAGTTCTTGTCCATGTTTACTAATCGCAAGGTTACTCCACTTTCCCTGCTATTAATGCTCGTGCCTATGGTCCTAATAGGTATCGGAGGGTATTGCGTTACGCACACCAGTGAGGCACCTGGTATGTTGTTTACCATACTTGGCGCCACTTGCATATACTATGGACTGAGTGATATGTTTCTCGCTCTCCGAACGAAGTATTACTCCAAGATTGTTGAGAGAGAGCGGAAGAAGGCAGAGGAAGCAGAGCGCAGAGCCCGCGAGGCCGAGTATGTGGAGTTTGAGGTAGTCAATGCTAATGAAAAGGAAGAATGAAAATGAAGGCGTATAAGAACTTGTTTGTATTTTCTATTCTGTTAACCGTTGTACTTCCTGTCTTCGCTGATTTTCCGGAAGGCTATTACGATACAGCGAACGGTAAGAAGAAGGCGGACTTGAAGGCTGCCCTGCACGAGATTATACGTACGGCATCTGTCCTCAGTTATGGTTCTGGCTCGGGCAAGACATGGAGCGGATTCTATGTTACTGACCGCACTTCGGATAACTATTGTGTGGACCGATACAGCAATAACCGCCGTAAGTTCACCCAGGCCAACCAACCACCTGAGGGCATGAATATAGAGCACTCCTTTGCCAAGAGTTGGTGGGGAGGAACCCAGAACCAGGCATATAAGGATATTTTCAATTTGATGCCCAGTGACAGCGAAGCTAACACCAAGAAAAGTAACTATGCCATGGGCGAAGTCACAAGCCAGACTTGGACCAACGGTAGTATAAAGATAGGCACTGGTGACGAGGTAAGTAACAAAATTTGGGAACCGGCCGACAATTGGAAGGGTGACTTTGCTCGTACCTACATGTACATGGTAACCTGCTATAGCGACCTGACGTGGCGAAGCAATGGTCTTGACCAGTTGGAGAATAACCAGTGGCCAACATTCAATGACTGGACAACGGAGATGGTGCTGAGATGGTCTCGTCAGGACCCCGTGGATGAGATAGAGATAGCAAGGAACGAGGCTGTGTATAAGATCCAAGGTAACCGCAATCCTTTCGTGGATTTTCCCAACCTGTGCGAATATGTATGGGGCGACAGTGTTGACTATGCGTTCTATGTTGATGGTGCTACAACAGTTCTGCCAGATGACGGGGGGACTGAGTCTGAGACCGTTATCCTTGTTGACGAGGCATTGACAGGAGGTCTGGGTATTTTCCGCGATGTCAAGTCGGACGGAACAGCAGGAACCATTTGGCGTAGTGACAACCAATATGGTGCTTTGGCAAATGCTTACAGAAGCAGTGGCAAGGTGGCCGACAACTATCTGCTTGCCGACGTGGACCTGACGGACTGCACTTCTGCCAGTCTTGAGTTTGTTCATCAGACAGGTTTCAATAAAGGTGTTGAAGTAAAGGATAAGTACTTCAGTGTGCTTGTAACAGATGATTATTCATCCAGTCCCGAGGAAACGGCATGGGAACCATTGGATGCGAACTTCCCTGCACCTCCGAGTTCTGGATGGACAAGCACGGCAAAATCCGGAACAATTAGCCTTGATGATTTTGCCGGAAGGCAGATAACCCTGGCATTCCGTTATATCAGTACCTCCAGCGCATGCTATGGTTGGGAAATCAGGGATGTGAAGGTGTCCGGAGTCCGTGCTGGTGCATCGGATATAGATGATGTTATGTCAAATTATCCGGCAACCTTGGACACAAAGGCTTACGATCTTACCGGTCGCAGGGTAAATCCCATGAAGGCCAAGGGCGTGTTTGTCAGAAAAGGTAGACTCTACATCAAGTAATCCACAATTCGGATGCGTTATTTCATCACATTGTCTTACGACGGCACTGCCTACCACGGTTGGCAGATTCAACCCCACAGCATCAGTGTGCAGGAGGAGTTGCACAAGGCTCTTTCCACGCTCTTGCGACAGCCCATGGAGGTTGTTGGCGCTGGCCGCACAGATACCGGAGTGCATGCCCGAAAGATGGTGGCGCATTTCGACTATGGAGAACTGGACTGTCAGCAACTGGTATATAAACTGAACAAGATTCTGCCCAAGGACATTGCTGTGCAGCAGGTGGAACAGGTTGCAGACGACATGCATGCCCGTTTCTCTGCCAAGTCCAGAACCTACAATTACTTTGTCCACCTTTCCAAGGACCCTTTCCGTCGTGCCTACAGCTGGCAGGTATATGGCGAACCAGACTTTGACCTGATGAACCGTGCTGCCGAGGTGCTGATGGAGTACAGGGACTTTACCTCTTTCTCGAAACTGAATACCGATACCAAGACCAATGACTGCACCATTACTGAAGCCCATTGGGACAGGGTAGGGGATGGGCAGTGGTGCTTTACAATATCCGCCAACCGTTTCCTGCGCAACATGGTGCGTGCCATAGTGGGCACTTTGTTGGAGGTGGGTCGTGGACGTATGACCATAGAACAGTTGCGGCAGGTAATTGAAGCCAAGGACCGTTGCCGTGCCGGTGACAGTGTTCCGGGCAATGCCCTTTTCTTGGTTGAGGTGGAATACTGACCGCTAAAGTCTCTATAGAATAAAACAGAATAAGATATGTGGATATTGTTTGCCTTTGTCAGCGCCACCCTGTTGGGGTTCTATGACGTATTCAAGAAACAGTCCCTGAGAGGCAATGCCGTGCTTACAGTCTTGCTGCTCAACTGCCTGTTCTCCTCCATCATCTTCCTGCCCATGATATGGTATGCCCCGTTTGGTGGTTGGGAGGTGCAGAAGTACATAGTGCTGAAGGCATTCATTGTGCTCAGTTCCTGGATATGTGGCTATTATGCCATGAAGCATCTGCCTTTGACTCTCGTGGGACCGGTCAATGCCACTCGTCCCATGCTGGTTCTGGTGGGTGCCATGGTGTTGTTTGGTGAAAGCCTGAACCTGTTCCAATGGGCAGGTGTGCTGTTGGCGCTAAGTTCCTTCTTCCTGCTGAAATTGGGTGGCAAGAAGGAGGGTATTGACTTTCTTCACAATCGTTGGGTCATCTGCCTCTTTGCCGCGGCCATTCTGGGTGCATGTAGCGGTCTTTACGACAAGTTCCTGCTCTCTTCGCCTGCCGAGGGCGGACTGGGTCTGAACAGACTGACGGTGCAGAGTTACTTTAATTTCTACCAGTTGGCAATAATGATTGTTGTGGTCCTGCTTGAGAGGTGGAAGGGCAGTCCCGAAGGCAAGTTCCAATGGCGCTGGACCATACCTTTCATAAGCCTGTTCATCTGCGCTGCCGACCTGGCATATTTCTATTCCCTCTCCCTGGACGATGCCATGATCAGTGTTGTGAGCATGGTGCGCCGTGGCAGTGTCATTGTAAGTTTCATGATGGGAGCCTTCCTTTTCCACGAGCAGAACCTCAAGAGCAAGGCCGTGGATCTGGTGCTGGTACTCCTTGGTTTGCTGTTCCTCTATATGGGAACCGTAGGTAATTGATAAAATGAAGATGAAGAGAACCGCCTTGATAGTATTCCTGTTGGCCCTGGCCTCCGGCATATCGGCCCAGTTGCGCATGAGGGACATTCTTGCCCAGTTGCCCGACTCGGTCCTGCCCCTGACAACAAGGAACAACCGCCTGGACTGTATTGACTTTATAGAAAACGGCATGGAGGCCCGAGTGAAGAACCTCTTTGGCGACCAGGTTGTACTGGATTCCCTGACCGAGGATTTCATGGTGCTGCGCACCAGCGAGGCTTCGTGTGTGGAAATGAAACTCTTTGCCGAGGGAACGGACACGCTCATCTGCGTGAACCGTATTTATATGGGTCCTGTGGCAGATAGCGAGGTGAAGGTTTTTGACACCTCATGGAGTTTTGTGCGTACTGTTCCGCGTCCCGACGTTGCCCGGTTCGTCAGGAGTGTAGGGGACATACAGCCCTGGACGGAGGAAATGGCAGATACCATGAGGATGGTACGGGCCGAAGCCGAATTCCTTCCCCTGATGAGGGCTACGCTTCGTTCTGCCTCGCCGGGTATCGTATGGACGCTTCAGACCTCCGAGTTTAGCAAGGATATAAAAAAGGTTGCAGAGAAGTATCTGCAACCTGTAAAAGACGATTTGTAAGACTGCTTGCCTGTTTCTGTCAGTTTACTGCCTTAGGTCTCCCCAAAAAGGTCCTCCCGAGAACCGAATCCTGTCGTCCCGAGGACCAAAATCAGTTCTTTTGCCACCCCCATGCTGTGAGGTTGTATGTGGCTTCTACTTTTGCTTCAAGTTGGTCTGGCATATTGCAAAAGAAATCTATGCCTGTCTTCTCTTCCAGTTCGTCTATGCTGATGGCATATCTCCAGGCAATGTCTTTGCCGGCGGTAGTGTTTCCTTCTGTGTGAGGAATCCATAGGGCAATGGCCTTGTATCCGCCCTGAGTCTGCGATTTTCCAGTCTTGTAGAGCAGTGCCATGTAAAAGTATTTGGGCACGATTATGTCGTTAATGCCATTGTTGCTTGTATATCCTTTTATCTGTGAGCTATGGTCAATGGTCCCACCCTTAACCACGTAAATAGTATCATTAGCATTGTTGGCACGCGTCCATCCCTGATAAAGTCTTCTTACAAACCCTTCGGCATTCACCCACACATAGCTGCCATTGTCGTCATATCCGTTGAAACGTCCTAACTGAGGATGCATGTTGGTCATATAGAAAGTCTGTGCATTTGCCGATACAGAGCACTGCCGGTCTTCGCTTGCAAGCATGTGTCCACGTTGGTAGCCTTTGAAGTAACCGTTCCCGACACGGTATTTGGCTGGTACGTCTGGATCTGCTGTAAAGTCGCCTGCACGTCCGCAATTGCTGTCGTATGTGTTGTCTATGTCCCAACGGAAGGCTGTCCATCTGCTGGCTTTCTTCAGTTGGTCGTACTCCATGCAGAAGTTCACGAACATCTTGTTGCTGTTGTCCCTGAGTCTGGCACGTTTTACTATGAACTGGTCGTATGTCCCACCTTTCAGACGAGGGATTTCCATACGGTTTGCCTCTATGATGGCAGTGCTGTTGGCATTCTCGTTTATTTTGTCCAAAGGCGTGTCAGGGTTGGGAATCTCATTGTTGCATGAAATGAGATAAAGACATGCTGTGATGACTATCCCCATGTTATACCAAAGGACATATGGTAATTTTCTTTTCATCATAGACGGACCTTGTACTAAAGACAAAGAAGATGTGCCATGAACATAGCACATCTTCTTGTTAAAAATCTTGATAAAGCCAAAAGCAAAGCAGATTACTTGCGAGTCTTTGCGTAGCGGCTCATGAACTTGTCCACACGACCAGCGGTGTCCACCAACTTGTTCTTACCAGTGTAGAAGGGGTGAGAAGTGTTAGAGATTTCCAACTTAACTACGGGGTACTCCTGACCTTCGAAAACTACGGTATCAGTAGCCTTGCAGGTAGAGCGGCTCAGGAACATGTCGCCATTGCTCATGTCCTTGAACACAACGGGACGATAATTCTCGGGATGAAGTCCTTTTTTCATATCTTCTTTTCTTATTTATTATTATCTGTTGGTTATATAGCTGGTAACTATATGTGTAATGGAGTGCTATTTCGGAGTGCAAAGATACGGCATTTTATCTTCACGGCCAAACTTTTACGGAATAAAGTTATAAAAAAGCCACCAAGCGAGTGACTTGGCGGCAGATAGATTGCTTATGCTTCGTGAATTATTTGATTTTTATCAGTGAGGCATCGTCCACAAGTATGTTCTGTGAAGTGTGGTAGTTGCTGTTCTTGGGAGACATGATCACGAGGCAGAGCGTTGTTTCTGCTTCCAGGGTGAACTCGTGTTCTACCAATGTCCATTCTGTCGCACTCAAGGTTGCATAATCACCATATTTGTAGTTTTGACTGTCTGCACTGCCGTCGGCTTTCATGGGAACATAACCAGGACGTGTCTGGCACTTGCTGCCTGTTGTAGTATCAGTTCCCTTGGCATAGAATGTGAACTTGTATGTACCTGCAGGCAGGGTTGTTTCCTTATAGGCCATACGCTTGTTGGTGGATGCAACAAAGCCCATGTTTGCAGCGAATGTTCCTCCGTGTGCCTCTGTGCTCTGTGTTATACTTACGTTACCAGCGGTAGAGGCGCTCTTCCAGTTTGTTGGTATGTTGCCCTCCCAGAGTTCGAAGTCGCCGTTCTTAAGAATATTGCCCTCTGTAGGAATTTCCTCTTCATTATCATCCTGGTCTCCTTCGCCTTCATCACCGGGAGTATCTCCATCACCAGTTTGGCCATTGATGGAAACAATCTTGCTGTTTTGGCCAATCTGAGGCGTTCCTTGGTAAGAAGATAGTTCACCATATACAATTACCTCATCACCAACCTTTATTTGGTCGTTAGAAGTGAAAGGTTTGCCATCAAGGTAGTAGCCATTGTAGATTTGGAATTGAGCATTCTCCGTGCCGTCATCGGAGATAAAATACTGGGCACGCTCCCACTGGCTGACATCAAGTGATTTGATTTTAGATATTTTGCCCTTAACATAAACACTTTGTCCCTCTGGGTTGCCTTTAGCATAAAGAGATAAAACTGCTGATACATTGTAGGGGTTCTCCAGAGAACCGTCGCCTTTGGGGTCTTCTGTAGGCTCTTCGCTTGGTGCCTGGTCATCTTCTGCAGTAGGAGCAGTCAGGGTGTACTTGCTGATCTCCTTCAAGCCAGGAGCACCGAAATATGTGGTAGCCTTACCTTTCAGCCAAACCTCGACTCCCAATTTGCTGGGGTTATTCATCAGGTTAAGATCGGTACGTGCATCTGAACCGCCAGGCAACTGTACGGGTGCACAGTTGGCATAGTTTGTTTCATCGGGAACGTCTGCGATGCAGATGTTGGTACCGGATGCACCATCGGCAGTGAAGGTCATGTTCTCAAGTACAAACGGTGATACATCTGCGGGGATAGAACCAACGATGTAACCGTGTACCCATACCTCCTTGCCGGTCTGGTTGGCGATGGCCTGGGCAACAGTGTATGGCTTGTCCCATGTGCCACCATCTGCTGGAGTGTCTGGGGTTTCTGGGTTGTCAGGAGTAACTTCACCGCCGGGTTCTGTAGACACGCTCAAGTTGGTCAGTTCCCATGTGGAAGCGCTGTTGCTGTTGCACTTGTACAAGAATGCTATGCGAATCTCCTTGCCAAGCATATCGGCAGGAATGCTCATGGTGTTAGCAGAATACATGTCCCAAGAGTTGCGGTCCTCGCGTTCCTTGGGTTCAAAAGGCAGTTTCACCCAGTTAGAGGCAGCAGGGTCTTCCGTATTGTATTCGGAGCATACGAGAACCTGATGACCCTCTTCAAGGCCCAGGGAATTTGTATAAGCGATTACATATTTAAAGTCCACATACACCTGTTCGGCATCGCCCAGAGGAATGGCGGGGCTAATGAGGTATGTCTCGGAAGCAGTGGTTGAACCGCTGTTGTATCCTGTTGCCTTTGCGTAGGTATTGCCTAAACTCCATGCATTGCCGGTGGGAGTGTACACTTCGAAACCGTCCTTCAGGTTGGCGCTTGTATAGGGCAGGGTAATGTCTTCACCTCCGCCAGCACCGGGCATTTCTGGTTCAATGAAAGGAGCGGGAACGTCCTCACAACTTGCCAGACCGAAAGCGGTGACGGCGGCAAGCATCATGGTTTTAAGAATCTTATTCATATATGAATGTGTTTTATGTTATTACTTGTTTCTTGTGTTTTTATTCGCTAACGTGTTCCACCATGTCGCTGTTGGTGCGCATCAGTATCTGCCATGTGCCGTTGTAGTAGGTGCACACACCGTAGATATCCACCTTGCCTGCGGGGATGGGGCGTGAAGCGAAATCGCTGTATGTACTTGTTCGCAGGACGATATCCTTTGCCTCTGTGCCCTTGATATTGCGGTTGGCGCAATTGCTTGTCAAGCGCACGCTGCCGTCTTCGGGGGCCAGGGTTTGTGTGCCTTCGCCGGAGATTTCCACGTTGCTGATTTTTACGATGCGTCCAATCATAGAGTTATGGTCTTTGGGAGCGCTGAAATCTATGGTGTCGGCCTTTGCCGTCATCTGTATAGTTGTGGTTTCATCGCCATTGGTGGATGTGAACTCGTCGCCAACCAGGCGTACGCTCTTTTCCCAGATACTTTGCTCCATGCGTCCCATGCCACCGTTGTATTCCGCACCGAGTTGTGCCATCTTGCCATAACCGCCAATGTAAAGGCCTTTCAGGTTTATTACAATCTTCTGACCGACTGGCATGAAGGCATACAGGTCTGTGGCGTTTATGCCCACGATGATGCCGCCGGTTTCGTCCTGGATGGAAATCTGCTTGTAGAGGTTGCCCCCCTGGTCGTTGCCGTTCACCACGGCATGCAGTTGCAGGTCATCCTCTATGAGCTTGTACCCGTTGGAGGTAATCACGCTGGCAAAAGTTTCCTTCAGTTCGGCAATGGTTGTCTTTTTGTTGGTGTTGGGGACAATCTCGTTGTTACCATAGGGAGGATTGCTGCCGAAATCTGGGGCTTCCCAATCCTTGTTCATGCACGAACCCATACAAAGGGTAGTGACAACGAGAGTTGCGTATAATATTGTCTTTTTCATGTTTTATTATACCTTTATATATTATATTAGAAGCGGTAGTTTATGTTCAGCATGAAGTTGAAACCCTGAGCATAGTACTTCTTTGGGTTCTTCAGGAAGTTGTAGGTACGGCTGGACATTTCACCATCGTTCACGCTGTAGTTGGCACGACTCTGCTCATAACCACCGGTGCACAGACTTGTGTTGTTGGTGATGTTGCTCAGGTTCAGGTTCACGCTCAAGGGATTCTTGCCTAAATAGAACTGCTTGCCTATGGAAGCGTCCAGCACGAAGCCGCCGTTACCCTTGGCTTGTTCGGGAATGGCATATACGGGGGTACCATCAACATCTATGAATGCACCGCCGTAGTTGTTGGCAGCCCACAGTTCCTGTACGCTCTGCAGACGGGTCACGGGGGTATAGCTCAGATATATGCGGTCGTAGTAGTTGCCTGTCAGTCCTAAGTACCAACCGTTTACGCGGTAGTTCAGAGCCAGACTGGCGGCTGCCAAAGGAGTGCCGCTTTCGCGCATGCCATCGGCAAAGCAGGTTGTACGCTTCAGTGTTCCCACGTCGGAAAGCATGTAGTCCACATTGGTGTTGCCCACGATTTCTGCTTCGGAGTATGTGCCCAGCAGTGTGATGTCGAAATTGCTGGTTACCTTGAACTTAGCGCCAAGTTCAGCACCATAGTTGCGTTTGGTGATGTTTTGGGAGCTTACGTACACGAAACTGCTTTCGTTGTCATCGTAGAAGCAGGACCACTCGGTTCCATCATACTTGTAACTGAAGTATCCTGTCAAAGTCATCTGCAACCAGCTGTTGTTCAGTCCGTAGGTTAGTTCTGCACTTGCAATCTTCTCGTTTTTCAGGTTGTGGACAAAGTCGTTCATCTTCTCAGGACAGATGAATGCATCTCTGGCATTTGGGGCTTTCAACTCATAACCACCACCGATGTTCAACGAGTGTCCGTGGCCAAAGTTCAGCGTGCTTGACAATTTAGCACCACCGTCTAAGAATAAGGCCGTTCCGCTCTGACCGTAACTATTCTCAGGAAACAATCCGTTTCTCATCTTGCCATCACGGTTCATGCTGGTGTTGCCCAGACGTGCTGCGATGTAGTTGTTGCTTATGCCTATACTTTTGGTGTATGCAGCATAGAGGTTGAACTTCTGCACCATGATATTATAATCGTAGCCGAATCTGTCTCCTATCTGTACCTTGCGTCCGGTATTGTTCAGGTCATAGTCGGCTTTTGGGTCAGTTTCCTGATATGTGCCCACCAGATGACGGTCAATGTTGTGGAAGTTTTCTCCGCCCAACATATCCTCCATTGTCTGGTAGTGCATGCCCTGTGTGGTGCTCAGTTGCAATCCTGCATTGAATTTGCTGGTGTTGTCTATGTCCCAATTCAGATTGCTTCCCAGCGATGCTGTTAAATGATCATTGTGTCGAGCCTGAATCCAATAGATAGCATCGCTGCCAGTCTTGTTCAGTTGCTGGTTGGCAAAATACAGTTCGTCAAAGTTGATCTGTCGTGCCTGCGGACCGCTCATCCATTGTTCTTTGGCGGTATTGTAGGCATCCCAGTTGTTGTTGCTTCCGTCTGTTTCTCCCCACACATCGTAGTTGTACGAAGGAAAGTTCTTCCAGTAGTCGGGAGCAGGATTGGTGCCGCTGTAATCCAATTTTGTGCTGCTATACATTTGATAGCGAAGCATACCGCTGGTTGTAATTTTTACTTTGTCGTTGACTTGGGCATCTATCGTCATGAGGATGGTTGGTGCAAAGTCGTTCACAATACGACTGGCACGCTTTTTCCCGTTCTGGTATCCCCAGTAGGGGTTGTACATGCGGTCGTTGGCCAGCCAGTATGCCTCGTCTGTGCTTGCGCCCTGTTGGGCACGCTCTGTCGGGTTGCCCCATGTGGCAATGCTCAGCGAGTGCCTATCGTCCAATTTCTTTTGCACAGAAAGCAAATAGGATAGACTATTATAGAACGTGCCATTTACTGCTGCCGTTTCCATATTACCCCAACGATATGCCAGAGAACCATAGAATGCCCACCCGTTTTTGTTAAACCCAGTGCCGTGTGAGAACATTCCACGCAAGGTGTAGTTGCGGTTCAAACCACTTAGTGTCACTTTGCTTCCTGTGCTCATGCTTCCTGCACGGAAGTCGTAATTTGTGGCACCTCCCAGACCGGGCATGGCAAAAGTGTTGCTTTCAAACGGGTTGGCCGCATCCTTGTTGCGTGCCGCATCGTTCATGCCACCGATATTGGAGAATTGGAAACGGCCGTTCTCCACTTGATTGGCCAGAACGCCATTTATGTACACATCGTTGTACTTGTTGTCCAAGGCACGGAATTTGAAACGTGCAGCGCTCCATGTCCATCCGATGTTGCTGGTGTAAAGGTTGCTGGACGACCCAACCTGAATGATGTCGGATGTCATGTCGTCATCTTCGCCAAGTTGTGATTCCGAAATGGTGAAATCACCGGCATCTATGGCCATGACAGTCGAATCCGCTTCCGACTCCTGGTCACTCTGGGCATAAACGCAGGTAGATGCCAGTAGGACAAGAGCCATCAGTTGAAACTTTCTTTTCATAGTGTTTGAATATTAAAAATGTGTTTTGCTATGTACAAAGTTCGTGAATTTATTTGTAAATACGCCTCTGCCCTCCACTTTTTTATTTAAAGGTTGCGACTTTTGTAAAAAAAACGTTAACTTTGCACTGCGTCATTATTGTGGTGTAAAGTATGCTTGCGCCATGATGCAAACAAGAATTAGTTTACTAGATGAAAAAAGTACGTCTTCTGTTGCCCGGTATTATTGCCATTGTTTTTGCAATTCAGGTTCTTGCTCAGGACCGCAAGTTGCAGATGCATGCTGTGGCTTTTTATAATTTGGAAAACCTTTTCGATACCTGTCACGATGCTGGCAAAAACGATTGGGAGTTCCTTCCAGATGGTACTTATCATTGGACCAAGATAAAGTACGAGCACAAGTTGGCCAACATGGCACGAGTCCTTAGCGAATTGGGGTCTGATAAACTTCCATACGGAGCCAGCATCATAGGTGTCAGTGAGGTGGAGAATTCCAAGGCACTGGACGACCTTATGGCACAGCCTGCTATGAAGAAACGTGGTTTCCGTTATGTTCACATTGAAGGTCCAGACAAGCGAGGCGTGGATTGTGCCCTTATCTATAATCCTCGTGCATTCAAGGTTGTGAAGACCTTTAATAAGGATTATGTCTACGAGAATGGTGATACAGTGCGACGTACCCGTCCCTTCTTTTGTGTTCAGGGCAAGTTGGCTGGCGATAATGTTACTGTAGTGGTATGTCACTGGCCCAGTCGTGCTGCAGAAGGTGTCTTCCGCGAGTACGGAGGCCGTCAAGTGCGAGCGTTAACGGATAGTATCAGTAATGCCGACCCAACTCAGCACATTATTGTAATGGGTGATATGAATGATGATCCAGACAATGCCTCCATGGCTCAGTGCTTGGGAGCCAAGCGTAAAATCAAAGAGGTAGAAAAGGGCGATTTCTACAACCCTTGGTGGGATGTCCTCCGCAAGAAAGGTCAGGGGACACTCAGTTATCAGGGGGCTTGGAATCTATTTGACCAGATAGTGATGGGGCGCAGTCTTGTAGAGAATCATAAGTCATCGTCATACCCGATACTTACACTTCATTCATATCAAATATTCAAGCGCCCCTATCTCTTTCAGACAGAGGGAGCTTACAAGGGCACCCCAAAACGTACTCATTCACGAGGCGTATGGCTTGACGGATACAGTGATCACTTGCCCGTGGTTGTGTATTTTGTTAAGGATATTTGAGAGTAAACGCAAAGTATAATTACCATAAACCCTTTAATAATTATTAAAACAATGACAAGTTACAAGGAATTGGGTCTGGTGAACACCCGTGAAATGTTCGCTAAGGCAGTAGCAGGTGGCTACGCTATCCCCGCTTTCAACTTCAACACCATGGAGCAGATGCAGGCCATCGTCCAGGCTGCAGTTGAGTGCAAGTCTCCCGTTATCATGCAGGTATCTAAGGGTGCTCGTGCTTATGCCAACGGTACTATCCTGCGTTACATGGCTCAGGGTGCTGTTGAGTACGCAAAGGAGCTGGGTTGCGAGAATCCCCAGATCGTTCTGCACCTCGACCACGGTGACAGCTTCGAGATCTGTAAGGAGTGTATCGACAACGGTTTCTCTTCTGTAATGATCGACGGTTCTCACCTTCCCTACGAGGAGAACATCGCTCTGACCAAGAAGGTTGTTGAGTATGCACACGCACACGACGTAACTGTTGAGGCTGAGCTCGGTGTATTGGCAGGTGTTGAGGATGAGGTATCTTCAGAGGTTTCTCACTACACCAAGCCCGAGGAGGTTGTAGACTTCTCTACACGTTCAGGTTGCGACTCTCTGGCTATCTCTATCGGTACCAGCCATGGTGCTTACAAGTTCACTCGTGAGCAGTGCACTGTAGATCCTCAGACTGGCAAGCTCGTTCCTCCTCCATTGGCATTCGACATCCTGGCTGAGATCGAGAAGCAGTTGCCCGGTTTCCCCATCGTTCTCCACGGTTCTTCTTCAGTTCCTCAGGACGAGGTTGACACCATCAACCAGTTCGGTGGCAAGTTGCCCGATGCAGTAGGTATCCCCGAGGAGCAGCTCCGCAAGGCTTCTGAGAGCGCAGTTTGCAAGATCAACATCGACTCTGACTCTCGTCTGGCTATGACTGCTGCTATCCGCAAGCACTTCGCAGAGAACCCCGGTCACTTTGATCCCCGTCAGTATCTGAAGCCCGCTCGCGAGAACATGAAGAAGATGTACGTTCACAAGATCATGAACGTTCTCGGTTCTAACGACAAGCTCTAATCTCCGCTAGACGGAAAGAAAATAAGGAGGATGCGCCAGCGCGCATCCTCCTTATTGGTTGGTGGGGGCTAGGAAATTATAGGAAAATCTAGGAAGACCTAGGATAACCTAGGATGACCTAGGATATCCTATGAACTCCTATGAGCCATAGGTGGGGCGGATGGGAACCTATTGGTCCTTGGGGAGGGTTATTCCCAGTCCTCCTCTTCCCAGTCCTCTATCTCGTATTCGCCTTCGTCCAGGAATTCGATTTCATCGTCTTCGCCCTCGTCCTGCATTTCATGTTGCAGCAGGGTGATGTCCTTGTTGCGGTGGACTATGCTTTCCTCGTGAGTGATGGCGGCAATCTTGTTGCTCTCGGCATTTAGGGCTGCCCATAGCAGGTCCTTCAGTTCGGTAATGCCCTTTTGGGCTACGGCAGAGATGAAAACTACTGGCAGGTCTGTGGGCAGGTCTTCCGAGAGCATCTGCTGCAGTTCGTCGTCCAGCAGGTCGCTCTTTGTTACGGCCAGTATACGCTGTTTGTCCATCAGTTCTGGGTTGAATGTTGCAACCTCGTTCAATAGGATTTCGTATTCCTTCCTGATGTCGTCTGTATCGCCTGGAACCATGAACAGAAGCAGGGAGTTGCGTTCTATATGTCGCAGGAACCTAAGTCCCAGTCCTCTTCCTTCGCTGGCTCCTTCAATGATACCGGGGATGTCTGCCATGACGAAAGACTGGCCGTTGCGGTAGGGTACGATGCCCAGCGATGGTTCCATCGTTGTGAAGGGGTAGTCCGCAATCTTTGGCTTGGCGCTGGACAGGCTGGACAGCAAGGTGCTCTTTCCTGCATTGGGGAAACCCACCAGGCCCACGTCGGCCAACAGTTTCAGTTCCATGATAACCGTCATTTCCTGCATCGGTTCGCCAGGTTGTGCATATCGTGGAGCCTGGTTCGTGGAGGTGGCAAAATTCCAGTTCCCCAATCCTCCCCTGCCACCTTTCAGCAGGATTACTTCCTGTCCGTCTTCTTTTACGTCGCAGATATACTCTCCCGTCTCGGCATTGTAGACCACCGTTCCGCAGGGCACATCTATGTATTTGTCCTGTCCGTCTGCTCCCGTGGACTTGTTTTTGCCTCCGTTCTCGCCGTGTGTTGCAAAGATATGGCGGTCGTATCTCAGGTGCAGCAGGGTCCAATAGTTGTGGTTGCCACGCAATATCACATGGCCGCCACGTCCGCCGTTTCCGCCGTCGGGGCCTCCGTTAGGTGCATATTTGGCCCTATGCATGTGCATGGAGCCACGTCCGCCTTTTCCCGAGCGGCACACTATTTTTACATAGTCTACAAAATTGCTTTCCATCGTTGGGATTTTCGGACACGCATGTCGTGTCCCTACTTGTTTAGGCTTTGATTGCTTCGTCTATTGTCTTGAAGATGGCCTCCAGCATACCCTCCTTGCTGCCCAGTTCTGCCCAGGCGAAGGTGTTGCGCATGCCCTCCTTGGCAAACCAATCCGACAGGGGAGCAGTCTGTGAGTGATATACGGCAAAGCGCTTCTTGATGGTCTCTTCGTTGTCGTCGGCACGTCCCTGCTCTTTGGCACGGTTCAGCAGACGGGCCATCAAAACGTCCTCTTCCACTACCAGTTCTATCATCATGCCCATGTCGTGGCCACGCTCGGCCAGCATCTTCTTCAAGGCTTCTGCCTGTGGGATAGTGCGTGGGAAACCGTCGAATATCACGCCCTTGCCGGCTGGGAACTTGTCGTAGGCGTCAGCCAGGATGTCAATCATCAGCTCGTCGGGCAGCAGCTGTCCATGGTCTATGTAGCCCTGTGCAGTCTTGCCCAGTTCGGTACCAGCCTTGATCTGCTCGCGCAGCACATCGCCGGTGCTTATGTGTCCCATGTTGTACTTTGCTACGATCTCGTCACTGTATGTGCCTTTGCCGGAACCGGGGGCACCGAAGATAATAATGTTCTTCATAAGAAAAAATATATTAGGGTCCTTAGGCACTTAAAGTTCTTTAGTGTCCTTAAGGATGTGGTTATTGTACTATTGTGTAGATGTCTTTCAGGCCTCGGCCCAGTCCGTCGTAGTCCAGTCCGTAGCCCAAAATGAAGTCGTTGGGGATTTCCATGGCAACGTAGCGGATATCCAGTTTCACCTCCAGTTTCTCTGGTTTCAGCAGCAAGGTGCATATGTCTATGCTCAGCGGATTCTGCTTCTTCAGCGTCTCTATCATGTGCGCCATGGTTATGCCGCTTTCCACTATGTCTTCCACTATGATTACAGGTCTTCCTGTTATATCTGTGTTCAGGCCAATTACTTCGCGCACAGTTCCTGTGGAAGATGTTCCTTCATACGAGGCCAGTTTCACAAACGAAACCTCTGCAGGCACGGTTACTTCCCTCATTAAATCGGCGGCGAATATGAATGCACCATTCAGCACTACCAGGAACAAGGGCGTTTGTCCTTCGAAGTCGCGGTTTATTTGCTGTGCCACCTTGCGCACTTGTTGCATTATCTCTGCTGCCGATATGCTTGGTGCAAACACTTTGTCGTGTACCTGAATTGTGTCCATGCCTCTGTTTTATTCTTGTTATATATTATAATAATGTACAAATCAATGGCAAAGGTATTAAAAAAACTTCAAACATTGGTTCAGTGTTCTCTTTGTTTTGATATTTTTTATATCTTTGCCATGAAAACATACCCAAAAGTATAATGCAATCTTTATGAAGCATCTTATTTTCTTATCTTCAAGATTATTTTTTCTGGTGGTCTCCCTGTTTGTGTGCATGTTTGTGTCTGCGCAGACTGCTTTGGAGGATTTTGTTCCGGGTGCCACTATAGAAGGGGTGAACTATTTCCTGCCTCGCACGGCTATACGTATTGTTGTCAGGGCCGAGAAGAAGGTTGTTGCCCCAGGCGACTTCCATGCCTATGCTTTCAAATACTTGCGTTTGAATGATGTTCCTGTCAGTCCCTCTGTTTCATGGACTGTTACCGATGTTCGTCTTCATCCATATGGAGTTCCTGACAGTACCAAGGCTTACAGTATCAAGTTGAAGACTCGTACCGTAGCACCATTTGTAGGGCTCAGCACAGATGGATTGTTGCTTGGGATAAACACCAGCGAGGTTACCGAGGAGTTCTTGCCTTCTGTGCCGCAAGGGCGTGTGCTTCAGCATATCGTATCTTCCGAGCAGGCACGCAGATACATGAATCGCGAGATGCTGCAGGCAGGTTCTGTTGCCAAGATGGCTGAATTGGTTGCAACGGAAATCTACGATATCCGCGAGAGTCGCGATGCTTTGCTCCGTGGCGAGGCTGACAATACTCCCAAGGACGGAGCGCAGCTCAAACTTATGCTGGACAATCTTGATGCCCAACATACGGCTCTCATCAGTCTTTTCTCAGGCAGCACCGAGGTCAGCGAACACTATTTTGTTCTGGATGTCATTCCTGAGGAACTTACGGACAAGCAGTTGCTGTTCCGTTTTTCTCGCTGGACGGGTCTCGTGGATGCTGACGACATGTCGGGAAAACCTTTTTACATCAGTGTGCGTACTATAGGTTCTCTGCCCGAGGCTGTATCCTTGCCCGAGGTTGAGGTAAAGAAGGGCAAGATGCTTCGTGCTCTATACTACAATCTGCCAGCCCGTGTTGAACTGCGTGTGTTTGATGCCGAGCGTACTTATGCCACCATGGAGCTTCCCATGGCGCAGTTCGGTTGCGAGGAAATCCTCTCAGGTGTCCTTTTTGACAAGATGGCTACCACCAAGGTGACTTTCCATCAGAGTACCGGTGGGATAAAGAGGATTAGCGAGTAGGTAATTCAGGGAGTTCAAGGGTGCTTTTGCCTTGAAGATAACATAGAATGCTGCGCAATGCTTTTGTATGAAACTCCATCATGGCTCAGTGCTGGTTCCACTGGAAGTGGCGAGGAACTGGACGAGACTCGTGCCTGTGGCCATGGGCAACCGCTATCCTTGCCACGTCAGACGCATTCGGATCATGTGGCTGCTGTCTCTGCATGTGGTCGTCCCGAGGATACAGATGCCGTCTTTACCAATGTGCCTGGTTTGTGCCTTGCCGTCAAGACTGCCGACTGCATTCCCGTCCTGCTCTATGATAACAGCCAACATTCTATAGCAGCCATACATGCCGGATGGAGAGGCACGGTGCAACGCATAGTGGAGAAAACCATTTTGGCCATGGGTTCAAATGGTGTAAATCTTTCTGCCATCATAGGTCCTGGCATAGGTGTAGAGTCTTTTGAGGTGGGCGACGAGGTTTACGAACATTTCCGTCAGGAGGGATTTCCTATGGAACTTATAGCGCAACGTTATCCCAGGGATTTAAGAAACCAGAAAGGACTTCTGAACTTTGAGGAGGGTAAGTGGCACATAGACTTGTGGGAGGCCAATGCTTGGCTTCTCAGACAGTGTGGTGTGCATGACATACATGTGGCAGGGGTGGATACATTTATTTCGCCCCACTACTATTCTGCCCGGCGCGATGGTATCGGTACAGGGAGAAACTACAATTGGATAGAGGTGAACGTTGAACGATGAACGATGACTGCGGAACTTGATGTGTTTGTGCGAATAAACGGCATACAAAACGAGCGCCAACTTACCACAATGGCAGGTTGGCGCTATGTTTTTGTTTAATCTGTGATCTGTGATCTGTAATCTTTCTTAAGAATACAGATACCTCTTGATGCTCTGCTTGGGAGTCTTCTCGAAGGGTTCGCTGAGGAGCTCGGTGCAGGAGATTTTGCTGTAGGCAGGCAGTTCTGCGTTCAGGGCAAGGACACTGCTGTTGACAAGTTTGTCAAGTGCCTGGCTGTCCAGACCTGCCTTCTTGCCAGCCTCGTAGTCGGCAACAACGAGTGCCACGATGGCATTCTTGCGGCCTACGACCAGTGACTCCATCACGTAGGGCAGGTTGTTGATCTTGTCCTCTATCTCCTCGGGGTATATGTTCTGGCCGTTGCCGGTGAGAATCATGTTCTTGCAGCGTCCCTTGATGAAGACGTTGCCCTTAGCGTCCACAACGCCCATGTCGCCGGTCTTCAGCCAGCCGTCCTTGGTGAATGTGGCGGCGGTGGCATCCTCGTTCTTGTAGTATCCCAGCATGACGGCATCGCCCTTTACCTGGATTTCGCCCAGTATCTTGGTGGGGTTGGCAGAGTCTATACGCAACTCCAGGGGGGCGGCCTTCTTGCCGCATGAGTACTTCACGAACTCGCTCTTGTCGCAGTATGAGATAAGGGGGCCGCACTCGGTCATGCCATAGCCTACGACGTAGGGGAAGTTCATGCGCTTGAGCAGGTCCTCTACCTCGCGGTTCAGCGCTGCACCGCCAAGGATGAGACCTGTGGTGAAACCGTTGCCAAAGGCGGTGAGGAGCGATTTCTTTATCTTGTTGAGCACGATCTTGTCAAGACCGGGCACCTTCAGGAGCATATTGGCAGGGAAGGCATGTGTTGCGGGGAATACCTTTGACTTGAATATCTTCTCGATGACCAGAGGTACGGTAAGGAACATGAATGGTTTTACCTTGGCCAGACCCTCCAGCAGACGTGCCGGTGTGGGTTTGCCAGGCATGATGTACACGTGGCATCCGCCAGCCAGGGGGAAGAGTACGTCGAATGTCTGGCCGAACATGTGTGCCATGGGCAGGATGGCAAAGATGTGGCCGCCCTGTGTGGCAGGAATCTCGCGGCGAGCAAAGTCGAGGTTTACCGACAGCGAGCGTGCAGGCAGTACAACGCCCTTGGATGTGGCGCTGGTTGTGCCCGATGTGAAGCTGATTTCAACCACGGCTTCCATGTCGCGCTCCTCGGGATAGTAGTTTACTAGGTCTGCGCTCAGGCCATTGGGATAGAGTTTTGCAAAGTGCTCCTCCATGGTGTCGTGTGCAGTGGCCAGTTCCTTCTTCGTTGCCAGGAAGATGCTGATGTCCTTCACGTTGATGATGCCGGCAAAGCCAGGGGTGGACTCAAGCTGCTTGATGTACCTGTCCTCGGGTTCCAAACTGTTGAATGCAATGTCGTCGGCTATGAGCAGTTTGCACTCCGAGAAGGCGCCCAGTTCTGCCACGGCTCCGGGAATGAAGTCGGGGAGGAAGGGTACTGAAACGGCCTCGTAGGTCAGTGTGGCAAAGTATGCTATTACCCATTCTGCCGAGTTGCGGGCGTAGAGTGCAACCTTATCGCCCTTCTTTATGCCGGCTTCGGCAAAGAGGATGTGGTATTTTGCCATTTGCTCGGCCATTTGGCCATAGGTGTAGGTTACGCCGCCATAGTTGGTTACGGCAGGAAATGCCCAGTTCTCTTTTACAGAGTCATTCAGAAGACTGACAAAGTGTTTCATCGTATGTAAAATGTTATGTTTGCAAGTTGCTGTCAAGGCACTGGTGTTCGTGTGTCAAATGTCCTTGTATTTGAATGCTTTGCCTTGTAGAGGTTTATTTTGCGTGCAAAGGTAGTTGTTTTTGGGATATTTTTTGTTCTTTTTGGCGGAAAAGTGCGCTAAAAGTGTGAAAATGCGCAAAAAGGGGTGCTAAACTGCACGTAAATTGACGGATTTGAAGAAAACGGGCGTGGAAAACGGTGAAAGGTGAGCGGGTTAACGTTTAACGAGGAAAGTTTAACGAGGAAAGTTTAATGAGGAAAGATTAACGTTTAACGTTGACATGAAAAGTAGGGACGCTGCGTGCAGCGTCCGCCTTGTGTTTTATTTTGTTGGTTATTCGGACGCAGCACGCTGCGTCCCTACCATGCTTCTGCTCTCGCTTACTCGCAGATTTATTTGCTCTCGCTCATCCGCTCACCGCTTCTCGCTCACCGTTGAAGAAAAGTTTTCCGTTTTCCCCTTTTATCACCTCTCCTGCCAGCATCATGCCGAAGATGGCGGTGATGTGGCAGAGGGAACCGTTTGTCTGCACCTTGTTGAACTTCAGTTCTTCGGTGAGAGTGGTGTCCTCGGTCTTGTTCTGCATGGCTGGCTCCTCGCTGTGCACGCAGAGGAACTTGCGGCGGGGGAAGGTCTTTGCCTTCTTGAAGCGGTTGCGCACGGCACGTGCCAGGGCATCGCCCTGCACCTTGGAGAATTCCGTCAGGCGCACCTTCGTAGGGTCTATCCTCAGTGCTGCCCCCATGCTGGAGAGCAGGGTGGGGCGCTCCATGGCGGTGGTGCGCAGGATCAGGTCGCACTTGTCGCGCAGGGAGTCTATGCAGTCTATTACGTAGTCGTATTGTTCCAGGTGGAAGTCGGGAGCCGTCTCCTCTGTGTACATCATGTTCAGGGCCAGGATGTCTGCTTCGGGGTTGATGGAGAGCAGACGTTGCTTCATGGCCTCCACCTTGGGCTGGCCTATGGTCTCTTGTGTGGCCATGAGCTGGCGGTTCAGGTTGGTGGGGCACACGCGGTCGCTGTCCACCAGGGTCAGGTGTGTCAGTCCTGCACGGATGAGTCCCTCGGCGCACCACGAGCCTACGCCACCTACGCCAAAAAGTATTACCCTTGCCTCGTCAAGGGCTTTCATGCCTTCGCGTCCAAGCAGTAGGGTGGAGCGGTTGAAGATTTCTTTCTGTGACATACTTTTGTCTTTTTCTTATGCAAAGATAATCAATAATGCCCTCTAATCGCCTTAATGTGTTAAATATAATGGTTTATGACCGATAACTGATACATTTGTGTGTGACATATAAGAAAAAAAGTGTAACTTTGCCTCTGCCTTATAATATATATAAGGTACATTGAGGTAAATGAGCACGTATTATTAACAATAACTAAACAATTATTATATTAACCTTGATTAATTTGTACAATTAACTAAATTAATTAACTAAATTAATTAACTAAATTAATTAACTAAATTAATTAACTAATGAAGAAAAACCTACTAATGTTAGGTCTGTTGCTCCAAGCAATGACAGGATGGGCACAGACGGATGCCATCAAGGCATCTACATCGGTGGACAACCCCGAGAATCTGTTCACCTTGAAGAACGGCAATGGGTTGACCATGACTTCCTACACCTCTCCCACGGAGACTGCGGAGAATGCCGGTAAGTTTGCTTTCTATGCCGAGGCTGGCAAGGCAAATTCCTACTACATCTACAGTGTAGACAGAAAGAAATGGGTGTCTTACACCAAGGCAGCCAGTTATGACAACGGTACAAACAAGGCAGTCCTTGAGAGCGACAAGTCCAAGGCACAGCCCTGGAATGCCATTGTTGTGAACAACAACTATCAGTTTGCCCCCTACAACAATACCGGTGTGGCAAACAAGTACATGAACTGGTATGGCGGCAAGGATAAGAACCCTCTGGACAATACCAACCTGACCGTTGGTTTCTGGGAACAGGGTGCCAGTCAGGATGCCGGCAGCCGCTGGATTATCACAGAGGTGCAGGTATACACCTACACCATGGACCTGGAGGACGGTGTTACCGTTACCATCAATGGCCAGACCTATACCGATGGTCAGACCGTTACTGTAACTGGTGCTCTCTCTCCCAGCGATGTGGTGGCATCGCAGAAGGAAGGCAAGTTTGCCGTGGTAAATGTGGACAACGACACAAAGACTGTTTCCGTTACCTACTACGACATGCCCGCTTTGCGCGACAGTCAGCCTTACACCCAGGCCTGGGTGTATCCCAAGCAGCAGGATGCCGTTGGCACTGCCATGAGCGAGAAGGAGGGTGATGTATATACCTTATATAATAATGTACTGGCCGCAAGTTTCCTGAAGGGCGACAAGGCTGTCTACTTCCTGGGCAGCAAGGCCATGAACCTGGTGGCAGGTACAGAACTCTTCATTGTGGGCTTTGGTAACGGCGAGAAGGTTGCTGCCAGCCAGATGCAGATGAAGAGCTTCGAGCAGAAGGACCTCTCTGCCAATCCTACCGCCATCGGTGGTGCCGAGCACTTTGCCGGCAAGGCTCTGGAGGCAGTCTTCGGCTATACCTACAAGGGCGAGGAGATAGAAATCCTGTGGCGTGCAGTTCTGCGCGACGGCAGCCACTACCTGCGCACCGAGATGGAGCTGAAGGGCATAGGCAACGTGGACATGTTCGACATCATCGCCATGACCTACAACGTGGACGCCAAGGAGGCCGGCAGCAAGCCCGCTACCATCGGTAACACTCGCGGTAAGGTGATCATGAGCAACAAGATCTTTGCAGGTCTGGAGACTCCCACCGCTTACAACACCGTGGGTGGCGCAAGCGACGACGAGGACAAGTGGAACCTGATAGCTACTCCAGTGAATGAGAACGTTGCAGCCTCTGCATGGACCCAGCAGAATATTGCCGACGTTCCCATGCGCATTCAGGAGGTGGGCGGTTCGGACAAGACCTACTTGACCTATACCAAGGCACTTACTCTGAAGGCTAACCAGAAGGTGACTGTAACCCTGACCTATAAGAGTGGCAATCACCGTTATAACATTGATGGCGTAGTATTGCGCGACCAGAACAATAGCATTGTTGCAAGCGACTATCATTTTGGATACTGTGGCACAGCCAAGGAAAACAATACATATAGCTTCAAGGCTCCCAACGATGGCGATTTCAATGTTCAGGTGTACATTGACAAGCGTGAGGCAACCATTCCTGGAGGTGAGGTTAAGGTTGAGGTTTTCGAGGCCAAGGCTGGTGTAGACGTGACCTCCGACATAGTAAACATTCAGGGACGCTGGAGCCGCAACACCACTCTGGCCAAGGACGAGACTTGGAAGGTGGCTGCCGTTGTTGGCCTTATCGCACAGGATGGCGAAGAGGACAATACCGACATTCGCAAGACTCAGAAGCGCCGTTCATTCTTGGCATACTCCGAGCGCGAGCGTGCAGTGCCCTGGCGTGCAGTTCCTGCATACATCTCATGGTACGAATTGCAGATTAACCGCAACAACGCTGCTCCCGGACGCGAGCACTTGGACAACACCAAGGCTGCAGACGTTCTCAACGTGATGGCTCAGTGGAAGACTCAGTTCTACGACCGCTATGGCGTGTCTCCCAAGATGTTCGTTATCGACGATGGTTGGGACCTCTATGGCGAATGGACCTTCCACAGCAGTTTCCCCAACGAGTTGCGCGACATGTCCAAGGCAGCCAAGGAAATGGGTGCTGGCATCGGTGCATGGCTCGGCCCCGTGGGCGGTTATGGCCAGAGCGGTGCCTATCGTCGTCAGTACTGGAACGACAAGGGTGGCATGCAGCTCTCTAACCCCCGTTATTACGCAGCATTCAAGAAGGCTGCCTACAACCTCGTCTGCAACCAGGATGGCACAGAGGGCTATCAGGCAGGCAGCGACAACTACGTATTCTTCAAGTTCGACGGTATCTCTGGCCAGTTCTCTTCTGTAGGTCCCGACAATGGCGACACCGGCAACGAAAATGCCGAGGGTATCATCCGTCTGGAGCGCTACGTGCGTGAGGAACTACGCGAGGATATCTTCTTCAATACTACTGTAGGTACTTGGGCTTCTCCCTTCTGGTACCAGATTTCCGATGCTACATGGCGTCAGGAGAACGACTATGACGAGATTGGCAACAATAGCAACAAGCGCGAGAACTGGATTACCTATCGCGACAATCTGGTTCACCAGAACTACGTTACCAACTCTCCCATCTGTCCCATCAACACTCTGATGACCCACGGATTCATCCTCACCAAGTTCGGTCCTCCAGCAGGTGCTCCCCGCGACTACAAGTCAGTGCTGAACGAACTGCGCTGTGCTTTTGCCTGCGGTAGCGGTCTGGTTGAGCTCTACAACGACTATGACCTGATGAACAGCATCAATGGCGGTCAGTTGTGGAAGGACCTTGCAGACCTCATGCAGTGGCAGAATGACAATGCCGATGTGCTGATGGATGCACATTGGGTAGGTGGCGACCCCTGGACAGGCAGCAAGGCCGAGATTTACGGTTGGGCAGCATGGAATGGCGAGAAGGCTTCTCTGACCCTGCGCAACGGTGCCAACACCCAGCAGAGCATAAAGATTACCCTGCGCGAGGCATTCGAGATTCCTGCCAACATCAATGGCTCTATCGTCTTGACCAAGTGCTTTGCCGATCAGGCCAACCTTCAGGGTTTGACCGAGGGTGAGGCTATCAACATAGACACCGAGCTGACCCTGACTCTGCCCGCAAGCAGTGTATATATGTTCGGCGGTCGCGATAGCGAGGCTGCTGTAGTGGCTGTGGAGAGCATTTCATTTGACAAGGCTCAGTACGAGGTAGAGGAAGAATCTTCCGTCAGCATCGTTGCTACCGTAAACCCTACTAATGCCACCAACAAGAATCTTGAGTGGAGATCAAGCGACGAGGCGGTGGCTACAGTAACCAACGGTTTGGTAAAGGGTATCGCCCCCGGTAAGGCTACGATCACCGCAACTGCTGCTGATGGCAGCGGCGTGATGTGCCAGGCAGAGGTTACCGTTACCGAGAAGGTTATCCCTCCCTACAATGTGAACTTCGACAAGAACATCTCTCGTGCTGCAGCCAATGGCCGTGCCCTCTCAGGCATAGTCTTCACTCCTGCAAAAAGCGAGGCAAAGACTCTTACTATCGACTCTTCTACCAAGCGCTATCTGGATCTGACCGAGGACGAGAACATGATCCTCTCTTGTGCTCCCGGCGAGGAAATCAATGTTACCCTGAAGCATGGCGGTTCATGGATGCACGGCTATGTCTACATCGACCTGGACAACGACCAGCAGTTCAGTTTCAAGGAGGGCAGCACCGACCAGAGCGGAACCGACCTGGTAAGTTTCTTCTTCTACAATGGCGAGTTCGGAAATGACGGTCCTGGTGTCAACTCTCTTGGTGAGGCTATCAGCGGCAACGACCGCAATCCTGGCGGCAATATCGCATGCCCCAAGTTCACTGCTCCCAAGGAGGGTACATACCGTATCCGTTTCAAGACCGACTGGAACAGCGTTGATGCCGGTGGCCAGATTGCAGCCGACGGCACATGTACCGGTGCCAACGGTATTCTTGCAAACAGCGGTACCATCGTAGACGCTACCCTGGAGGTTGTGGATGCTACCGGCATAGGCGAACTGAAGGGTGAAAACGGAAAGGCAAAAACTGAAATCTACGACCTCAGCGGTCGCAAGGCAAATGCCTCTCAGCACGGTGTCTTCATCCAGAACGGCAAAAAGGTTGTGAAATAAAGGTCGTGAGCGCTTATTGGCTCACGTACCACAAACCAAATACACAAAATACCGTCGTGTGGTTCAAACCATGCGACGGTATTATTTTTACGCTTTCTTCTCCTTAGTAATGATTAAAGAATAACTTGGGACGATTTGTATACCTCCCCCTTTGGTTGTTTTATCCCAACTTATTTTTTTTTATCGTTATTTATTTTGTACTTCTCTCATTTATTTGTACCTTTGTCCCGCATTTGGTTCCCTTAGGTATGAAAATGCCGACGGGCTAAGATGGGAATGCAGTGAAAGTCTGCAACATTACCCGATGCTGTGAGTCCATTCTTGGGACATGCACACGACATGGCTGTATATACTTATATATATGTATATGCGGTACCCGTAAGCCACTGGAAAGCTTTTTCTGGGAAGGCGTGCTTGTTCACTGGACGAAGTCAGAAGACCTGCCAATGCCAGCGTACAACAATGTCTGCGGGACAACAGACATGGGTAGGACGGATTAGCGTGGGGGGTCTCATCATAGCCTTCATATTGGGTAAGAGGCAGCGTGGTGGCAAGAGGCTCTTTCTTCTTTTCCTGATCTTATATTCATTTTCAAGTTGAATACGCTGAATATGTTTCGGTAACGGCACATGTCCAGCCATCTTGTGTCGTGTATCCGGATGTATGTCGAACAACTATCTGCATGACTCCTGGGATACGGCCTCCCGTTGTGATAATGTGTATCTGTATCGCAGGAGTTTCTTTGGGTACATCTATAATACAAATACATATTTAATTAAAACACTAAGAAAAAGAAAATGAAAAAACGATTACTCAACCTGCTGATTCCGTTGCTTGCCACAACTTCGGCGTTGGCGGGAGATGAGCTGCATTCGCTCATCATCAGTTTTCATGATGGCAATTCCGTGGCCGTGGTGTTGGCCGACAAGCCACGTGCCGCAATTCAGGGCGATAGCTTGCTTGTGGAGTCGCAGAACTTTTGTGCGACCTATCTCCGTGATGACATAGCCGGATTTCACTTCGGCTGGGAAACACCTACGGGAATCGAAGCCATGCCAGAAAACGAGGTGCAGATTATGTACGTAGACAACAATACGGTACAGGTAAGGGGCATCGATTCCGATGCGTCTATAGGTGTATACACCTTGGATGGGCGTCTTGTTGCCCCACAACTGAATCCCATGACTGATGGTGTGGCCGTAAGCCTTCATGCTTGCCCCTCGGGTGTATATCTAATTCGTATAAACAACAAACAAACATATAAAATAATAAAGCGATGAAACGACAGATAGTATTCCTTCTTTCCCTTATATCCTTTGTGGCTATCAATGCTCAGGAACTGGTGGAAGTAATGAAAATTGAGATGCAGGACACTGTGCTAACCCTGAAGGTGTCGGACATCAGGTCTTTCTCTTTCGATAAGGTAGAGATGGGTGGTGACGAAGAACCAGAATCCGAACTTTCCTACGAACTACGTGTGCTGACCTTTGAGGACGAGGATGCCAAGTTCTCTCCCTATATCCTGGATTATGCCGATGATTGGGCAGGTAGGGAGATTACCAAGTGGAGCGACTTGATTGATAGCCCCCAGTATGGTGGTCCTCTTACGTATGCAGATTATATGTCTGCCATGTACACCTGGTGGGATGAGGGCAACACCGAACTTACCCACACCTTCCCCGATAACTATGCCTATTGCTTCTGGGGCGGTGGTCATGCCATCTCCAACTATTGGGGCGAGGGCTTTACCAACGAGGACAGAGACAAACACATAGCAAAGTATTATGGCGAGGATTACGTGCAGGAGAATGCTGGTAACGATGCAATGCTTGGATGGTTCAACCTGCAAATGATGACACCAGTCCGAGCTCATTCCGGCAACAATTTTGCGGTACACTATGGCTACAAGGACTTCTTCTCGTACGTGACAAATCTCCCCGAGATTTCCTTTGCCGATGGCGAGGCACGTGTGATAGACCACATGTACGTTACCAATACAAACTACACACTGAATCAATTGGTTTGTGGCGTGATGAGTGAGGCAGGCAATACCTTCGGTGGAAGTTGGGAGGGTCTTACCGACGATGCTTGGCTGAAGATTGTTGCCTACGGCTTTGACGATGTGGAGGCTGATGCCGATGCCGAGCCTATTAGCCAAGTGGAGTTCTACCTGGTACAAGGCATGGAAGTGGTGACCGATTGGCAGAAGTGGGATTTGTCTGGCCTTGGCAAGGTGGCCAAGGTTCGTTTCAACTTCCTCTATTCGGAAGACATGGGTGGTAAGTATGGATTCACTATCCCTGGTTACTTCGCCTATGATGATATAGCTGTACGTTTTGAAAAACAATCTGTTAAGGAATGAACAAGATTCTGAAATATATCTGTGTCTGTGTGGGTGCCGTATGTGCGGCATCGTGCAATATGGATGAGAACATCACATCGGTGCTGCCGCCAGAAATCGTGCTTGATAGCGAGACGGGTATCTATACCGTAAAGCAGGGACGCGAAATCGTAATCGCTCCCAGCTACAAGTTGGCAGAGGGTGCAACATACCGTTGGACAATGGAAGGTGAGGTGCTTGGCACTTCACCCTCGTTGTCGTTTGTGGGAGAAGAGCTGGGGCAACATTTCATCACCCTTACCGTCAGTAATGAAGGAGGTTATGACGAGGAGGAAATCCGAGTCGATGTCGTGGATTTGGAGATACCAACCATTTCTATTGCAGGTAGCAAAAATATGACCATTGCCGTGGGTACCGAGGTAAAACTCCGTGCTACGGTTCGCGAGACATCGCTCGAAACATCTCTCGTGTGGAAACTCGATGGGCAGGAGGTCAGCGGCGATTCGGTATACGCCTTCCGTGCAGAGGCGGTGGGCAACTACACCATAGAGGCAACGGCGAGCAACGAGGACGGTACGCATTGCGACATCGTCAGCATAGAGGTGCTCAATGCCGAGGACATGCCATTCACGTGGGAATTTGAACGCAATACGTTCCATACCGTAGCAGGTCGTAAACTCCTTATCAAGCCATCCCTGGTTACAACGGTCGACAACGTGGCATACATATGGCAGGTTGCTGATGCTGAGGCTATTGAAGGCAAAGAATCTTTTGTGTTCTCCTCCGTTGATGCCGGTGAGTACAAGGTCCTTGCCACGGCAACCATAGAGAAGGAGGGAAGGCAGATGACGCTTTCTCACGAGTTCTCTGTCACCGTATATGAAGAAGGCCAGTTCTATCGTGCCAAGGCAGGGACCTCAAAGGCAGATTGGAACAAGGTGTTCGAATATACCCCCGCCCCCGGTCAGTTTATCAACGAACTGAAGACGGGCGGTTTCGACGGCACCCAAACAACTCCAGAGGCTGCCATTGCCTATGCCGAGGCACGAATGAGGGAGGTAGACACAAAGGGCAATCCATCGCCCAATTGGGTATCCTTGGGAGGTTTCGGTGGCTACATCATTGTGGGCTTTGACCATAGCATAGATAACTCTGGGGATTACGACCTTGGCATCATGGGCAACTCCTTCAGTGGCTCTTCGGAACCCGGCATAGTGTGGGTTATGCAGGACGAGAACGGTAATGGCTTGCCCGACGACACATGGTACGAACTTGCAGGTTCCGAGACGGGCAAGGAGGAGACGATACAGGATTATGCCGTAACCTACTATCGCCCCACAGGTCCTATGATGCCAGTGCAATGGACGGACAATCAGGGCAATAGCGGAGAGATTGACTATCTGAAGCAATTTCACCGTCAGGATTACTACTATCCCTTGTGGATAGAGGAGGATAGCTACACGCTGACCGGCACCTGCCTCAAGGCGCGCAACTACGATGCTTCGGGCAATGGCAGTTATTGGGTGAATGTGGAGTACGACTGGGGTTATGCCGACAACTTCAGCCCCATTGACCGTCTTACGGGCGATGCCAATGCCAATGCCGATGTCAATGCCAACCATTTCATGATATCCAATGCCATAGACTTTGAGTGCAAGCCCGTAAACCTTGGGTACATTGACTTTGTCAAGGTGCAGGTGGGAGTGAATACCAAGAGTGGATGGTTGGGCGAGGTCTCAACGGAGGTCTTCGGATTCTACGACTATAATATGAAGAAATAACCAGAATACCAATGACAAGAGCGTTTCTGAAATTCCTTGTCCTTTCCCTGCTCCTGCTCCCTGCGTCGTGCATGGAGTGGGAGTATGGCTTGGAGGAAGACTTTGATATATCTGCCTCGGCAGGAGGACTTTTCATTACCAACGAGGGCAATTTCCAGTATGGCAATGACACCCTCTCGTACTACGACCCCGAGACGAGGACGGTGCAAAACGAGGTCTTCTTCCGTGCCAATGGTATGAAACTGGGCGATGTGGCGCAAAGCATGATCATCCGCGACGGAGTGGGGTGGGTTGTGGTGAACAATTCGCACGTTGTCTTTGCCATAGATACGAATACGTTCAAGGAAATCGGCCGCATCACCAACCTCACCTCTCCACGTTACATTCACTTCCTCTCGGACGAGAAGGCCTACATCACGCAGATATGGGACAACCGCATCTTTATCGTCAATCCCAAGCGCTACGAGATTACCGGTTACATCCAGGTGCCCAACATGACCATGGAGAGTGGCTCTACGGAGCAGATGGTGCAACACGGCAATTATGTCTATGTGAACTGCTGGTCGTATCAAAACCGCATTCTCAAGATAGATACCGAGACGGACAAGGTGGTGGACGAACTTGTCGTTGGCATACAACCCACATCGCTTGTGATGGATTGCAACAACAAGTTGTGGACAGTAACTGACGGCGGATACGAAGGCTCGCCCTATGGGCACGAGGCTCCGTCGCTATATCGTATCAATATAGACGATGGCAAGTTTGAAGTGGAGAAACGCTTCAAGTTCGACTTTGGCGATTGGCCCTCCGAGGTGCAGCTCAATGGCACAAGGGACAAGATCTACTGGCTCAACGACGATGTGTGGGAGATGGATGTTACGGCCGACCGTGTGCCTGTGCGCCCCTTCCTGCCATACGACAATACCATTTATTACGGCCTTACTGTCTGTCCCCGCACTGGCGATGTATATATTGCCGACGCCATCGACTATGTGCAACAGGGCATGGTGTATCGCTATTCAAAGGACAGGGAACTGTTGGACAAATTCTACGTGGGCATTATCCCCGGTGCCTTTTGTTGGAAGTAGAAAGGAGAATGACTATGACGAATAACAAGAAACTTCTTCTTTCTCTTCTTGTGGCAATTCTCCCGCCCTGTGCCAAGGCAATGCCGGAGGATAGCACATACACCACCCTTGGGATGCGTACTCTGCCCGAGGTGAAGGTGTACCACCAGCGTCCCATGAAGGAGATAGGTGCGCAAATCACCAGGTTCGACTCCCTGGCACTGAAGGAGAACGTTGCCCTCTCCATGGCCGATGTGCTCACGTTCAACTCTTCCATCTTTGTCAAGAACTACGGACGTGCCACCCTCTCCACCGTGGCATTTCGTGGTACCTCGCCCTCGCACACTCAGGTATCGTGGAATGGTATGAAGATAAACAGCCCCATGTTGGGTATGACGGACTTTTCCATGATTCCTGCCTACTTCATAGACGATGCTTCGCTCCTGCATGGTACCACCTCGATAAACGAAACTGGCGGTGGACTTGGAGGTTCGGTGAAACTATCTACCAAACCTGCCGAGGCAGATGGTTTCGGTTTGCAATACGTTCAGGGCATTGGGTCGTTCAAGACCTTTGACGAATTTCTCCGTCTCACCTACGGCAACAAGCATTGGCAGGTGTCCACACGTGCCGTATTGTCCTCTTCCCCGAACGACTACGAATTCCGCAATAGGGACAAGAAGGTGAATGTCTATGACGAGGATATGAACATCGTCTCCCAGTACTATCCCATTGAGCGCAACCGTAGTGGTGCCTTTCGCGACCTCCATATCCTTCAGGAGGTGTACTACAATACCCTGAAGGGCGACCGCCTGGGGCTGAATGCTTGGTATGTCGATTCCAACCGCGAGTTGGCAATGCTCACCGTGGATCATGGCGAGGAAACCGACTTTGAGAATCGTCAGCGCGAGAACACCTTCCGTGGTGTCCTGTCCTGGGATCATTGGCGAAGGAATATGAAGTTGGCAGCCAAGGCGGGTTACATCCACACATGGATGGCATACGACTACAAGCGCGACCTGGGCAACGGCGTCATGGCACATATGACTCGGTCACGCAGCACCATAAACACTCTATATGCTCAGGCCGAGGCAGAATACTATCTGGGCAACAAGTGGCTCTTTACCGCGAATCTCTCTGCCCACCAGCACTTCGTGGAGAGCAGGGACAAGAATATCATCTCTCAGGAGGGCAACCATGGCATAGTGGGTTATCGCAAGGGTCGTTTCGAACTCTCTGGGTCTGTCTCTGCCAAGTGGAAGCCTACCGAGCGCATGGGCATCTCTTTGGTGCTTCGCGAGGAGATGTATGGTACGGAGTGGGCCCCCTTGATTCCTGCCCTTTTCGTAGATGGTGTGATATCCAAGCGGGGCAATGTTATTGCCAAGGCTTCCGTGTCGCGCAACTTCCGTTTTCCCACTCTCAACGACCTTTACTTCCTGCCTGGAGGTAATCCCGACCTGAAGAAGGAAAGCGGATGGACCTACGATGTGGGCGTCTCCTTTGTGCTCTCCAAAGAGGGGAGATATTCGCTGACGGGTTCCTTGAATTGGTTCGATTCCCATATCAGCGATTGGATCATATGGCTTCCCACAACCAAGGGCTTCTTCTCGCCAGACAATATCAAGGATGTGCATGCCTATGGTATTGAGAGTCAGGTGGATTTGGATGTGGTTATGGGCAATGGATGGCTACTGGGGATGAATGGCTCCTTCTCGTGGACACCATCCATCAACGAGGGCGAACCACGTACCCCTGCCGACCAATCCGTGGGCAAGCAACTGCCTTATGTGCCACTGCTCTCCTCGGCCATCACGGGACGTATCTCCTGGCGTACATGGTCTTTCCTGTACAAGTGGTGCTACTATAGCCAGCGCTATACCATGTCCTCCAACGACATCTCGCTAACGGGCAAACTTCCTGCCTATTTCATGAGCAATGTGTCCTTGGAGAAGAAGTTCGCCTTCTCGTGGGCAGACCTCTCGCTAAAGGGCGCCATAAATAACCTGTTCGACGAGGAGTATCTTTCTGTCCTCTCGCGTCCCATGCCCGGCATTAACTTCGAAATTTTCGTGGGTATCACTCCCAAGTGGTAGGTGTTTCGCTCACTTAATCGTACCTTTGACTATCGTCTTAGGTACTTTCGCTCGGAAGTAAAAATAAAACATCTTTTATTTTGTACTTCCCTCACTTAATCGTACCTTTGCATAAACTTTCCCCCCTCCTTTCTACTCCCCTCCCTTGCAGGGAGGGATGGGGTGGGTCTTAATATAATATAATATGGAACTGTATCCCAAACTTATAATGGATGCCCTGGCTACGGTGCGTTATCCTGGCACTGGCAAGAACATAGTGGAGATGGAAATGGTGGAGGACGACCTGCGCATAGCAGGCATGCATGTGAGTTTCTCCCTCATCTTCGACAAACCAACAAACCCCTTCCTGAAGTCGCTCGTAAAGGCTGCCGAGGCGGCCATACATGCATACGTGAGCAAGGATGTGGAGGTGGAGATAAAGACCAAGACCTTGCAGGCACCTCGTCCCGACCTGCCCGACCTCCTTCCCGGAGTGAAGAACATCATTGCCGTGAGCAGCGGCAAGGGTGGAGTGGGCAAGAGCACGGTGGCGACTAACCTGGCCGTGGCACTGGCGCGTATGGGGCATCGTGTGGGCTTGCTGGATTGCGACATCTTTGGCCCCAGCGCACCCAAGATGTTTGGCATGGAGGATGCACGTCCCTATAGCGAGAATATCGGCGGACGCGACCTCATCATGCCCGTGGAGAAGTATGGCATCAAGGTGCTGAGCATAGGTTTCTTCGTAGACCCCGATACTCCAACCCTGTGGCGTGGCGGCATGGCATCAAATGCCCTGAAGCAACTCATTGGCGATGCAGCATGGGGCGACCTCGACTATTTCGTGCTCGACACACCTCCAGGCACCTCCGACATACACCTCACCCTGGTGCAGACTCTCCCCATCACCGGTGCCGTCATCGTCAGCACTCCCCAGCAGGTGGCTCTTGCCGATGCCAGAAAGGGCATAAACATGTACACCAACGAGAAGGTGAATGTGCCCATCCTGGGCCTGGTGGAGAACATGGCATGGTTCACTCCCGAGGAGCATCCCCAGGAGAAATACTACCTCTTCGGCCGTGAGGGTGTGAAGACCTTGGCAGAAGAAATGAACGTACCCCTCCTGGGCCAGATCCCCGTGGTGCAGAGCATCTGCGAGAATGGCGACGGCGGCACTCCCGTAGCACTGGAACCAGGCAGTATCACAGGCCAGGCCTTCCTGCAGCTTGCCGCCCGTGTAGTCACCGAAACCGACCGCCGCAACATCGAGCGCGAGAAGACCAAGATTGTTGAAATGAAGAAGTAACACAATAGCGCCAACCTACCGATGTGGTAAGTTGGCGCTTGTATTTTGGATTTCAGTTTTAATTTTCCTTAATCCACTCCTTGTGTCTCTTTATCTTCCAGCCGAAGGCGGCGTGGATGATGGACATGATGGGAGAGAGCAGGCAGAAGAAGGTGTAGGGCAAGTAAGTGAGGGTGGCAACGCCGAGCACCGTTGCCTGAGTCATGCCGCAGGTGTTCCATGGGATGAGCACGGACACCACGGTGGCGCTGTCCTCGGTGGAACGGGACAAGAGGCGGGATTCATAGCCCTGGCGTGTGTACTCGTCCTTGAACATGTTGCTTGACAGGATGATGGAGATATACTGGTCGCCGGTCATCAGGTTCATGGCAATGCCGTTGAACACGGTAGAACTGACAAGCCCCAGGCGTGTCTTCATGAAACGGCGGAAGACGGCCTCGAGGAAGCTCTTCAGCATACCGCACGACGTCATGGCGCCACCGAATGCCATGGCAGAGAGGATGAGCCAGATGGTGTCCATCATGCCGCCCATGCCTCGGGTGGAGACAAGGTCGTTCAGGAGGGCATTGCCCGTATCCACCGATGTGGAGTTGGCAAAGGTGGTGATGATGCCACGGTAGAGCGCCTCGAAGGAATACGAACCGTCGGCAGAACCGCCAATCTGCATCAGTATGCCCCCCTGGAATGCTATTGCCAGGATGATGGCCATGATGGAGGAGAGGAAAAGCACTATGAGGGTGGGTACTTTCTTATAGATGAGCACACCGGTGATGATTGGTACAACAAGCAGCCAAGGCGAGATATAGAATGTGTTGTTCAAGGCCTCGGTGTATGTGTCTACGGACTCCGTCAGATTGCTGCTGCCTATCCATATGCCTGCAATTCCGAATATTACCAGGGATATGAACATGCTGGGCAGGGTGGTTAGCAGCATGTATCGGATATGCTGGAAGAGTGGTGTGCCACTGCTTGAACTTGCCAGCACGGTGGTGTCTGAGAGCGGAGAAATCTTGTCGCCAAAGTATGCGCCTGAGATAATGGCGCCTGCCGTCCAGCCGTCTTCAAATCCCAATGCCCTGCCTATGCCTATCAGTGCTATGCCTATGGTGGCAATGGTTGTCCACGACGACCCCGACATCAGCGATACCAGAGCGCAGATGAGGCACGAGGAGAGCAGGAAGACCGCAGGGTGTATCATCTGTATGCCATAGCAGATGAGTGTGGGCACAATGCCGGAAATCATCCACGAGGCCGAAAGCATGCCTATGAGCAGGAGTATGCAGATGGCTATGGCGCTTTCCTGCAATTTTCCCGAAATGCTTTCTTCTATGGTGCTCCACTTTACGTGGCACACCCCCATGCCCAGGGCAATGCAAACGCCGCTGGCGGTGAGCAGCACTATCTGCGAGGGACCTCCCAGCGAGTCGCTCCCGAAGATGTACAGTGTGCAGGAGAGCAGTGCTATAAGTGTGATGAACGGTATGGCGCTGAGCCATGCAGAGGGTTTGCGCGGCTCAAGTGACGATTGGGTATCTTCCATTGGATTTTTTGTTTATAGATAGGATATAGGATATTATAGGAAGTCCTAGGATAACCTAGGATAACCTAGGAGGACCTAGGATGTCCTAGGATTTCCTAAGGGAAAGCATAGTTTCTCTTCTAAAAGCCGCTATCGAGACCGCTTCGCTTGTTGCGGCCGTAACTGCGGTATTCGTCAAACTCTATCTCCACTTCGGGTTCTTTCAGTTCCCCCTCCTGTGGCAGGCGGAATGCCAGGTACTTGATGTCGATGCCGCGGGAGCGCCACATCTCCTCGTAGTAGGTCTGGCGTGAACGTGCCTCGGCGGTGTCTTCGCCTGTCTCGCTGTAAAGGCTGCGGGTGCACACGAGGGGCTGGAGGCTGTTGGCCTTGAGCATCTCCTCGGTGTAGGTGAAGAGGAAGTTGGAGTCGGTCTTCAGGTGCACGATGCCACCGTCCTTCATAATCTTGCGGTAGCGCTGGAGGAAGTAGGTGGAGGTCAGTCGCTTTGTGGCCTTCTTCATCTGGGGGTCGGAGAAGGTGAGCCATATCTCGGACACCTCGCCGGGAGAGAAGAACTTGTCTATGAACTCTATGTTGGTGCGCAGGAACCCCACGTTCTTCATGCCTTCGTGCATGGCATCCTGGGCACCTGTCCACATGCGTGCACCCTTGATGTCCACGCCAATGTAGTTGTTGTGCGGATACAGGCGACCCATGCCCACGGTGTATTCTCCGCGTCCGCATCCGAGTTCCAGGATGATGGGGTTCTCGTTATGGAAGAACTCCCGGTGCCAATCCATGCGCACGGGTTCGTCGCCAGGGCGGTAGGGACGTTCAACAACGAGAGGATTTGCCGCCATGTCGGCGAATTTGGCCAGTTTGCCTTTTCCCATAATATGGTATTTTGAGATTGAAGTAAAAGATGTCTTGTGGAGTCTGCCTGAAGGGCGCTATCTGGTCCTCCCGAGGACCGGCCCGAGAGTTCCCGGTTCTTTCGCCTTGGTCCTCGGGAGGACCGGCCTTTGACGTCGGGACGTCTCTTTTGGGTGCTCGGGATGGCTGTTTTGCTTTCGCCAGGTCTTGCTCCTGCTATTTCATGTCAAAGGTTGTACTGCCGATGTTCTGCCCGTCGCAGAAGATATCCACACGGTATCCGCCGGCCGAGAGAGTTTCGGCAATATCCCAGTACACGGTTACGGGCAGTTCCTCGCCAGTGTACTCAACCTCTTTGGCTATGCTGTATTGCAGCTCGCGGTTCTCGTACTGGAAGGTTCCTCCGTTTGTGAGGACGGCACCTGTTGGTGTGGCAATGCGCACATACACGAAGCGCATGCCCGTCTCGGTAGTAACGTTGCGGGCCAGGTTGAAGGAAATGACGAATTTCTTGGCCTTGCTGATTTTCTTAGTGTCCTTGCCACGCTTGTTCTGCGCTTCAACGTATATGCCTGTAGCATTCAACTGGCTGGCTATGGCAACTTTCTCCACCAGCTGTTCCTTTTCGGTGGAAAGGTCGGTGATGTGGGCCTGTGCCTGCTGGTTCTGGTTGCGCAGCTTGTCGTTGTCCACCTTCAGTGCCATGTTCTCGCGGTTCAGCGAGTCAATCTGCATGACGTAGTCCTTCAGTATGGCACGCAGGGTGGCCAGTTCCTTCTTCAGGCGCATTATCTCGCGAGCGTTGTCCGCCTTTGTCTGCTTCAGTTCGGCAAGCAGTTTCTGCACGCGCTCCTGCTCGATGGAAAGCTGGTTGATGAGCGAGTCGTTATTGATCTGTGCCATCATCTCGTTGTACTGCATGGCAAACTGCTCGTACTCGTTCTCCATTTCTGCCTTGTCCATCTTCAGGACCTCTATCATCTGCTCGTTTTCCTCTTGGCGAGCCTTCATCTGTGTGTTCATGTAGATGAGTACGCCGATAAGCACGATGCATACCGCTGATGCGGCAATCAATATTACCTTTTTGTTCATAGTGCAATGTGTTTTCCTTGTGTGTATTGCTATTTGCGTACAAAGGTACGAATAAGTGAGAAAAATACCAAAGAAACGATTAAACGAGAGCAGAAAAAAGTCTACTTTTTATGCCGAGGGTGAGTTTCTAAGACCAAAGGTCAAACTTGTCTGCGAGTTTCTCCTAAAGTGGCATAGTTACACTCAATATACTGCCAATATGCGGCTTTTGGAGGTGCAGAGCCATATAACGGCAACCTAATATGCTGATGTTCAGAGATAAATAGGGCAAGAAACGAGCATTTGGAAAACTTTTTCTTTAACCAAAGGGAAATCGTTATTGAAAATCAGTGTGTTACAAAACGAAGTGGATAACTTTTGTTTTCTGAGTGCTTAAAAAGTTTGCTAAATTGGTGAAGTTTTTTCTGGAAATTCTTGTCTCGTATTGTCTATTATCGTATATTTGCAACACTTTTTAGCGCTTTTCGGAAAGGCGTCGGAAGAGCGAGAGAAATACACCTTATATATATAATAGAAACACACAAAACAAGCCCCCAGTATGATACAGACAGTAGTAAAGCGCGACGGACGCATCGTTGGTTTCAACGAACAGAAGATAGGTGCCGCCATCCGTAAGGCAATGCTTACCACCGAGACAGGTGAGGACAGCGAGTTGATAGTGAAGATTACCGACCGTGTGAGCATCCGTGGCAAGTCGCAGATGACCGTGGAGGAAATCCAGGATATGGTAGAGGACGAGTTGATGAAGTCCAGCCGCCCCGACGTTGCCAAGATCTACATCAAGTACCGCAGTGCCCGTACTATTGCCCGTAAGGCAAAGACCCGCGACATCTTCCTGGAGATTATCAACATCAAGAACAACGATGTTACCCGTGAGAACGCCAACATGAACGCCGACACCCCTGCCGGCATGATGATGAAGTTCTCCAGCGAGACTACAAAGCCCTTCGTGGACGACTATCTGCTGAGCGATGAGGTAAAGGAAGCTGTGAAGAACAACTATCTGCACATCCACGACAAGGACTACTATCCCACCAAGTCGCTGACCTGCGTGCAGCACCCCCTGGACCGTATCCTGAAGTATGGTTTCCAGGCTGGTCATGGCGAGAGCCGTCCTGCCAAGCGCATTGAGACCGCTTCCATCCTGGGCTGTATCAGCATGGAAACCGTGCAGAACGAGATGCATGGCGGTCAGGCAATCCCTGCCTTCGACTTCTATCTGGCTCCCTATGTGCGCAAGAGTTTCATCGAGGAGGTGAAGGTGCTGGAAGACCTCAATGCTGAGGACTATAGCGAACTGTACAACAGCGACATCGAGGACTTCATAGAGACTCCCCTCACAGGTCTGGTTGGCCGTGAGCGTGTGCGCCAGCATGCTATCAACAAGACCGTGGAGCGCGTGCACCAGTCCATGGAGGCATTCATCCACAATATGAACACCATCCACTCACGTGGTGGTAATCAGGTGGTATTCTCTTCTATCAACTACGGTACCGATACCAGTGCCGAGGGACGCTGCATCATTCGCGAGTTACTGAAGAGCACCTACGAGGGCGTGGGCAATGGCGAGACAGCCATCTTCCCCATTCAGATTTGGAAGAAGAAGCGTGGTGTGAGCTATCTGCCCACCGACCGCAACTACGACCTCTACAAGTATGCTTGTCAGGTAACTGCCCGTCGCTTCTTCCCCAACTTCATCAATCTTGATGCCCCCTATAACTACCACGAGAAGTGGGACATTAACGACCCCGAGCGCTACAAGTACGAGTGCGCCACCATGGGTTGCCGTACACGTGTGTTCGAGAACCGCTTTGGTCCCAAGACCAGTATCGGCCGTGGTAACCTCTCTTTCTCTACCATCAACATCGTGCGCCTTGCCATCGAGTGCATGAACATCAAGGACAAGGACGACCGCATAGCAGCCTTCTTTGCAAAGCTGGACAACCTCCTGGAGGTTACCGCCCAGCAGTTGCACGACCGCATGGAGTTTCAGAAGACAGCCTTTGCCAAGCAGTTCCCCCTGCTCATGCGCGGTTTGTGGATAGGCAGCGAGAACCTCTCGCCCAACGACACCATCGCTCCCGTTATCAACCAGGGTACACTGGGTATCGGTTTCATCGGTCTGGCAGAGTGCCTCATTGCCCTCACCGGCAAGCACCATGGCGAGAGCGAGGAGAGCCAGGAACTGGGCCTGAAGATAGTTACCTACATGCGCGACCGTGTGGTGGAGTTCTGCGACCGCTATCAGCACAACTACAGCGTGCTGGCAACTCCTGCCGAGGGTCTTTCCGGCCGCTTCACCAAGTATGACAAGAAGAAGTTCGGCATCATTCCCGGCATTACCGACAAGGACTACTATACCAACTCCAACCACGTGCCCGTGTACTACAAGTGCTCTGCTCTGCACAAGGCTCAGATCGAGGCTCCCTACCATGCACTGACCGGCGGCGGCCACATCTTCTACGTGGAGATAGACGGCGATGCTACACACAACCCCGAGGCTGTTATGAACATCGTGGACATGATGGACAAGTTCAACATCGGTTATGGTTCGGTTAACCACACACGTAACCGTTGCATGGATTGCGGTTATGAGAACGCCGAGAAGGTAATGGACGAGTGCCCCAACTGCGGCAGCCACAACATAGACCGCCTCCAGCGCATCACAGGTTACCTCGTTGGTACCACAGACCGCTGGAACAAGGCCAAGCTGGCAGAGTTGAACGACCGCGTAATACACAAGTAAAGACAAACGTACCCCCCCCTTGCCCAAATTCAGTGTAAGGGGGGGGGATATAGTACAGACAGACAAATGACAGAAAAGTCGCATCAGACAGAACATTCTACTCCCTGCCCTATAGGGAGGGGAGAGGGGGAGGGTCTGCCATCTGTTCTTCGTGTACTTGATATCTTGGAAGACACCACGGTGGATGGTCCCGGTTTCCGCACAAGCATCTATCTGGCGGGATGCCGCCATCATTGCCCTGGGTGCCATAATCCCGAGTCTTGGGATGAGAATGGAGGAGAGGAACTTTCTGTTGACGACTTGATGCGCGTCATCGTCAACGATCCCTTTGCCCATGTTACCCTGTCCGGAGGCGACCCACTGCTTCAGGCAGAAGGATGCGCCGAACTTGCCCGCAGGGTAAAGGCAGAGACAGACAAGACCATCTGGTGCTATACCGGCTACACATGGGAGCGTCTTCTGGCAGAGAGCAATGTTCATGTAATGTCTCTGTTGCAAAATATAGACGTTCTGGTGGATGGTCCCTTTATACAGTCGCTTCGCAATGCCGACCTTCTTTTCCGTGGGTCCTCCAACCAAAGGCTCATTGATGTGCAGAAGTCACTTCGGAGTGGCGAGGTGGTGGAGTGGAGAAGGGGATAAGGCGGCGGTTGGAAGGCGTTACTCCCCATTCACTATAACATAATATAACCCAATTCCCTCATTAGCATCAACGCTAATGAGGGAATTGGGTTTGTGGAAATCTAATCTCGTCGTAGTTGTGGATATGGTTTATTATCCGTTTCCCCAACTTATAGTTTGGGGATAGAATGTCGAATTCTTCTCTGTAATAAGGAGTTTTGATGCTTGCAATGTTAAACAACATGTGGCAGATGTTGTCTGTTACTATGGGACGTTTTGTTGAACCCTTAATGTCATTGACAATATGGGGGTATTTGCTCTTGAATGTGTCGGAACACCATACGATGAACGGCACATCGTATTGATACTTCATTTTCTGGGCACTCATCGGTCCGTGGTCGCGAGCGCATTGGTCCCTGTAGTCATAGACTTCTTCACCATGATCGGACAAATAGAGCAATAGTGTGTTAGTATGTCCGAATCTCTCCATTATGTCATAAAGAACGAAATCATTGTACAAGGTGGCATTGTCATAACTTGCAATGTATGCCTTTTCCTTTTCCCCAAGATAAGGTGCATCTCTTTTGATACTGTCTGAGTTGAACTTTCTGAATTCATCTGGGTAGCGTTCGTCTACACTATGATGCTGACCTATAAGATGGAAGAGAACCAGATTATGTCCTGTAGAAGGTATTCCGACAGAATCAGTGAAAGCCTTTACCAATTCGCCATCGTATTGATATTGTTTGTCGTTGGTTTGTGTATAGCTGGCATTGCATAGTTCAGGGTCGTAAAGGAAACTTTTCAAGGTGAAAGAGTAGTTGTCCTGTCGTTCAAAGTCGTGCTGGTTATCCCAGAAGTAGACATTGTACCCGGCAGCCTTGAATATAGTGAGCAGGCTTGGGAAGTTGTGCCAAGACTCGTTGTTGCTGCTGTTGTTGCAACACAATATGTTCCTAAGAGCAATGCTCGTCAAGTTCGATGAACTGACGGCATCATCAAAAGCAAATAAGCGTTGTGCCTCTTGTTCCCTTGTTAGATGCGGATTTGTTTCAAGTTCGTAACCATACAGTTGTGAATGATACTTTATGTGTGATTCTCCAATGACGACAATGATATTCAAGGAGTCTCTATTTGTTGCAAAATGGTTGCCGTTCTTGTATGTCTCTTTGTTCAGTGCAATGGTTTCTTGTACGTTGTCTCCCATCATTTGTAGCGATACGAGTGTGGTGTATATTGCAGAGATGGGGTCTTTGGGAGTTTGCATTGCCTGTATGTGGTCGGGAGAAGGAGCATTGTATATTTTCCAATATATGGCAGTGCTGGAAACAGAAAAGAGCAGTGTCAGGACTATTGATGTCTCAAGGCAGTGTTTTGTTGTGGGTGAGATGTAGTCTAGCTTTAGTTTTGCCTTGTTCCAGAGTTTTTCTGATACAATGATAGCCAGTATGTACAGGAAGGTGAACTTCAGGGTGCCGACCATGGCATCAGAGAAAATGTACTGGCTGATGAATTCTGTTGATTCGCCGCTTGTTGTCTCTGCCAGCATGATGAACCATGTAGGGCTGATGGTCAGATAGAAATTGCGTAGTGCATATTGGCATATCCCGTTGACAATGATTCCCAAAGCATAGAGTGAGTATTTGTATGCCTGCCTGGCTTGGGTATTTTTTATCAAGGTGATGCTTGTGGCACCAATGTATGCGTAGAGGAATATAAGCGATGCATTGCCTAATGCCGTCAGGCATACATTAATGTCGTTAGTACTGGCAAGTAGGTGGTATATGTCGGGTAGGGCATTCGGAAAACCCATCAGCAATATGGATATGCACAAAAATGGGAGTTCTTGCGAGCATGGACGGCTGATTAGGGAGATTAGCCTTTTGGCTATTGCTATTATCTTGCTCTTTTTGTTCATTGGCGCAATATCGTTTGGTTTGCATTCACAGCGATGCTGTTGGCTGTTTCTTGAAACTGTTAGCCCTTCCTCTTTTTCTCTTCAATTATGAAACAGTACCTTTCAATGACTTTGTCCATAACATCCTCCCATGTTGAGATGAGTGTCTTTGATGCTTGGATGCCAACGCTATGAGTGATGTCTGGATTTTCAATCAAGTACTTGATGTGACTTGCAAAATTACGTGGTTTATTCTCGGATAGGAATCCATTTGCTCCATCTGTTATGCTGCTTGACGCATCGCTGCCTTTTACCAGCAATGATGGTACATTCAGTGCGGCAGCCTCCCTGACCACTAAGCCGAATGTGTCATATAGCGATGGGAAGAGAAAGAGGTCCGAGGCAGCATAAATGTGTTTTAACTGTTGTCTGTCGCTGAGTTGCCCAAGCATCTGTATCTTGTTTCCGATTCCTAATTCTTCTGCCATTTTCTTGATTCCTGTAGAGGCATATCCTCTACCTACCGTAATAAAGCGGAATGGCATGTCCTTTATAAGGGAAAGTGACCTGAGTATCAGTTCTAAGTTTTTCTCCCAAATGTGTTGGCCCACATACAGTAACACCATCTCGTTGTCCTTGATGCCCAACATTTTTCTTCCTTCGGTTCTTAGCGGTTGTACGTCAAGGTTGGAGAAGTCGCTGCCGTTAGGCATTACATGTACAGGACCATGGTATCCGTACTCGCGTAGGGTTGCCTCCACTGATGCCTGTGGTATCCACACTTCGTCGACTTGGTTGAAGAATTTGACTATGTCATTCACCATCTTGTCAACAATGAACTTGAATGGTGCCTGCCTCTCTATGTCAGACCTGTATTTGGAATGGAATGTGGCTACGATGGGTATGTTGCGCTCTTTGGCGGCTTTGAGGGCGATATTGCCAGAGGAGAATGGTGTATGTGCGTGTATTATATCAAAGGGTAGATGCTTTACTGTTGTGTGGATATTTCTGTCAAAGATAGGCAACCCCCATCTGTAGGGTCTACGTCCGAAAAGCGGCAAGGAGAAATAGCGATGTATGGGATAAGGGAATGCGGAATCGTCCTTGCCAGGTGCATCAGGAGTTATGAGGCTAATGTCGTGTCCCTTTTGTTTCAACCAATGTGCGTAGTTTACGACACTTAGAACCACACCATCGTATATGGGAGGGAAATTCTCATTGAATAGACCTATGTTCATATAATATTCTCCTTAATAATTTGCCAAATGTTATGAAATACTATTTGCCAATAAGCAGGCATCCTGCCATTATCAGTGCCATGCCTATCCATTGACTGTAGCTTACTGTTTCGTGAAACAGGAACATGGAGGCGAGAATACCAAGCACATAGCCTAAGGTTTGCAGGGGCAGGAGTTGACTAAGTGGAAAGACCTTAACCATCCATATCCACATCAATGTGCCTACGACCATCATAATGCCGCTTGAAATCAAGGGGGTGTTGAATACAACCGTACGCCAGAAGTTCCAGGTCCAGTCAAATGTTCCTAACTTGTTCAACCCAAATTTCAGCATAATCTGTCCTGCTGTGATTATAATGCTTTGAATGAGTGCGATCAATAGGATTTTCATAGAGAAGTGCTTGCTTAATAGTAGTTGATAAAAGACAATCTTGCTACAAACGTTTAAATGTAGTGGCGGTTTATTTGAAATATCATCTTGTTTAATTCCAAATCCTTTGCAAAGTTAACATATTTTTATAAAAAAATATAAAGCACGAGCAACTATTTCCTTTTTTGCTGTCGATAATATGATGCTTTTCCTTATTCCTGGACTTTAGACGGGATGTCCCGAGGTTTCTGGCTCCGTTTCTTGCCCTATAACCTTTCCTGCATAGCCGCCTTCCTAATCAAGATGGTTCCATTCGTCATCATCAGGCATTTTGCCGGTCTCAACGTGGTCATCTGCAATCTTCTGGCCCTCATCTTCTCCGGCATCTTCAATTTTGTGATGAATGAATGGGTGATTTTCAGGAAGCGTTCATAGGGATTCGGTCCTGTCTACAATGGACTCGAAGTACATCTTCTCCAGCGCCTATAAGGATAAATAAATCTAAGGTTTTGATGTACTATGATATAATGTGGCGCCAAGAGGATGTACGGAAAACATCCTCTTTTTTGGGGGGGGGCTAATAGAGAAAAAGGCTTTTGCGGGTTATTATTTCCTGTCTGTCAGGCGCAAATGAAAGGGAAAGTGTTATATTTGTACCCGATAAGAGTATTGAAACCTAACTTGATGGGCTACTAAGAGATATAGATTATGATCCTTGAAGTATATTTGAGTACAAGAGCGGACAGGAACTATTCCTCCGACTGTTTTTATGTTGCGCCCGAGGACGTGGAGAGAGGAGTGCGTGTGGATAGCATACTGCCGTCCCAGTACCGTGAATACGTAAAGAGTATATACGTGAAGGCTTGTTCCGACGACGAACATGTGGAGGTCGTGAGCAAGTATGGCTCGGCCAAATTCTCTATCTTCCAGAAAGGCACATGGGATTCGGGAACGATCGGGTTGAGTTACGCTGTTTGTGAAGTTAGCATCAATTTTGTTCCATATTTGCAGGAACATTGGGACATGCTGCTGGCAACGCATGGCGGTGCGACATCCCTGATGGCGCGCGATCAGATGAAAGAGGGAATGAGCCTGGCAGGTTTGTGTACCTCTCTGGATGGTACCCCTATGCCAGGGATGGACTTGGAGGTGTGCTATATGACGGACGACCGTCTGGGGTTGTATGTAGGTGCGGATAAATCTGACTTCATAGCCCTGAAACTGGGCGAGAGTCGCAAGCTGGGCGAGGATGCGAGTTTGTGTCTGGAGACTTTCTCTACCGTCATTACCGAGTGGGATGACGTGGAGGAGAAACCAGTGCGTTGCATTGTTGATACCAAGGATTTGGAGGAAAGCCTGACGGACAAGGATGCGGCATTGCGTGTAGCCGAGTCCATAGAGGAGCAACATCCAGAAAGCCTTGAACTGGTAGCAAAGTTTATGGGCTATGCCGCAGATTTAGGTTCGGAGGGTGCCATTGCCTGGCTGAGGGATTATCACGAGGCGGATGATTCAAAATACCATGCTTACGATTAGCATTGCCTAACCTACTGCTCCAACCTCCTCAACATCAAGGTATTCTCGCAATACTCCACAACGGCAGGACGGTGGGTGATGAAAAGGATGGTCTGATGCTTCTCCTTGGCTTGACGGGCGATGTTTTCTATCAGTTGGCGCTCCGTTTCGGTGTCCAGGGCGCTGGTGGCTTCGTCCAAAAGGAGGACGTTGCCTTGACGCAGTAGGGCGCGTGCTATGGCTATACGCTGGGCCTGTCCTTCTGATAGTCCTGTGCCTCCCTCGCCACAGATGGTGTCCAGGGCGTCGGGGAGTGATAGAACGAAGTCGGCGCAAGCCATTTCAAGGACTCTATGCATATCTTCCTCGGTGGCATCGGGATTGCCCAAAAGGAGATTGTCCCGGATGGAACCGCTTAGCAGGGTGTTGCCCTGCGGAACGTAGACAAGGTTGCAACGTGTGCTTGGCGATGCAGATGCGGTACGCTCTTTGTCGTAAAACTCCACGTGTCCCTGAGAGGGGGAGAGCAGTGCAAGGATAAGGCGTATCATGGTTGTCTTTCCTGCACCGGTTTCGCCCAGTATGGCAGTGGTGCTGCCTGGGGTGAAGTCAAAGGAGAAGTTGCACAGGATGTTGCGATGCCCGTCTTGATAGCGGTAGGTTACGTCGCAGAAACGTATGCCTGCTCCTTGTGGGAAGAGAATCTGTTCTCCGGTTTCCTCAACGGGAGTCTGTTCCAGTTGTTTCATGCGTTCTGCGGCGGTGAGTGCCCCGATAATGGCAGGGACAAAGCGTGTCATGTCGCGGAAGGGACCCTGTATCTGTCCTACCAATTGGATGAATGCCAGCATGGTGCCGTAGGTGATGGCACCGGCATCCAGACGGTAGACGCCCCAGATGAACGTTAGCAGATAGCCGGCGGTGAAGCCGAGGTTGACGGTAAGGTTGCTGAAACTGGAGAATAGCGTCTTGTGCTTTACCTGCCCGTGCAGATGGTCCTGAGTCTGTGCCAGTCGTTCCACCATGCCATCGGTTTGCTCCAACGTTTTCAGGACCATGCGGTGCTGAATGCTCTCCTGCAGGATGCTTTGTATTCGGCTGTCGGTATTGCGAATTTCGCGTGTCAGCAGGCGCATCTTCTTGATATACACTTTGCTGAGCAGAAGAAACAAGGGTGCAAGCACAAGCACGATGAGCGCCAGCCATGGGTCGAAGTGGAATAGGTAGAGAAAGGCAAAGACCAGACGTACGCAGACGCACAGTGCGGCAGGTAGGGTGTCGGTGATTACGGAGGTTATCTCGTTGGCATCGCGTATCAGTCGGTTCATCACGTCGCCCGAGTGGAACTGTTCCTTGCCGGTCCATACGCTATGCATAAGTCGTGCAAAGGCCCTCTGTTGCATCAGGTTCTGGCTTTTTACTCCCAACAGGGCGCTGCTCCATCTGCGGGCAAAGGAAATGGCGATGTTTGCCAGGCCTATGCCTACGAGCAGGGCGCACCCTGCCCATAGCGGATGGGTGCTTTCGCCGGTAGCCGTGTCTATGGTCATCTTCGTTGCCCAGATGAAGGCAAAGTCCATGCCAACAACGGTTAGTCCCAGGATGATGTTCACTATGGACTTCATCCTGATGCCACGGCTTGTTCGCCAGAACCAGGCGAGCAGATGCTTTATCTGTTGTGGTGTTGCCATATTGATAGTTCTATTCTCTGGAGTCTGCTCCCCACATGAGTTTGTCTCTCAGTGTGGAGAAGAAACTGCCCTTGCTGCGCTTGAGCACGCTGATGGTGTAGGGAGCCTTGCGTATGGTTATGGTCGTGTCCTCGGTGGCAGATTCGCTACGTCCGTCCACGGAAAGCAGGAAGTTGTGCGAACGGCTCTTCACCTTCATGCGGACAATGGTGTCGGCAGAAAGAGTCAGGGGACGTACCGTCAGCGAGTGTGGCGCTACCGGGACCAAACCTATGATTTTTGTGCCTGGCACTATGATGGGGCCACCTACGGACAGAGCATATCCGGTACTTCCTGTTGAGGTGTTTACAATGAGGCCGTCGGCCTGGTAGGTGGTAAGGAACTCCCCGTTTATCTCCACGTCAATGCTTATCATTGAGGAGATGTCGTGCTTCAGCACCGCTACTTCGTTCAGGGCGTAGGGATAGCCCTGTAGGTCATTGCCGTCCTTTTCTACCATCAGCACCGTGCGCTCCTCAATGCGGTATGTGTCGTTGTAGATATGGTCTATGGCAGATGCAATGTCTTCTGCCTGGTAGTCAGATAGAAATCCCAGCCTACCCATGTTTATGCCAAGGATGGGCATGCCTTTGTCGCCCACTCGTCGGGCTGCCTCCAGGAATGTGCCGTCGCCACCCATGGAGATGACGAAGTCGGCATGGAAGTCGTTGCCCTCTATCAGTGCTTCGGGACTTACCACAATGCCCAGTTTGTTGGTGAGGTATTCATAGAAAAGCCTGTCGATAAGCAGGGAGGCGCCACGCTCCAAGAGTATGCCGAGAAGTTGCTCTATGCAAGCCGATTTCTTTGCCTGATATGTGTTGCCGAAGATGGCAAACCGAAGTTTCTTCATTCGTGGGTGCAGTGTATGTTTTCGTGCGCAAAGATACGATTATTATTTATATTCCTTCGTTCTTTTGCCGAATTTCATTATCTTTGTACCCTATAAACCAAATTAAAATCCGTATATTATGATTTATCAGTTCTTGGCTACAGGCTTTGAGGATATAGAGGCTTTGGCTCCTCTGGATATTATTCGTCGTGCAGGTCTTGAGATATCCACGGTCAGCATTACTGGCGAGAAGACAGTTGTTAGCGCTCATGGTGTTGGCGTGGTTGCAGATGCCCTGCTTGAGGAGGTAGACCTGGATGCTGCCGATATGCTTGTGCTACCTGGAGGCCTGCCTGGCAGCGTTCATTTGGACGAGTGTGTCCCTTTGCGTGAGGCAATCATGAAGCACCACGCCCAGGGCAAGCCTTTGGCTGCAATATGTGCCGCTCCCATGGTATTTGGGCATTTGGACATACTTGAGGGCGTGAAGGCAACTTGCTATCCTGGCGTGCAGAGCCAGTTGAGGGGTGCCGAATATACTGCCGAAATAGTTACCGTAGATGGCCAGTTTATAACCGGACGCGGACCTGCTGCCGCCATGGAATTCGGCTATGCCATTGCCGAGCACTTCCTTGGCGCAGAGGCCGTGGCTCCTTTGCGTGAGGGCATGATTTACAATCAGTTGCTTGCTTCTCTTTAGTGGGCGCCCCTATCCTTGACACCGAACTTACTTATCTGCCGGGTATAGGTCCCAAGAGGGCCGACCTGCTGCGGAAGGAACTGGGTCTTAAGACCTGGGGCGACCTCCTGTACTATTTCCCCTACAAGCATATTGACCGCAGCCGCCTCTACCGCACCTCGGAACTTACATCCGACATGCCTTTCGTGCAGATTCGCGGGCAGTTCATCAGTTTCGAGCAGGTGGGCGAGGGCAGGAAGAAGCGTCTCATAGGGCATTTTACCGACGGCTACGGTTGGGTGGATTGCGTGTGGTTCAACTCTCAGCAATACATACTGAAATCTGTGAAACTGCATGCCGACTATATTGTTTTCGGACGCCCCTCTCTCTTCAATGACAGAATTAACCTGACGCACCCCGATATAGATCCTGCCGACACGCTGATGCTGAGCAAGATGAGCATGCAGCCGTACTATCAGACAACGGAGCGCATGAAGAAGGCAGGACTTACTTCGCGCACACTGGAAAAGTTTACCAGCACCCTTCTGCGTCAGATACAGGCAGGTGCGATATCGGAAACCCTTCCTTGTTACCTTGTAGAACGTTTGAGCATGGTTTCGCTGGATGAGGCTCTGCGTGCGGCTCACTATCCGGCTACCGCCAACGAACTGACTCAGGCCAATTACCGCCTGAAGTTCGAGGAACTTTTCTACGTGCAGCTGTCCGTGCTCCGTTATGCCCGCTTGCGCCAAGGGAGTATCCGCGGACATGTTTTCTCCAGAGTAGGGGGGTATTTTAATACGTTCTATACCCACAACCTGCCATTCCAACTGACCGAGGCGCAGAAGCGTGTAATACGCGAGATGCATGCCGATATGAAGTCAGGCCGGCAGATGAACCGTCTGGTGCAAGGCGATGTGGGTTCGGGCAAGACCATGGTGGCGCTGATGACTATGCTCATAGCCTTGGGCAACGGATTTCAGGCCTGTATTATGGCGCCCACAGAAATACTTGCCGAGCAGCATCTGGAAACATTCTGCAAGATGCTGGGCACGATGCCTGTGCGTGTGGAACTCCTTACGGGTATGGTCAAGGGCAAGCGCCGCAAGGCCGTGATGGAAGGCTTGCAGACGGGCGAGGTGCAGATACTTGTGGGCACGCATGCCGTGATAGAGGACAATGTGCAGTTCCGCAACCTTGGTCTTGTTGTCATCGACGAGCAGCACCGTTTCGGCGTGGCTCAGCGTGCCAAGTTGTGGGAGAAGAACCTTACACCGCCGCACGTGCTGGTGATGACCGCCACGCCCATTCCGCGCACCCTTGCCATGACGCTGTACGGCGACCTGGACGTCTCCATCATCGACGAACTTCCCCCTGGACGCAAACCCATACAGACGATGCACGTGTACGACAACAATCCCGACAAACTATATCGTGGCATCAGCCAGCAGATTCAGGAGGGGCGGCAGGTCTATATGGTGTATCCTTTGGTCAAGGAGAGCGAGAAACTGGACCTGAAGAACGTGGAGGAAGCCTACGTGCATTTGCAGAAGATATTTCCCCAGTACCGCATCAGCATGGTACACGGACAGATGAAACCTGTGGACAAGGATGCCGAGATGCAGCGCTTCGTTTCGGGAGAAACGCAGATACTGGTTGCAACTACGGTTATTGAGGTTGGTGTGAACGTGCCTAATGCCTCGGTGATGGTCATACAGAATGCCGAGCGCTTCGGCTTGTCGCAATTGCATCAGTTGCGAGGACGAGTGGGACGTGGGGCGAGCCAGAGTTATTGCATCCTGGTTACGAAGTACGACCTGTCCAAGGAAACTCGTCGCCGCATAGACATAATGACTGAGACGAACGACGGTTTTGAGATAGCCGAGGCCGACCTCCGCTTCCGTGGTCCTGGCGACCTGGAAGGAACCCAGCAGAGCGGCATAGCCTTCAACCTGAAACTTGCCAACCTTGCCCGTGACGGGCAGATAGTGCAGTTGGCCCGCGATGCGGCATCTTCCCTGCTGGATGCCGACCCCACTCTGTCGCACCCCCAAAATCAGATTGTGGTGGAGCGCATGCGTTACCTGAAGCGCGACGAGATGGATTGGAGCAACATTAGTTAGTCCATACTGTGCGATATTGCTGCATCCCGAGTGTTGCCGTCGTGCCCTTTGCGTGCCCTTGCCCATGCGGCTAAATTCAGGAATGCTGGAGTGTGCATGTGCGAAAAAGTGTTGATTTAACGCTTTTTGCTCCGAAAAGCTCACTTTTGTCTAATTTATATGTAATATAATCCTTGGATTTTCAAATAATTGTTGTATCTTTGTCGCTGTATTGGGGTAAATGTGCCCTTTTGAATATAGAGAAAACAGGAATTTAATATGTTGGAAAGAACACTCGTATTGCTCAAGCCTTGCACAATGGAGAGGGGTCTCATGGGCGAGATAATCAACCGTTATGAGAAGAAGGGCTTGCGTATTGCCGGTATGAAGATGATGCAGCTGGACGATGCCATTCTGGCAGAGCACTATGCGCATTTGGTAGACAAGCCTTTTTTTGGTATACTCCGTGACTCCATGAAGCGAACCCCCGTTGTGGCAATGTGCCTGGAGGGCGTGGACGCTATCTCTGTGGTAAGAAAGATGACAGGCAGCACCAATGGCCGTAATGCCGACCTGGGTACTATCCGTGGTGACTACTGCATGAGCAACCAGCAGAACATTGTTCATGCTTCCGACTCTCCCGAGGCAGTACAGGCAGAACTGAACAGATTCTTCCGCCCTGAGGAAATATTTGATTTAGGCGACCTGAATATGCCCCGCCTCTATGCTTTGGATGAGATTTGATTTAGAGAAAACTTTAGAAACATAGAATAGTAGACGAATACCAACCACTTAAACAACTTAATACACCAATGCACTTCTTTAAGACCACCGAAAAGAAAAGAACACTGATGTTATCCGTACTTGGCATGCTTGCTTGTTTTGCTTTTGCGCAGGACAAGTTGGCAAGTCTGGCTCCCGTTGACAAGCGCATGCGTGCTATAGACTCCATTAGCATTGCTGCCTTGGTAGAGAAGGAGGCTTTGGGCATGTCCGGTATGGTCCTTTATCCCGACTGGAATAATACCTACACCACTAATTACGGTGTGGAGATGCCTAAGGAATACAAGATAGACCTGCGCAATTTCCACTTCCCCTGTGATAGCCGTCGTGTTACAAGCAGTTACGGCTACCGTCGCTCTTTCCGCCGCAACCACTACGGTACCGACATTAAGGTATATGTGGGCGATACCATCCGCTCTGCATTCAGCGGCAAGATTCGCATTGTGGCCAATCAGGGCAGAAGAAAGGGTTATGGCAAGTATGTTGTAATCAGACACCACAATGGATTGGAAACCGTTTATGGCCATCTCAGCAAGCATCTGGTTGTGGAAAATCAGGAGGTAAAGGCTGGTGAACCCATTGGCCTGGGTGGCAATACAGGTCGTTCTACGGGTAGCCACCTGCATTTCGAGACACGCTTCCTGGGCAAGTTCATCGACCCCGAGAAGATGTTTGACTTTACTGCTCAGGACATTCTGGCCGATTACTATCTGTTCTCTTCTGTAGGACGCAGCCGTCTGCTTACATCGGAGGAAAGCAAGAAACTGCCTGGCAACGATGTGCTGGCATCCGTGGGCGGTCCTACCTTTGAAGCCGACAAGGCAGAGCAGAGCAAGAGATTCCAGGAAGAGCGCCGCCAGTCTCTGCGGGCATCGGTTCACAAGGTGCAGAAGGGCGAAAGCCTCTCTACCATTGCACGCAAGCGCGGTACCACCGTTGCCAGATTGTGCAAACTGAATAATATCAAGACAACCACCGTGCTTCGTGTAGGTCAGATCTTGAAGTGCTCGTAAATAAAACTCCGACAAAGCGGACACCTCGGGACATGTGGCGGACGCAAGGCGGCTGAAGAAAGAATAACAGGAAGAACCGGTCCCCCGGCCGGGGATTGGTTCTTTGTCTTATAAGGGGGATATTGTCCCAGTTATATATAATATATAATGAACACGCGCGAACAATTTGAAACGGTGATGCAGGAATGCCGCACACTCTTCTCCAAGAAACTTCACGACTATGGGGCTGCCTGGCGCATCATGCGTCCGGAATCGGTTACCGACCAGATTTACATCAAGGCAAACCGTATCCGCAGCATTGAGCAGAAGGGCGTGACCATGGTGGGAGAGGGCATACGTCCCGAGTTCATCGGAATTGTCAACTATGCACTGATAGGGCTTATCCAACTGGAACTTGGTGCTGCCGATGTGACCGATGGCATGAGTGCTGAGCGTGCCCTGGCAGAGTACGACCGCCATGCCCAGGAATGTTTCGAGTTGATGCTGCGCAAGAATCACGACTACGATGAGGCCTGGCGTTCGATGCGCATAAGCAGCTATACCGACCTCATACTGATGAAGATATTCAGAACAAAGCAAATAGAGTCTCTCAGCGGAGAGACACTGGTGTCCGAGGGCATAGATGCCAACTATATGGACATGCTCAACTATGCCGTTTTCGGCCTGATAAAATTGACTTTCGGTGAGGAGTAGCAGACTTGTTTCCGTGCTGAAGTGGGTGCTGGTCAACCTTTGCCGCCTGACCCTGTCGCTTGCCCTGATATTCTCAGGTGCGGTGAAACTGATTGACCCGCGCGGCATGGAATATAAGATAAAGGACTATGCCGCAGCCTTCGGTGTAGAGGATATGCTGGGCCTGTACCTGCCTCTCTTCATGGGCATGGCACTGGCACTGGCCGAGTTCTGCCTGGGTGTGAACCTGCTGTTCGGTAGCAACCGACGGTGGACATCCAGGGTGGTGCTCCTGGCATTCCTGCTGTTCACGCCCTTCACCCTGTATCTGGCGCTGGAGAACCCTGTGCACGATTGCGGATGCTTTGGCGATGCATGGGTGCTGACCAACTGGCAGAGTTTTGCTAAGAACGTGGTCCTTCTGGCCTGCGCCATTGTGGTGGCCCTGTGCCGTAAGTTACAGACACGCCTGATAAGCATACACACGCAATGGCTGGTGAACCTCTACAACTGGATGTATGCCTTCGTGCTTACCTTCTATTGCATGTACACCCTGCCGGTGATAGACTTCCGCCCCTACCACATCGGAGCCGATTTGCATGCAAAGATGCAATGGGACGAAACGGACAGGATACCGCCGATTAACGACCTCTGGATTTCCGACCCACTGACGGGAGAGAACATGACGGACAGCATCATCTCGGGTAAGGGATGGAAGTTCCTCATCGTGGCGCCAAGGCTGGAAATGGCCGATGACGGTGTGATGGACAAGTTGGCGGAACTGGACGAGTATTGCCACGAACATGGCTACATGCTCACGGCACTGACGGCAAGCAGCGACAGCCTCATAGAGCATTGGCGCGACATAACGGGAGCCGAATACCCGTTCCTCGTGGCCGACGAGATACCGCTAAAGACAATGATTCGCAGCAACCCGGGGCTGATACTGCTTAATGGCAGTGTGGTGGCCAACAAATGGGCGGCGACGGAAATACCGGCGGCAGACGAACTGGTTGCTCCTCTGGAAGAACTGGAATGGGCGCAGAAGGAACAGGCAACCTATGCCCAGCGCCTTTTCTACCTTCTCTCCTGGTATGTCATACCCCTTGTGCTGCTTACGCTGATGGATGGGCTGTGGCAAATAATAAGACTGCTTAGAGATAGAAATTAAGGAATATAAAAAACATTAATCAAAAACACATTACTAAAATGAGAAAGCACATTGTAGCAGGCAACTGGAAGATGAACAAGACCCTGCAGGAAGGTGTAGCACTGGCTACCGAGTTGAAGGACATGATGGCTGCCGAGAAGCCCAATTGCGAGGTTATCATCGGTACTCCCTTCATTCACCTGGCTACCGTTAGCGAGTTGCTTAAGGACAGTGTTATCGCCGTGAGCGCAGAGAACTGTGCAGACAAGGAGAGCGGTGCATATACCGGCGAGGTTAGCGCCTCTATGGTTAAGAGCACTGGTGCCGAGTACGTAATACTGGGTCACTCAGAGCGTCGCGAGTACTACCACGAGACTCCCGAGATTCTGAAGGAGAAGGTTGACCTGGCTTTGGCTAACGGTCTGAAGGTTATCTTCTGCATCGGTGAGAGCCTGGCAGAGCGCGAGGCTAACGAGCAGGAGTCTGTATGTAAGGCAGAGTTGGCTGGCAGCGTATTCCACCTGACCGCAGAGCAGTGGAAGAACGTTGTTATCGCTTACGAACCCATCTGGGCTATCGGTACCGGCAAGACCGCTACTGCTGAGCAGGCCGAGGAAATCCACGCCTTCATCCGTTCTTGCGTTGCCGAGGTTTATGGTGCTGAGGTTGCCGACGAGACCAGCATCCTGTACGGTGGTTCTTGCAAGGCAAGCAACGCTCCCGAGTTGTTCGGCAAGCCCAACATCGACGGTGGCCTGATTGGTGGCGCTTCTTTGAAGGCTGCTGACTTCAAGGGCATCATCGACGCTTGGAACTAATCTGAGAATACAAATCTGTTGGGATAGGGAAGGCGGTCCCTTTCAGCACAAAGGTACCGTTGGCCCTATCCCCATTTTCCACCAATTCGCCTTTTCTATGAAGAAACGATTCTTCATTCCCATGCTTCTGTCACTGACCGCTGCCTTGCCGGCATCGGCACAGACGGACAGCACTCTCATCGGTTCACTCTCCTCGGACACCCTGCAGAAGGAGGTGAGGGACAGTGTTCCATCCAAGCGAATCCGCATAAACGGATTCCGTGTTCAGGTTTACTACGGAGGCAATGACCAGAAGTCCAAGCAGCAAGCCCGCCAGATGGCCGAGCGCACGAAGATCTGGTTTGAGGACCTCAGTGTGTACACCAGTTTCTCCTCTCCTCACTGGATATGCCGTGTGGGCGACTTCCAGACACGCGAGGAGGCTATGGAGGTGCTTACGGCCATGCGCGAATCAGGCAGATTCCCCAGAGCCATCATTGTGAAGAGCAAGATAAACATCTATGAACATGAACTCAGAAGAGAAGAACCAACTGACTCCTGTGCAGCAGGAGATTCAACAGCATATAGAACGTGTTTTGGAATTGCTGGGCGAGGATCCGCACAGGGAGGGCTTGCTAAAGACTCCGTTGCGTGTGGCTCGTGCCATGACTGACCTCACCCGAGGTTACGAACAGGACCCCATTGCCATTCTTCAGAGCGCCATCTTCCACGAGGAGGGGTGCAACCAAATGGTCATCGTCAAGGACATCAATTTCTACTCTCTTTGCGAGCACCACATGCTTCCCTTCTATGGCCGTGTTCATATTGCATACATCCCCAATGGCGTAGTTACGGGCCTGAGCAAGATTCCCCGTGTGGTGGATGTATTCAGTCATCGCCTGCAGTTGCAGGAACGCCTTACCAAGCAAATACGAGAAGCCATTCATGAGGCTCTGCATCCTCAGGGTGTTATGGTTGTTGTGGAGGCTCAGCACATGTGCATGCAGATGCGTGGTGTGGAGAAGCAGGGCAGCATCACCACTACCAGCGACTTCTGTGGCGCTTTCAACCAGGCCAAGACCCGCGAGGAGTTCCTTTCGCTGATAAGGATGAGAGGGTAACGGATGAGCGTTCAGCGGTGAGCGGACGGTAACGTTGAAGGTTTAACGTTTAACGTTGAGTTGTGTGGCTTGATGACTTGCGAATAACGATGATAGTAAAGTAGGGACGCTGCGTGCAGCGTCCGCATTTTTTTCGTTTTATCCACCCCCTCCGCGCTTCGCGCTCGTCCCACCTGTCTCAGGGAGGCGAAGAGGGTCGCAATTCCCATTGCGATGCTGGGCATAGTTTGCTGGCGCGATGTTTTATATTGTAACCCGTTCCTCCCCCTATAGGGGGATTGAGGGGGTCTTCCCCGTTCATCTCAGCACCCTGTCGCCACAGTCTTTGGCAAGGCGCTTTTCGGCATCTTTCAGTTCCTTGTATTTTACAAGCAATTCGCGTCCCTGCTCCTTAGGTGTGGCAGGGTTTTTCATTTCTGCCATCACACGTTCTATCTCTTTGCGCACGATGGAAATTTTCATGTCTGCCAGGACATGGGTGGTTAGTTCCATCAGCCTGTCGGCGTCGGTAGTTATCTGTTGTCCGCGGGTGTGGTACTTGCTCAATTCTTCCTTGTCCATGCAAAGTTGGAAGGCTGCCTGCGACAATTGTGGGTTATGGTGTCCCAGGAAATACTTCTCGGCCACAAAGCCTTCATCGTGGATGTGCTCCATGGCTTTGTCCAGAATTACTTGTGCTGTAGGGTTGGTAAAAGCAAGCCCGTCTTGTGCCAGCGAGTAGAATATGAATTCCGCAACGGACAAAGGAACGTTGTTGCCGTTTTCATCTTCGGCCTCGCATACGATTCTTTCGCCATATCGTACAATAAGTTGTGCCAAAAGCAATTCTGTGCCATAGGCAGCCTTGCTTTGTATGGTCCTTGCCTGCCCGGATTGGGGTGCAGGAGCAGATTGCTGGCCGTTGCCATTGGTAGGGATGGCTTCGGTTGGTTGGATAGGTTGTGCTGGTTCTTCGCCTGGAACTCCCAACGGCAATGGACCGATTTCGTTGGGCAGGTTTTGTGTAGAGTTTTTTCGTTTGTATTCCTCCTCGCGGTTCTTGGACATCTGGTTCTGCACGGCACGGACAATCATTTTCTCGTCCATGCGCATGGTTTGTGCCGTTTCGCGGATGTAGAGCGAGCGGGTTATCTCGTCGGGGATGAAGGATATGCTGGTTACTATCTCTGCCACCAGGGCACTGAGTTTGCGAGGGTCGTTCTGCGCCTCGGCCAGTGCCAGATTGGTCTTGAACTTGAGAAAGTCCACCTGATGCTCCTCTACGTAGCGGCGGAAGTCCTCGGCATTGTGCTTGCGGGCAAAACTGTCGGGGTCGTCCCCGTCGGGCAAGAGCAGTATCTTCACGTTCATGCCTGCCGCCAGAAGCATGTCCGTACTTCGCTGGGCGGCATGTATGCCGGCATCGTCTCCGTCGTAAAGCAGGGTGATGTTGTTGGTAAAGCGGTGCAGGAGGTGTATCTGCTCCTTAGTCAGGGCGGTACCCGAGTTGGCTACCACATTCTCTATGCCACACTGGTGCATGGAGATGACATCGGTGTAACCCTCTACCATGTACACTTGGTCCATCTTGACGATGGCCTGTTTGGCCTGGAAAAGACCGTAAAGTTCGCGACGCTTGCTATAGATGGATGATTCGGGCGAATTTTGATACTTGACAGCAACACCCTTGGTGGCTGCATCCAGCACACGGCCACCGAAACCTGCCACTTTGCCGCCAATAGTGTGCCAAGGGAACATGACACGTCCCCAGAAACGGTCTACTACACTACCATCCTCTCTCTTGATGGACAAGCCCGTGCCAACGAGGTACTGTTCTCTGTATCCTTCCTTCAGAGCGGCCTGTGTCATCACATCGCGCCCTTTGGGACAGAAACCCAACTGGAACTTCTCTATGATATCGTCGCGGAAACCACGTTCGCGGAAGTAGGCAAGTCCAATGGCACGTCCGTCCATGGTGTTGTGCATCTGATCCTTGAACCATTTGAGCGCCCATTCGTTCAGGATGAACATGCTCTCGCGCTCCGTCTGTGCGGCACGTTCCTCGGCGGTGAGTTCCTTCTCCTCCACCTGTATGCCGTATTTCTTGGCCAGATAGCGAAGCGCATCGGGATAGGACAGTTGCTCGTGCTCCATGATGAAGCCGATGGGGTTGCCACCCTTACCACAGGCAAAGCACTTGCAATAGTTCTTGGCAGGGGAAACCATGAACGATGGCGTGCGGTCGTCATGGAATGGGCAGAGGCCTTTGTAGTTGGCACCTGACTTTTTCAGCGTGACGAAATCCGACACCACATCTACTATCTGTGCCGCCTCCTTTATCTTGTCTGTGGTTATTCTATCTATCATCTTGGTACAAAGGTACGATTAAGTGAGCGAAGTACAAAATAAAAAATGTTTTATTTTTACTTCCGAACGTGAGTACCTTCGACCGCCAGGTCAAAGGTACGATTAAGTGAGCGAAGTACAAAATTTATTTGAAGATTTCCGAACCGACGCGCGAAACAAGAGCAGAGAATGCTTGTATTCTATGCCTTGTAAGGAGGAGGAAGATCGAAGGTCAACGTGAGTACCTTCTACCGTCAGGTCAAGGGTACGATTAAGTGAGCGAAATCCCAAAGAAATGATAAAGCGAGAACTACGGTTATCAAAAGCCTTCAGATAAGGAAATAAACTGGTGAACAATGCGTTTATAAATTTGTTCCCAATATTGAGTACAATTGTCCCCAATGTTTAGTACATTTGTCCTCAACGTTCAGTACAATGCTCCTCAATATTGAGTTTATTTTTTAGAAAGTGCTCTTTCTGCTTATTATTGCCTTACTTAGAACTTTGGCATAGTGCTGTCTCAACGATGCTTTTGGCCAAGGGCTGCTCAGTGACGATTGATGAGGCGACAAACTTCAAGACTACTATGGATATAAGGTGTGTGAATTCATAGAACTTGCCTATATATATAATGTATAGTACTATGATTATAGTTGTTTTTTGGCGTTTTTGCTTATCTAAATACTATAATCGTAGTTAAAAATGTTTGCCAGTATATCTTTTTGTACTACATTTGCAGTAGAAAAGCATGGCGACATATACTTTTTGATATCAAATGCAATAAATATAACACTTAGGCAATATGGAAAACAAGAAGTCTCTGACCAAGGCAGAACTAAACGTGATGAACATCCTGTGGAGCAAGAACGAAGCCACTGTGAACGAGATTATCGAAGTAATGGGCGAACCTAAACCTGCCTATACAACGGTGCTGACCGTGATGCAGGTGCTAACTCGCAAAGGAGTGGTTTCACCTGAGCGCAGGGGCAAGGCACATGTATTTCGTCCTTTGCTCTCTCGCGAAGAATACATCAATGGCTTTATGCAGGAAACCCGCAACATACTCTTTCAGGGTTCTTTGCGTAACTTCTTCTCCTATTTTGTAAAGAGCGAAAAACTGAGCAAGGAAGAGGTGAAAAAGATTCTTGACGAAATCAATGACGAGGAATAATCCTGTTACATGTCCACCCCCATAAATCACTTTAACCCCTTCACACCTTATGACAAACTTTAATTCCCTCATTCCCATGCTACAAAGCTATGGCCATATCCTGCTGGTATCAACTCTGCTGATGGCATTCTACTTATTGGTGATGTCGCGCAAGCAATCGTTTCGCTTTCAGCGCATGTATTTGCTGGCTATCCCTGCGGTATGTTTCATGCAGATTATAGCATTGGCCGTTCTGCCTAAAATTATGCCTCAAGAAGAAGTAGAGGTTATTACTCTCACCCAAGAAGAGGCAAGGCAATACCAATATGAGAATCCTGAAACGAAGGTGATTGCTGAGGAGATACCAGTTGTAGAAGCAGAGGACATATCTACACCAGCGCCCTTGCCCGAGGAAGAACAATTGGTAATCTCTGCCAGCACTATCCAAAAATGTATCTACCTTGGTATTCCCATAGTATCAGCACTGCTCTTGCTCATAGTACTCATCCCTCTTGTGCAAATCTTGCTTCGTACACGTGCTATCAGGCGCTCAAACATGGATGGTTCCTGCACCATCGTACGAGAATCGTGGGTCAGCGCTCCCTTCTCCATGGGACGTATCATATTCCTGCCTATGGGAAGCAGCAAAGAGGCTGAAGAGATATTTATCAAGCATGAAAAGGCTCATATCCAGAGTTTGCACCACATTGACGTGTGGTGCATAGAGGTGATGGTAAGGCTACTATGGTTCAACCCCATGCTATGGGTGGTACGCAAGTACTTGCGCGACTTGCACGAATTTGAGGCCGACCACCTTGTTCTTGCACAAGGAGTGGATGTACATTCTTATCAGTGCCTGTTGCTGGAAGTGGCTTCTGACGAATGTTCCATCTTTACCAATGGTTTCAATCAATCCTTTATCCGTCGTCGCATCAAGGAAATGAAGCGCAAGGGTGTCACCGTTCTTGGGCATTGGGGTAAGACCTCTGCCATATTGTGGGGCGTTACACTGGTAGGCGCTTCTACCATATTTGCAATGCCGGAGCAAGATGCAGTAGTAATACGTATTGAGAAACAGATAACCGCAACTGGCGATACCATCTATTCGGATGCAGAGATAAAAGACAGGGTTCGCCAATTATGCCCAGAAGGAAGAGTTGCATTAGTAAGTGAAATTGTCGAAGATTTAGAAGCAGACATTAATGTCACCAAGGTTGTTTTTGTTTCTCCACATGATACAATATGTTTTGATGAGAAGACCATACAAATCATTGCCCAGATGTACCGCAATAATACAAAGGCTCTCTATGAAGCGCTTGGACGTCCTCAGCCAACAGAGGAAGAATTGGTAAAGAAGAGAATTAAGGCAAAAGAGGAAGAAAACAAACATCTTTACTCGCTTAGATTGAAGAAACATTTAGGACTTTCCAAGTTTCTACATCCCAAATTGCTAAAGTTTGTCGACACCTTTATGCTAAAATACTCGTTTGGCGACATACAAAAGCACCAAGGCTCACCTAACTTTGAGGTGGGAGCAATATGTACTTACTTCGAGAACTTCCTTGTACTGACAATGACAATGGACACTACTATATTTCTCAGGCATGAACAGTACGAGTATGACCCAAGCTATTTTCCCACCATCACCGGTTGGATGCTCAAGAATTGTGATACCTATTGGAGGGAAGGACAAATAGAGTATAACGGTGGTGCTGATGCGGACACAGACGACAAGAATAATGCCCCTCTCTCTGCTAAAGAGCGTGCCAAGGTAAAAAGTACCATAAAGCAACTGCGCGCCAAGTACGAGCGTACATTCACTTCTGGCGAATTTATTGAAAATACCAACGCCGACAAAATCTTCGTTGTTCAGCTTCCTCATTTAGAAGATATAAAGAACGCAGGTACATTCAATGACCGAATTATCCGGGAGAAGGTAAAGAACTGTTATGCCATCGAGTTCTACAAGAAGGGACGCAAAGATGCCATGCGCATGCTCATCTTTACATACGAAGAAGTCAGCATAGAAACCATTCTCAGCAAGATTTCAAAATACATCCGATTCGAATAGGACAGATTTCAAAGTAATAGTACAAATGTAAAGGCTTTAAACGCAATGCCAATATGAATAACAAACAGAATTCAAACAAGTTTCTCATGCTTAGAGGACTATTCCTGTCTGCCATGCTTGTTGTCTCCATTCTTGCTCATGCTAAGACAGAGATCGTGGTCAGCAACACTGATAGTCTGAAAACCAAGGAGAGCAGGGACAGTACTATTTATGCAGATTTTGAATTTCCTGCCGAATTTCCAGGTGGGCAGGAAGCATTGAAGGAGTATCTAAAAAAAGAATTCCGATATACCAGGAAATCCCTGAAGAACAAGACATGTGACAGAATAATACTTAGGTTTACAATCAATGTAGACGGAAGCTTAAGTGACATAGAGATGCTTCGTGGTTCAGGAAACAAAAGGCTGGACAAGAAAGCCGTGCAAGTCGTGAAGAATATGCCACGATGGAAACCTGCTTCTGAAGCAGGTAGAATCATACCGATAAGATACTATCTGCCAATAAAGTTGGATTAGTATTCCTCTCACAGCAAGAACTAAAGTCTGCTATGCTCTTGCTTTTTCGCTCACTTAATCGAACCCTTGAGACTGCGTCTCGAAGCTACTAACGTTGACCTTCGGTCTTCCTCCTCCTTACAAGGCATAGAATACAAGCATTCTCTGCTCTTGTTTCGCGCGTCGGTTCGGAAATCCTCAAACATGTTTGGTATTTCTCTCGCTTATTCGTACCTTTGACCGAGAGTCGAAGGTACTCACGTTCGGAAAATTGCAAACAAGTTTGCATTTTCGCTCACTTAATCGTACCTTTGTGCGGAAGAATAACGTAAGAACATGGACAATATGAAAAAGGAAATAGTAGAAAGATTCTTGAAATATGTGAGTTTCGACACCCAGTCAAACGAGGAGGCTGAGGGCCGTTGTCCCAGTACGGAGAAACAACTGCGCTTGGCAGAATACCTGGTGGCGGAACTGAAGGAGATAGGCATGCAGGAGGTAGAGATGGATGCTCATGGCTATGTCTTTGCCACACTTCCTGCCAGCGAGGGTATGGAGGAAGTGCCTGTGGTGGGTTTCATTGCACACATGGACACCAGTCCCGATTGCTCGGGTGCTGATGTAAAGCCGCGCATCATAGAGAACTACGATGGCACGGACATTGTACTGGACGAGGCGGAAGGAATCCTGACACGCGTCAGCCAGTTCCCCGAACTCTTGGAGCACAAGGGCGAGGACCTCATTGTTACCGATGGTCACACCCTGCTCGGTGCCGACGACAAGGCTGGTATAGCAGAGATAATGTCGGCAATGGCATACCTGTTGGCTCACCCCGAGGTGAAGCACGGCAAGGTGCGCGTGTGCTTCAATCCCGACGAGGAAATCGGTTGTGGTGCACATCTCTTCGATGTGGAGAAGTTCGGATGCCAGTGGGCATACACCATGGACGGCAGCGAGGTGGGCGAACTGGAGTACGAGAACTTCAATGCCGCCAGTGCCAAGATTGTGGTGAATGGTGTGAGCGTGCATCCCGGTTATGCCAAGGACAAGATGGTGAATGCTGCCCTGCTGGCCACGGAGTTTGCTCAGCAGATGCCGGAGAACGAGGTGCCTGAGCGCACTACGGGTTACGAAGGCTTCTTCCATTTGTACCAGATGCAGGGTGGGGTAGAGCAGGCAACTCTGACTTACATAATCCGCGACCACAACACGCAGATGTTCCAGATGCGCAAGCGTCTCATTCTGGACATGTGCGAGAGGATGAACGACAAGTACGGTCATGGCACCTTCCTGCCCGAGGTGAAGGATACCTATTATAATATGCACACACAGTTGGTGGACAAACCCCATATCACCGAAATAGCCCTGCGTGCCATAGAGGAGGCATGCGGATTCTCAAAGGTAGTGCCTATCCGTGGCGGTACTGATGGAGCACAGCTTTCATTCAAGGGTCTGCCCTGTCCCAATATCTTTGCCGGAGGACTGAACTTCCACGGTCGACACGAGTTTCTGCCCATTCAAAGCATGGAGAAGGCCATGCAGACGGTGGTGAACATCTGCCGTATAGTTTCGGAGAAGTACGCTTAAAGGCTTGGTGCAGACAGGGATGAAGAATGCTTGCATGAAGGCCGTGGGCCTTGTGGCAGTAGGTTTGGGCTTGATGGGCATGTTTCTGCCCCTATTGCCCACCACACCTTTCCTGTTGCTGGCTGCGGCATTGTTCTTCCGCAGTTCTCCACGACTTTAAGCCTGGCTCCTTGGGCACCGCACTCTTGGACCGTATATCCGCAACTTTCGCGAGCATAAGGCTATACCTCTGCATACCAAGGTAGTTTCCGTGTCGCTGGTGTGGATAACTTTATTGTATTGTGCCTTCGGTATGGGACTCCCTATGTGGCTTAGTGTTCTTCTTCTATTGCTGGCTGCCGCTATAACTTGGCACATACTTTCCTATAGAACGTTGAAGAAATGTTGACGACATGATTTCCCGTTGCTACCTTGAAATAACCAACGTGTGCAATCTTGATTGCCTTTTCTGCCCCAAGACGGAGCGGAAGGGACGGACAATGTCTGTGGAGGAGTTTGATTTGCTTACAGACAGGTTGGCGGGCAGGATAAAGTTCCTGTATTTTCACCTGATGGGCGAACCTCTTATGCACCGTCATCTGCCAGAGTTTGTCCGTATGGCAAAGGCAAAAGGCTTTATCCCGGTGCTGACAACAAACGGCACTCTTCTGGACAGGGCCGGTGATGCCCTGTTGGAGGCTTTGCCCCACAAGGTGCAGATATCCTTGCACTCGCACGAAGGAAATGGAAAGGATGCACCCGAAGAGTACATGCGTCAGGTGATGACCTTCGCACAGAAGGCAGCACTGTTGGGGGTGATTGTTGTCTTGCGACTTTGGAATCAGGGAGGTTATGACAAGGACAACGAACGACTCCTGAACTTGGCATCAGAGTATGTGCCTCGTCCATGGACGGAACGCTATGATGGATGGAAGATGGCGGATAATATATATCTGGAGTACGACCACATCTTTGAGTGGCCAGACGAGGAGCGTGAGGCCATTGAGACAGAGGAAGTTTTCTGCTATGCCCTGCGCAACCAGATTGGCGTACTCGTGGATGGTACAGTAGTTCCCTGTTGTCTGGACCATAATGGCAATGTTCCTCTGGGCAATCTATTCCGTCAGACTTTGGAGGAAGTGCTGGATTCCCCTCGTGCCCGTGCTCTTTATGATGGCTTCACACGTCATATTGCAACAGAACCTCTCTGTCAACGGTGCGGATATGCTGCCGTAACAAAGAGGTTCAGGAAGAGTTGAAATCTAAACCAATATTGTTTAGTCGCCTTTCCGTTTTCCGTTTTCACATTTAATCTTCCCTACCATCCCGAAGTAGAGCCGCCACCACCGGTGCTGCCGCCTCCGAAGGAACCGCCCATGAAACCTCCGCTACCACCGCGGCGGCCACCTCCAAGCATGGAACCCATCATCATGTTGGATTGGTGATATTTCTTGACAAAGGTGTGCCCGCAATGGGAGCAGAGCAGGGTCTTTCTGATTAACTTGCCTTTGCGTGTCGGGGTGCTTGTCTGGGAAACGAGTTTAAGGGCACCTGCCTTTGCGCACTTCGGACAGGTATGCTCCTGACGGTGTATCAGCCAGATAGGAACAACGATGATGAACATGATGGTTCCCAAGGTGAGGAGTATTTCCCACAAGGAGGCTTCTTCCTCTGTGTTGTCGGCCTTCATGGAACCATCCAGCACGCCCACAACAGCCTTTGTGCCTTCCAGCATGCCCAGGTCGGTGTTTCCTTCGCGGAAATGCGGAATCATGTAGCGCGACTGTATGCGCTTGCACATGGCATCTGGCAGTATGCCTTCAAGGCCGTAGCCTGTGGTAAAGCGTATCTTGCGCTGGTCAGCTACGTACACAATCAGCATGCCGTTGTTGCTCTCCTTGTTGCCTATGCCCCAATGGCGGAACAGGTTGTGGGCAAAGTCGAAGATGTCCTCTTGCCCTATGCTTGGCAGCATCACCACCATGGACTGTATGCCGGTGCTGTCCTCCAGCAGGGTCAGCATGCGGTTTATCTCTGCTTGTGTTTCCTGCATAAGCAATCCGTTGGGGTCGCTTACGTGCAGGCGGCGGTCCTGTGCATAGACATTAGGCACGGACTCTATGGAGTATGCCTTATCCTCTGCACCGATAGCCAGTATCGGCGCAAAGACAAGGAGTATAATACAGAGAATCTTTCTCATAGTTCTTTAGAACTGCACGGTAGGAGCCTGCTCGCTGCCCTCCTGAGCCTCGAAGTAGGACTTCTTTTCAAAGCCGAACATACCGGCCAGGATGTTCTTGGGGAAGCTGCGCAGAGTGGTGTTGTACTTTCGTGCTGCTTCGTTGTAGTCGCGGCGTGCCACGCTGATGCGGTTCTCGGTACCTTCCAGTTGTGCCTGAAGTTCACGGAAGTTCTCGTTGGCTTTCAGGTCGGGATATTTCTCTACGGTAACGAGCAGACGACCCAGTGCAGAACTTACTCCATCCTGTACCTTCTGGAAATTGGCGATTTGCTCTGCCGACATATTGCTGGGGTCAATGTTCATGCTTGTTGCCTTTGCGCGTGCTTCCACAACAGCTTGCAGGGTCTCGCTTTCGTGTGCGGCGTATCCCTTGACGGTGTTCACCAGGTTGGGGATAAGGTCGGCACGACGCTGGTACTGAGTCTCCACGTCAGCCCACTTGGTCTGCACTCCTTCGTCCATGCTCACGAGGCCATTATAACCAGTAATGCCCCATACGACGGCAAGGACTGCTACTGCGATAATGATGATAGTTGATTTTTTCATAGTTCTTTGTTTTAATTCGGTGGTTCTATATTATATATAATGTATATCTCGTTTGTGGGGGATGAGACTATTCTTTCTCATCCTTTTCTTCTTCGCTTTCGTCAAACTCGTTCTCATTCAGGTCGTCATCAAAGTCGAAGTCGAAGTCGCCGAAGAACTCAGGCATGTCGCTGGTAAATTCGTCCAGACTTCTGCGGTCCTTCTTGGTCGGACGACCAAGACCCTTGGCACGGCCTATGAATCCGGAAATCTTTGCCATCTCCAGCAGTTCGTACTGTTCGGGAGCGGTAACGTTTTCCATCACCTCGGGCACAAGTTTGGCGCCCACACGCTTCTCTATGGTCTGCAGCACACGGAAGCTGTAGGTGATGGGAGGCTTGCGTACATCTATAATATCACCCACGCGTATAGTGCGCGAGGGCTTTAGTTGTGCTCCCTTCATACTCACCTGTCCCTTTTTGCATGCAGCAGCTGCTATGGTGCGGGTTTTGAATATGCGCGCGGCCCAAAGCCACTTGTCTAATCTTGCCTCGTCTTTCATTACTTGTTGTTATAATGACACATTGCAAACTGTATCCCACTCAGGGCAAAGGCTTTAATGGCATCGCATGCCACGGTAACCTTTTCGTCGATGATCTTGTTGTCCTCGGATGAGAACTTGCCAAGGACGAAGTCCACCTGTCCGCCACGGGGGAAGTCGTTACCTATGCCGAACTTCAGACGATTGTAGTTCTGTGTACAGAGCATCTGTGCTATATGCTTTAGTCCGTTGTGTCCTGCATCGGAACCATTCTGTTTCATGCGTATGGCACCCACGGGTAGCGACAGGTCGTCCACGATAATCAGCACATTCTCAACTGGAATCTTTTCCTGTTGCATCCAATAGCGCACGGCATTGCCAGAGAGGTTCATGTATGTGCTGGGTTTCAGCAGGAGCAGTTCTGCATTCTTCACTCGTGTCTTGCACACGAAACCATAGCGCTTGTCCTGGAATGTGGCACCCTGGGCCTCTGCCAGTGCGTCCACTACACGGAACCCGACGTTGTGTCGTGTGCCATCGTATTCGTTGCCTATGTTGCCAAGTCCTACTATCAGGTATTTCATAGTTGCAGGTTCTTCGTTTCCTGTTTTCTCCTCTGTTTTTGGCGAGGAGGGGAACAGGACGGAGAATATCTTTTGTAGTATGTTCATAAAAAGCAAAATACGGATAGCGGTTGTTTTATGACCGTTACCCGTATTTGAATGTTTAGTGTCTCAGTTCTTTACTTCTTACCCTTACCGGCAGCAGCAGCCATTGCGCTCATTGCGCTACGTGTCATCTTAACCTGACAAACAACTACGCTGGGGTTGGTAACGAGTTCCAGACCTTCGAAGCTTAGCTCAGCAACCTTGATGGTCTTGCCGAGGCCCAGGTGGGTAACGTCGATGTTCAGCTTCTCGGGAATCTGTGTGTAGGGAGCGCGAACCTTCAGGTTACGTACGCTTGCTGCCAGCTTACCACCGGCCTTAACACCCTCTGCCAAACCGTTCAGCTTGATGGGCACTTCCATTACGATGGGCTTCTCCTCGGTGATCTCGTAGAAGTCGATGTGCAGAAGCTGGTCAGTTACGGGGTGGAACTGAAGCTCCTTCATGATAGCCTTGTACTCCTGACCGTCGATGTTCAGGTTTACGCTGTAGATGTCGGGAGAGTAAACCAGGTTGCGAACCTCAGATGCGGTTACAGAGAAACCGAGAGCTACGGGCAGACCGTTCTCGCCACGCTTCTCACCATACAGGTTGCAGGGGATAGAACCGCTCTTGCGGATTTCACGAGTGGCCTTCTTGCCAGTAGCGGTGCGGGCTGTGCCCTTTACGTCGATACTTTTCATTTTGTTTGTTTTTGTTAGTTTGTGTTACTCTAAATTAAGTGTTTTGCCTAATTCGCCATCACACGGGCTCTAATAAGCGGGTGCAAAGGTACGTAAAAAAACTGAAAGGAGTATGTCTGTTGCCTCTGTTTTTTGTCCGAAAATTGTTTTTTGTGATTTTTGTGGTCATTTGGCGCATTCATACTTTAAATAATGTGTACCTTTGTGCGCTTTATAAATCGTTCTTATGATAAATCGTAAATTAATCCGAATCAAGACCGTACAGGTCACATATGCCTACTGCCTGAACGGCATGCGTCGTTCTGAGGATGGCGAGAATATCCTTTTGAGCAGTCTTGGTACTGCTTATGACCTGTATAATACGATGTTGAGCTTGATGGTTGAGATTTCTCGTCTTGCTTTGCGTGCTCATGATGCGCAAACAAGCAGGGCAAAGCGTTTGGGCCTGTCCGAACCAAGTCGCAAGTTCGTGGATAATCGCTTCATGCTTCAGTTGGAGAGCAACATCCAGTTGCAGGAAAACCGAAAGACCCAGCGTTTAGATTGGGCGAACGAGGAAGAGTTCGTGCGAATGCTTTACAATAAGATGCTTGATGCCGATTTCTATCGCGAATATATGGCAAGTGGTGTTGATTCCTATGAGGAAGACCGCGAACTGTGGCGCAAGGTGTATCGCTATATCATTGTGGACAATGACGATATTGATGACTTGCTGGAGGATGTCAATATATTCTGGAACGACGATCGCCATATCATAGACACCTTTGTCTTGAAGACTATCAACCGTTTTTCTGCTGAAAGCAATGACGACCAGCCTCTGCTGCCCGAGTTCCGTGATGAAGAGGATCTGGAGTTTGCCCGCAAGTTGATTCTCCAGAGTCTGAATGGTGCGGAGTATTATCAGAGTCTTATTGCACAGTCAACCCGCAACTGGGATGTGGACCGAGTTCCCTTGATGGATCGTGTAATCATGCAGGTGGCACTTGCGGAGATTACCTCTTTCCCCTCCATCCCCCTTTCTGTCTCTATAAATGAATACATAGAGATTGCCAAGAGTTACAGTACACCCAACAGTGCGCGCTATATCAATGCAACGTTGGATGGCATCAGCAAGAGGTTGATTGCTGACCACAAGCTCACCAAGAATGCCTGATCGCAGGCATGGATATTTACAGACAATATTAATTACATAACAATAAAAACAGATTAAGCAAAATGATTCAGACAATCGCAGCACAGGGAGGTTTTGATATGACCATGATACTCATGTGGGTACTTATAGGCCTAATCTTCTGGTTCTTTATCATGCGTCCTCAGAAGAAGCGTCAGCAGGAGATACAGAACTTCCGCAATTCTCTTGCCGTTGGTTCGCGTGTTGTAACGAGTGGTGGCATATATGGTGAAGTACGTGCCATAGATGAGGCGGAGAATGTACTCGTGATTGAAGTGTCCAAGGGTGTGAATATCCGTGTGGACCGCAATAGCGTATATGCAACTGTCCAAGAAAATCAGAACAAGTAAGACAAGGGCTGCTATGGGGCTCACATCCCTGCTCCGCGAAAAGGGCAGGGACATGCTCGTCTTTGCCTTCTTTCTGGCTGTTAGCAGCGGATTCTGGCTCCTGCAGAAACTGGATGATACATTAGAGACCGATATTCAGGTCCCCTTGGAGCTGGTTAATGTTCCCGAGGGTATTGTTATCACTTCGCCTTTGCCCAATATGGTTACCTTTACTGTGCAGGACAGGGGAACCAATCTGTTTGATTACATGCGCCACAGTCATGGGACCGAACCCATTCGGCTGGACTTCTCCATCTATGACAATGGTTCGGCAACGGGCAAGGCTTCCATTCTGCCATCGGATGTGCAGAGGATATTCCTGCAACGGATGCCCTCTTCCACTCAGGTCGTGCGCCTTGCGCCGAGCAAGTTTGAGTTCCATTTCAACCGAGGCCTCTCACGGCGTCTGCCCGTGATGTTCTTAGGGCAAGTGTCCACGGCTTCTCAGAACTATCTAAGGGGACTTGAATGTTACCCCGATACGGTAACGGTCTATGCCCCCAAGGAGATATTGGATACCTTGCACTATGCCTATACACAGAGCAAGAGCCTTGCGGAGTTGACCAAGACCCAGCACTTTGATGTTGATTTCCCAAAGATTCCAGGTGTTAAGTGCGTACCGGAAAAGGTGCAGGTGACAGCTCATGTGGATTACTTCACAGAGAATATGGTAAAGGTTCCTGTCATTGGATTGAATTTCCCTGCCAATATATCGCTGAAGACCTTTCCTGCCGAGGTGACCGTAAAGTATAGGGTAGGGGCGGCAAATGCAAAGAATGTTACGGCATCCAACTTTGTCCTTGCTGCAACATATGAGGAACTTTTGCACAATTCCAGTCAGAAATTCCGTCTGCAACTCAGATCCACCCCGCCAGGCGTGAGCAACGTGCGCATATATCCTGCCGAGGTAGAGTATCTGCTTGAGCATACACTGGCAGAAGATTCTCACGATGATGATTCTGCCCTTGCAGACAAGTCAAAGGGGCGTAAGTGATGATAAAGTTGGCTATAACAGGTGGCATAGGCAGTGGCAAAAGTTATGTGGCACGGCAGATGACGGAACTTTTCGGTATTCCCGTGTACGATTCTGATGCCAATGCCAAGCGTCTCAACGAAGAATCGCCTGAAATCCGTAATGGTCTTGTTGCCCTTGTGGGGCAGGATGTTTATGATTTGCAGGGGCATCTGAACAAGTCCAGACTTGCCTCCTATCTCTTTGCTTCTGCAGAGAATGCCCAGAGAGTGAATGCTCTTGTCCATCCTGTGGTAGTGGCGGATTTTCTCCGTTGGGCAGAGCAGCAGACGGCTCCTGTGGTAGCCATAGAAACGGCACTGCTGGCCGAGAGCGGGCTGGACAAGGTGGTGGACAGGATTATTCGTGTGGATGCTCCGATAGAATTGCGTTTGGAGCGCGCCATGAAACGGGACAATGCTCATCGCGAACAGATTCTCGAACGCATGGCCCGGCAGAAGGAATACCCCAATCCGCATATAATAATAAATAATATATAATCTAATCCCCCTCCTCTTCATGAAGCAGAAGGAGCGGGCTTAATAAAAGACAAAAAGAAAATGCTTGAAACAATTTTAGCCATTTCCGGCAAGCCCGGACTCTATCGACTGGTAAATCGTGGTAACCGTAGTCTCATTGTGGAGACGCTGGACGCTCAGAAGAAGCGCATGCCTGCATTCGGTACAGATAAGATTATCTCACTGGCAGATATTGCCATGTACACCGACGAGGAAGAGGTGCCCCTGCGCAAGGTCTTGAAGAACATCTACGATATGGAGGGTGGCAAGCCTGCTGCTTTGGACTATCGCAAGGCAACAAACGAGGAACTTGCCGACTTCATGGCCAAGGCTCTGCCCAACTACGACCGCGACCATGTGTATCCCAGCGATATGAAGAAACTCCTTCAGTGGTACAATATTCTCATCGAGAATGGCGTTACCGATTTCGAAGAGAAGGAGGCAGAGTAAAATTGATTAACGTCTCCCTCCGGACGGTGATTTCGGGTATGGGGATTTCCCACCTCAAGAGGATAGGAAACGGTCCTCGGGAGGACCGGACCGAGAGTTCCCGGTTCTTTCGCCTCGGTCCTCGTGAGGACCGGTCTTTGACGTCGTGATGCCTGTCTTTGACGTCGTGAGGCCCGAAATCCTTGCTTGGAGAGTTAGAGCAAGAATATCAGGAGCAAACCAGAGAAACCATAGAAGGTGCTTGCTGAGAGATGTATATTCATCTATTGGTGTTGTCTGGTCAAACTTTTTAAGCCTAAATCGGTCATTAGCGCGTAATAGTCTAATGACCGATTTGGGTTTAAGGCATCTAAAATTAAGGTCGGTTCCTCGTTTGGAATCCGACCTTTTTTCGTAGCCTCTGTTTTCTCCGGGCCTTTATCGTTAGCCCTTCAACGTTTCACCACCCTTATCCTCTTCAGCACAACCTCCTTCAGGGGGCGTTCCTTGGCGTCGATGGGGACTTTGTTGATGGACTCTACAACGCCCAGGCCGTCTACCACTTCGCCGAAGATGGTGTAGTCGCCATCGAGCAGGGGGGCTCCGCCACGGGTGGTGTAGACCTTCTTCAGGTATGCCGAGAGGGAGGGCAACTTGAATCCGGGTTCCGCATCGCGACGGCCTTGCCATAGTTCGGCAAGGGAACCAAGGTCGTACTTCTTGCCCGAAACGATGTAGAAGTGCGTGCCGCTGCTCTGCCTGTCGGGATTGACATCGTCGGGCTGACGGCACATTGCCAGGGCACCTGCCTTGTGGAAATGGCGGGGAAACTTTATCTCTGCCGGCAGGGTGTGGCGGTACTGGGACGCATCCACCGAGGGTGCTGCTCCGCCAGCCTTCTGTGTGGGTTCGCCTGTCTGTATAGTTGCCCCGGGGACTATGCGGTTCCAGATGAGGTTCTCGTAGACACCTGCCTCGATCATGCGGATGAAGTTGTCGCGATGCACAGGGGTGTCGTCATACAGGCGGACGGTGATGTCGCCGCGCGAGGTCTCGATGACCACCTCCGTACGGCCTATGGCGTCGCGCTTGTCGTCGGAACACGAACTTGCAAGGAATGCCACCAGGGCAAGGGCAAGGGAGAGGATTTGCTTTTTCATATCGGAAAGCGGAAAAGGGAATATTACAACAGGAACTTCAACAGGAAGAAGGCCGCCAGGATGTACATGCCCACGGTTACCTTCCTGTAATTGCCTGCGAAAAGGTTGATGAGGACATAGGTCAGATGACCCAGCACGATGCCCTCGGAAATGCTGTACGTGAGTGGCATGAAGAGGATGCACACGAAAGCAGGAATGGCCTCGGTGTATTGCGAGAAATCCACCTTCTGCATAGAGCCAGCCATCATCACACCCACCAGCACCAGTACGGGAGTGGTGGCAGCAGCAGGGATGGCAAGGAACAGTGGTGCAAAGAATAGAGCCAGGAGGAAGCACAGGCCCGTAACAACGGAGGTGAGTCCGCTACGGCCGCCCTCGTTGACACCGGCAGCACTCTCGACATATACCGCCACGGTACTTGTTCCCATGACGGCACCCAGTGTGGTGGCTATGGAGTCTACCATAAACACCTCTTTAAGATGAGGTATCTTGCCATCCTTTACCATGCCCGAGCGCGATGCCACACCGATAACCGTGCCTATGCAGTCAAAGAGGTCGACGAAGAGGAAGGTGAAGACAACGACAAGCATATCGCGTGTGAAGACATGCTCCCATTCGAACTTCATGAAAATGGGTTCCACGGATGGCGGTATGCTGAACACATTGTCCATCTTGGTCAGCCCCATAGGTATGCCGATAAGTGTGGTGGCCAATATGCCGATAAGCAAAGCGCCCTTGACATTGCGGGCCAAAAGCACGGCGGTAATGACTATGCCAATTATTGACAAGAGGGCTTGTCCCTCGCCCAGATTGCCAAGGCTCACCAGGGTGGCAGGATTGTCCACAATCACGCCGGAGGTCTTCAGGCCTATGAAGGCAATGTACAGGCCTATGCCCACGCTGATGGCATTCTTGAGTGTGGCAGGGATTACATCCACTATCTTCTCGCGCAGGTTGGTGACCGTGAGCAACAGAAACAGAAGGCCTTCCAGGAACACCGCCGTGAGAGCAAACTGCCAGGAATATCCCATCACCATGCACACGGTGTAGGCAAAGAAGGCATTAAGTCCCATGCCTGGTGCCAGCGCCAATGGCAACTTGGCATACAGTCCCATCAGAATGGTAGATGCAGCCGCCATTATCACGGTGGTGGTGAAGAGAGCGCCCTTGTCCATACCCGTCTCGGCCAGGATATTGGGGTTCACGGCCAGGATGTAGGCCATGGTCAGGAACGTGGTGATGCCGGCAACAATCTCCGTGCGAACATTGTGTCGCTTGGGGTCAAACCCAAATAGTTTTTCTAACATATTTTAGTATTATATAATAGTTTAATCCGATCAACAACAACGGACCCTCCCCCTTGCCCCTCCACAAGGGAGGGGAGTATAATGTACTGTTGATATGGGCATTAGTCGGTTGTAGCCACTCCTGTCCTCGCGTCGCACAAGAGTGTGTTGTACTGTTGCATTGGTCAGTTGTAACCACTCCCCTCCCTTGTGGAGGGGTTGGGGGAGGGTCCTCTCCTCTCAACCCTTTACTCGTGATAATACACCCTCTTCACTCGAGAGGACACGGAGGTGAGAATTTCGTAGGGAATAGTGTCTACAATGTCTGCCAGGACACTTGGCGAAAGTTCCTCGCCAAACAGGACAACGGGGTCGCCCTCCTGAGCCTCGGGGATGTCCGTAACGTCTATCATGCATACGTCCATGCAGATGTTGCCCACGTAGGGCGCCTGCTTGCCATGCACCAGACAATGGGCACGGCCGTTGCCAAAGAGGCGGTCCAGTCCGTCGGCATAGCCTATGGGTATGGCCGCTATGCGCGAATCGCGCGAGAGCATGCCACGGCGGCTGTAGCCCACGGTCTCGTCCTGTGGCACATCGTGAATCTGCAGGATGGTGGTCTTCAGGGTGGACACGTTGGAAAGCAGCGCATTGTTACGGGCATTGATGCCGTAAAGTCCCAGTCCCAGTCGCACCATGTCCATCTGCCGTTCGGGGAAATGCTCTATGCCGGCACTGTTGCACATATGGCGTAGGATGTGGTGCGGAAAAGCCTCTTGCAAGACGTCGGCGCCATAGAGATAGCGGCGATATTGCTCGGCCGAGAAATCGTCAAGTCCGTCATTGTCGCTGCCCACGAAATGCGAGAAGACGGAACGCGGCACAAGTGCCGTCTGGTTCTTCAGCCTCTCTATCAGCGCAGGCATGTCCTTCATGGGATCGAAGCCCAGGCGGTGCATGCCGGTGTCCAGCTTGATGTGTATGGGTATTCCGGTGATGCCAGCACGCTCGGCAGCATGTATGAGGGCGTCAAGAATCCGGAAACTGTATACCTCCGGTTCCAGGTTGTATTCGAAGAGACTATTGAAACTGGTCATCTCGGGGTTCATGACCATGATGTTCTTGGTAATGCCCGAAGCGCGCAGCAGGGCACCCTCGTCGGCAACCGCCACGGCCAGATAGCCCACCTGCTGCTGGCTCTGCAGGGTCTTTGCCACCTCCACGGCACCAGCGCCATAGGCATCGGCCTTGACCATGCAGATGACGCGCGTCTGCGGCTGGAGGAAGGAACGGTAGTAGTTGAGATTCTCCACCACGGCACCCAGGTTGACCTCCAGGATGGTTTCGTGCACCTTCTGCTCCAGAGCCTCGGTGATGGTGTCGAAGTGGAACGAGCGTGCACCCTTGATGAGCACCAGGCTGTTGCGCAGGTTCAGAAACTCGGCGCTTTGCATGAATGCCTCGGTGTTGGGATAGAAGGAGCATCGCGAGGGCACATTGGCAAAGCAGCGGGACTGCTCCGTCAGTTCCATGCCTATGCCAACGAACACCTCCACGCCACGTTTCTCCACCAGGCGTGCCACATGCCTGTACAACTCGCCAGAGGGCGTGCCGCTCTGCAGTATGTCGCTCAGTATCAGCACTCGCGAGCGCCCCTTGCGGTCGGGACGGCGGTTCATGAAGTCCAGGGCTATGTCCAGACTGCTGAGGTCGCTATTGTACGTATCGTTTATCAGCGTGCACGAATGCCTGCCCTGCTTCACCTCCAGGCGCATGGCCACGGGTTCCAGCCTGTGCAGACGTTCCTGTATCACCTCCGCCGCCATGCCCAGATGGCGGCACACACGGGCACAGAGTTCCTTGTTGCGCTCCAGTGCATCGCCTATGGCCTCGTCGGCCTCCAGCACTACGGGGCAGTCCTTGAACAGGAGCATCTTCTCCGTGCGCTTCTGCTCCATCGTGTGGAAGTTCTCCTGATGTGCAGGACCCAGGCCAGTGAATACGCCTATCGTTGGCTGTATGATGCGTTGCAAGGCTTCCATCTCGCCCGGCTGACTGATACCAGCCTCGAAGATGGCCACCTGGCTGTTCTGGTTCAGTGCCCACACGCTCAGCGGCACGCCTATCTGCGAGTTGTAACTGCGAGGCGAGCGCGTCACGGCCATGTCGGGGGAGAGCATCTGGTAGAGCCACTCCTTGACCACTGTCTTGCCGTTGCTGCCAGTAATGCCTATGACGGGAATATTGAACTCTTCGCGGTGGCGCTCGGCAAGGCGCTGCAGGGCAGTGAGGGTGTCGGGCACCAGGAGTTGCACTGCTCCAGGCAGATTCTCCTGCAGGGCACTGACCACGAAGGCACGCACGCCACGGCTGTAGAGGTCCTGGATGTAGCGGTGCCCGTCGCCACGTTCTGTGCGGATGGCAAAGAACAAGGTGGTCTCGGGGAAGCAAAGGCTGCGGCTGTCCGTCAGGAGCCATTCCACCTCCGCATCGTACTGCCCCGTCATCTGGGCACCTGTCAATGATGCTATGGTATCTATTCGCATAATCTGTTCCAAATAATGTCCACTGCCTCGGGTGAGGGATGCAGGCCGTCCTCGGCATAATAGCGGTAGTCTCTCAGTTCGTCCATCATTATCTCGTATGACGGGAAATAGTCCACCCTTTGGGGATAGCGCTTCTGCATCTCGTCGATGGCAAGGAGCAGCGTGGCCTTGCTCAACTGCGAGCGGTGCCAGCCGTATTTCCTGTAGCGGAAGGGGCTCAGGGTGAAGGTAACCCGTAAGCCGGGGTTCTTGGCGAAAAGGCATTGCAGCGTCTCGTCCAGCACCTGGCACACCTCCTGCAAAGACAGGCTGTCCTCGCGGAAAAGGCGGTCGGCCTGGCGCTGGCAGTTGCTCACCACCATGCCATCCTCCACCAGCCTGTAGCACACATTGGTGCCGAGGGTCAGGAACAGGCGGTCGGTATGGCACAGGGCATTGCCAAGGGCGTGGAAAGACTGCTGAACCAGGGCACGTGCCTCATCCTGCTGAGCGGCACGGAAACGTGTGTTTGCCCACCAGCAGCGCCACTCCTGCATGGCGTGGTCGAAGAACATGGGCAGGCCTTCCTGGCCTCCGCAGAGTGCATGTCGGACGGTATTGCGTATGCTCTCCGGATTGAACAAAGTGCCCACGGGATTGCACAGGGCGTGGTAGCCCTCTGCCTGCATACGCTCGCCCATGTACTGGGAGAAGCAGGAGCCAAGAAGGACGTATCTTTGAGTTTTGTCAAGCATTGCGCTCAGGGCTATTCTTGTCTAATTATGCAACAAAGATACAAAAAAGGACACTATGACTTATAACATATTAGTATTTTTTTATATCTTTGCTTTGAAATAAACTCAAAACTATTGTGAACGACAATACAGAAAGTCTGCTTTCGACCATAGAATACCCCTCGGACCTGAGAAAACTGTCCATAAAGCAGTTGCCTCAAGTGTGCGACGAGTTGCGCCAGTTTCTGATAAACGAACTGAGCCGCAACCCTGGCCATTTTGCCAGCAGCCTGGGCGTGGTGGAACTGACCGTGGCCTTGCACTATGTCTTTGATACGCCCGAGGACCGCATCGTCTGGGACGTGGGGCACCAGGCCTATGGACACAAGATACTGACCGGACGCAGGGAGAGGTTCCACACCAACCGCCATCTGGGCGGCATAAAGCCCTTTCCCTCGCCGCAGGAGAGCGAGTACGACACCACCACCTGCGGGCATGCCTCGGTGAGCATATCTGCCGCCCTGGGTATGGCAGTGGCGGCCAACAGGCAGAAGACCAACCGCCATGTGGTGGCCGTCATTGGCGACGGTGCCATGAGCGGAGGACTGGCCTTTGAGGGACTGAACAATGCCGGATGCACGCCCAACAACATGCTCATCATACTGAACGACAACAACATGAGCATAGACCATGCCGTGGGTGGCATGAAGGACTATCTGCACCAGTTGCACACCAGCAGCACGTACAACCGTCTGCGCAACAAGGTGGCACAGAAACTTACCTCCTGGGGGTGGCTTTCCGACAAAGGAAAGAAACGCATCATCCGTCTGAACAACTCCATCAAGTCCTTCATACACAACCAGCAGAACGTGTTCGAGGGCATGGACATACGCTATTTCGGTCCGCACGACGGTCACGATGTCATCTCGCTGGTCTACACCCTGCAGAGCATCAAGGAGATGACTGGTCCGCGCCTGCTGCACATACACACCCAGAAGGGGCACGGCTACCAGCCTGCTGTGGAAGACCCCACCACGTTCCATGCTCCGGGCAAGTTCGACCCCGAAACGGGCGAGCGCATCAAGAGCAATGCCGCCAATATGCCGCCACGCTATCAGGATGTCTTTGGCGAGACTCTGCTGGAGATGGCACGCAGGAACGAGCGCATCGTTGGTGTAACGCCAGCCATGCCTACGGGCTGCTCCATGAACATCATGATGCGCGAGATGCCCGACCGCTGCTTCGACGTGGGCATAGCCGAAGGGCATGCCGTTACCTTCTCTGCCGGTATGGCAAAGGACGGTCTTATACCCGTGTGCAACATATACTCCAGTTTTGCCCAGCGTGCCTACGACAACATCATACACGACGTGGCCATCAGCCGCCTGCATGTGGTGATGTGCCTGGACCGTGCGGGCATCGTTGGCGAGGACGGTCCCACGCATCATGGCGTGTTCGACCTGCCAAGCCTGCGCGCCATACCCAACCTGACCATAGCCTCGCCCATGAACGAGCCCGAACTGCGCCGCCTCATGTACACCGCCGTGGAGTGCCAGGACGGTCCCTTCGTGATACGCTACCCGCGTGGAAACGGTGTAATGACCGATTGGCGCTGTCCGCTGGAGGCTGTAGAAATAGGCACTGGACGACTGGTAAGCGAGGGAAAGCACACCTTTAAACACAAGCCAAAAATTGCCATACTGACACTGGGTCCCTTGGGCAATGTGGTACAGGACACCATTGCCAAGATTGCAGAAGAAGGCAAGAGCATGAACCTACCTGCACACTACGACATGCGTTTCCTCAAGCCTTTGGACAATATAATATTGGAAAAGGTGGCACAGGAGTATGACTACATCATCACCGTTGAGGATGGTGCGCTGAACGGAGGTTTCGGTTCTGCCGTACTGGAATGGTTGGCCGACCATGACTACACGAAGCCAGTAACACGTCTGGGCATACCCGACAGATTCATAGAGCACGGTTCTCCTGCCGAACTGTACCGCATCTGTGGCATTGATGCCGAAAGCATCGCCAAAGCCATCTTGGCGGAACTCTAAAAAAACGAAAACTGATTCGTTCATCGTAAAACTTTCAACGTTAAACCCTCAACGTTAATCGTTCAACCAACCCACACATGAAAATAATCATCGCCGGTGCAGGTGCCGTGGGAACCCACCTTGCAGAACTCCTTTCGCAGGAGAACCACGACATCATCCTAATGGACGAAGATCCGAACAAGACCGAAGAACTGGCCAATGGAAACTATGACATCCTCATAATGAACGTTTCGCCAACAAGCATCAGCGGACTGAAGGAGGCAGGAGTGGCACACACCGACCTGTTCATTGCCGTAACACCGGCAGAAACAAAGAACATCACCTGCTGTATGCTGGCACACACACTGGGCGCCAAGAAGACCGTGGCACGCGTGGACAACAGCGAATACACCACAGAGCACTGCCGCGCGATGTTCAGGCAGATGGGCATAGACTCGCTGGTATACCCCGAGGAACTTGCCGCCAAGGAAATCATCGACGGACTGAAACGCTCCTGGGTGCGCCAGTACTGGGAGGTGCATGGCGGAGCACTGTGCCTGATGGGCATAAAACTCAGGGAGGAGGCCAAGGAACTTTTCGGCAAGCCGCTGAAAGACCTGTGCGGACCCACCTCGCCCTTCCACATCGTGGCCATAAAGCGCGACGAGACAACCATCATCCCCAACGGCAACACGGAACTCATGCTGGGCGACATCGCCTACTTCATGACCACACGCAAACACATCTCCCTCATCCGCAAGATAGTGGGCAAGGAAAACTATGCCGACGTGCGCAAGGCCATGATAATGGGAGGCGGAGACATCACCCTGCACGTGGCGCATGCCAAGCCCGACAACATAAGCCTGAAAATCATAGAGCACAACGAAGACCGCTGCCAGCAACTGCTGGAGCAGCTGGACGACAGCGATCTGATGATAATACACGGCGATGCCCGCGACACCGACCTGCTCATAGACGAGGGCATACGCGATGTGCAGGGCTTCGTGGCACTGACCAGCAACACGGAGAACAACATCCTGGCATGCCTTGCCGCCAAGCGACTGGGCGTCAGGAAAACCGTGGCACAGGTGGAGAACATGGACTACGTGGCCATGGCAGGCAAACTGGACATCGGCACCATTGTCAACAAGAAGACCATAGCGGCAAGCCACATCTACCGCATGCTTCTGGACACCGACGTGGCAAACATCCGCCGACTGACCATTGCCGACGCCGACATAGCCGAGTTCACGGCTGCCGAGGGCAGTCCCATCACCCGCAAGCCCATTCGCGAGTTCCGCTTCCCCTCTGGCATCACCCTCGGAGGCCTTGTCCGCAACGGTGTGGGCATGAGCATCGGCGGCAACACCCAGATACAGCCCGGCGATTGTGTGGTGGTGTTCAGCAAGTCAGGCCTTATCCGCCAGATAGACAACTATTTTGTGCCTCCAACTTCCACCATCAGCCGTATAGTTTCAGCACTGGGGTAGGGTGAGAGGAACGTTCAACGTTTAAAGTTTAAAGTTTAACGATGAACGTAAACATCCAACAATAGGGACGCTGCGGCAGCGTCCGCATAGTTCCCCGTTTCTCGTTTGTCCACCCCTCCGCTTTAATGAACGGAAAGGGGAAACCATCCACCCCCTCCGTCGCTTCGCTCCTCGTCCCGCCTGTCTCAGGGGGACAGTTGGCTGGCGCGGTATTTTCTGTTGTAACTGACTCTACCCCTGAGACAGGGCGAATAAGGCCTTTAGAAAAATGACTCAATGTCATTTTGTGCCTTATGAGGGTTAAACTCCCCAGTTTAACGTCAGGATCGGAGAGAGTACCCGAAGGGGGAGGGGGTGGATAAATCACCCTCCCACACAAAACATAAATCCGCAGACACATTCCATCACTGGGGGTGCCTGCGGATTGTGCTATTACAAAAGTTGACAAACGTTAAACGTTGAAAGTTCAACCTCCCCCTTCAGGGGGATTGAGGGGTCTTTTACTCCAGGTTAGTTCCGCCCTGGTCGTCGTCCTCTTCAGGAGACTCCTCGCCGGGCTGCTGGGTGGCAAGGGCGTTGAGTCGCTCCTTCTCGGCCTTGCGTGCCTCGGCCTGAGCCTCGCGCGTGCCAACGTACTCGTAGGAAGCCTCGTTTACAAGGTCCTTGAACTCGGCACTGGGTTCCCATTTTACCTTCACCTGCTTGATGAGCGAGGTGGAGAACTCCTCGGCATTGGGAGCCGCCTTGGCCTTGAGGGAGACGGAGAAGGCTCCGAGGTCGCCAAGGACCACCTTGTTGCCCAGAAGCAGTTGCTCGCGTATGCAGGAGGTCAGTTGGGTGGCTACCGCCATCACATCGCCCTTGTCGTACTTGCTGGAATGGCTGCTCATGTGTCTGGCCATGTCGCTGAGGTTCATTACTGTGCGCACCTGTGCGCAGGGAAAAGTCTTGTTGCCCTGTTCGGGCTCGCCAGGCTGGTTGTGGCGAAGGACTAATGAATAAGGTATGCTCATAATTTCTTTCTACCCGTTCCTCCGTTGTTGTTAATCTTTTTACCTTGCAGCCCCTTGCACCTGCCGAAGTGGAGGAACGGCGACGAAGATTTACTTCGGACATGCCAGGGACTGCTTTTTGTTGTGTGGAAAGCGAAACTCAGTTTCCCGTTTACTTTGTCCCCCTGAGACAGGGGCGACGAGCGAAGCGGAGGGGGTGGATAAATATCTCACCGCTCACTCTTCCCCCCTGCAGGGGGATTGGGGGGCTTCATGCGCACGACTGCACGCCAAAGGTGGTCAGGATTGCCGTTAGCACTGTAATGATGATGTTGAGGATTTTGCCCCAAGTGGAGTTGTTGTTGAATGTTCCCATAGTGAAAAATAGGTTAAAGGTTAAAGATTAGAGATTAGAGATTAGAGGTTAGAGGTTAAAGGTTAAAGGTGAGCGGATGAGAGGATGAGCGAAGTCGTTAAACGTTAAACGTTAAACTTTCAACGTTTCTACTGCAAAGATACAACATCCCCCTGGCGATGTGAGAAATAGCGAGAAATAGCGTTCCTCGCTCTCCCTTCCTCGTTAAACGCTCACCGCTCTCCCCCCCCCCTTAGGGGGATTAGCGGGCTTCGTGAGGCGTTGGCGGAAGGAACATGATGCAAGTGGCGATGCGCCGTGAGGTGTGTGTTGTGGTTCGTGGGTGTCCAGTTAATGCTGGCAGAGTGTGGATACAGAGGATTATGATGGGATTATTTATTTTTCTAATCCCATTTATATAAGTTAGTAATATATTTTTATTATTATATAATAAAGTTCTATATACATGTTATGTAATAGAGGGGTTAAGAATTAGATAATCCTGTTTATAATCCATTTTTGCTGTGCTCAGGGGATGGTCTATTGCCCCCTGCTATATATATGGTGACATTGGAGTGTGTGGTTGCAAAATCCCATCGTGGTTAAAAGATTTCGGCACTTTGCTTTGATATCGGTTGGATTGTTGTAAAAAAGTTGTATATTTGCATCGTGCCGTACTTGGTTCGGCACATGACATACGAGAATATTTGCTCAATAGCCTTCAGAATCACCATCTCGGAAAAGCATCTGAGCGAAAAAACAATACATGTTGAGAGTGTGCGCTATAGGCGCAGGCTCTAACCGATTGTATTGTGGTTTGTGGTGAACCCTGAAGGCGTTGGCGATGAGTCTGCGCTTTCTTTGTATAGTTAAGCGTAAGACTTCTGTGAGAAACCTATGTTTAACTATAGAAATCACTCGGCAATGAAAAAGAATGTTGTCTTTTGGGGTTTATCGGTATTCATTAAAATTACATGCAGTTACATTTAGCATAGTTTACCTTAATTTAACTACAATACTAAAAAATATTAGATTATGAGCAAATTAAATGTATTCGGTGCCATTGTACTTTTTGTACTCGCACTTTGTTCATGTAGCCAGAAATCAAAGTTAGAATCAATGGCTAAAGTTCAAATGGAAAAAACATTCATAGAAATGGCCAAGAATCCTGAAAGTGTCAAATTGTCAAATTCGGAAACAGTTTATGCTGATGATTCTTTGTGCATTATTCACGTTGATTTTATTGCAAAAAATGGCCTTGGCAATGAAGTAAAGGATCGCTGTGAATATATCTTCATATTATCAAACGGGAAATACTATGAATCTTATCAAGAAATAGCAAAAGAAGAAGATGGTGTCTTTGCTACAGAAGATAATTACAATAAGGAAAAGAAAGGAACTATTTATGAAACTCTTGATTATGAGTCAGGCATTCGCTATATAGCTACAATTCACGTCAACGGAAATGGTCGTGAGGCAGGAAATAGTGAAGGAGAAAGTTTCTCTATTCCGGTTCCAACAGGAACTGGTTCATGGGAAATGAAATCATATAAGAATGAATTTGGGGAAGAAGGTGCCTTAAAATATCTCGTTTTGACGGGTAGCGGAGTGTTTAGTAATTCTGCAACAACTAATTCTAAAATGACTGCAATTCTCTTTATTGACAAAACTGGAGACTTCTCTTTTAAATTGGTTGAATATAATTCCAGTGTGGTAAAATCTGACGATATCTATACTTATAGAATCAAGGATTCGGAAGGGGAAATTCACGAAATGGTTTTGTTTAATGGCGAAGAGTCTGGCCAAATGTCATCTTGGTTACCGGCAGATAAAGAGACCATGAAGAAGATTCTTGACAAGGGAGGCGTTATAACTGTTTTTGTTAGAGAAAGAGACGCATATTCTACTCCAGACACATATCTTTTCAAACTTAATGTAACAGGTTACCACAAGGCAATCTCCTTTTTATAATAATATTATCAAGACAGATAATAAAAGTAACGAACCCACTGATTTTCATAACTAACATAGATTATCAGTGGGTTAATTGTGTATGCTAATAGCATGTGCACCAGACAGACATTAGAGTCGCCTTGCAGGGGACTCTTTTTTTTGCGAGTTACCCTGTCGCCTATACAACATTTTCCGCCCTATCTCTTTGAAGTCTCGGGAGAAGGATGTAATTTTGTGGGTGAAAGGAATAATAAAAAAAGAAGATATGAATATGACAGAAATTAAGATTCCATGTGTTGCCGTGGGCAGCAAAACAGAGCAACTGATTAGGGATGCAGTAGAGGTAACGAGAGAAAACAATGTAATTAGAAGAAAACTCAAAATGCAGATATTCAGCGCTACATCTCAGTTGGAAAGAGGGACCAACAAATTCAACACCTCACTATATAAATCCATACTGAAATATGGTGCATCCAAAAAGCACTTTCCCAATTGGGCTTGGATACCTTCCGATGAGGAGTTGCTTGAAATCTTCAACAGGGCATATCACATTGCTACAATAGCAATAAACACTGAAGTGCCACTTGACCGTTGGGGCGATTTCGGGGAAATGGCCTCAATATGGATAGAACTGGACCCAGAAACAGCCGCTTGGGAAGGATACAGCCACCAGCGCAACCTGTCCGCACTCCACGCCATATATGCTATGGTGCATGCTATTGTAGACAGGGAGAAAGACAAGTCTGAATTTATAGAGGATTTCTTGGATACAATACGAACAGACGAGACCATAAACGAAGCCATGGAATTTTTCCTGCCTGCAGATAAACAACCCAACACTACCGCGACACCACCTTCAAGCACTACTGAGACAGAAACGGAAGAGGAAAGCAGAAAGAGTCTTTTCTGGAATATCATACAATACGAAGACCCACAAGCATTGCTGGAACGCTTGCACCAGTTGATAGATGGCAAGAAGGGGGCAGATGTGGGATGTGTATTGTTGAAATGCAAACAAGATGGATATATAACCCGAAAACCTACCCAAGCGGAGTTCAAATCAGAGTTTGCTCTGAAAGGAACTTGGCAGGCAATTCACAATTACTTGAACGAAGATGACATGAACGCTTTAGACAGAGCCAATAAAGTCATCATTTTCGAATAAAATCCTTTCGTAAAGGTTTATCTCGGTTGACATGGGTTGATGCAGATTGACATCAATCTGTGTCAACCCATTTTTTTTGTACCCCCCTTGCTATTGTCATATATTTGCATTGCGAAAATCGAGACCGCACCCCACACCAAGCGCGCTTAAATATATATATAAGGTATGCAGGGTACAGGTCGAGAGGAGGCAGCATTGTTTAACTAATAAAAAGAAAAATATGAAAGAGATATTAAGGGTGCTCAACCAGAAGGCACCAATCTCAGTGCCAAGTGCACACAGCGAAAGTGGCGAGATGCTTATCAGCACACTCACAGTACAGAACCTCGGAGGCCAGTATGCCGACTCCTATGCCATACAGCTCTATGGCGAAATGGCACGGCAGACCTTCCAACCCGGCGAACTGCTGATGGCAGTGCTCAGGTTCAGAGCCGTACAGTCGGGAGAGAACGTCTACCAGAAGGTAACGGCCGAGGAGATAGTGAGAATGAACCAAGTAAATAACTTTAATAATGTATTCTGATATGAAAAAGAATTACAATGGAACCCAGTGCATCACCTTCTGCAATGACGGCACAGCCGCCCACGGAAACGGTCCATTCAAGAAACCCAAAAGCGACATCCTTGTGCGCATGAGAGACTTCGGCAATTTCGTCCATTTCGAAGAAGAACCAGAGGATTGGTCACCGTGTCACTGTTATCCGACGAAAGAAGTATCAGGCAAGCTGATAAGTTACTTCTTCAATGAATGGCTCTTCATCCCCGACAACGAGCAACAGCAGGCATCGCATCCATCTCCCAACAAGGGCAAGCCCCTTTACAGCAGGGTTTCCAACCTGAAGTATGGCGGCAAGGTGCGCGAGGCAAGGGTTAGCGGTGACAGGAAGCTGGAACTGACCCTGATGAAGAACGGACAGCTGGCAGACCTTGGCGAACTGGTGCAGGACCTGATGACAGCATACGAGAACATCACCTTTGAACTGGAGATGGAGGAGTACGCAAGACTTTGCGAACCTGCCGCCTGAGAAAAAACACAAGATGTGTGGAGAAACAGGGGAGGCAATCAGTCTCCCCACCACCACACACAAGTATTCGAAATTCAAAACACATAAACAAGATTTCAATTATATGACACAAAGTAACCCCATTTTTACCTGCACAGGTAACAGAAACAAGGGCCTTGCATGCCCGGCCACCAAGGAGGCTTGGATGAACATGGTACAGTCTCCCGCATTGAAGGAAGCATACGAGCGCCTTGCCGGCCTGCCGTACGACAGCAAAGAGCAGAACGAACTGAAGTCTACGCTCCCCTTCTGGACACCGCATTGCAAAGAGTTCCAGAATAACCACCGCAACAGGGATAGCGTAATGCAGCCCCTGCGACGCGTAATGGTGGACATAGACCAGAACAAGGGCCGCGCACAGGAGATATGCCAGAAGGCTATGCAGGTACAGAAACAGGGATTCTGGCGAGTGCTGCTGGTGGAGGAAAGTGCCCGAGGCGGTGTGCACATCCAGATAGACATACCCGAGGGCATGACTGCCATACAGGCTGCCACCGCTTTCGCTGGCGAACTGGGCGAGGAGTTTGATACAGGCGTGGTCACCCCAGAGCATTTCCTGTACATGAGTCCTAACATCCTCTACATAGACGAGGAACGGTTCTTCAACCCCACCGTCATACCCCTGGAGCAGATGCACACCGTGTGGTCATCAGGCGCACCTCGCTCTAAGGCAAAACGTGCAGATGCCGACAATGTGGATTACAAAAAGGATTATGTAACTCCTAACCCTGACGGCATGACCTACGAGGGCATACCCATGGAGGATATCGTCAGCGAACTGGAGCACACCATCGGTGGCGGTCCTGCTATGGAAGGACACCGCAACGAGCAGGTCTTTGGCATGGCACGCCTGATGAGGCAACTGACGGGCAACGACGCAGCAAGGCTGCAATCCATCATCCCAACCTACGGACTCGAACCCGAAGAACACCTCGCGGCCATAGAGAATGCCTTGCGCTACACACGGCCATTGCCCAACATACCGCACGACCTGCAAAGGGCAATAGACCGCGCCAGAAAGGCAAACCGCGCCATGGGCGAGGACATACCGCCCTGTTTGCCAGAAAATCTGCCACCTTCCATGCAACACATACTCAGTGCCTCGCCCGAGAAGACACGCGAGGCCATTGCCATGGGAGCCTTCTCGCCCTTGAGGGTGCTGATGTCGGGTGTGAAGTTCCACTATGTGGACAATACCGACAAGGAACCCTGCTTCATCAACCTATGCATTGGCGACCAAGGTATAGGCAAGTCGGGCATAGAACCCGTAATAGAAGCCATACTCCAACCCATTTCAGAGCGCGACCAGGAAGGGCGCAGACAAGAGGCAGAATGGCGCGAGCAGTGCTGCACGCTTGGTGCCAACAAGGACAAGCCAAAGGCTCCGAAAGTGCCCATACAGCGCATATACAGCGACACCACACTGGCGGCGCTGAACAAGAGGGCGCACCTGGCAGGCAACCTCTCACTCTACACCTATGCACCCGAGGCAGAGAAATTCTTCAAGACGCTGCCAGAGTGCAGCACCATACTGCGCCAAGCCTTTGACTCCAGCAAGGACGGCCGGGAAAGAGTGGGTGCGCAGAGCGTCAGCGATGAGGTGTTCATTCGTTGGAGCATAAACATCTCCACACAGCCCTCGACAGCGCGATATCTGCTAAAGAACGAATTCAACAACGGACTGGTTACACGTGCATGTGCAAGCACCGTATATACCTCCTATTTCGACTGGGGCGAGGAAATGCCAGTGCAGGGCGACTATGGCGAGCAGTACCAGCAGGGCCTGAAAACCTATCTGAACCGCCTCATGCAGGCCAAAGGCATCATCACCTGCACCGAGGCAGAACAGTGGATGCTGGCAGAGAAGAAGAAGCACATCGAACGCCTTCGCAACATGGATGCAAAATACTTCCTGCCCTACCTGTGGCGCAGTCTGCTGCAATCCTTCTGGCGTGCATGCATGCTCTACATCATGGAGGGTTATCAGTGGAGCCAGCAGATAGCCGACTTTGCCTCCTGGAGCTGCGAGTATGACTTGTGGGTAAAGATGCACTTCTTTGGCGACCTCATAGAAAACGCATGCAACAACGTTGTGCCCGACAACAGCAAGCGCCGCACCAACCTGCTTGCCCTTCTGCCCGACGAGTTCACACGCGAACAGGCACGCAGCATGCGTCGCGACCTTGGCAAGGGCACGTCGTCCAAGGAGATGAAGAATATGATTGCACAATGGGTGCACTGCAAGAAGATACGCCACGACAAGGACAGAGACATATACGTGAAACTTATCAAGGACGCAGCATGAACGGCACCAGTCTCAATACCATGAAAAGCACACAAAGCAAAAGCACCCAAAGTCCTCGCAGCAAGAAAGCACGCCCCCTTAGCCGAAATAAACTGCAGTTCGGCAACATAGCCATGCGCTACTACAAAGGCAAGAACTACAAAACCGCCCTCAAGTCCTTCCGCCAGGAAATCCGCCAGACACGAGGCCTGTACCAAGCCCTTCTGGACCTCGGCTACAAGGACAACCAGCGCATGCTGAACAAACGTCAGCTGGAAGTAATTGAGGACTACTTAGGGGAACCGTGAGCAACAAAACATCAATCCGCAGACACTGCCATCACTGGGGGGCCTGCGGATTGTGTATGTATTCCAAACAAAGTAAGATTAGTTTCCTGACTCCATCTTGGGAATATCAAACGAGTTGGTCATGTCGTTGAAGTAATAGTATTTGCCTTTCTCGAAGGGGAATTTATTTAAATATATTTTTGATATCATACCGTCAGGTCTAGTCAATTCTACAAAAGGTCGGATGGTTGATGTAGTGTAGTTGAAATCTTTAATAAAAAGATTAAAAACCTCGCCTGTATTATTTAAGTATTTATTAATATAAGTCTGACTATTATTGTTCGTATCGTGGATGAACCTGCATTTTGAAATATTTTGTGCGTCAAATAACAATAAATACGAATCATATATTGCTGTGAGAGTTAAATTTGTCATATCTTTTGTCATATGTATAGTTTCACTAAAAGAGATATAAACAGTATCGGATGGACTCCCTGTTTTAATTCTAGGCGCAGATGACCCCGTCACTTCATATTCGCCCTCCATTAAACGGATAGCGTCTTTATTCTTCCAAAAACCTTCAATCGTTGCAGTTGCCCCCGTTTCCTTGTTTGTAAACGTCAACGAATATGTTGTCGGAGTAAGTTGCTTAGTCTTAATATACTTGTCATAGAAAGAAGAATAAACCTCCTCGCCCGTTGCCCTTGTCATACTGCCGCTCTCAGCAAAAGTATAATCCAAAGTGAACGCTACTTCCTGAGGCACATAAATCTCTTCCTCCGAGCAGGAACTGAACACACACACCACGGATGCCACGACAAGCATCAAAGAAAATAACCTTTTCATATTATTCATTTTCCGCCTCCCTGCTCCCTCCGTTCGGCATTAAAGGATATAAAATAAAGGTGTGGGAACTATATTTGCTTTATCCTAATGTCAGGCTTCTCGCATTGCCTTTGCTGTGGATAAAACAATAGCCCACACCATAGGTTATGTAAGGAGCCAATAAAGGCTGTACATACCATGGATGTGGTGCCATTGCTATCATCTTCACAGCGTTCAAACTTTGCGAGAATTTGACATCAGAAGATAATTTCAATAACACCTTTTTCGGTAAAGTCCTTCCTCACACCACCGCTGTGGCGACGGAATTCAGGAGACAAAGATATAAGTTTTTTAGGGAATAGCAAAGGGATGGGGGAAAAAACGGATGCAGGCTTGCCTTGCAATATAGTGCTTGCATCACAAATTCGGGAGCAGAACGCACCGCATTCGATTCTATTTTATGGAAGAATATTTTGATTACAGGAAAGATTTTGCTACCTTTGCATTCAAATAGTACTGAGAAAGGTGAGAATATTTACAGAACAAACCTTAAAAGAATACATAGAAAAGCACCCTGATGCACGCACAGCACTGCAAGAGTGGGTTTCAATTGTGAAACGTAGCGACTGGACCTGTTTTGCCGACATAAAGGCAACATTCAACAGCGTGGACAGCGTAGGGAATCAGCACTACGTATTTAACATCAAGGGCAACAATTACCGACTGGTAGTGGTCATTAAGTTCACCATAAAATTTGTCTACATCCGTTTTATAGGCACACATGCCGAATACGACAAAATAGATTGTTCAACCATTTAAGCAAAACCATCATGGCAAAGATAGAAAACCAGGCTCAATACGAATGGGCAGTGAAGCGCGTAGAAGAACTGCTCCCGCTGGTGACAGACGAGACTCCTGCAACCGATGCGAATAGCATTGAATTGGAATTGCTTTCAAACATGGTTGCGGACTATTCCGAAGAGCATTTCAGCATCGGCTCTCCTTCGCTTACAGAGGTGCTGAAACTGAGAATGTTTGAAATGGGGCTGACCCAAAACAATTTGGCAAAACTTTTGGGAGTAAGCCCTTCCAGAATAAGCGAGTATCTCTCTGGCAGGTCGGAACCTACCCTGAAGGTAGGGCGCGAGATATGCAGAAAACTGCATGTCGAAGCCAATATAGTACTGGGAGTATAAGAAGTAGAAGGTGACTGAAACGTAAACCATCCACCCCCTCCGCTTCGCTCGTCCCACCTGTCTCAGGGGGACAGTCAGTTACAACTGCTAACGCTATCAC
>ERZ808043.16-NODE-16-length-91337-cov-9.089623_pt1 | contig 91337 bp, 77 predicted proteins | sample MGYA00380194_ERZ808043 | MGnify/ENA primary metagenome ERZ808043 (study PRJEB31490, sample SAMN06133370) | cow dung metagenome | isolation source: H3 | host: cow | place: China: Chengdu | collected 2015-05 ...
GAACAGCAGTACGGCAGTTACTGGTTCAGCACAGGCACACCAACATATTTGGTGCAACTGATGAAAGAGGCTGACCTGAATCCCTCTGCATTGTCTGGCTACGAGGCCAGTGCCAGCGAACTGGACAGCATACAGATCAGTGTGGGCAATCCCATAGCTGTGCTCTATCAGAGTGGTTACCTGACCATAAAGGGGTATGACAGTCGTTTCAAGGTATATACGCTGGATTATCCCAACGATGAGGTTAAGGAAGGTTTTGTGAACTTTTTGCTGCCTTACTACACTTACTCAAAATCCCTAAGCCATGCTACCGTCATAGGACAGTTTGTAAAGAGCATGGAATGTGGAGATGCCGAGCACTTCATGGAACTATTACAGAGTTTCATGGCTGGCATACCTTATGAACTGGTACGCAATCTGGAAGTTCATTTCCAGAACATGGTTTACATCATCATCAAACTGATGGGACTTTATGTTCAAGCGGAATATCGTACATCCCGTGGTCGCATAGATCTGTTGGTAGGAACAGACAAGTACGTCTATGTGATAGAGCTAAAGCTTGATGGCAGTGCAGAGGAGGCTCTGGCACAGATAAACGAAAAGGATTATGCACTTCCGTTTACCGCTGATGGTCGCAAGGTAATAAAGATAGGTGCCAACATTACCAGTGCTACACGAAACATTGAACGCTGGGTGGTGGAAGGATAATATAGGATCGTTAATGTTTAACATCGAACGACAATGGGCCACAGACACCACAGATATAAAAGATCTACACAGATATTATACAAATGTAGGGACGCTGCGTGCAGCGTCCGCCATAGTCCTCAGCTACATTAATCAACACAATCATACATACTTTAGACAAGATCTTGGGAACGTTTAAACGTTAAACGTTTTTCTGCGCCCTCTGCGCCCTTTGCGTGAGATAAAAATAATTCCGTATAATCAGTACAATCACGTTGATAAATTATACTATCAACAAGACCTTAGACGAAACCTTTGGAACGTTTAACGCTGATGGTTTAACGATTAACGTAGACATAATCTAACATCAACAAGATCTTAAACGAGATCTTAAACAGAACTTGATTTCAAAATTAATCTAACATTTATTTTGTAATTCACTCTCTTATCCGTATCTTTGTGACGTTAATATATTAATTATAACGATTAGAATGGTGCTCCGTTTAAATGAATGTAAAACGAAATTGGCTCACTTTAAACAAAAGTTTGGTTTAAAGTTCGGACTTATTCGCATTGGTATTTTCGGCTCTGTTGCACGAAATGAAAACGATGAGAATAGTGACCTTGATATCGTAGTGGAACTGGAAAAACCTTCTTTGAGTATAATGTACAACTTACGTGAGAGTTTGCGTACCTTGTTTGGATGCAATGTAGATGTGGTTAGATTTAGAGAATCGCTGCCACCTACACTGAAGTCTAACATCCAAAACGAAGCAATTTATGTATAGGAACTCACAGTATAGTTTGCAGGATAGATTGCAACAGATATCTGAGTCTATTGATCTTGTTATTGCAAGATGCGAGAACATACATTCTGCCAATGAATTTTTCTTGTCACCAGATAATATGATGAGGTTTGACTCGTGTGTTATGCGACTTCAAACCATTGGCGAACAGATTGGGAAAATTCTAAAAATGAAGGATTCTCCTTTGGAAGATTATCCAGAGATTCCATGGCTTGCTGCGTATGATATGAGGAACTTTATTTCTCATGAATACGCAAACATTGATGAAGAGATAATTTTTGATGTTATCAAAGAAGATTTACCTCGGATGCAGAAAGTAGTAAAGACTATCCTACAGAATAATCCTTCCGTATAATCAGTGCCATCACGTTGACAAAATAATATTAATCACTGAAAATCTGCGCCCTCCATGTATTCTGTGTGCCATTGTTGTTAAACATTAAACGTTAAACGTTAAACCTTCAACAAATTGTGGCATCATCGCTGATATATCAATAAATACTTTGTATTTCAGCAAATAATTTGTAACTTTGTGCTGAAACAAGGAACACAGTTATGTTACAAAGTCCCATAAAAAACAATTTATTGGCGAAATTAAAGCAAGAACATTGCTTCTGGTCATATGCTGTGGAGAATATCAGTAATATCCCAGACGATATACTGATAGAAAAGACTTTGTTGCACCTTGATTTGGAAGATATAGACCAGTTGTTTAAGATTTACTCGCTTCGTAAGATAAAAAGAGTATGGCTGGACCATCTTATACCCCAAGAAGAGTATCTATATACACTCAACCGTTTCTTTGCATGGTATTACTTTAAGATAAAGTATCCAGATAGATATATCAAATCCATGACAACTCGTTACTATAATCGTATTCCTTCGTGAAAGGTCTGGCTCCACATACTCAGCGCATATTTGAATCGATTACTATAGCACAGGACTATTCTGGCCATCGCTTACAGACCAAGAACATATTGGCAATACTTACTAATGGAGCACGCTTCAAACGTGATGAGCGTTTCAACCAATTGTCACCTATTTATCAGCAGACGACAGAAGATATAGAATGTTATATCAAAGAATGCTTGTCACAATCAAAATAGGATAAATCCATCTTTAGCTTATTAGCAACAAATTGTTTGGACGGAACCTCTGTTCCGCCCCATTGTTGTATATTATTCGTTAAACTTTCAACATTAAACGTTAAACCTTAAACGTTTTCCGTTCATCCACCTCTGCGCCCTCTGTCGCGTGCAACTGCGACCCCTCCAGCGCCAGCGTTAACAGCAAGAAATTTCGACCTTCAACCATCAACTTTCAACGTTTTTCTGCGCCCTCTGCGCTCTTTGCGTGGGATATAACTTTCAACATTAAACATTAAACGTTACTCGCCTACGCTCATCAAGCTAAAGCAGTCAACTTTCAACGCTAATCTTTTGCCCCTCCAAACGCACCGCGGTGCGTTGGCAAAGTCACCACGCTGATATTTAATTTCACCACGCTGAGAAGGGCAAGTCACCGCGGTAACTTTTCAATGGCATATAATTGAAGGTAAAAAGTAATACTTTCAACAAGACCTTAGACGAGATCTTAAACAGAATGTCTGTCTTAGAGATTTAAGGTGCATCGCACCAGGGACTATGTCCCAGATTAGTTTACCTTAGAAGAATCCAAACCTGTTTGAGTTATTCAAAGGAAAATTAATCCCAAATCTCTGATAATCTGTGCCTTCCGTGTATTCTGTGTGCGATATAATTGTCCCTCCGTGTGAATCAGTGTCATCACGTTGATAAATAAATAATCTGCGCTCTCTGCGTTCTTTGCGTGAGATATAGCCTTAAACTTGAAACTTGAGCCTTAAACGTTAATCGTTATTCGCCTACGCTCATCAAGCTACGCAAGTCAACGTTAAACTATCAACGTTTTTTTATATCTGACTACATTCTTCAACGAAGTATTACTTCCCCCTCCATCGAAGTAGTACTTCATGTGCCATCGAAGTACCACTTCCCTGGCTATTGAAGTATATCTTCGTTTTAAACACAGATAAACATGCAAAATCAATCTGCAAATAATAAAAGAATAGCAAAGAACACGCTTTTTCTCTATGTCCGCATGCTCTTCGGCATGCTGGTGTCCCTCTATACATCAAGGGTTATTCTACAGGCATTAGGTATTGAGGACTACGGAATCTATAACGTTGTTGGGGGAATTGTAACAATGTTCACGTTTTTAAACGGTGCAATAGTTGCATCAACACAACGATTTCTAACCTTTGAATTAGGTCGTAGTAATATAGAAAGATTGTCACAAATATTTAGCACCTCACTGCAAATTCATATACTTCTTTCGTTATTTGTTTTTATATTGGCAGAAACCATAGGGTTATGGTTCCTAAACGAAGAAGCAATTATACCAGAAGAACGTATGCAGGCAGCAATGTGGGTATATCAAATTTCCATAATATCATGTATAATTAGCATTATGTCTGTTCCTTATAATGCAGACATAATTGCTCATGAGAAAATGAGTGCGTTTGCATATATATCAGTCTTGGAATTAGTATTAAAACTACTAATTGTATATTTATTATATGTCTCGCCATGGGATAAGTTAATAACATATGCAGTGTTCTTATTGTTAATTCAAATTATAATGAGAGGTATTTATACTATTTATTGCAACAAACATTTCCAGGAATCAATATATCGCCACAATATAAACAAAGCGATCTTTAAAGAAATGTTCTGCTTTGCTGGATGGAGTTTTACTGGAAGTTTAGCTGTTTTATTATATTCACAAGGATTAAATATATTACTAAATATTTTCTTTGGTCCACTCGTTAATGCTGCAAGAGGTATAGCCGTGCAGATTCAAGGTGCAATACAGGGATTTGTCGGAAATTTCCAGATGGCTCTAAACCCTCAAATTACCAAAAATTATGCCAATGCAAACTTGGAACAAATGCATAGTTTAATGTATCGTAGTTCTAAGTTTTCATTCTATATTTTATTTTTAATAACGCTACCAATATTACTAAAATGCGAATATATCCTAATATTATGGTTAAAAGAAATTCCAGATAATGCCGTAATATTTACACAATGGATGATTGTAATATCACTGCTGAACGCTATTGTTAATCCATGTTCTGTAGCAATTCAAGCTACAGGTAAAGTAAAAACATATCAATTAGTAGTAGGTGGTATTCTAATTCTAATTTTACCTGTTTCATATATATTTTTAAGGGCAGGATATCCTGCATATTCTGTATTTATAATACATTTTAGTATCGAATGCTTTGCACAATTATCTCGCATATTTTTACTACGAAAACAGATAAATATCAATGTAGGAACATATATTCGTAAGGTTATTCTGCCTATATCTTTAGTAGTTATTATTTCTTCTATATTACCTTTAGTATCACAGAATCAATTAAAAAATAATTTTTCTGATTTTGTATTAACTGCATTAGTTTCACTTATATCCGTTAGTGCGACTACGTTTTTCGTTGGATTAACAAGAAATGAACGCAGATTTATAATAGACAAATCAAAAAACTTTACAAAAAAAATAATATATGTTTTCAAAAATTAAGAATATTATATTTCATAGAAATATAATAGACAACCTTTGTAAATTGAAAGAAATTGGAGTAGAAATCGAAGTACCAACAAATATTTCAAACTATAACAATCTTCATATTTCTTCACCTGTTTATATCGGACCTGAGGCATGGTTACAATTAAGGGGAAATTTGTATATTGACTCTGGCACAATTATAGGACCACGTCTCAAAGTTCATACCTCTAATCATAGATGGGAAGGAGAGATGTTGCCTTATGATGATATTTATTTGGTAGAGGATGTATATATAGGCCAGAATGTTTGGATAGGTGCAGATGTTACGCTGATGCCTGGCGTGCGTATTGGGGAAGGTGCTGTGATTGCGGCCTGTTCTTGTGTTACAAAAGATGTTCCACCTTTGGCATTAGTAGGTGGGTGCCCAGCAAAGGTAATAAAATATAGGAATAAGGAAAAATATGAAAAGCTTAAGTCCGAAGAAAAGATCTATCTTTCCTTAAAACGTCAAGGGAAGACCATAATAAATGATGCAATGAGAATAGGCTATAATAAAAATATATACATACTATATACAAAAAATGTATCAAAGAATTTTATATAATCTACAATTATTTTTTCGCCCTATTATAGTAAATGCTTTTGTGCATTACGATGATATGGGAAATGTTCGTAATGCAAATTGGGGTGATGACTTAAACTGGTATTTCCTGAAAGAAATATCAAAGAGGCCTATTGCATTATACAATAAGTTGTCATTGGCTTTTAGGCTCAAGTTAAAGAACTATTTAGTTATAGGTTCTACTATTGATATGCTCTGTAAGGAGAATACAGAAGTTTGGGGCGCAGGGCTTATTTATGGAGATAGAAAACTTACAATTAACCCCAAAAAAATATATGCCGTTCGTGGACCTCTAACTCGTCAGGCGTTAATTGAGCAAGGAATTGAATGCCCGGAAGTTTATGGAGATCCAGCTTTGCTATTACCCTTATATTATAAACCAACTCCTGCGAAAAAATATAAATATGGTTTAATCCCTCATGTCTCTAACCTTGCTATGGTTTCGAATATTTCCCTTGATGGAAAACCTATAAGGGAACGAGAGGATGTCTTGATTATTGATCTGTCAAAGTATGACAAATGGACAGATATTATTGATCAGATTAATAGTTGTGAGAATATTATTTCTAACTCATTGCATGGATTAATTGTAGCAGAGGCCTATAAGATTCCTAATTTGTGGGTAGAGTTTGGTTCTGCTCTTATTGGCGGTCACTTTAAGTTTCACGACTTCTTTTTATCTATCGGACGTGATAGACCTCTTCCTTTTGTGATAGATATGCAAAATCTTTCGGAAAAGGATATACGACATGAATTAGATACCTGGATGCCAGGAAGCATTAATCTAGAACCTTTAATCTCATCTTGTCCTTTTGAAATTAGATTAAATCATTATTAGGAAGTAAGAAGTTTGTCTGGGAACTCTAAAGAAGTGATTCTATTTTATTTTATTAATTTGGTATATGAATATTTTATTTCATACTTATGGTAAGATTGAGTCAACAAAAGGTGGCACAGAACGAGCAACTATAACTACCGCTGCAGGGCTAACTCATTTATATGGCTGTAGATGTTATTCAGTGTATGAAGAGCAATCCTTCAGTTCGAAGGTGGAATGTCTTGTTGACGAATATAAATGGTCAATAGCAAAAGACGAAGAAGTTAATGTCCGTTTTTTGCGAAATATATTGATAAATTGCTGTATAGATTATGTCATTATTCAAGGTGCATTTATTCATGTAAAAAGATATCGAAAAGCAGTAGAGGGATTACAATGTAAAATAGTTTTTGCACATCATTTTGAACCAGGTTGGGAAAAAGTGTTCTATAACATCAAGGATATTTACTATTCTCCTGTGAACACATTTAAAGAGTTGATAAGAAAGATTAGCCAGATTATCTTGTATCCTCGTTTGCGAAATCAATATTTGGAAAGATTAGGCTACTCTTATCAAGAGGGTTATGAAAATGCTGATGCTGTAATTCTTTTGTCCGAGAAATATATTAAGCCGTATCAAGCCTTTGGTAGATTTTGTGATGATAAGAAGTTTTCTATTATACCAAATGCCTTATCTTTTGATGAAATATTACCCCAATCAGAAATAGAAAATAAAGAAAAGATAGTTTTGATTGTCTCGCGATTGGATGAGCGTTTCAAGAAAATATCTCTTGCTCTTCAATTATGGAAAAAAGTTAAGATGTCTTCTGTCGCCAAAGATTGGAAACTTGAAATCATAGGGCATGGAAAAGACGAAAAACTATACAAGGATTTGGTAAAAAGAAGAAATATTCCTGATGTGTTTTTCTTAGGAAGACGAAATCCTATTCCATACTACAAGAATGCTTCAATATTCTTAATGACTTCTATAAGTGAGTCTTGGGGACTAACTTTAACCGAATCACAACAGATGGGATGTGTACCTATGGCATTCGATACATATCCAACTTTACGTGATATCATTACAGATGGTGAAGATGGCCTTGTTATAGAAAAGGATAATGTAGATACATTTGTACAGAAACTATTGGAACTGATGTCTGATGTAAAGATGAGAAATAAAATGGCTCGAAAAGGATTGGAAAGTTGTAAGCGTTTTTCTCAAGAAATAATAGTAAAAAAGTGGTGGAATCTATTGAATAATTTAATGTAATAACATCTATGATAAATGTTCTATTTGTAACATTCGCATCGAAAAATTTTGATGGAGCGACTTATTCTTTGATGGATTTAATCAAGTCTGTACGTGGCGAAGTAAATCCAATAGTAATGTTACGTACTCATGGATGTGTATATGACTATTTTACAGAAAATGGTGTCGAATGTGTTGTTTGTGATTTTGAGGAAAATCTTGTGGGGATACCGACAAAATTACATCAGTATATAAAGTATGCGATAAAATACATTCCCAGCCATTTGAAATATAGCAGGAAGAATCGTAAATGTGTTGAGTATATCTCTCAGCGTCTAAAAGAACGTGACATAAAGATTGTGCATACAAATAATACTGTAATGTCTGTGGGCTTTGAAATAGCAAAAGCCCTAAAAGCAAAACATGTGTGGCATTTGAGAGGATTTATGGATCTGGATTTTGGTTGGATGCCTTTAACAGGTTGGAAGAATTATAAAAAAGAAGTGGCAAAGTCTGATGCTGTTATAGGTATAACTCCTACAGTTCTTGAACATTTTATATCTTCATCTGCAAATAATGCTTATTCAGTGTTCGATGCTGTACGTAGTAAAAAGGATGTATGTTGTGAGTTTCCTAAAGAAAGATACTTCTTGTTCTGTGCGGGATTATTGTCTAAGAAGAAAGGGTGTGATTTTGCCATAGAAGCCTTTGCTAAGTCGGGTTTAGCATCTCAGGGTTATAGATTGAGAGTTGTTGGTGAGAGTAATGAAAAATATAATACCCAGTTAAAGCAAATATTAGAAAAATATGCGTTGACAGAATCCGTAGATTTCATTGGTCGTATAAATAACGTCAAGGAACAGATGAAGCATGCGACTGCTTTTTTGATGTGTTCCGAGCATGAAGGACTTGGTCGAGTTACAGTAGAAGCAATGTTCTATGGTTGCTTGGTCATTGGACGTAATTCTGGCGGAACGAAGGATTTTGTCTTCCATGGGAAAACGGGGTTCTTGTTTAATGATATGGATGGTTGTGTTTGTGCCATGCATAAAGCAACCCTGAACGACAATCGTGAAATTATTCGTTATGCTCAAGAATATGCATCTTCTAATTTCTCAATTGAGAGCTATGGAAATAAAATATGGAGTATATACGAAAAGATTCTTGATAAATAATATTTAAAGAATAATGATATGATTTACAAATTACTATCAGTGTCGAAGTCTCCTCAAATAGAAGGTGTGAATATAGGTGATTATATTCAGGCTCTTGCTTCATATCAATATTATCCTCAGTTAAATGGATTCCTAGATCGAGATGTCGATTTGAAGACCTATGACGGAGAACCTTGTAATATGATAATGAATGGTTGGTATATGCATGAACCCTTCAATTGGCCCCCTTCGGATAAAATCAATCCATTGTTTGTGGCTTTTCACGTAAATAGTGTAGCAAAAGATATTTTATTGTCTTCAGAGAGTCTCGAATATTTAAAGAAGTATCAGCCGATAGGATGTCGCGATTTGGGTACCATGAAATTATTAGAATCTCATGACATCAAAGCTTATTTTTCGGGTTGTATGACGCTGACTTTAGGAAAAAAATATCACTCGGAAATTAAGGAAGATAAAACATATATTGTTGATCCTATATTTAATGGGAAATTAAATACTGGTAACATATTTAGAGCATTATATGAAATGCTCATTCATCCTTTTGATATATTTGAATTGTATAGAACCGAACAACTATGTTTACATCATGGACGAAATTTTATAAAAAAACTGTTCAAAACGTCTCTTTATTATAGAGAATATACTAAAGTCTTTGGACGGAGATTGGTGATGGAATCTACATACGTTTGTCAGGAACATCGTTTTTATCAGCAAGACTTCCACACGGAGGAAGAACGCTTAAAAGAGGCCGAACGTTTAGTAAAAATGTATGCAAGGGCAAAACTTGTAATAACCTCAAGAATTCATTGTGCTCTACCTTGTTTAGGTATAGAGACTCCTGTTATATATTTGGAGAAAGCAAATGATAGCGAAACAAGTTCTTGTCGATTGGATGGCTTAAAAGATTTATTTAATATAGTAAAGATTGATAATGGAACTCTAGTTCCTCAATATAAGACATCAATTCCTATTTCAGTGGAGAATCCCCCTATAAATAAGGAATCATGGAAAATGTGTGCTAATATTTTAGAACAGAAATGTTCAGAATTTATAAGAAAGCAATCTTTTTGATATGAGAGTCTTATGGGTTAGTTTGGTGAAATTCCCACCATTATGCGAATTCTTGGGGGAAGCATCGCCGGTACATTGTGGGTGGCTATATTCATCGGCCAAAGCGTTAGTTGCTGGTAATAAGGTTGAACTTGGCATAGCAATTCCAACTTATGAGAATCGGTTTAGTCGGTACGATGTAGATGGAATAACGTACTATTTGGTCCCTGTTAAAAATATTTCGAAATATGGCAAACATTCGTTGACTTATTGTAAACAGGTCATTGAAGAATTCAATCCGCGAGTCATTCACCTGCATGGGACTGAATATTCATTAGTGGCTGCATTTTGCGAAGCCAATGATAATAAGTGTCGCATTATTGCCAATATACAAGGATTGGCTTCAGTGTATGCTCGTTATACTCATGCTTCCCTGTCTTTGTTGGAGCGTTTGCTAAATGTCACACCATTGGATTTTTTGCGTGGAACGTTTATGTTTAGAGAAAAAAAGGTGATGAGTAGGAGAGGCCAAAACGAGTGTAGTATCCTATCTAAAGTGACAGATGTTATTGGTCGTACGTCATGGGATAAAGCACATGCTTTAACAATCAATCCTGAAGTGAAATATCATTTTATGAATGAGACGCTACGTGATGTGTTCTACGAGCTCCCGGTTTGGGATTATGCTCGTTGTCATAGGCATAGCATATTCGTGAGCAATAGCAATCCGGCCTATAAAGGGGCGCATATGGTGCTTAAGGCATTACCAATCATACTCAAGAGTTTTCCTGATACAAAGGTATATTTTATAGGGCTAGATGTGTTGTCGTCTAATCCTAAAACGGCATTGCGTTTTCAAGGATATCACCTTTATTTACGTCGGTTAATAAAAAAACTCAAGTTAAGGGATTATGTCCACTTTTATGGTAGTCTTACTGCTGAAGAAATGAAACAGGCTTATCTCGATGCTCATGTATATGTACTCCCCTCAGCGATAGAGAACTCTCCCAACTCTTTATGTGAAGCACAGATTTTGGGAGTACCAGTTGTGTCAAGTTATTGTGGAGGTACGGCAGACTTGGTACAACACGGGCATACTGGATATATTTACCGGTATGAGGAGTATGAGATGTTGGCTCATTTGGTTATGGATATCTTTAAGAAAGAATCCTACGAAGAACTCTCTTGTGCAGAGAGAGAGGTCGCAATGATTCGCCATGATAGACGAGTAAATGCAAAACGATTGGTTGAAATATATAATAATTGTATATGAAATCAATAGTTAGTTTTTTAAAGAATGCTTTGTTAAATAAAAAATACTTGGATTATAAGTATTTGCTATTTTTCTTTGCATTAGTTGCAGGTTGGCCTTGTGTGTTTTACTTACTGGGTTGGTTACCTCATTATAAACTCAATTATATATGTCTGTTTATAATATCGGGTATTCTAGTACTGTTTAACGGAAAGAAAACTGTATCAACTAAAATCTCGATTTTAGTATTCTTTCAGGGGTTTGTATGGTTGATGTATTTTACTTATTATCAAGATACGTCATATATTACACGTATAATACTTCTATTGACGACCTATTTTATATTGATTATCGAAAAACGGAGCAAGGAGAATACATTGCTTCCGACTTACAATAGTTGGTTGAGTCTACAGGCTTTATTAGGTACTATAGGTTTTGTCCTAGTATTATTAGGACTATTGGAACCTATTTCTGTTTTTAGAGAAATGGATGGTCGTCCTGGATACAATTTCGGTTTGTTTACGACAAATACATATATTGAAGGATTGATTCGCATTGCCGGTTTCTTTGATGAACCAGGTGCATTAGCGCATTGGGGACTAATTGCTCTTTGGGGAAACAAATTGTTTTATAAGAACAAAACTATAGAATGGATTTTATTAATAGGACTGTCTTGCACTTTGTCACTTGCATATTACGTACAAGTGTTGTTTTATCTTTGTGTGTTTTATCGGTCATCTTTGAAGAAACTATTCCCTATTCTATGTGTACTGATTGGGAGCGTAATTCTAATCTCCAGTCAAAGTGAGCAGTTCTATAATGCAATCTTTGGGCGTATGGAATACGATGCTGCTACTGGTACGCTTGCAGGTGACAATAGAAGTGATTTGTTAGCAGTCTGTTGGAATGTATTTTTGGAGAATCCGATTTTGGGAACAGGTGCTTCTAATTTAATCGTGATGTCAAAGGATTTGGGGTTTGTGGGCGGCAATTTCTTTACATTTTGGGCAACTGATGGAATTTTTGGTTTATTGGCTATGTGGTCTCCTTTTTTGTATTTGTTAGTGCTGGGAGCAAGACGAAAAAAGTATTTATTCTTATTTGTAATGTTTATGCTAGAGTTTATTCATAGGCCATATGATCCTACCCAACTCTTGTATCCATTGACTATTTTTATGATTATTTCGCAGATGATTTCAAAAACTCCTCATTTACCGGATAGCAGAAGTCTTATTAAAAATAACATTTGAATGTATGAAACGATATTTCCTTACTCATATAGCTCCCAAGGATAAAATATTAGAGTATAAACTATCTTCTGCCGCATGTAACTTCAGTTACAACTTAATGAGTGGCAGAGCTTTTGATAAAGTATATTCTATCCTGCCTGTTTATGTACAGGGTAAGAAAGAGTTTCCTGAAAATGGTGACGTAGAGTATATCTATTCTTCTTGGCGATGGGGCAATAGAATGCTGCGGAAATTTGCTGCCATACGAGAAAACATAACGATATTTCGCAAAATAGAGAGTGGTTCTTCAATTTGGCTCTACAATATGACCATGCTGAATGTTTGGCTGGTGATGTTACTTCGTTGGTTCAAACCTTCTGTTAAGGTCAATGTTATAGTATTAGATTTCACTCCAGGGGAAAAACATAGTAATTTCTTTTTACGTCAAATAAATAAATGCCATGGACGTATATTGTTGGCAAACTCACCTTTGTTCAACAAAAAGAATTCTGCCATATTGCCAGGTGTAACTCCGTTGGACGATAATAAAGAATATCCTATTGTCTCAAGTGTTAAAAAGGAATTTCTGTTGTCTGGAGTCTTATACGAGAATATTGCTATGCTTTCGATGGTGCTGCCAGCATTCTCTCGACTAAAAGATTGTATTCTGCATATCACAGGAATGATAGAGGATGATACTTTGATAAGGGAATATTCATCAAAATATCCCAACATCATATATCATGGAAGATTATCTTTTAGGGATTATCTTCAACTCATGGGAAACACACCTTTTCTATTAAGCACACGAAATCCAGCCTTCCCTGAGAATCAATGCAACTTCCCTTCAAAAATCATTGAGGCATTGTTACACAACCGTATTGTAGTTTCTACATTACATTACCCTCAACTGGATGGTATCAATTATTTTGAGGTCTCTCATCATGTTGACGATTTTGTCAAGGATATTGAATGCATCACATCTTTGCAAGAAAATCAGTTACTAACCTATGCGAACCAATCAGATGTTGTTGCAAAGAGGTTCTCGACAGAGGTGTGGAATGGAACAATGAAAAGAATTGAAGAATTAAATGAGTAAAAGAATAGAATGGTTGGATATCGCTAAGGGTATAACGATAATCTTGATGGTTTTGGGCCATTCATCAATACCTAAACCTATTTCCAATTGGATATGGTCATTTCATATGCCATTGTTCTTTTTTGCATCTGGCATTTGTACGGATTTTGAACGTACAGGAGTAATGGATTTCTTTTGCAAAAAAGTTATGAGTATAGGTCGTCCATTTTGTGCATATTCAATAGTAGTAATTGTTATATCCTGTATTTGTAAAATTAAGATTAATGCCAGTATAATGACAGGATGGGGAGCGTATGCGCTATGGTTTGTTCCTGTCTTATTCGTTTCCTTGTTATTAGCTAAATTCTATTTTGTCTTCAAGGGGGGGAGATTTCTATACCTATTTCTGCTACCCTTTTCGAGTTATATTCTATCCATACTGCACATACATCTGCCATGGAACATGTCTGTAGCTCCATATGCTTCCATGTTATTACTATATGCTTACTGGCATAAAGATTTAATCAAATCAATCCCATACTTCAAGTGGTACTGGTTAGTAATTACTTTTACAATAACTACCATCGTTTCTTTGTTCTACCGCCTTGATATGTGTTATAACAATATTCGTCCGATACTTGTACTTTCTGTCGGAGCAATATCTGGGAGTTTATTTATTGCAATTGTTAGTGCTTATATAGATAAAGTTGGTGGTGTAATTGCACATATACTTAAGCAAATTGGGAAAGAAACGTTTATCATTCTTGCATTTAGCCAAATAGTCATCTTGGTTATTAATAGATACATGATAATAAATCCTATTTGGAAATATTCACTACTGATATTATCCCTTTTGATGATAAAATATACAAAAGATTGCATTGTGTTGTTATATAAAAGATGCATAAAAACTTCTCTAAAATGACATTAACATTCTACAGTAACTTCCTTAATCACCATCAGGTTCTAATTGCCGACGAGTTGTATAGATTGCTGGGCGAGGACTTCCGTTTTATCGCAACTCTGCCACTGGATGAGAAGGAACTGAAAGGTGGTGCTGACTATAGTAGCCGCCCTTATTGCATATTGGCAGGAGAGAGTACAGAAGCGCAAGATGAGGCTATGAGGTTGGCACGTGAATCTGACACTTGTGTCTTCGGGGCATGTTCACAGCAGTATGCCGTTGAGCGTGCAAGGCAGAAGAACTGCGGATTGTCATTTGAGGTGGGAGAACGGTGGCTGAAACGTGGATGGATAAACATCCTTTCTCCAAGGTTGCGAGAATGGTGGTGGAACTATCAACGTTATTACAGCAACAAACCTTTCTATAAACTCTGCTCCAGTGCTTTTGCGGCAGAGGATGACCGTAAGATGTTTGCATACAAGGAGCGTCATTTCAAATGGGGATATTTTACAAGGGTGGATGAGGATTACATGGTTGAATCACCACGTAATCTGGGTGTTTCCACCTCAGAAATTACTACACATATCATGTGGTGTAGTAGATTTTTGAGGTGGAAACACCCAGAGCTTCCCGTAAAAATGGCTCTTAAACTGAAAGAGCAGGGCTACAATTTCATGCTTGATATGTATGGTTCTGGCGAGGAGGAAGAAGCAACCAAACAACTTGCAAAGGCATTAGACGTTGAAGACGTAGTGAAGTTGCATGGAGCATTGCCTAACGAAGAAATACTGGAGGCCATGCGAAAGCATGATATATTCCTGTTTACCTCCGACCGTTATGAAGGCTGGGGGGCTGTGGCTAACGAGGCTATGGCAAATGGATGTGTCTTGGTGGCAAGTGATGCCATAGGAAGTACACCTTATTTAATTATAGAGGGGAGGAATGGTTTTTCGTTCAAGTCAGAGGATGCATATTCTCTTACAGATTGTGTTAAACGTTTGCTGGATAATCCTGCAGATATGTACAGGATGCAAAAGGAAGCAAGGAACACAATGGTGAATATGTGGAGTCCCAAGAAGGCAGCAGAAGCATTGCTAACCTTGATAAATGACTTGCAGAATAATCGTGAGTGTACAATATCAAATGGACCTTGCAGTAAGGCGTAATATACTATGAAAATACTTCATTACATACCGTCAATTTCAGAGTCATCAGGTGGTGTAGGTGCGTATATGCAACTAATAACCCGTGATCTGGGGAAACTCTGTGATTTACATGTCGTAACCCATAAAGGTGAAAATGAACGTATGTTGGAAAATTGTACGATTCATTACATTCCTTATAAATGGAAGCCCTGGAGTAATTGTAAAAAGGATTTTCTTTCATTACTTGAGACGATAAATCCGGATGTTTTTCATACAAATTGTTGTTGGATGCCAGTATCTGCTTTGACAGCGATGTGGGCAAAGAGTGCTGGCTATAAGGTGGTATATACACCGCATGGAATGCTTGAACCTTATGCATTAAAGCGACATTATTGGACAAAGAAACTTCCTGCTATACTTTTATTTCAAAAGAAGGGGGTTCAATCCGCAGATTTAGTACATGCTACTGCCGAGACAGAAAAAGAAAATCTTCTTAAATTAGGTTGGAACAAGAATGTGCATGTAGTAGCTAATTGTGTGCAAATTGATGACATAGAAATTAAGACGTCATGGTCTCGCAAATACAAAATTCTGTTCTTGTCAAGAGTTCATCCCAAAAAGGGTATAGAGTTCTTGATTGATGCAATATCGCAAATGAAAGATAATTTTGCGAACTATAAGGTTATAATAGCAGGGCCTGGCAATCATGACTATGTTGAAGAATTAAAGTCAAGATGCTGTAAAAATGGTGTAGAAAATCTATTTGATTTTGTCGGTCCTGTATACGCATCAGCAAAATGGCCATTGTATAGAGAGGCAGATGTGTTTGTTTTGCCTACATATAGTGAAAATTTTGGTATAGTTGTGCCTGAGGCTTTGGCTAGTGGAACTCCTGTGATTACTACTATAGGAACTCCATGGATGGAACTAAACTTTAAAGGATGTGGTTGGTGTACAGAAATAGGAACGGAAGCAACTAAAAAAGCATTGACTACATTCCTCGAAACTAATGAAGAAGAACTAGAGAAGATGGGACGTAATGGACGAGAATTAGTTGAAGAAAAATATACAAGTATTGCTGTTGCTAATGAATTTATAGATATGTACACCAAGTTGTGTAATAATAACGATTGAGGAGAGCCTCTATGATGAAACAGCTTTACGAATGGTTCCTCAATGGTGGAGAGAAACCTGAGTTTGTGTATGAGTAAATATAAGATTGACCTGAGTAAATACGAGAATAAACTGGGGCGAAAGCACTAAGTGGTTCGTTTGCTGTGGACAATAGCTTGGACCTTGGGTGCCAGTTGGTTGCCACGAAGTTTAGGTAGTGGATGGAAGCGTTGCTTGCTAAGATCGTTTGGTGCAAAGATAGCAGGCACTGCTCATGTCTATAGTTCTGCAAAGGTGTATTATCCAGCAAACCTGACAATGATGGAACATTCCTGCCTGGCAAGTGATGTGGATTGTTATAATGTGGCACCAATAATAATAGGTGCTAATTCTACTGTGTCGCAAGGTGCATATCTGTGTACGGCAAGCCATGATATAACAGATCCATTAAATCCTCTTATCACTGCTCCCATTATAATTGAAGACCAGGCATGGGTTGGTGCAAAAGCATTCGTTGGCATGGGGGTAACGATAGGACAGGGGGCTGTAGTGGGTGCCACGGCATCGGTATATAAGGACGTGGCCCCATGGACAGTGGTGGGTGGCAATCCGGCAAAGTTTATCAAGGAGAGAAAGATTAACAGTGAGCGGATGAGAACTATCCACCCCCTCCGCTTCGCTCGTCGCCCCTGTCTCAGGGGGACAAATTAAACGGAAAGGTGAACCAAAGGGCGACGTTAAGTCAAGTCAAAACGGAAAACTATTTCGTTTAATGCTAAGCCTTCATCATTAAAACAGTTACTCTGTTTGGTAGTATCAAGGAATATTTATATATTTGCAAACGTAATGACGGTTATCATAACGTATATTACGATAATGTATATTTTATGAAGACAACAAGCGAATATCTACAGTTGCTTAAAGACTACAAGGCAATGAAGGCTATGCAGTATGGGATTTCCAGCATAGGCATCTTTGGGTCTGTGGCTCGTGGGGAACATACCGAAGGGAGTGATGTTGATATTTGTGTCGATTTAAAGACTCCCTCTTTGTTCTATATGGTACATATCAAAGAAGAGCTTCAGCAACTTTTTGGTAATCCAGTAGACATTATTCGTATTCGTCCAGAGATGGATGCATTGCTGAAACGCGATATTATGAGGGAGGGTATCTATGCATAAAACAGAATATGTGCTTGCTGCTCTTGCTAAGATAATTATTTTGAGTTAGATGCTGAGGTCGTATTCATCGCTAATCCGCTAACCTCTAACCGTTCTGTCAGGTTAGAAAACTGACTTTTAAATCACTTTTTCTATTTTAAGGAGGATTCTATAGATAAAAAGTTTTATCTTTGCTTTGAAATATAGAACTATCTCTCATGAAAGACTCTTTACAAATGCCACGAAAGGATGATTGGACTCATGAACAGATTCATTTCGCAGTGTTGGCAATAGAGGCTGCTGCGAAGAAAATGAATGTGAGTCCAGAGGAAATGCAGCAGCGGCTGAAGAAACAGAATCTGATAGAGTCGTTTATAGTAAAATATTATGATGTATTTCATACAATGAGTCTGGAACATGTGGCAGAGGATACTATAGAGGCTTTGATAAAGTGGGAAAATGCATCGAAGAGGGAAGGAGGGGATGAATGACTTTAAAATTATATCATGGTTCTACACATAAGGTAGAACATCCTTTGGTTGTTCTGGGACGTAAGAATCTGGATTTTGGTCAGGGCTTTTATCTGACTTCATATCGTGAACAGGCAGTTCAATGGGCATTACGTCAGCAGGTATTGAGGCGCTCTGATACGGCATGGCTAAATGAGTATTGTCTTGATGTCGAGAAGGTTCTTAAGGGTGGGTACGTTCAAAAGCATCTTGATGGATATAATGAAGAATGGCTTGAGTTCATTGCTGCCAGCAGGCATGGAATGACACCATGGGAGGGTTATGACTTGATAGAAGGTGGTGTCGCCAATGACAAAGTAGTTGATGCTGTGGAGGCTTATCTGTCAGGCTTGGCTGACGTGAAACATACTTTGAACAAATTAGCTTATGCCCTTCCAAACAATCAGATATGCTTGCTTAACCAACAGTTGATAGATACCTGTCTGAGTTTTGTGGATTGTTATCCTGTTATAAGGGAAGGAGGAACAGAATGAATGAGATATTGTTATGGCGTAAGATTGCCAGAATAGTGATATTGTTGTCGCAGAGATTAGATGTAGAGGGAAGGCAGGCTTTGGATATTTTATATTCTTCTCGCATATGTTCATTGCTTCATGATAGCAACAGTGGTTTGCAGTTGATGAGCGATGCCTATATCGTTGATGAAATTATAATGGATTTACAATATTCGTAGTTTGTATTGCACACAGGAAAACGTTGATAGTTTAACGTTTAATATTTCAAGTTATATCTCACGCGGAGGACGCAAAGAGCGCAAAGTTATTACCTTACTGTTAACGCTGGCGCTGGAGAGGTCGCAGTTGCACGCGACGGAGGGCGCAGAGATGACGAACGTAAAACGGAGAACGTTGAAAGTTTAATGTTTAACGACAATGGCACACAGGAGAACGACAGACATTGTTACTCTTTTTATGAACCACTTGGTAATATAAACAAATCTTACTTTGAGTGATTGAGCTTACTTCATTCAAAATATGGTTCAATGGCAATCTTTCATTTAAATGCTGTATATAGTGTACAAAATTGGCATGATGTCGTCTTTAGATACTATTTATAATTGGAATTTGCAGAATTTTATTTCAAGGACAATTTGAGAAAAATTCTCAGTTTTATTTTACGATTATCCGTATTTTTTATATTTTTGCACCTGAATTTACGAAAATTCTCAAAACAATTAGGTGTATGAATGCATTATTATCTTTCTCGATTGAAAATTATCGTTCAATATTTCACAGAAAGACCATTTCCTTTATTCCTTCTGCTATAAAGGATAATCCCATAGATAATATATATATGGAAGATAACGTCCGCTATCTTCGAACCGCATCCATCTATGGCGCGAATTCTAGTGGAAAGAGTAATGTGGTACGATCAATAGCAATGATGGCACGATTAATTCTTTCTTCAGTGTCTATGAATGATGGCGATGAATTGCAATATGATCCATTTCTCCTTTCGCGAAAGAGTCTGAATATGCCAACGCGTTATGAAATGGATTTTTTAGTGGGAGGAATGAGATATTACTACTTGTTCTCTAATACATCAGATCGTATACATGACGAGGCTCTAGTTCGTATTGAGAAGAATGGGACTCAGACAAAGCTTTTTTTGCGCAGTGAGGATGGCATTGGTGTAAATGAAAAAGCCTTCCCAGAAGGCACTGGGTTGGAAGAGCGAACTAATGATAATCGATTGTTTCTTTCTCTTGTAGGACAATTAGGTGGTGGTATATCCAATACTATTATAAAATTTTTCCGCGAAAATTTAAGAGTCCTTTCTGGTTTAGATACGGATGATTATAAAATGTTTTCTAAGCGAATGCTTAATGCGAATCTGCCTGGATATATTGAAATGAAAAACTTCTTCTCGCATGTGAAGTTAGGCTTTTTGGATATTTCTGCTGTACAAAGAGATTTTTCTTTGTCGGATTTGCCAGAGGACATGCCTAATGATATGAAAAAAGAATTGGCGAAGGAGTTGAACGGGAAGAAACAGATTAAGGTATATACTTCACATGGTATTTATGATGACAACGGCAACCGTTTAGAAACAGTTAGTTTTGATTTTGACAATATGGAGTCTGCTGGTACAAAAAAACTGTTTGATATGGCAGGCCCATTCTTTGATGCACTGACAAGCGGTGACATATTGGTTGTTGATGAATTAGATGCCAAGATGCATCCTTTGATCTCACAAGAAATAATATCTTTATTCAACGATCCCAAACGTAATAAATATGGAGCTCAGTTGATTTTTACAACTCACGATACTAATTTATTGTCTAGCAAACAACTTCGACGAGATCAAATCTGGTTTACCGAGAAAGATGAGACTGAATGTACTGATTTGTACAACATGATGGATATTGTGTTGCCAGATGGAACAAAGCCTCGTGGCGATGGAAATTTGGAGCGTAATTACATTCGTGGCCGTTATGGAGCTATTCCTTATATATCTTATAATGACTAATCGAAATGGCAAGGAAGTTACGAATAGAAGATATAAAGCATAAGATAGCAATAGTGCCTCTTTCGCGCGAAGAAATAAGTCATCGCATACGGTGTCGAGTATTGATTGTTTGTGAGGGAAGCAAGACCGAGCCAAACTATTTCAAATCTTTCAGTATGATGAAAAATTCAAGCAGTTTTGTGTTCGAAGTTTTCCCTGAAGGAGGTGGCATCTCAACTCTTGCTGTGGTTGATAAGGCTATTGAACTTCGAGACAAGGCTGTCAAGAATGGTCGTCCATACGATAGTGTATGGGCAGTTTTTGATAAAGACGGATTCCCTAATTCTGACTTCGATAATGCAATAGTAAAGGCAGAACAAAGTGGCATTGGATGTGCTTGGAGCAATGAGGCTTTCGAATTATGGTATGTGTTTCATTTTGACTACCGTATAACTCCAATGAGCAGAAAAGACTATGAGAAAGTTATTACAGAAAGGATACGCACACGTTTGGGAGACAAAAAGTATAAGTACGTAAAGAACGATAAGGAAATGCGTAACTATTTGTCTCGATGTGGCTGTGATGAGAACCAAGTAATTCAAAGGGCTAAAAATCTGGCAAATAACTTTCAAAATTCCCGTTACCATGAGCATAATCCTTGTACCACAGTTTACAAACTGGTTCGCTTACTAATAGGAAAAGACGTCGATTTCAATGAGAAAATCAAGCAATCTGTAGAAGAGAAATAGAAGTGGAGTTTTTATAATAGAAAAGACAATAAAAACTTATTGCATAGAGAAACAACGCATTAATATGCAATGATTACATTGATGCGCAAAATATGTATATAAAATATAAGTGGTTGAATTGTCTTCAAATATAATTATGCTTCAAAAACCAATAAATTATGTATTCATAGATACTTCTGTCTTCAAGAGGGAGGCCTATTTTAAGAAGACTGGAGGCGTGTCGCGACTTTTTGAGCTTGCAGCAAAGAGATGGATAAGAGTTCTCATGCCTGAAATAGCCAAAAGAGAATGGTGGAAACATTATTCTGAGGCAATGCGTATCAACTTTGACGAGGTGGAGAGAAAGGCTGTTCTGATGGGAAATACGAAGGAAGCCGGAGAGCTTGTCAAAGCGCATAAAACTATTGCGAATTCGTATGAAACACTGATAAGTGAGTCTTTTGAAATGCATTTGATTAATGCAAATGTGAAGGTTCTTCCAAATTCTTACGCCCTGGATACATTTGATAAGGTCGTAGACAAGTATTTTGCTAAAGAAAAACCATTTGGAAACAAAGGAAAGGATAAAGAGTTTCCTGATGCTTTTATCCTTAGTTCGTTAGAAAAATACGCAGAGGATAATTCAATAAGCAAAATTTTGCTTTTTTCGGCAGATAAAGATATGTCGGAATACAATTCAAGACTATTTGAGATCCGAGAGTTAGGCGATTATCTTAACGATATGATGACTAATCAGATTCCACTGTTTGAGGAAGAAGAGAAACGGATGAGTGATGAAAAGGACATTGCACGTATGAAGTCTTATCTAAAGGAAAACGTGAGATTGTTCTATTTTGAAATACGAGAATATTTGGAAAGTGTTCTCTCGGATACTAGTATTTATTTAGAACGCTTCAACTATGCTGATATAGATGAGGCGTATGTAGAAAATATCGGGATTGAGGCCAGTGCAAAGGATCTTGAGTTGCTATCTGTAACAGAGGCTGAAATAAGAGCGTTATATTTTGTTAATGTAGATACTCTTGTGAACGTCCGTCATTTTAATGAGGATGAAAGTATTTGGGATTCTGAAGAGAAGAAGTATGCTTATGAGGCATACTCTGTTTCTAATATAGAACTTTCATCACATGTCATAGTAACATTAGCGATGGACCGTATGGAATTGCAGATGGATCAAGACCCCAAAATAAAAGTACAAGAAATTGATACGGATGATTTAATAGAGTGTATCAAAGACAATCCAAGGTCCGCACACCAACAATCTTATACCCCAATTGTTGATTTACAAAAGTTCCTTCAACCGCTGAATTCCATTCAGTCTATGACGAATGTATCTAAGGTTACAAACCCTATGATTGTAGCACAATCTTCTATAAATGTAATGCAGGAAGCCATAAAACAAATGCAAATACCTCAGATAACAGAAGGACTAAAACAATTATCTTCTTCGGATATTGCTATGGGAGATGCTGTAAACATAATAAAAAAATATCAAATGCTTCCTGCAATCAATGCATTCAAATCCATCGGGGAAATATTACAGAATAATGGAAATTGGCCTTTGGAAATAGGACGACTACCTGGTTGTAATCGATAGGATTACGAAAAGTTTATTCCGCCTATTTTCCTTTGAATAACTCAAACATGTTTGGATTCTTCTATTGCTCATCATCCTTTAAGACATGTCTCGGCAACTGTGTTGCTGGAATCTAATCGACAACACGAATTCCGTTCAATCTGTCGAATCCGTTGATAATCTAACCTCACACAGACTGCTTTGCGCTCTCTTGTCGTAACGAAGTTTGCGACCCCTCCACCGCCAGCGTGAAACACCAAAGGGAATAAAACTTTGCGCACTCTGCGTGCAAAAAAATAGCTCTTATCTTTATTATCTAAGACGGAATATCTGTTTAAGATCTCGTTTAGGGTCTTGTTTATATTAGATTATCTCTCCGTTAATCGTTAAACCATCAACGTTAAACACTTTTCTAACTTACATTTTTCTTATCGACTTTAATTACAGGCTGGAACATCTGTTCCCAGCCCTTTGTTTTATGTACCTTATAGTTTCATTTTATTAAATACTGAGAATAATGAAATTAGACATTACCGCAATCATACTTACTTATAACAGAAATCTAATAAAATAATAATCAAAAAAAGTAGCAATGTTTCTTTTAGTTATTCGCAAATTAGGTTTATATGCCAAATATTGGTTGGCAAAAATAAAATATAGGCATGCAGTTATCTTCAATGGCTATACAATATGCTTCGCTTTTCCTGATAGCAAAATAAATTTTAAATACGGGAACGCTAAGACTGTAATAAATAGCGATTTCGTAAGCAATATGGTTGGTTTGTACCAGCGAACAATAATAGTCGCCAGGTATGGCGGTAGGGTTTCCATTGGTTCAGGATGTGGAATAAGCGGGTCTACAATATATGCAATGAATGAGATAAACATTGGTGATAATGTACTTGTCGGTGGTAATTGTAAGATAATTGACAATGACTTCCATCCGTTGCAAGCCTCACAGCGCATAGACCAAAAGGTGGAAGATATCAAGAAGCGACCTATTATCATCGGTGACGGTTGCTTTATTGGGGCAAATTCTATCATTCTCAAAGGAACAACGTTAGGCAAGAATTGTGTTGTAGGTGCCGGAAGTGTTGTCTCTGGTTCTTTCCCAGACAATGTTGTCATAGCAGGAAATCCAGCAAAGGTGATTAAATCTAATACGTAATTTATAATTGCATATTCGTTAATTCGTCCTTAGTTAAGGTCTATGTTTTCTATCTGTTTCTGTGAGCAATGTTTATAGACAATCATCTGCTCACAGCTCTACAAACCATCACTTTATTTATAGAATATCTAGTATGAAATATCCAAATAGCATACTGCAATTTTTCTCCTTACTGCGTGCAGGCTTATGGAACAGTGAGGTAGACAGTGGGATATTTGCGTCTTCGGTAAACTGGAAAGGACTTTTGCTGCTGGCAAACTACCAGACGGTTTCTGGTATAGTGTTTGATGGTCTACAACAATTAAAGGGCATAAAATGTGACCGGAGCACATTAATGGAATGGGTTGGTATTGTTAAAAGAATTGAAGATACAAATCTGCAACTAAATCATTCTTTGGCATATTTGGTTTATAGATACAAGGAGGCCGCACTTAATCCTGTCATTTTGAAAGGACAGGCAGTAGCTGGATATTATACGAACCCTTTGCATAGGACTTCCGGGGACATTGACATTTATTTCTCATATGGATACAGCAAGGCAAACGATGTGCTCAAACGTTTTCCTGGAGCAAAGGAAAACGAGGCAACGATATACCACAAATCTTTTAACGTAGGCGGAATATCCATAGAAAACCATCTGCAATTTGTTGACTTCTACAGCCTTAAGAACAAGAAAGCATGGGAGCTGGCATTGACGGCGATGGATGTAGAAAAGTACGAAACGCAAGAATTCTATGGCAAGAACGGCAAGGTGGTAGAGGTTTCTGTATTTTCTCCACAGGTGAATGCGATTTATCTTTTCTTGCATCTGCAACACCATTTGTTACAAACCGGCATTGGATTGAGGCAGGTATGCGACTGGGCTTGTTTATGGAAATCCAAAGAACAGGAGATTGACAAGGAACTTTTCCTAAAGGTTGTGGATATGTTACCAGTAAGACGGAGTATGACTGCTTTAACTTGGATTGTAGAAAACCATCTGGGACTATCAAAAGGAATTATACCCCTTGACACAAGCACAGCACAAGCTCGAGAGGACGGGGAGTTTCTATTAGAGGATATTATGACCGGGGGAAACTTCGGCAGAGGCTTTGGCTTTATGGATGGTTTTATCAGAAACAAGCATTTGCATAATCTCAAAACATACATGATGGCTATGAAACGTATGCTGAAAATTAGAAGGCTATGCCCTAGCGAAGTGGATGCTTACATTAGGTACTGGATACAGGATAAACTGAGTAGCTTACTTAGATGATGTCTGTAACAAAGATTTAATTCTAGCGATTTCGCCCTTGTCTTCTTATAGAGAGTGGGCAGTAAGGATTGTTAAAACTAATACAGCTTTTTCCTTTTGTATTTTGGGCAAGAGCAGAAGTATCATCCGTTTTTCTTATTTCAATTGCGCAAAATACTTTTGCCTGGCTCCATGGGAGATAATGTGTCTGGTGCCCAAGAGAGTATGTATATCACTGAAAGCACACTGATTTATTTCGGAGAGAGAGGATGAGCGGTGAGCGGATTGTGTTCCGTACCTACCTGCTGTTTTAACTTTATTACGTGTAGAGCAAAAACAGTCCCTCATTGAGGGAGCAACAAACGCAAAAGTATCCCTCATTGAGGGATGAAATAGACCAAAACAGTCCCTCGTTGAGGGAAATTCAATATTTCTTTATGAAAATTTCTATCGTCACGGCTACTTTTAATAGCGGTGCCACTGTTCGTGACACTTTGGAGAGTGTACTGAGACAGAACTACAAGAACTACGAACTCATCATAAAGGATGGGGGCAGTAAGGACAACACTCTGGAGGTATGCCGGGAGTATGAGGAGGCCTTCGGTGGCAAGATGAAAATAATATCCTGTCCGGACAGGGGGATATACGATGCCATGAACCAGGGCATCAGGGCTGCCACGGGCGATGTAGTAGGACTGCTGAATTCCGATGACTTCTACACCTCCTTTGATGTACTGACCTCCATAGTGCGACAGTTTGAGAGGACACCCGAGGCCGATGCCGTGTATGCCGACATACATTATGTGGATTGTAACGACACCACACGACTAAAGCGCTACTACTCTTCACGCCTGTTCCGCCCAGGATGGATGAGACTGGGATTTATGCCAGCACATCCTTCGTTCTACTGCAGGAAGAGCGTGTACGAGAGATTCAAACTGGACGCTTCTGCCATAGAAGGATGGAAGGGCGAGACGGACTGTGCATACTTTAATACCACATACAAGATTGCTGCCGACTTTGAGTGCCTGCTGAGAATGATATACTGTGGCAGGATACGGACGGAATACATCTGGAAGGACTTCGTGACCATGCGTCATGGCGGAGCAAGTTCCAGCGGTGCTGCCGCCCACAAGCAGATAAACCGCGACCACTTGCGTGCCCTGAAGGAAAACAAGGTGTATTCAAACATCGGAATACTTTCTTTGCGCTACATCTACAAGATTGGCGAAGTGATGGCTGGCAGAATACGAAAGGCGGCAATGTATATGTTGCTCTGACTCCTGTCTGACCTGAAACAAATGACAATAGCCAATACCGTCATCCTCATCCTTATGAGGGAGCGGTATTGGCTATTGTACGTTCCAGAGGGATGGGTAATGTACTGCACTACAGTTTCTCGCCGTAGCACAGGTCGCCGCAATCTCCCAGTCCGGGAACTATGTATGACAGGCTGTTCAGTTCGGGGTCTATCACGGCACACCACAGGGTCACCTCGTCCGATGGAAACAGTTTCTGCAGGTATGCCACGCCCTGTTCCGATGCCACTACCGCCACGATGTGCAGCTTGGCTGGCGTGCCATGTGTGAGATATGCTTTATAGGCGGCCTCGAAACTCTTGCCCGTTGCCAGCATGGGATCTACGAGCATAAAGGTCTTTCCATCCAAAGATGGCGAAGCCAGATAGTCCAGCTGTATGGTGATGTTCTCTCCATCTTCCTTTCTGAAGGCTGCCACAAATCCGGCATCGGCCTCATCGAAAATCTGCATAAAGCCTTCGTGCAATGCCAGTCCGGCTCTGAGAACTGTGCCTACTACAATACGGTCGCTGCATGTAGAAACCGTGCATTCTGCCAAGGGGGTCAGGATTGTCTTGGGAGAATAGTCCAGGGTCTTGCTTATCTCATACGCCATCAGCATGCCAATCTTTTTCAGGTTGCTTCTGAACAGGTATCTGTTTCCCTGTACCGTAATGTCGCGCAACTGTGCCACGTAGTTGGACACCGCGCTGTTCGTTTCCGCCAAGTTTATTACCTTCATGGATGTCTTGTTTTATATTGTGTGTGTTATATATTACTTTACGAATTTGTTTAGCAATCGGATGACATACTCCGCCTCTTCCATCGTCATGATAGGAGAAATGGGCAGGGAGAGTTCCTCGTTGTGTATTCTCTGCGTAATGGGCAGCGGACCATGCTCCAGAGCGCTTAGCGCCTGCTGCTTGTGCGGAGCTATGGGATAATGGATTAGGGTCTGCACTCCGGCCTCCTTTAGGTATGCTTGCAGGGCTTCGCGCTCGGGGCAGCGTATCGGGAACACATGCCAGACGCACTCCTCCTCGTCGTCCGGCCACGCCGGAAGCACAATCATGGGATTCTTTATGCCCCGGATGTATGCCTGGGCTATCTCGCGACGATGGGCATTGTCCTGGTCCAGGCGTGGTAGTTTCACTCGCAGCACGGCGGCCTGCACTTCATCGGTACGGCTGTTTATTCCCTCTAATTCATTCACGTATTTTATGCTGCTGCCATAGTTGGCCATGGTGCGGACCGTATTGGCCAGTTCCGTATCGTCAGTAACTACACAGCCTGCATCGCCCATGGCTCCAAGGTTCTTGCCTGGATAGAAGCTGAAACCGGCAGCATTGCCAATGGTGCCTGCTCTCCTGCCCTGCCACATGGCGCCATGTGCCTGAGCGGCATCCTCGATGAGAATCAGGTTGTTGTCGGCAGACAACTTCTGCAGGTCTCCTATGTCGGACGATATGCGCCCATAGAGATGAACCGCCATAATGGCCCTGGTTCTCTGGGTTAAAGCCTTCTTGCACTCGTCGGCATGGATATTGTAATCGTTCAGCGAAGGTTCCACAAGAACAGGTGTCAGGCCTGCTTCCCTGATAGCAAGAATGGTGGCTATGTAGGTGTTGGCAGGGACTATGACCTCGTCGCCATCCGCCCATCCTTTCAGGAGCTTGTAGGCTCTGAGTATGAGTACAAGGGCTTCCAGTCCATTTCCGCAAAGCACTGCATGGGAGACTCCCAGATAGTTGCTCCATTCCTGTTCAAAGGCCTTGTTCTCCTCACCCAAAAGATACCATCCGCTGTGCATGGCACGCATGATGCTGTTGGAGAGTTCCGGTTCGTAGATTTCGTTTATGGCCTTCAGGTCCAGGAACTTTATTGCCTTGGTTCCTTCTGCATTAGATGCCATGGAGGTCATCTTCTGCAGCCGGTTTCGTTTCAGTTCCACCCTATAGGCATCGTAGCACACTGCCCTGCCTCCGAAACCTTCCTTCTGGAAGATTAGCCCTTCGTTCAGGAAATGTCCTCCGTTTTCTGTGCTGGTGCCAAAGTCCACATAATCCTTGTCCTTGTACTTCTCGTTGCACAGGTGGCGCAGTAGCAGGTCCAAGGCGCCATACTTGCGCCCTTCTGCTGCCGAGGCTATGTACTGTACATGTGCCACAAGGTCTGTTTCGAAGACAACAATGCCGGAAACTATCTGTCTGTCCGTATTCCTTACAACAAACAGCTTGATTTGCTTAGGGAAACGGTGCATCAGCAGGGCTATCTCCTCAAGGGTGTGGACGGGCTTGGCTTGGTGGTACTCCATCAGCACACTCTCCAGTATGCTCCAGTATTCCGCCAGACTCTGGCTGTCCGCGTCCTTTATTCGTTCTATGTAGAAGCCATGCTCCAGAGCCTTCTTGGCCTGGCGGATCCTCAGCGTGCGCATGTTCAGCGGATGGGCTGTGCTCACAACCGTTGCAACGGAACGGTTCTCCAGCTGTCCTCCAGCACGGAACAGAGCATACAGGTCTTCCTGTGCCGGCACCCTGCTGTATATATATGGTATAGGTTTGTACACCATGGCCTTGGCTCCAAGATAGCCTTCGTAGTACATCAGTATCTTCTGCATTATCTGCATCACCTCGGTTTGGGTGATACTGCTCTTCGTTATCAGTCCGCCATACGTCAGCCCTTGGTGAGAATACACGGTTTTCTCCTCTTCTCTCCAGTTGGCGGGGAACAGTGCTATGAGACTGTCGTCCGTCACGTCGCTCTCGTCCACATCATCGCCATATACCAGCAAGGAGCAGTCAAAGAAGCGGTCGGCATGATAATCCATGAAATTCCTGTCGATAAGGAAAGTGCCTTGCTTGCTTTCCTGCACGAACCTGTTCCATGCCTCGCGCTTGTTTATGCTATAGGGTAGAATAGTCATATACCTTATTTATATATATATGGCAATGTGGTTACCGGGTAATATCCTTGGGGCCATAGATGGACATAAACTCGTCGTAGTCCCTGATGTAGCCTTCCATGTTATAGTACTCGCTTGCACCCACCAGAACAACGCTGCCTTCGGCAAAATCCTCCAGCGAGCACCACACGCCCTCTTGTATGACTATGGCATAATCGGGATTGTCCAAAAGAAATTCCCTGCTCTCCAGTCCGTTATGTATAACCAGGCGGAAAGAACCCTTCACACAGCATATCATCTGCTTGCATTTCCTGTGAGCATGACCGCCACGGTTATACTCGCTGGAAACATCCGTTATCCAGAAGATGCGCTTCAGTGGAAAGGGAATGTCCTTCATTCCTTCGGCAAAAGTAAGCAACCCTCTGTGGTCCCTGAAGGAACGGAAATGCACTTCTACATTATCTATCGGAGCATGTTTTATATCGTCCATAGGTATAATTACGTATTTGTTAGGACAAAGTTACAAAAAAATATCCACAAACACTTGCATGAATCAAAAAAAAGCTATACCTTTGCATCGCAATTGAGAGGAAAGACGCCAAGAGAGGCGCTGAAAAGACCTCTGATACTGCAGGAAGCATCCAAGTTTGGAAGTGTGGGTGAGTGGCTGAAACCACCAGTTTGCTAAACTGACGTACGGGTTACCGTACCGGGGGTTCGAATCCCCCCGCTTCCGCAAAGGTCCACACCATCAATTGCAAATGGCGATTTCGTCTAGGGGTTAGGACACATGCCTCTCACGCATGGAACACGGGTTCGATTCCCGTAGTCGCTACAACGACACAAAGAACTTTTTCCGATTGGAAAGAGTTCTTTTTTTATATTCGCTACTACAGTTCTATTATACACATACAAAATACGTCACGTACACTCACCCCTACCCTTCTCTGGCATTATTTGCAAATGCCAGCAGTTCTCCAACAAACCAAAGTATGCTCCGAAAAGAAAAATATGGCAATATTGGACAACTTTTACAGACAATAACGCAGTTTCTTTGATTTATTTATTACTTTTGTGCAGACAATTGCATAAATTTAACAAATAACCTCTAAACACACACAATTATGAAATTCAAGAAGTTATCCTATCTGTCGTTATTGGGCATCCTTGCTCTCGGTCTGACGTGCTCTTCTTGTGACAAGGACCTCCCAGGTGAAAATGGCACCAATACAGAAAAACCTGAAGGAGGTTCCGAAAATGGCGAAAATGGCGGGGATGATACTCCTGACGATGGCACCATCCTGACTCCACTACAGCAAAAAGAGAAATTGAGTGCTATTGGACAAGAGTTTATGAATGCCATCCCCTCGTCGGATTTTGACGATATAACAAATACCCTTCAGGATGTCTCCGACAAGTATGGCGAAAACTACAATTGGGAAGATGTAGAAGAGTGGGCCGAAGACTGTTGGGACAAGACCTTGGAATATCTTGGAGAGGAAACGGAAAATTATGACTATGGATATTATGTATCTACCTATATCTACAAAAATTACAAACAATTACTTCTGGCATCAAACTTCATAGGTCATTTCGAGGCAAAGAATGGAGGTTGGCAATACAGCAAGGCCAGCAACCTGCAGTTCTCAATGCCAAATGAGAACTATGTAGTAAAGCTTGAGACAAGCGGGGGAGTCAAGAAGGTATATGTCGGCAACTGGGAAGATTATGATGGTTGGGATTCGTACCCCAATGACAATGGAAGCTATAATTATACCGACTACTACGATCGATATGCATGCACAATAGGTGTTCCAGAAACAATCACACTTACTTTCAGCAAGGGCGGTGACAACATCATAAAGTGCGTGGTGACAACAAACATTTCCGGCACAACGAGCGAAGACAAGATAGACATTTCAAAATGTGACCTGTCTGTAACTACACAAACAGAGTTCAACAACGGATACAAGATTAACGTGTCTCAATGCCAATACTCTGCAAACCAAAATGCCTTAATGGCAATGAGTGTTACCAAAAACAACAATCCTCTCGTGAAAATGGAAATGGGCACAGAACTCTCCAATATTCCATCCTTCAATGCCGATGCCTTTGTTTCAGAGGATTATGATGATGACGAACTTGAAGAAGACTTTGAGAATGCAAACGCCAAGAACACATATATAAATGTGGACATCATGGGCAAGTTGCAGGTTCAGGGCAAGGTAAGCAATGCCAGAAAGATGTATGAGTACTGGGAAGAAGCCGATGATAACAGGTACGAGGAATCTACATACAAATCATACATCAACCAAGTCAACTCGCTGGCCGACATAAAGATGTTCTTTGATGGCAAATCCACTGCTCAGGCTTACGTTATAATGGAACCCTTCTACAAGGAAGCCTACTGGAATGACAGTAAGTATTGGGAAGCAGAACCCGTGATTTGCTTCTTTGACGGTTCTTCCTACAGCAGCTTTGAGGCATTCTTTAACGAAAGTGATTTCAGGAACATCATTGACCAGTTTGAAAAACTGTTTGAAGAATATACAGACATTGTAGAATCCTTTGATGTATTCTAAATTTCTCTTTATCATAATACTCAATATACTGAGCGTTTGTCTTGCATCTGCACAAACAAACGACAGTATATTGAGCAAGACTTTGGACGACGTTACGGTACATAGTCATCGTTACACATCGTCTGTAAAATCATCTAAGGAAGGGGAGTACACATGGAAACTCCCCTTCCTTAACAATCTTCCCAAGATAATGGGAAATGCAGACCCCATTCATTATGCACAGATGCTGCCCGGGGTACAGACAAACTCTGAATACAAAGCAGGCATCAACATTCAGGGATGCGAGAATTCCCACAATGCCATTCTGCTGGAGGGAGTTCCTATCTATAATCCAAATCACTTGCTCGGCTTTTTCTCAGTATTCAATGCCACTCATTTCTCCACAATGAGCGTAAGGAAATACAATCCTATTTCCTCAAGTGCAAACCGACTTGGCGGCACATTGGAGATATTCCATGACGAAGAGATCCCCAAATCTACAGAAGGAGACCTGACCGTCGGTCTGATTTCATCACAAGGAACCATTCGTGTACCTATTGGAGACAAGACCAAAATAACACTATCACTAAGAGCATCATACATAAATCTGCTATACAGCTCATGGCTCACGTTTGACGATGCAAGCCTGAACTATTCTTTTGCTGACGCTAACTTCACATTACATCACAAACTCAACAACAAGAACACACTCATTGTTGATTATTATGGTGGTTTTGACCATGCCGACGTTGAGGATTACTACTCTTCGATTAGCTTCAAGTCGAAGTGGGGCAATCATGTCGGTGCATTACATTGGAAACACAATAACAACAAATACAAGATACATAGCACCATTTTCACAACAAACTACTTGAACCAGTTCTATTTGAACATCGGCAATCTTGCCCTGGACATACCATCATCAATATCAGACATAGGAATCAAGTCTGCACTTGAGCATGAAAAATGGAACGCAGGATTGAACTTCACATACCACAATATCCATCCACAAAACATTGACGTACAAGGAGGATACAATATAAAAAATCCACCACAGCAGAAGCAAGACTCGTGGGAAGCAACATTGTTTGCCGAATACAGACATCGTTTTCTTAAATACTACACAATCAACCTCGGCAGCAAGTTAGTAGGCTATTTCACACCCAGCAGCAGTTTCTTCAATGCAGACCCAACAGTATCTGTTGCCTTTGATAATTACAGAACCAAGGTTTCGTTGAATTACACCTATGCCCACCAGTATCTGTTTCAAACGGGTTTCTCCAATGTTGGCCTTCCGATAGAATTCTGGTTTTCGGCAGACGAGAATAACGCTCCGCAATCTACACATTCCGTCATGCTCAGCGCATCCACATCACTCTTCAATGGAAGATACAGATTGCATGCCGATTTGTTCTACAAGAAGCTATATAATCAAATAGAATACAGGGGCAACGTCTTTGACATAGCAAATACCCAGTACTCCTTGCAGGATAACCTGCTTCATGGGCATGGTACAAATTACGGCTTCAGCGTAATGGCTCATAAATGCACAGGAAAACTGACAGGCTGGATTTCCTATACCTACACTCACGCCAAAAGATTTTTCAAGGAATTAGACGAACAGACACCTTTTGCTGCTAATCACGAACGCCCGCATGACCTGAAAGCTGTGATTATGTATAGTCCGTGGAAACACTGGGACTTCGGTGCAACAACAGTGTTTGCTTCAGGAACTCCATTCACCAAGCCAAAATCCATTGCATATTTCAATGGCAACATCATCACTCAATATGAAGCCTACAATTCAAGCCGCTTGCGTCCATATTTCAGACTTGATGTGTCGGCAAACTACAAATGGACTTCACGTCTCTTTAAGGAACAAGGCATAAACCTGTCCATACACAATGTAACGTGCACGGAGAACCATCTTTTCTGGAAAGTTAAGATAAAAGAGGGAGGATTTGCCTATCGCCCTGTTTCATTCATTGTAAATATACTTCCATCCATCAGCTATTACTGCAAATTCTAATGAGAGGACTGTATAAAATATTGCTCATACTTGCAGGAAGCATCGCCCTATATTCCTGCAAATCAGACGAACCCATTGAGAACCGACCCACATTGGTTGTTGAGGGATGGATAGAAGACGGCATGCCGCCAGTAGTTATTCTAACCAAAACGCTGAACTTCTCTACAGAACTGACACCATTGACTGACATTGAAGATTACATCATCAAATGGGCAAAGGTTTCTGTTTCCGATGGCAATAAAACAGTAGTACTTACCGGCAAATATGCACCAGAGTATTTCCCACCTTATATATATACTACGGGGCACATGCTGGGACAAGCAGGACGCACATATTCCATAACTGTTGAGTATGACAACTTCCATGCAACGGCACAGACAAGCATACCTGAGCCACCAGATGTCAAAGACTATAGAGTTGTACCCTCTGCACAAAACGACACGCTTTACCAGATAGAGATTTTGCTACAGGACAATAACCCTGATATCGACTATTACCAGGCTTTCGTAAAAAACAAAGTAAAATCCAAGCAATATCTCTCGGCATATATGGGTAGTTTCAACGATGATATTCTTTCAAGCGGAACCTACATTCCTATATTCAATGGAGTAGAAGCCATCGTTGAAAAGTTCTCTCCCTTCTATACCAAGAACGATTCTATCTCTGTGAAAATAGCACATATAGACCATCATTCTTACGAATTCTGGGACCAATATTCAAAGAATGTGCAAATGCCCAGCAATATGTTCCTGACATCCGTTTCATGGATTCCAACGAATATTACAGGTGGAATAGGCTATTGGTGCGGCATGGGATGTTGGTACAAAAACATTGCTATCTCGGACTACATCTCCCCCAAATAGGGCATTAAGCAATAATTACGAAGACCTACTCAAGACCATTGGGAGATGAATAGCACTCTTGGCGCTTTACCTGTTTCTACGTTAAAATTTTACCACAAGAATGGTATCATCCGATATTGTACACGTTTAGTGTATTCTGTATATCCAGGCAATCCTTGGCACAGAACCTGTTCTTCTTTACTGATTCGTACAAGCAATAATAATACGCATAACAGCATAGGCAACAGTGCCCACCACGAACCAAGAACAAGGGGAATTGCAATATAGAGTAATGAGACAGCAAAATACATCGGATGACGCACAATGCCATATAATCCTGTATCAATGACAATCTGCCCCGCCTGCACCTCTACAACACGTGACAGATATATATTCTCGCGCAGAACCTCGGCATAAAGCGCATAACCAACAAGAAGCAAGACAGAAGCAAGAACAACAACAGTGTCTGGAACCATACTCCATCCAAAGCGAAAGTCAAAGCCAGAAATAATGAAGGAAACTACGAGCAGCAAGCCTGACAATGACACAACACATCTTTGTTCCTTTTCACGCTCTTTCATCTCCAATCGCTTGCGCAGCAAAGCGGGATTCCTCAGGAACAACACTATCCCCACAATAAAGATTGGCGTAAAAAGCAGGAAGACAAAGAGCCATGCACCATAATAGTCCAGCGTACCTGCTGGTAGGAATAGCATTGCCCCCGTCGTTAAAAGACCGAATAGAAAGGTTGTTGTAGCTTTTATTAAAAGGCGCATACTGGATATGAAAATTATGTTCTCTATTGAGTACAAAGATACAAATAAATAAGGGAACAAATGCTATAGCATAATTAAAAATAAAAAGGACAACCACTTTAGCAGTTATCCCTTTTTCTGTACGCCCTCAGGGGCTCGAACCCTGGACCCATTGATTAAGAGTCAATTGCTCTACCAACTGAGCTAAGGACGCTTCTATAACAGCAAAGCGGAGTGTTCTTCCCGTTTTGCGAGTGCAAAGATACGACGATTTATTGAATCTGCAAAGGTTTTGCCACTTTTTTTTGAAAAAAGATGCTAAGCAGTCACAACAACCCGAGTTAACTAACACAATTCCTATATAAATAGAAATAAAAGGCGTATCTTTGCAAGGTAAGATGTAAACAAATGCAATACAAGTTATGAGTCTGTTCAGAGTTCTACTATGCATTATCTTTCCCCCACTGGCCGTTATGGACAAGGGGTGCGGTTCCATACTCATCACCTTATTATTGACCTGTTGCGGATGGGTGCCCGGAGTAATTGCAGCATTAGTAATCAACAACAAATAAGTCAGAGAAAAATGGCCAAGAGTGGAAAAGAGGACTATCGTCTGCAAAACGAGCAGTACCTGCAAGACATAGCAACACAGGAAGGGGTTAAAAGTTTGAGAGGAGGAGTCTTCTATAAAATTCTGGAAGAGGGACAAGGCGGAGGTAGCGTAGGTCCCAGGAGTATTGTTACTTGCCACTACAAAGGTTCGCTCATTAGCGGCAAGGTGTTTGACAACTCCTTTTCAAGAAGTTGCCCCGAAGCTTTTCGTGTAAACGAACTGATCAACGGTTTTCAGATAGCATTGGTAAACATGCACATTGGCGACCATTGGATTGTCTATATTCCAGCATCCATGGGATATGGCACCAAGACTTCTGGCCCTATCCCTGGCAATTCCACACTGATATTTGAAATCAAACTCATAGCCATAGGTTGAGATGCTTAGCAAGGCTCGCATAAAACTGATACATTCGCTGGAGCAAAAGAAGGGACGACGCAAGGAGGGACTCTTCGTAGCGGAAGGACACAAACTGGTTGGAGAACTGCTATCAGCAGGCTACGAACCCACCTATATATGCCACACCGAGCTGTGGCAAGCGGACACGACGCCCACGAATAGGCCTTGGACACTGACATGCCAAACAGATTTGGTAACTGATGATGAATTGTGTAGCGCATCACTTCTGCAACACCCACAACAGATACTGGCACTATTCCCATTGCCCTCATGGCAAATTCCCCATCCCACATGTGCCAAGGACAAGTTAATTTTGGCACTGGATGGAATTCAAGACCCGGGAAACCTGGGCACTATATGCCGTTTAGCGGATTGGTTTGGCATAGAAGACATTGTATGCTCTCCAGAAACTGCCGACATCTTCAATCCCAAAGCCATACAAGCAACAATGGGAGCCGTTGCACGTGTAAGGATACACTATACAGATATGCCAGAGTATTTAAGCCAGGCCTCGCACCATAACATTCCCATATACGGAACATTTCTGGATGGCAACAATATGTACGACAGACCATTGACGCAAAGTGGCATCATTGTTATGGGCAATGAAGGAAAAGGCATTTCACCAAGCGTATCCAATCTGGTGTCTGACCGCCTGTTTATACCCAACTACCCTTCTGAACGTCCTACAACGGAATCTCTGAACGTGGCAGTTGCCACAGCCATTATCTGTGCAGAGTTTAGAAGACGGATGTAACAGAAGAGATAACAAAAAACTATGCAAACTCAGAAAGTTCAAGCCAACGCATGGACTTTTCATCCAACTCGTCATTGAGCAAAGGCAAGCGCTTGGACATGACGGTAATCTCATCCACACCTATCGTACCAGAACTCAAAGCCCGCTCTATATCAGCCTTTTCCTGTTCCAAGGCTTCAATCTGCACTTCTAATTGTTCAAACTCCTGACGCTCCTTAAAGGTCAGTTTGCGCTTCTTCTCCGTCAAACGTGGTTTTCCATTGGCAGAGGCGCAAGACACCTGCACAGAGGTGGCATTTGACACCTTGCCTCTTAGCTCATCCTCCTTGAGCATGGCCCTTTCTGCATCCCTGAATTGGGTATAGTTACCGGGGAAGTCCTTTATTTCGCCATTGCCACGGAACACCAGCAGATGATCCACAACCTTGTCCATGAAATAGCGGTCATGAGAAACTATGATAACACAACCACGGAAATCCTGCAGGTATTGCTCCAGTATTTGAAGCGTTACGATATCCATATCGTTGGTTGGCTCGTCCAAAATCAGGAAGTTGGGATTCTGCATCAGTACAATACATAGCTGCAAGCGGCGACGCTCGCCACCAGACAACTTATAGATATAGTTCTGCTGCTGCAATGGGGAGAACATGAAATGTTGCAAAAATTGCATGGCACTTAAGTGCTTGCCGCCACCCAAATCCACATATTCCGCCACACGACGCACGGCGTCTATCACCTTCATGCTCTCGTCTACTTGGATTGGCTCCTGACTGAAATAGCCGAATTTCACTGTTTCGCCAACTACAAAACGTCCTGTATCAGCTTGTTCCAACCCCAAAAGCAGTTTCAGGAATGTACTCTTGCCCGTTCCGTTGTTTCCCACTATACCCATCTTCTCATAGCGAGAGAAGTTATAGTAAAAGTCCTTCAGTATCACCAATTCCTCCCTACCCTCTCCTGCCGGAAACGCCTTGCTAACGTACTCTGCCTCGAATATCTTGCTTCCTATGTATGTACTGTTGACCTGCAAGCGCAATTTGTCCTCTTCTATGTGGCGCTTGGCTTTCTTCTCCAAGTCATAGAAGGCTTCCTCCCTGTAACGTGCCTTATGGCTGCGAGCTTGCGGGGTGGAGCGCATCCATTCAAGTTCTGTCCTGTACAGGTTGTTGGCTCGAGCTATCTCAGCTCTGGCATTATCCAAACGCTCCTGGCGCTTTTCCAGGTAATAGGCATAGTTTCCACGATAGGTATAGAGTGTTTCGTCGTCCATTTCCAGGATTACGTTGCACACACGATCCAGAAAGTATCTGTCGTGCGTAACCATCAGCAGAGTGATGCACTGTCTGCCCAGGTAACCTTCCAACCACTCTATCATCTCCAGATCCAGATGGTTGGTAGGCTCGTCAAGTATAAGCAAATCCGGATTCTGTATCAGCACATTTGCCAAAGCCACACGCTTGACTTGTCCGCCGGACAGGATTCCCATCTTTCGTGATGTGTCCCCTATTTTCAGCTTGCCCAGTATTTGCTTGCTCCGGACCTCCAGTTCAAGAGCCTCTTCTGTATCGTCCCTGTCCTGTCGTGCATGCCAGAAACAAGCATCCATCACAGTCATGTCCTCGGGAAACTCTGGCGCCTGACACAGATAGCCCACCTTGATGCCACTGCGCATGACCACCTCGCCACCATCGGCCTCGTCCACTCCCGCAAGTATATTAAGCAAGGTGGTCTTTCCTGTACCGTTCTGGGCTATGAGACCAACCCGCTGCCCCTCGCCTATACCTATGTTTATATCATGAAAGAGTGTCTTATCGCCTACTCTTCTGGTCAACTCAGTTGCTTGTAGAAATACTTTCATAATGCAAAATTACTAATTAGTTTCAAAAAAAGACGACAAACCGGCATGCATTTACATAAAAAAGCGTATCTTTGCATTATCAAGAGCGAAACAACATAGGTGTTCCGCATTTCCCTAACAAATTTTTTATGCACACAAAGAGTCAATTGGAGTCCATGAGTATGGACGAATTGCATGCACTGGCCACAAAAATAGGTGCAGAGCAGAGCGACGACCAAATTACACTTATTTATAATATCATAGATAAGGAAAGCGAAGTAGGTTCCATGGAAGCGTCGGCAGACCATAAACCCAAAAAGCGTGGCAGAAAGCCAAAAGCAGAAAAAGAAGCTGACGAAGCCCTGAAAGAGGAACAATCCCCAGAAGAAACAGAAGAAGTTGTACAGGATAAGAATGCAGCACAACCCAGTGATACTCCTCAACCCAAAAAGCGCGGCAGAAAGACCAAGGCTGAAAAGGAGGCCGAGTCTAAGGAAAACGCTGAGAAAAAAAATGCTGAAGCAGCAAGCGAAGAGGCTCCCATGCCTAAAAAACGCGGACGAAAGTCAAAAGCCGCTGTAACTGCAGAAGAAACAGAGCAAATACAATCTGCCGAAACAGAACAAGGGGTTATGGATACTGAGGAAAGTGAAAACAAGGATGCTAACAAGGCAGACGAAGGCAGACAGGAGAACCTGTTCAAGATTATCCGAGACATACGCCCCACATCACTCATTTTGGCACAAATGCAGGCCGAGGAGCAAACAGAAGAATCCATAATCCCAGAGCAATCCGAAGTAAAGGCAGAGGAAAAGAACTTCTCCTTCGGTGACATGCTCACGGCAGAGGGAGTACTGGAAATATGTACTGATAATGCCAACGGTTTTCTGCGTTCTTCGGACTTCAACTACATGCCATCGCCAGATGACATACAGATAACATACCAGCAGATTAAGAACTATGGATTGAAGACTGGAGATGTTGTAAAGGGTACAATAAATATGCCCTCACGAGGTGAGAAATACTACACCATGGGCAAAGTACTTAGCATCAACGGATGCGACCCTCGTGTCATTCGCGACCGCTCACCGTTCGAAAACCTTACCCCACTCTTCCCCGACGAGAAGTTCAACCTATGCAGTGGGCAAAACGATCCACTCTCAGTTCGTATCGTGGACCTTTTTGCGCCCATCGGCAAGGGACAACGTGCACTTATTGTGGCACAACCCAAGACAGGTAAGACCATACTGATGAAAGAGATAGCCAATGCCATCGCCAAGAACCATCCAGAAGCTTACCTGATGATGCTGCTCATAGACGAACGTCCCGAGGAAGTGACAGACATGGCACGAACGGTAAAGGCCGAGGTTATAGCATCCACCTTTGATGAACCTGCAGAACGCCATGTGCGCATAGCTGGCATAGTACTGGAAAAAGCCAAGCGTATGGTGGAATGCGGTCACGATGTCGTAATCTTTCTGGACAGCATCACACGTCTGGCCCGTGCCTACAATACAGTCACACCGGCCAGTGGCAAAGTGCTTACAGGTGGCGTGGACGCAAATGCAATGCACAAACCCAAGCGATTCTTCGGTGCGGCACGCAACATAGAACGTGGCGGTTCGTTGACCATCATTGCAACAGCCCTCACCGACACAGGCAGCAAGATGGACGAAGTCATCTTTGAGGAATTCAAGGGTACGGGCAACATGGAACTACAACTGGACCGCATGCTGGCCAACAAGAGGATATTCCCCGCCGTGAACATAGTTCAATCAAGCACACGACGCGACGACCTGCTTCAGGACAAGATGACATTGGACCGAATGTGGATTCTGCGCAAATTCCTTGCAGACATGAATGCCATAGAAGCCATGACGGAAGTAAAGGACAGAATAGCACGTACACAGAACAACGAGGAGTTCCTCATCTCCATGAACTCATAACCATCCCACGGCTTCAGGAAACACCCTATTTGGATCCTCCCGAGGACCAAGGCTTGACGTCCCGAGGACCAAGGGTTGTCTTCCCGAGGACCAAAATCCGGGATTAATTCCTGTGTTTCAACACATACAGGAATATGTGTATAAACTAAGGAGGCAGATTGCTGTTTAGTATGCAATCTGCCTCCTTAGTTTATTCTATTATTCAAAACATCATCTTGGCGGTTCCTGCGTTATCAAATCAAGCAGTTCTCTGTGCATTTGTGCTTGGAGACGATGGCGTCGATGGCTGCCACGGCAGTAATGGTGACGATGTCGCGCACGCTGCTCTCGAAGTCGGTGAAGTGAATGGGCTTGTTCAGACCTATCTGCAGGGGACCGATAACCTCCACTTCGGGCGACATGTACTGGATGAGCTTGCTGGCCACGTTGGCACTTGACAGGTTGGGGAACACAAGGGTGTTCACGTCCTTGCCACGAAGACGGGTGAAGGGGTACTTGCGGTCGCGCAGTTCCTTGTCGAGGGCTATGTTGACCTGCATCTCACCGTCTATGATGCGTGAGGGGTCCTCTTCCTGAAGGATGCGAACGGCCTCGTGCACCTCGGCAGGAGAACCTACGGAATCGGAACCGAAGTTGCTATAACTTGCCATGGCCATGACGGGTTCGTGGTTGAACACGCGTACGGCACCTTCCATCAGTCGTGCCACATCCACCAGGGTGTTTGTACCGGGATGACGGTTGATGAGGGTATCGCCGATGAAGAATGTACCCTTCTTGGAGTTTAGTATGTGCATGGTGGCAAAGTGGTCGTAGCCGGGCTTGATGCCAACAACCTCCTTGGCCACCTTGATGGTGTTGCTGTACTTGGTGTAGACACCGGTAATGAAAGCATCGGCCTCGCCAGTCTCCACCATCATCATACCAAAGTAGTTGCGCTCGAACATCTTATCGTTGGCCTCCTCGAAGGTGTAGCCCTGACGGGCACGCTTCTCGGCCAGAATCTGAGCGAAGCGCTCACGTCGGGGAGCCTCGCGATCGTGGCGAAGGTTGATGATTTCAATACCCTCGAGAGAGAGTTCCAGTTCTGCCGCCTTCTTGGCTATCATCTCGTCGTTGCCCAGGAGTATGGGATGACAGATACCCTCGTTGCGAGCCTCCACGGCAGCTTTGAGCATGGTGGGATGAATACCCTCGGCAAATACCACACGCTGAGGATTACGGCGGGCGGTTTCGTAAAGCTGCTGGGTCAGTTTGCTCTCCTGTCCCATGATGTTCTTCAGGTGTGCGGCATAAGCATCCCAGTCGGTAATCTGCTTGCGTGCCACACCGCTCTCCATGGCGGCCTTTGCCACGGCCATGCTCACCTCGGTGATGAGGCGGGGGTCAACAGGCTTGGGTATGAAATAGTCCTTGCCGAAGGTGAAGTTGTTCACATTGTACACCTCATTTACCACATCGGGCACGGGCTTCTTGGCCAAGGCGGCAATGGCACGCACGGCGGCAAGTTTCATTTCCTCGTTGATGGCGGTTGCGGCGGTGTCCAGTGCGCCACGGAAGATGTAGGGGAAACCGATTACGTTGTTTATCTGGTTGGGATAGTCGGAACGGCCCGTGGACATGAGCACATCGGGACGTGCCTCCATGGCCTGCTCGTAGGTAATCTCGGGTTCGGGGTTTGCCAGGGCAAACACTATGGGCATGTCTGCCATGGAGCGTACCATGTCCTGCGAGAGCACACCGCCCTTGCTGAGGCCAAGGAACACGTCGGCACCCTTAATGGCCTCCTCCAGGGTATGCACATCACGACGGGAAGTGGCGAATTCCTTCTTCTCGGGAGTAAGACGCTCGCGATCGTCGGTAATTACGCCCTTGCTATCGAGCATGAGGATGTTCTCCTTGCGTGCACCCAAGGCCACATAGAGTTTGGTACATGAAATGGCCGCGGCACCTGCACCGTTCACCACTATGCGCACGTCCTCTATCTTCTTGCCAGCCACTTCCAGGGCATTGAGCAGACCTGCACTGGAGATGATGGCCGTGCCGTGCTGGTCGTCGTGCATGACGGGGATGTCCAGTTCTGCCTTCAGGCGACGCTCTATCTCGAAGCACTCGGGCGCCTTGATGTCCTCCAGGTTGATTCCGCCGAAGGTGGGGGCGATGGCCTTCACGGCCTGGATGAACTTCTCGGGGTCCTTCTCGTTCACCTCTATGTCGAACACGTCAATGCCGCCATAAATCTTGAAGAGCAGGCCCTTACCCTCCATTACGGGCTTGCCGCTGACTGCACCTATGTCGCCAAGGCCCAGTACGGCGGTACCGTTGCTTATCACCGCCACAAGGTTGCCCTTGCTGGTGTACTTGTAGGCATCGTCGGGATTCTTCTGAATCTCCAGACAAGGCTCTGCCACACCTGGCGAGTATGCCAGGGAAAGGTCGGTTTGTGTACTGTAAGGTTTTGTGGGAACTACCTCTATCTTGCCAGGCTTGCCCTCGGCATGATAAGCCAAGGCAGCCTCTTTTGTAATCTTTGCCATAAATCTTTTACCTTAATATAAAACTAATTCTTGCGCAAAGTTACGACAAAGATTTGAAACAGCATACAAGCACCCTCAAAAATTACAAGAATGAAGAATCATCAAACACTAAAAGGCATAAAAAGCCCTCACCAACGTTGGCAAGGGCCCTCTATCATAAATAAACGAAATTCAATTTCTGTACGTCGTAGTTTCTACAATCCCAGCGCCTTTGCCAAACCGGCATCTACACCGGAGAAGCCCATGAAGGCCATAGCAAGGAGGCCTGCGGTGACAAGGGCAATGGCCATGCCCTGCATGCCACGTGGGATGTTCATCAGGGAGAGGTGCTCGCGAATGCCGGCAAAGATTACCAGAGCAAGGGCGAAACCGAGGGCGGTGGCAATGGCATAGACAACGCCAGTGAGGAGATTGGCCTCAAGTCCCTGGGTGTTATAGGTTCCCTGTGCAACCAGGATGGCAACACCAAGGATGCAGCAGTTGGTGGTAATCAAAGGCAGGAACACTCCAAGTGCCTGATAGAGCGAGGGAGAAACCTTCTTCAGGACTATTTCCACCATCTGCACCAGGGCAGCGATAATCAAGATGAAGGCTATTGTCTGCAGGTACTCAAGACCAAAGGCATTGAGTACATAGATCTGCATCAAATAGGTGACTATAGTAGCCAGAGTGAGAACAAAGGCTACGGCAGCACCCATGCCCAGGGCAGTCTCTACTTTCTTGCTGACACCCAGGAAAGGACATATGCCAAGGAACTGGCTCAGTACGACATTATTTACGAATATCGCTGTTATAAATATAAGTATGTATGCCATGTGATTAGTTCTTTAATTTGTTGATTATCGCTATCAGGTATCCCAAGGCTATGAAGGCACCGGGAGCAAGAACGAAGACAAGGGCTCCGTAACTGTCGGGGAAGATGGTTATTGAGAAGATCTTGCCAGTCCCAAGGAACTCGCGAACGGCACCAAGCAGAGTAAGGCCAAGGGTGAAGCCAAGTCCCATGCCTATGCCGTCAAAGACAGAACTGACAGGGCCGTTCTTGGCGGCAAACGCCTCGGCACGTCCCAAGATGATACAGTTTACCACAATGAGGGGTATGAACAAGCCAAGGGACTTGTCTATCTCGGGAGCAAAGGCCTTGATTACCATCTGCAGGATGGTTACCAAGGATGCTATCACCACTATGAACGAGGGAATGCGAACCATGTCGGGGACAAGATTCTTGATGAGGGAGATAATCAGGTTGGAGAAGATGAGCACTGCCATTGTGGCCAAGCCCATGGACATGCCGTTGAGGGCAGAACTGGTGGTACCCAGTGTGGGGCACATGCCCAAAAGGAGAACAAAGGTTGGATTCTCCTTGATGATACCGTTCCAAAGTACTTTTAATTGGTTCATATCTAATGTCCTCCTTTATTTTAGTTCATATCCTTTGCCGTAGCTGAAGTGTGCACATCTGCCTCGGCATGGGGGGTAACAACCTTGGCATACTCAGCATAGGCATTGTTGACGGCACGCAGGAAGGAGCGTGTAGTGATGGTGCTGGCGGTAATTGCGTCTATATCGCCATTGTCCTTGGTTGTGGCGAGCTGACCTGCCGTCCTGCCTACAATTTCGCCCTTGCCTCCCTTTTGGAACCACTCGTCGGCCTTAGCTCCAAGACCAGGTGTTTCGTTAGAGAGCAGTACGGTGTAACCCAAGACCTGAAAGTCCTTGTTGAGGCCAACCATGATGGTCAGTCCTCCACCGAAGCTGCCATTCAAAGGGTCGGTGGTCTTCACTGCAGCACCATTGTCAGTAAGATATAGGACTACATCACCATTGCTGATAGTATCCGTTATCACCGCATTTTCGTCGCAAAGGACTGTCTTAATGGCCTGTGCCTCGTTGCGTTGCTGAATTTCAGCAATGGGGCCCTTGGTCAATTCATTGACATAAGCCAAGGCTGCACCTGCCACCACAGAGATGACGGTGAGCACTATGGCCATGTTGTACCATGTGGATTCAAGCTTCTTCATTTCTTGGCCTCCTTTCTGACTACCTCACCGAAACGACGAGGCTTGCAATATGTATTGATAAGAGGAGTGAACGCATTCATGATGAGGATGGCAAATGACATGCCCTCGGGGTAAGAGCCCCAGTTGCGTATAACCACGGTAAGTGCACCTATGGCAACACCATAGATAATCTGTCCCTTGGGCACCATAGGAGAAGTAACATAGTCGGTAGCCATGAAGCAGGCGCCAAGCATGAGACCACCGCTACAGATCACGCTGATAGGGTCGGCATAGATTGGGTTAACGAGATGCAGGACACCGCTGAGCAGCGCTACAGTACCAAGGATGCTGACTGGGATGTGCCATGTAATGATCTTGCGGACTATCATAAACAGGCAACCAATGAACAGGAGAATGGCAGAAACCTCGCCAAGCGAACCTCCGTGCGCACCGATGAGCATATCCACAGAGGAAGGAATATCCTGGAGCACGCTGGCATCGCCCGACTGGATGGCCCACTTCATCAGCGCCAGAGGTGTGGCTCCTGTCTGCGCATCAAGATACTCCACGCTGCCACTAACGGGCCATGTGGTCATCTGTGCAGGAAAGGAGATAAGCAGGAACACACGTCCTACCAGTGCGGGGTTGAAGGGATTCTGGCCAAGGCCTCCGAAAGTCATTTTGCCCACACCTATTGCCACCAGGGCTCCGATGAGGATAATCCAGATAGGCAGATTGGAGGGCATGTTGAAACCAAGCAGGATACCGGTCAGGATGGCAGAACCATCCATGATGCTTGTCCTCTCGCGACGGAGAATGAACTTGGCGATGGCCCATTCAAAAAACACGCAGGAAACGATGCTGGCGAGCAATACCACAGCAGCACCAAGGCCAAAGAAGTATAAACTGGCCACTAAAGCCGGCACCAGGGCCAGGCATACTCCATACATGTTCTTCTGGATGCTGTCGCCAGAGTGGACATGCGGAGAAAGTGAAACTATTAATCTGTTTGACATTGTATCTTTCTTTCTGTGTTCTACTATTTCTTTGCCGCTCTTTCGCGGATAATGCCCATTACGGTGGACTTGCCAAGGCGGATGTTGTCCAATAGCGGACGATGGCTCGGACAGGTAAAGGCACACGAACCGCACTCTATGCAGGACACGATGTCTTCCTTCTCTGCCTCTTCCCACATGTACTGGGAACTGATCTTGGCAAGCAGGTAGGGTTCAAGTCCCATGGGGCATACGCTGACGCACTTGGCGCAACGGATACAGGGTTCGGGGGCAGTACGGCGTGCTTCCTTATCGTTCATAATGAGCAAACCGCTGGAACCCTTTGTCATGGGAATGTCCAGTGAGATGAGAGCCTTGCCCATCATTGGACCGCCTCCGATAATCTTGCCCGTGTCGGCAGGCAGGCCTCCACACTCGTCAATGAGCTGGGAGAACGGTGTGCCCAGACGTGCAAGCAGGTTGGAGGGGTTCTTCACGCTCTTACCCGTAACGGTGATGATACGGGAAATGAGAGGCTTGTTCTTCATTACCGCCTCGTAGATGGCAAAGGCAGTACCAACATTCTGCACCACCGCACCTACGCTGATGGGGATGGCAGGAGGTGCCGGAACCTGACGGCCTATAACGGCATCTATCAACTGCTTTTCACCGCCCTGAGGATATTGTACCTTCAAGGGGACAATCTCTATCTGAGGATATGCCTTGGCCTTCTCCTGCATCAAACGGATAGCGTCGGGCTTATTGTTCTCTATACCGATGTAGGCCCGGTTTACGTTTACTGCCTTCATTATCAGACTTACACCAACCAGTATCTCGTCGGACTTTTCAAGCATCAGACTATGGTCGGAGGTCAGATAAGGTTCGCACTCCACGGCATTGATAATGACGCACTCAGCCTTCTGACCTGGAGGTGGACACAACTTGACATGGCAGGGGAAGGTAGCACCACCCATACCCACAATGCCGGCTTGCTTTATCTTCTCTATGATAGCCTGTGCGTCCAGGTCGGGGCGGTCCTCCATGCGAACAAGGTCGGGAGTACGATCTATAGACTCCTCCCACTCATCTCCTTCCACATCAACATACACTGCCATTCGACGTGTATCACTGGCATCCAGGGCAACATCCACCTTGCTGACCTTACCGCTCACGCTGGAGTAGATAGGTGCGCTGACAAAACCTCCAGCCTCGCCAAGCAGAGTACCCACCTTCACCACATCGCCTTTCTTCACGACTGGTTTGGCAGGAGCGCCAATGTGCTGGAACATGCTGAAAATGGCCTGCTTGGGCAGAGCAGCCTCGCGGATAGGACTGCCAGCACTGAGTTTGTTCTCAGCGGGATGTACACCGCCTATTCTAAATGTCTTCATATTGCAGTCTCGCTATCTTTTTGGGTTTCCACTTTCTTTTCAACAATCGGTGATGCCGATGCCTTTGCTACGGTTTCCTCTACCTTGGGGGAGGCTGCCGACGCAACAGGAGCGGTCTCTGCCTTGGGCTTACGTGGAGGGAAGTTGAACGCCTTGATGGCACCACGTGGACATGCCTCCTCGCACTTGCGGCACATCTTGCACTTGTCGGGATCGATGTGGGCAAGGTTAGTGCCAAGAGTGATGGCCTCGAACTTGTCGCATACCTTCACACACTTGCCGCAACCTATGCAGCTGACCTTACATTCCTTGGTGGCAAGAGCACCCTTGTCCTTGTTGTTGCAAAGCACCACTACCTTGCGGTTCTTGGGACCTTGCGGAACCAGTTCAATAATACCACGGGGACAACTCTTGGCACAGGCGCCACAACCGGTACACTTGCTCTCGTCCACCTCGGCAATGCGGGTGGCAGGATTCACGGTAATAGCCCCGAAGAGACATGCCGCAGCACAATCTCCCTCGCCCAGACATCCATACAGGCACTGAGTTTCGCCCATACCCGTCATATTCTGGATTTTGCACGAATGCACACCATCAAACTCAACTCCGTGAGGACGGACATCACATGTGCCCTGGCAACGAACCACCGCCACCTTGGGAGCAGCAGCAGAGGCCTTCAGGCCCAGAATACCTGCCACCTGCTCCATAACGGCCTGACCGCCGGGAGCACAGTTCAAATCACTCAGACTTCCGCCCTCAGCAGCCTTGACGCATGCCGAGGCAAATCCCGAACAACCAGGATAGCCACAACCGCCACAATTGGCTTGAGGGAGAACATCAGACACCTGCTTGATGCGAGGGTCTTCCCATACGGCAAACTTCTTGGAGGCAAGGAACAGTACCAATGCTGATACGAGTCCCACCACACCAAGCACGATTACCGCAACAAGAATTAGGTTCATAACTTACTTGTATTTTTAATTATTCTATTTCTTATTTCTACTGAAATCCGGTTTCAACCACCTGATAACAAGAAAATACAAAGCCAAGAACAGCAATATGCCCAAGGATGCCCATACATCCCCTACCCGGCCATGCGCAACAGCCAACAAGAGCACAATACCCAACAATGGTATGACAAATGCCACCACTACGGCACGAAGGTCAGTCTCGCAAGCCTGACCATCCTGCTTGTCCTTACGGCTGCAAAACATAGAAATCTTGCATCCGCTACAATCCAAATCCGCCTGTTTTGCCATGTAGACTTTACATTTACCACACAAAGATACTCTTTTTTAGGTATCATTGTCATCACAATACGCAAGTATTAACGTTTATTAACAAGCAATGACGTCTACGTGATAAAAAGTAGGACTAACCTTTACGCTGACCTGTAATCAAATGCTCAAATAACATGCACCCGCACACCCCTGATTTGGCCCTCCCGAGGACCGACCCGAGAGTTCCCGGTACTTTCGCCTCGGTCCTCGGGACGTCAAGGCTCGGTCCTCGGGACGCCCTAAAAACAACAATTATGCCTCATCATGCCAATGGTTGCAGTGTCCTCATAAGCATACGAGGACAAATAGCACTATTTTCACAAAAAAAATGCAAAAGGTTTTCGGTTTCCAATAAATTTCCTTAACTTTGCACACCGAAATTCTATATTAACAATAAATATCTCTAACTATTATGCCTAACGGAAAAAAGCACAAGCGCCACAAGATGGCTACTCACAAGCGTAAAAAGAGACTGCGCAAGAACAGACATAAGAGCAAGTAAGCATCGCTTGCCGTCTGACTGCGTTGACATACGCAAAGGAACATATCCGGTAGCCGAGTGGCCATTATATAATATATATAAGGTGCTGGCACCGGATTTTTCATACATTGAAGACTATGACCAGCGAACTATTCATTGATGTACAACCCAAGAAAATATCAATCGCTCTGACCGAGGACAAGCGACTGATGGAATACCAGGAAGAGAGCCAAGAGGCGAGCTTCCAGGTGGGCAATGTATATCTGGCAAAGGTGAAGAAACTGATGCCAGGACTTAACTCATGCTTCGTAAACGTTGGTTATGAAAAAGATGCATTCCTGCACTACCTGGACCTCGGTCCCCAATTCAACTCGTATGCCAAGTACTTGAAACGAGTACTCAGCGACAAAAAGAATCTCCCGCCCCACGACAAGGCGCAGATATTGCCAGATTGCCCCAAGGAGGGAGCCATACAGCACACCCTGCAACAAGGCCAGGAAATACTGGTACAAATTGTAAAGGAACCCATTTCCACCAAAGGCCCACGCCTCACCTGCGAACTGTCCTATGCCGGACGATTGCTGGTGCTTATGCCGTTCCAGAACAAAGTGAACGTATCCTCCAAAATAAAGGATCCGAAAGAACGTGCACGCCTAAAGCAAGTCATTGAAAGCATTAAACCAGACAACTGCGGTGTCATCGTGCGAACCGTTGCCGAAGGAAAGAAAGCCAGCGCACTGGATAACGAGATGAAAATCCTGGCACAACGCTGGAACGACACGCTCATACGCACACAGAAGGCCAAGGAAATGCCTACCCTGGTCTACGAGGAAAGCAGTCGCGCCGTAGGCATGCTCAGGGACCTTTTCAACCCCTCATACGAAGGCATATACGTAAACCGCGAAGACGTGTATCAGGAAGTACGCGACTACGTCAGCCTCATAGCACCAGAACGCTCAGATTGCGTAAAGATGTACAGGGGAAACCTGCCCATTTTTGACAACTTTGACATCACCAGACAGATTAAGTCTGGATTCGGCACCACCGTTACATACAAGGGAGGCGCATACCTCATCATTGAACATACTGAAGCACTGCACGTTATAGACGTAAACAGCGGCAACAGAACAAAAAAAGACGACACTCAGGAAGTAAACGCTCTGGAAGTAAACCTTGGAGCAGCCGACGAAATTGCCCGCCAGCTGCGCCTTAGAGACATGGGAGGCATAATCATCGTGGACTTCATTGACATGAAAAATGCCGACTCACGCCAGACCCTGTACGAACGTATGGTGGAGAACATGAAAAAGGACCGCGCCAAGCACAACATACTGCCCCTGAGCAAATTCGGCTTGATGCAGATAACACGTCAGCGCGTACGCCCAGTCATGGACGTCAAGGTAGAAGAAGTATGCCCAACCTGCCATGGAACAGGCAGCATAAAAAGCAGCCTACTGTTTACAAAAGTTCTGGAAGGCAAAATACAGATGATGCAGAACAGGTTAGGAATCAAGGCTTTCACGCTGCACGTTCATCCATACGTTTACGCATACATCTGCCAAGGTTTCTGCAGCCTCAAGATGAAATGGCAATGGCGCTACGGATTGGGAGTCAAAATTATACCCAGCCAAAAACTGGGCATGTTGCAATACGAGTTCTACAACACAACAGGACAGGAAATAGACGTCAAGGAAGAAATCGAAATAAGATAACTTCCACAACCAACAGACCTCATCTAAAGTTAATGAATATTAACTGATGTTTCAATTTGGGCAAAAGGGTGTTCTCTTTTGCCCAAATCTTTTTATGTTCCAATAAAATAATGTAACTTTGCACGCGGTTAAGTGTATCCGTCACAGAATGAGCGAACGAATACAGCGATTTCTGACTACCCATATCAAAAGAAATTAAAAGAACAAACATATCAAACACTAACAAACAAAGAAACAATGAAAGTAAACGGAAAGATTGTTTTTGCCGTAGCTATAGCAGCATCGGCCATGTTGGTATCCTGTGGAGGTAAAAAGCAGCAGCAATTGCCCACCGCCACCTTCAAGACAATGAAGGTAGGCCGTCAGGATGTGACAATTGACACCAAGTATAGCGCAACTATACGAGGTCGTCAGGATGTAGATATTTATCCTCAAGTGGGTGGTACACTAAAACAGATTTGCGTCACAGAGGGTCAAACCGTACGCGAAGGCCAAACCCTATTCATAATTGACCAGGTTCCATACCAGGCTGCCCTCAACACAGCCGAGGCCTCCCTCAAGGCAGCACAGGCAAACGAAGCAACTGCCGCAATGAACTATGAGAGCAAGAAGAAGTTGTTTGCCGAGAAGGTGATCTCTGACTTCGACCTCCACGCCACCTACAACACACTGCTCACTGCAAAGGCTCAAGTTGCACAAGCACAAGCACAACTCACCAATGCCCGCAACAGCCTTTCCTACACAGTTGTTAAAGCTCCGTCAAATGGCATTGTTGGCACCCTGCCCTATCGCCAGGGAGCACTTGTAAGCGCACAGATGCCTCAACCCCTCACAACAGTGAGCGACAACAGCCAGATGTGGGTTTACTTCAGCATATCCGAGCGTGACCTTCTGGGCATGGTACGCAAGAATGGTTCCATCAACGAAGCAATCAAGAACATGCCCCCTGTAACACTGACCCTCGTGGATGGTTCAACATACGAAAATACCGGCCATGTTGAGAGCGTGAGTGGAGTTGTAAATACAAACACCGGCAGCGTGCAGCTCCGTGCCGTATTTGACAACGAGAATGGCATTCTGCACAGTGGCAGCACAGGCAATGTCATCATACCAACCACATACAATCAAGCCCTGGTTGTTCCAGCCACAGCCGCAGTGCAAACCCAGGATCGTTTCCGCGTGTTCCTCGTTGGCAAGGATAGCATCGCACATGGCAAGGCAGTTACGGTAAACGAGCAGAAGACTGGTGACCTGTTCATTGTAACATCAGGCCTTGAGGGTGGCGAAGAAATCGTTGCTGAAGGTGCTGGCATGGTCAAGGAAGGCCAAAAGGTTAAGTAGTTGACAATCGACACTGATACGATTGGGAAACAGAACATTAAAAACTACGACAAAAACATGAAAGGAAACATATTCATTAAAAGACCCGTGATGGCCATGTCCATTGCCATCATGATTCTTATAGTGGGTGCCATCAGCTTTTTCACTCTGCCCATGGAGCAGTTCCCTGATATCGCCCCCCCTACCATTTCCGTAAGTGCGTACTATACCGGTGCTAACGCTGATGCCGTTACCAAGGCTGTAATCCAGCCCTTGGAGGAGAGTATCAATGGTGTGGAAAACATGATGTACATGACCTCCACCTCTACCAATGCAGGCTCTGCGTCTATTACCGTTTACTTCAAACAAGGCACCGACCCGGATATGGCTGCCGTAAACGTGCAGAATCGTGTATCAAAAGCACAAGGACTATTACCACAAGAAGTAACTAAGATTGGCGTAACAACACAGAAACGCCAAACCTCGTTCCTGCAGGCTACCGCCCTAACATGTACCAACGGAGAATACGATCAGGACTTCCTGTCCAACTATTTGGACATCTACGTAATTCCCGAGGTTAAACGTATCAAGGGTGTGGGCGATGTGCAGGTGATGGGTGGCCAGTATTCATTACGCATATGGCTGAAACCCGAATTGATGGCTCAGCATATGCTTGTTCCAACAGACATCACCTATGCTTTGGCCGAGCAGAACCTGGAATCGCCTGCTGGTCAGTTGGGCGAAAAACCAATGACAGCAAATCGTGGCAATGGTATTGAGAACGTTTATCAATATACATTGAAATACACCGGACGTCTGCATAAAATCGAGGATTTTAAGAACATTGTTCTAAAGGCGCTTCCCGATGGCAGCGTTCTCCGCCTTGGAGACGTCGCAGACGTTGAACTTGGTTCTAACAGTTATGCTTTCTACGGTAAATGTAATGGTTATCCTGCTACAACCTTTATGGTGAACCAGATGCCCGGCACAAACTCTAAGGAGGCAAACGATGCCGTTGATGCAAAGTTGGCTGAACTCAGCAAGAACATGCCTGCTGGTTTGGAGTTCGTCAACGTTATGTCATCTAACGATTTCCTTAATGCATCTATTTATAATGTGGAAGAAACCCTTATCATTGCCATCATCCTGGTAATCTTGGTGGTGTATTTCTTCCTTCAGGACTTCCGCGCTACATTCATTCCTGCTATTTCCATCATCGTTTCATTGGTGGGAACCTTTGCCTGTCTTGCTGTAGCCGGTTTCTCGCTGAACCTGCTCACTCTCTTTGCGTTAGTGTTGGCCATCGGTACTGTGGTGGACGATGCCATCGTGGTGGTGGAGGCTGTGCAAGCAAAGTTCGACGCAGGCTACAAGAGTCCGTATGAAGCAACACGCGATGCAATGAGCGATGTAACCATGGCTGTTATCTCATGTACTTTCGTGTTCATGGCTGTATTTATCCCTGTTAGCTTCATGCCCGGCACATCTGGCATATTCTATACACAGTTCGGTGTTACCTTGGCAACATCTGTTGGTTTGAGTTGCATATGTGCACTCACACTTTGCCCTGCCCTCTGTGCTATGATGATGAAGCCTGCCTCTGGCGAACGACGCAAGGGATTCCTTGGTTCTGTCAACTATTACACACGTAAGGCATACGAGGCTTCATACAACGCCATGCTTACAAAATATAGCAACATTCTGGCATCCCTCATACGTGCCAAGAACCGTTGGATAGCACCCACCAGCATCATCGTGGCATTTGCCGGCATGGCATTCTTTGCCTCTAACCTTTCAGTGGGTCTTGTTCCTGCCGAGGACCAGGGCACTGTTATGCTTGTAATGAGTACACCTCCTGGAACTAACCTTGGAACTGCCTCCAAGACTATGGATAAGATTGAGAAAATCATGCAGGAGACTCCAGAAATCAAGGACTATATTCGTGTCAATGGTTTCAGTTTCATGGCAGGTCAGGGTGTTTCATACGGTATGGCTATCGTACGTCTGAAGCACTGGAGCGATCGTAACTATGGTGCACTTCATCCAATTGACAATTTCTTGTCAACCAGCACAATGGTGGCTAACGTCAAGTTGAATCTTCGACTTATGACCGAGATTCCCGAGGCTCAATGCTTTGCTTTCGAGCCTGGTATGATTCCCGGTTATGGTACAGGCTCTATCGAGTTGAACCTTCAGGACAAGATGGGTGGTGACAAGCAGGTGTTCCTGGAGTACACCGAGAAGTTCCTTCAGGCCATGGGCAAGCGTCCCGAGGTTGCACGCGCCATGACATCCTATGCCCGTAATTTCCCACAAATACAGGTGGAGATTGACGCTGCACAGTGTAAGCGTGCAGGCTTATCCCCTGCAGATGTCCTTAGCGCATTGGGCAGCTACTGTGGTGGTGCATACGTGAGCAACATGAACCAGTTTGGCAAAGTGTACCGTGTTATGTTGGCTGCTCATGAAAAAGCACGTCTCACACCCGAGGACCTTAGCAACATGTTTGTCCGTGTGGGTGGCCAGATGGCACCTTTGGCACAATTCATCAAGCTCACACCAGTACTAGGTCCTGAGATTGACACTCGTTTCAATCTCTTTAGCTCAATCATGTGTAACCTTGCACCTAATGCCGGTTATGCAAGTACAGACGTGATGAAGGCTATCGAAGAAGAGTTCAGCAAAGTGTTCCCTGCCGGTTATTCATACGAATACGGCGGCATGAGTCGCGAGGAACACGAGCAGATGGGAAGCATGGCTTCATACCTTATCTATGCTGTGTGCTGTGTGCTCATCTTCCTTATCCTGAGTATGCTCTATGAAAGTTTCCTCATTCCTTGGGCAGTTATGCTCTCTGTTCCAGCCGGTTTGATGGGTGCTTTTGGCTTTGCATGGCTGTGGAACCAGTGCTATGCGACTCTACCTTTTATCTTCCTTGGCAAGATTGAGAACAACATCTACATGCAAACTGCCGTTGTGATGCTTATTGGTCTGCTGGCAAAGACTGCAATCCTGATTACCGAATATGCCTTGGAGCGTCGTCGCAAGGGCTTGGGCATCGTAGAGGCCGCATATGCCGCAGCAGAGGCACGTCTTCGCCCCATCATCATGACTGTTGCCACTATGATTATCGGTATGATACCCCTGGTTATCATGACAGGTGCCGGTGCAAATGGTAACCGCACCATCGGTATAGCTGTAATCGGCGGTATGTTTGTGGGCACCTTGGCTATCCTGCTTACTGTGCCTGTCTTGTTCATCTTCTTTGAGTGGGTTCAGGAGAAAATCCGTCCTGCTTTGACAGAAGAGCCTGATGCACAGGTTCTGATGGAGCGTGAGCGTATCCGCCATGAACGTGAAGTTCGTGAGCAAAAGCATAAGGAGAAGTACTAATCGCACTACCCTCTAATATAAATAAAGAATATTCAAAAGATGAAGAAAAACATCATAATCCTTTGCCTTGCAGCCCTGTCGTTGACAGGCTGCGGGGTACTGAAGAGCTACAACCGCGAGAAGGTGACTCAACCTGTGGATATGGAGACACTGTATGGTGATGCTCTGAGCGGCGACTCTTTGGGCCTGGGCGACTTGAAGTGGCGCGAACTCTTCACCGATCCAACCCTTCAGGAACTCATTGAGCGCGTACTGACACAGAACACCAACATCAAGAATGCTGACCTGACTGTGCAGCAGGTCAACTATGCCCTAAAGGCAGCCAAATGGGCTTACGTTCCAAGCATAAGCCTCTCTGGCAATGGCAGCATCAGCAAGATGTGGGATCCATACGAACGGGCCCACTACACAGGCACTCCCAGTACCAAGCCTTATGCCATCAACCTGACAGTAGGATGGCAACAGGTAAATCTGTTGCAACTTCGCAATGCACAAAAAGGAGCCGAGATGAACCTTGAGCAAGCTCGTGCTGCCAAACAGGCTGTGCAAGCTTCATTGGTATCAAATACCGCTATCCTGTACTACACTCTGCTTCAGTTGGACGAACAATTATTCCTTCTAAAGCAAACTAAGGCCAATTGGGCAGAATATCTGAGAATGCAAAAAATGCTGATGGATGCAGGTCAGGCAAATATTGCAGCTGTATCAAGTATTGAAGCCACCTATTGGAGCATCTGCCAGAGCATAGACACCATTGAGGACAATATTCTGATTCTTGAAAACCAGCTTTCTACCCTTCTGAACGAACCCACACAGAATATAAAGCGCAGTTCTCTGGCAAGTTTCATTTCACCTGCAATTGTCACCACTGGCGCCCCCATCAGCATATTGTCACGACGCCCCGACGTTCGCATGGCAGAAATGGCATTGGCTTCTGCTTTCTATGACGTAAATCAGGCTAAGTCTGCCTTCTATCCTTCACTCACACTAAGTGCTACAGGAACCTTTACAAACGGCAATCAAGCCAACATAAATCCAGGTGCCTTCATCGGACAGGCTCTGGCTGGTTTGGCACAACCCATCTTTATGAATGGCAAACTGATTGCCACTCTGAAAATCAGCAAGGCGCAGATGGAAATCGAGGCAAACAACTTCACCAACGCCATCATTACTGCTGGCAATGAGGTAAACCTGGCTATGAAGCTTATACATTCTGCCGAAGAGGAGCGTGTCTTCATAGACAATCAGGTGAAGGCTTTGGAAACGGCATACGAGGCTACACGCAAACTTTTTGCCGGCAGCAGTGCCAACTACCTGAACGTTATTACAGCCCACAACAACCTGCTTCAGGCTCAGATGACCCAAATTACCAATCGCATGAACGTCATTAATGCCACAATAGAGCTATATCTGGCTCTCGGTGGCGGTGCAGAATTGTAATCCGGCAAAAGGAATAACAGATATACGACACATATAGTATCAGCGGGGTTGTACCATGAACAACCTCGCTGATACTGTTTTTTAGGATATAGCCTGTCAGCAAAGCAGAAACTGTTCTGCCACAATGAAACGGTTCCTACATATCATATCTGTACACACTTGAACCTACTCAAAGAGGCCTCTCGAAGACAAAGGTCGGTCCTCGGGAGGACAAGGGCGAAAGAACCGGGAACTCTCGCCTCGGTCCTCGGGAGGACCAAAAATGAGGGTAAGCGGGCGAGAAGAAAATCCACGGGCATTCAAGGCATGTCCGTATTTGAAACATTCTCCATACCAGCTTCACGCATACCCCCCCTTCTCGTCATGAAAGAATTTCCAAAGTGGTGCTGCCATAAGAGCCTGCAGAATCTCTCCTTGCTGAAGCATATCATACACCTGCTGGCGAGTAAGGACATGGCATGTCAGTTCTTCAGTCTCATCCAAGTGTTGGTCGGATATGGGTTCTACACCTACGGCAAGGAATGTGTAAACCAGATTGGTATGATTGGACGGATTTGCACATGTGGTCATAAACAGGCTCCATTCTCCACCTCCGAAACCTGTCTCTTCCAACAATTCTCTACGAGCACTTTCCAGAGGTGTTTCTCCTTCCTCCATAACTCCGGCACATAGTTCATATTCAGTAACCCCAAGGGCATGACGGTACTGTTTCACCATCACCATATCTCCTTGTTTGGTAAGAGCTATGACGTTGACCCAATCTGGAAATTCCAATACCCAATACTCTGGATTCACACGTCCGTCCGGCAATTGCACTCTATCGCAACGTGCTGTGAGCCATGGCCTGCGGGATATGTAGGTACTTTCCAGGATTTTCCACTTTTGTTCTCTCTTCATCATGGTATCTGCCTATTTGTGCTCGATTGTAGGATATTATAGTCGGCATTGCCATTGGAAATAGTCGGCAAACACGTCGCCAAGCATAGGTTGCCTGCGGAAAAGTCCGTACACAGTGCTTCCGCTCCCACTCATGGCTGAATAAGAAGCGCCAAGCATGTACATCTGTTCACAGATACCCTGAATTACGGGATGCGAGGGAAATACACTTGCCTCAAAATCGTTCACCATTTGACCACGCCATTTCCTTACCCCTTGGGACAGGATTTCATTCAACGAAACCTTAGAAGGTGCAGGTGTAACTGCGGCATACGCCTCCCTTGTAGATATGAAATCATTGGGTTTAACAAGCACCAGCCAATAACCGTCCAAAGAAGCCGGGATGGACAAAGATATGGACGGAGGCAACACACTCCCCACCGGAGGCAAGGCAAAGTATTGTTTCTGCAAGAGAGGTGTCTGAAGTGAAGTAAATTCATCGCCCTTACCTTCGGCATACACCGGTATGTTGGCTATAAATACAGGGCAATCTGCACCAAGGCGCCCCACCCTGGCAGCCATTTGTTGCTCTGTTAGCTGCAAATCGAACATCTCGTTAAGACCCTTTATCATAAACGCAGCATCCGTACTTCCTCCGCCTAATCCTGCTCCGGAAGGAATGTTCTTGGTCAGACGGATGGCAACGGGTGGAATTTCAAAATCCTCTGCACGAAGCATGTTCAGCACACGTACAACCAGATTGTCCTGAACGGAACAATCCAACTGACGACCATCTATTGTAAACGAATCTTCATGCGCAGGATTTATCTCCAGGCAATCACATAACGGTATAGGCAAAAACACTGTTTCTATATCATGGTAACCATCACCACGCTTTCTAACAATGTTCAGTCCAAGGTTAATCTTGCAATTGGGATACAGTATCATTTAAGGTCAGTATTAACACTCATTAAAGAACAGCTTTTTACTCAACGGCGAAGTTTGCCAAGCAACTCCTCATTTATACGACTTATCTTCTTGGGAGTTTCACGGAACGGCATACTCATGCCTGCATAAAAGTCAGCAAATATCTTCAGCAAAGGCGGCTGCCAGGGTTGCTTGTTGACATTCACTACCATACGGATATCCTTATGTACAAGTGACACTCTGACTTCTGCAGATGTTTCCTTGGGATCACCGTCCACATGGATAGGTCCTGCCGATGCCCTGCGTATCACCAGGTCTTTGCAACGGAATGTCTTGATATGGGAGTTCTGGGTTATTGTCCTATTTACCAACTGATAGGCTATCTGTGGTGCCTCAAATATCGTAAACGGTTCCATTATGGTCACATCCAACAATCCATCCGACATGGAAGCATGGGGTGCAATGTAGAAATCGTTACCATACTGCGACGCATTGGCACACGTTATAAGAAATGCCTTGTATGTACTAACGCCAGACTCGGCACCGATGATTTCCAACTCATATGTTTCAGGTTCGTAGGAAAGGCCATCTCGTAAAGCATGTTCTATGTAAGAAAGCAAGCCACGCTTGCCGGATTTGTTGAAAGCATGGGAAAGGAAAGCATCAAAGCCCACTCCCGCCGTACAGAAAAATGGAGTATCGTTGATAATTCCATAATCCAGAGAATGAATATTACATTCGGAAATAATTTGCAATGCTCCATCTGGATTCATCGGCAGATACAGGTGACGGGCCAGTCCGTTACCACTGCCACATGGCACTATGCCAAGAGCAACATCAGAGTGTATCAACGCCCGCGCTGTCTCGTTGACAGTACCATCTCCGCCAACAGCAACAACAATATCTATCTTCTGCAAGACAGCCTCATGTGCTATCTCGGCAGCATGACCTCTATGCTGCGTGTATTTAATCTCCACAGAAAAGCGGTCATTAGGGAAATATTCAGGTATCTTGGCTACTATCCTCCCTTTATCCTGAGTACCGGAAATGGGGTTAACGATAAACCATATAGTTTTTACAGACATATAATTCACAATTACGTAACAAAGGTAATCAATTTAGGGTGTATTTCACTCTCTGGAAAGAGCAATATAGTGATATATTGCACATAACATGAGATTTCATGCAAAAATAATTATCTATTTAAAATAATTTATGTAACTTTGCAGACGGTAGTTTCATATACTCCACTTAATAAGAAAAAGAAACAACATTATATATTTTATAGATATGGGATTGTTACAAGACAAACTGGCCAAGTACACCTTGCCCGATGAGATTAAGGCAAAAGGCATTTACCCTTATTTTCGTGAAATAGAAGGAAAGCAAGGAACAGAAGTCTCCATGGGTGGTCATAACGTACTTATGTTCGGTAGCAATGCATACACCGGTCTTACTGGAGATGACCGCGTAATTGAAGCCGGAGTAGAAGCAATGCGCCAATATGGCAGCGGATGCGCAGGAAGCCGATTCCTTAACGGAACATTGGACATTCATGTTGAACTTGAGAAAGAACTGGCAGAATTCATTGGAATGGACGATGCCTTGGTGTTTGCCACAGGTTTCACCGTAAACAGCGGTGTCATCCCCCAATTGTTGGGCAAGGACGACTACATTATTTGCGACGACCGCGACCACGCCTCAATCGTAGATGGCAGACGTTTGAGTTTTGCCAACCAGTTGCGCTACAAGCATAACGATATGGCTGATCTCGAGCGAGTGCTCAAGCGTTGCAACCCTGACAGCATCAAACTGATTGTTGTAGACGGCGTATTCTCTATGGAAGGCGATCTCTGCAAACTCCCCGAAATTGTTGAGTTGAAGCACAAGTACAATGCTGCTATCATGGTAGACGAGGCTCACGGCATCGGCGTGTTTGGACGCAACGGACGTGGTGTCTGCGACCATTTCGGACTGACTCACGAAGTAGACCTCATCATGGGTACCTTCTCCAAGAGTTTGGCTAGCATCGGTGGTTTCATTGCTGCAGACAAGACCATCATCAACTACCTGCGCCATACTGCACGCACATACATCTTCAGTGCCAGTTGTACACCTGCTGCTACTGCAGCTGCACGCAAAGCTCTGCACATCATGCAGGAAGAACCAGAACGCTTGGAGGCTCTGTGGGACGTAACACGCTATGCATTGAAGCGTTTCAAGGAAGAGGGTTTTGAAATTGGCGACACCGAAAGTCCCATCATCCCCTTGTACGTTCGCGACCTTGAAAAGACTTTCATAGTTACCGCCCGTGCTTTTGAAGAAGGTGTATTTATCAACCCCGTTATTCCTCCTGCATGTGCCCCCACAGACACATTGGTACGCTTTGCTCTGATGGCCAACCACACCAAGGAACAGGTAGACCGTGCCGTGGAGAAACTCAAAAAGGTCTTTACAGAACTGGATATCATAAAGTAATTCTTCTTTTTCTTACGAAACTTCAGAAATAAAAGATACTAATAAGAAATGGAGAGAACTGGCATAGGCTTCAGTTCTCTCCATTTCCCTTTCAGTTAAAGAAAGGTTTCAATGACATGGCACAGGGGACAAGCAGACTGGGCAATGTCATCTTTTTTCCCATCCATATTCAGATAGAACAACAAGAATGCTCCTCGGTACAGATAAGAAAAGGCATCCGCCAATCAGCGGATGCCAGAAAAACCCTCCCTCGGTGATTAGACATCAGAAGAGCCGTGCGAAGAGGGATATTACAGATGGCACGGGGTCCTGCTGGCTAATCATTTTTCGCTCATTACTGGTGCTGCTCGCGCAACAGGTCGTTTACGGTCTTTACAGGGTTGAAGGTAGACAAGGGTACCTCGACCATCAGGGTGTTCCAGTTGCTCATGGCACCGTTCCAGAGACCAGGAAGTTCTAGGGCCTTCAACTCACGTCCAGACTTGCTCTTGAAGGAAATGAAACCTGTTGCAGGGTCTACATACTTGGGCAGATCAAACTTGTTGCCCTTGTAGTCGCGGATACCGCATACGAGGTCCACGGGATTGAAGTGTGTACCCTCGGTGAACATGCGCATGTACTCGGGGTTGTTGGTGTCTATCTGGCTGCTTTCCAGAATCTGCATGGACACGCTTCCGTCGGGGTTGTATGCCAGGAAGGGACCACCGCCGGGCTCGCCAACATTCTTCACCACACCGCAGACACGGATAGGGCGATTCAGTTTCTCGCGCAGATAGCATACCAGTTCGGCATCCTCCATTTCCTTGATGTCGGCGCGGTCAGTGCACAAGGTGTGACGCAAGAAGCGGATCATGTTCTCTATGTCGTCGTGATTGTAATCACCGCTATCCAAGAGTCTCAGATATGCAAAAGTCTGTATCTGTGCATCGATGAGGATACCTGCCAGAACCTGCTTCCATTGGGTGGTGTCTTCCTTGAGACGGTCGGGCACAACGTTGTCTATGTTCTTGACAAAGACGATGTCGCTCTCCAGATCGTTGAGGTTCTGTATGAGAGCGCCATGGCCACCGGGACGGAACAGCAATGTACCATCGTCGTTGCGGAAAGGAGTATTGTCCATATTGGCGGCAACAGTGTCGGTACTGGGCTTCTGCTCGCTGAAACTTACGTGGAAATGCACACCATACTGCTTTTCATAGTCAGCAACCTTTTCCTGTACCAGAGCCTCAAACAGTTCGCGATGCTCTGTGCTTACGGTAAAGTGCACGTCTGCCTCGCCCTGACTGCTTGCATAGAGGGCAGCCTCCACAAGATGCTCCTCCAGTGGGGTGCGTGCACAATCGTCGTAGGAGTGGAACTGAAGCAGGCCCTTGGGCAACTGACCGTAGTTGAGGCCATCGGCATCCAGCATGGCAGCTGCAACGGCCTTGTAGTTGCCCTCTTCCATCAGAGCCTTTATGCCCTTGCCTTCCAGCACGTTGCATGCATCATCCAGGGCCTGGTAGAAGGCAAACTTCTCTATGTCCTGGAAGAATTTCTTTTCAAAGTCGGTTGTAGGCTCATCGTAGTCTGCGTCTACAAACTCGAATACTGCCTTGAACATACGGCTGGCAGCACCGGAAGCAGGCACGAACTTGGTAATGTGATGTCCCTCCTGCTTGTAGCGGTTCCAGGTGTTTACGTATGTCTCCTGTTCCTCGGCTGTGGGGGCGACAATGCCATTGCTTGTACTTGCCGCTGCCTGAAGACGAAGGAAGGGGAAGCCCTTTTCAAAACTCTTCAACTGTGCCTGAAGCTGTTCTTCACTGATGCCCTTCTGGGCGATTTGCTGTAATTCCTGTTCTGTCAACATAGTATTGCGTTTAATGGTTTTCCTCGCAAATATACACATTATTTATAATATACGGATGTCTTTTCCCTTTTTTTTTATACTTTTGTATCCTGAAATTAAGTAGCCTATGTTGCAATTATGTGAAGTCTTTGGCCTGGACCCTATCCAAATAGCCCAGCAGACATCGGAAATCCTGAAGGAAGAAACCGGAGAAACGGAGGACATCTACCAACTGCTTTCTGATGAAGGCAGCAGTTTCGTCACCGCTGTACGGAAAGTAGAGATGCTGAAGGAGAAGTCGGCAAGCGTGGAGAACGAAAACCTGCGCGCCCTCATCATGTCCGAAGTGGCCGACATGAAGGTGGTGATGATGTTCATTGCCTTCCATGTGGCACTGATGCGCAACATAAAGGATGTGGAGAAAGGCGAACTGAAACAAAAGGAGAGCCGCGAGGCTGGTGTCCTTTGGGCACAGATAGCACATCAGTTGGGCCTGTACAAACTGAAGTCAGAACTGGAAGACCTCTCGCTGAAGTATCTGGAGCATGACGCCTACTACCACATAAAGGAGAAACTGAACGAGACTAAGGCATCCAGAGACAGATACGTGGCCCGATTCATATCCCCTATAGAACAGAAACTTACCGAGGCAGGATTGAAGTTCCACATGAAGGGCAGAACCAAGAGCATACACAGCATATGGCAGAAGATGAAGAAACAGCACGTGGGTGTGGACGGTGTGTATGACCTGTTCGCCATACGCATCATCCTGGACTCTGCCCGCCACAAGGAAAAGCAGGACTGCTGGCAGGTGTTCTCCATCATCACGGACATGTACCAGTCCAATCCCAAGCGCATGCGCGACTGGCTTTCCGTGCCCAAGGACAACGGATACGAATCCCTGCACATCACCGTTCTGGGTCCAGAAGAGAAGTGGGTGGAGGTACAGATACGTACCGAGCGCATGGACGACATCGCCGAGCATGGTCTGGCTGCCCACTGGAGATACAAGGGTGTGAAGGAGGCCAAAGAGGACGGAATCTTCGTGTTCACCCCCAAGGGCGACCTGTTCAAGCTGCAGGCCGGTTCCACGGTGCTGGACTTTGCATATCACATACACTCAGGTCTGGGCAACCGCTGCACCGGTGCACGCATAGCCGGCAAGCAAGTGCCCATCAAGCAGGTTCTGCACAGTGGCGACCAGGTGGAGATAATGACCAGCAACAACCAGACTCCCAAGCAGGACTGGCTAAACATAGCCACTTCCACCAGAACCAAGGCCAGGATACGCCAAAGCTTGAAGGAAATGCAGTTCCGCCAGGCACTGATGGCCAAGGAGGTACTGGAACGCAAGATGAAGAACCGCAAGCTGGACTTCGACGAACCCACGCTGATGCATACCATTACGGGCTTCGGTTTCAAGATGGTTACGGACTTCTATGCCGCTCTGGCAGCAGAGGAACTGGACATCAACGATGTGCTTGAAGACTATGCCGGCCGTCTGAACCCCTCGGAAAACAAGACCGTTACAGAGCATACCAGCGCCAAGGAGTTCGTCCTGGCAGAACCGTCCGAAACCGCCACAGACAAGAGCAAGGAGGACGTTCTAATCATAGACCGCAGTCTGAAAGGCATTGATTTCCAGATGGCAAAATGTTGCCAACCTGTGTATGGCGATGAGGTGTTCGGTTTCGTAACCAGCGGAGGCGGCATAAAGATACACCGTACGGACTGCCCCAACGCCAAGCAGCTCAGGGACCGCTTCAGTTACCGCATAGTCAAGGCGGAGTGGGCTGGCAAGGGCGGACAACAGTACCCCATCACACTGAGGGTCGTGGGCAATGACGACATTGGCATTGTAAACAACATCACCAGCATCATCAGCAAGGAGGAAAAGATACAACTAAGAAGCATCAGTATAGACTCCAACGACGGCATCTTTTTCGGCACACTCACCGTAATGGTGGACGACACAAGCCGACTTCAGCAATTGATAAAGAAACTGAAGACCGTTAAGGGAGTGAAAGACGTTTCAAGACAATAAACAACACATAATAAGAGAATGAAAAAACTTTTGAACATTGCCATGTTGCTGGCCATAGGCACAACAACATTTGCGCAGAAAGACACCATCCGGGTGGAAATGGTGAAGGCGGCAGGTCCCTTCATACAGCAAAACGTGCTTACCACAACCGAGAAGGACGCCAATGACAAGGCATACGACCAGCACGAACTCCATTGGGCAATCCCCATGGACATGAACATGTGGAAAAAGGCGGCATCTGACGGCGTGCAGGAACTCCATGCCACCGACTCTACCGGATTTGTAATACAGGAGAAAGGAATATACCAACTGGGCTTCACCATCGACAACAACCAGTACCAGAAGGTCAGCTTCATCATCAAGGCAAAGGGCAAGAACGCCCTCTTTGTGGACGGAAAGCAGCAAAGCGGCGAGGTTGCCCTTATAGCAGGCCGACATGACTGCATGCTGAAGCTACAACAGAAAGAGGACACGCCCGACACCGTGGAGATAAAGGTTGTAATGGGCAAGGACACCCTGTGGACATCGCACTTCGCCGGCGTGAAGATAAATGCTGGAAACAAGCGCACATACACACTGAACGACCACATGACCGGCCAGCGCCTCTCTACGGCAAGCATTTCCGCCGACGGACGCTTTGTTCTGGAAAAGACCTACATCACACGTGCCGACGGCAAGAACGAATGGACAAAGTACATCGTCGACCTGCAGACCGGCAACCGCTACCAGCCATACAACTTCGTACAGTGGGCAGCCAAGGGCGGCAAGTACATCAGCCGCACCGTGGACCAGAACCACAAGTGCACCTATGAGTACAGGGACGTGATTAGCGGACAGAGCGAGCACCTCTATACACACCCCAGCCAGGAAAGCCTCTCCTTCGTTGCCATGGACACAAAAATCATTGTACGCCAGAGCACAGAGGGCAAAAAGGAACTGCACAATCAGGTACGCCAGATCCTGGAACCAAACGACAGGCTTCCCGGATGGAGAAACCGTTCATACTTCTCTGTCATTGACGTAAAGACCGGTGTACGCCGCCAGATTACAACAGGTCTGCGCAGTACCGGAGGCACAATGAGCAACGACGGCAAACTGCTGTACATCAGCGTTTCCGACGATGTTGCCAACGAACGCCCCTACTACTTTACCATGGGCATGCTGATGAATCTGGAAACCGGCAAGGTAGATACACTCTTCCACAGAGACGGTTTTGTGCGTGGCGCACAGTTCTCGCCCGACAGCAGGAAACTGCTCTTCACTGGAACTCCGGAGGCTTTCGGTGGCATAGGCAATGTCTGTCCCGAGGGCATGATTCCTAACAACTACGAATACGAACTGTTCCTGATGGACTTGGACACCAAGAAGATAGAGCCTATCACCAAGGAACTGGACCCCAGCATCAGCAGTGTGCATTGGTCGCTTGCCGACAACCATCTGTATGCCGTATGCGAGAATAAGGACCTCGTAAGCGTATTCCGCATGGACATGACAGAAAAGAAGGGCCATAGAAACGGCAAGTGGGAAATGCTCCAACTGAACGAGCCCAACATCAAGGGAGGCATCAGTCTGGCCAAGGAAAAGCCTGTGATGGTTTACACAGGCCTGAGCGGAGAGACCACCGACCACAGCTGGGTCCTGGACCTGAAGAAGAACAAACACACCTCACTGACCGATCTCAACCCCACCCGACTAGATGGCATTGCCATAGGAAAATGCCTGGATTGGACATACCGCACAGAACGCGGCGACAGCATTACTGGCTGTTATTACCTGCCACCATACTTCGACGAGACCAAGCAGTACCCAATGCTTGTCTACTACTACGGTGGTGTAACTCCAGTGGGACGTGTCTTGGAAAGCCCCTACAACTATCAGGCATGGGCTGCCATGGGTTATGTGGTATATGTTCTGCAACCCAGCGGATGCATCGGCTTCGGTCAGGAATTTGCAGCCCGCCACTCCAATGCATGGGGCGACTATACTGCCGACGATATCATAAACGGCACCAAGCAGTTCATAAAGGAGCACTCCTTCGTAAACCCCAAGAAGATAGGCTGCATGGGTGCGTCATACGGCGGTTTCATGACACAGTACCTGCAGACCCGCACCGACATCTTTGCCGCCGCCATGTCGCATGCCGGCATCTCGAGCATAGCCAGCTACTGGGGCGAGGGCAACTGGGGCTACACCTATAGTGCAGCAGCCTCGCCCAACTCCTACCCCTGGAACAACACCAAGCTCTACACCGAGCATGCACCTCTGTTCAACGCTCACAAGGTAAACACTCCCATCCTGTTCATGCACGGCACCGTGGACAACAACGTGCCCATGGGCGAATCCATACAGATGTTCAACGCACTGAAGATCCTGGGCAAGGAGACCGCCTTCATCATGGTGGACGGAGAGAACCATTATATAGCAGACCACCACAAGCGCATACGTTGGCACGACAGCATCATGGCATGGTTCCAGAAATGGCTGCAGGACGACCCCACATGGTGGAATGACATGTATCCCGAAAAGAACTTATGATATACCCAAACAACTACGAACATAAAATCGGTTTCAACGATATAAAGTCCCTGCTTTCCGGTTTCTGCCAAAGCGAACTTGGCAGAGAGCGAGTAGAGGCTATGAAATTTATGACAGAGGCTGGAGACATCCGTCAAAGTCTGCAAGAGAGTCAGGAACTGGAAACCATATTTGAAGAAACTACAGATTTGCCAGAAATGGCATTCTATGACCTACGCCCATCCATACATCGCATCCGTCTGGAGGGAGCGCACATCGAGGAAGAGGATCTGGGAAAATTGAAAAAGTCCTTGGACACCTTGCATTCCTGGCTCAAAATAATCAGAGGCAAAGAAGAAAGTTCTGAAAACTACACTTACCCTGCCCTGAACCAATTGTCTATGGGGGTATTCACCTTCATTGCCGTGGCAGGTGCCATAGACAAAACACTGGACAGATATGGTAAAATCAAGGATGATGCCAGTCCTGAACTAGCACGCATACGCCACGATCTGAGAGCCTCGGAAGGCAGTGTAAACAGAACCCTTCATGGAATACTGAGAATAGTAAAGGACGAAGGACTGGTGGCACAGGATGTAACACCTACATTCAGAGAAGGACGATTGGTAATTCCGGTAAGCCCTACCCTCAAGAAACGTCTTCGCGGTATTGTACACGACGAAAGTGCTACCGGCAAGACGGTATTCATAGAACCACAGGAGGTTGTAGAGGCCAACAACCGCATTCGCGAACTGGAAGCTGAGGAGAAACGCGAGATAATACAGATCCTCAAGCACATCACCATGCTCATACGACCGAACACCAAGGAACTGCTCAGAGCATTCTCCTTTCTGGCTGATTTGGAATTCGTAAGAGCACGCGTAAGCCTGGCCAAGTACATCGGAGGCATCTATCCAAGCGTTGCACCCTACCCCATCATAGACTGGACATTGGCAGAGCATCCCTTGCTTAAACTTTCTTTAGAGAAGCAAGGCAAGAAGGTTGTGCCCTTGGAAATCAAACTGGACCGGAAGCAGCACATACTCATCATATCCGGACCAAATGCCGGCGGCAAGAGCGTGTGCTTGAAGACCGTAGGCCTGATACAGTACATGCTGCAGTGCGGCCTGCCAGTTCCCGTAGGCGAGAGCAGCAAGATGGGTATCTTCCATAAACTGGCCATAGACATAGGAGACGAACAGAGCATAGAGGACGACCTGTCCACCTACTCCAGCCACTTGCTCAACATGAAGAACATGATGAAGATGGCAGACTCCTCCACCCTGCTGCTGATAGACGAATTCGGCGGGGGTACGGAACCCACCATCGGCGGTGCCATGGCAGAGGCAATACTGATGCGCTACACGCAGAAGTCTGCTTTTGCCGTCATAACAACCCATTACCAGAACCTAAAGCATTTTGCCGATGCACACGACGGTGTGGTAAACGGGGCCATGCTCTACGACAGACACCAGATGCAGGCTCTGTTCCAGTTGCAGATAGGCAATCCAGGCAGTTCCTTTGCCATAGAGATAGCGCGCAAGATAGGTATCCCCGAGGAAGTTATCACAGATGCCACCAACCTTGTGGGCAAGGACTACGTGAATGCCGACAAGTACCTTTTGGACATCGTTCGCGACAAGCGCTATTGGGAAGGTAAGCGCCAAACCATACATTCGCAGGAGAAGCAGATGGAACAGACCATCCAAAAGTATGAACGCGAAATAGAGGAACTGAAGCACAAGCGCAAGGAGATAATCCAAGGGGCACGACAGCAGGCCGAAGAGATAATCCAGAACTCTAATGCCGTGGTGGAGAACACCATACGAGAGATTCGCGAGGCTCAGGCAGAGAAAGAACGCACACGCGAGATACGCAGCGAACTGAACGAGTTCCGCGAACAACTGAACCAGGCAACACGCAGCGAGCACGACGAGTTGATAGAGCGCAAAATGCGCCAAATTCAGGAACGCAAGAAACGACAAGAGGAACGACGCCGCGAAAAAACAGAAAAGTCTGCTCAGGAAGCACAGCGTCCTGCTCTTGGGTCCCTACTCAGTGCCCTGGGAGCCAAAACACAAGATTCCACAGGATTGGCTATTGGCATGCCGGTAAAAATAATCGGTACCACAGCTATTGGCACAGTGGAAAAAATCGACGGAAAGAAGATTACCGTACAGTTTGGCATGGTCAGGAGTGTAATGGATGCCAAGAAATTGACACCAGCGAAACCGGATAAAAAAGAAGAGAAACAATCGTTCCAAGTAACTACCTTCGTTAGCCGTGACACTCAGGACAAGATTCGTGATACCCATCTCAACTTCCATCCCGAGATTGACATCCGAGGCATGCGAGGAGACGAGGCATTAGACACTATCACTCACTATATGGACGATGCAATACTTGTGGGAGCATCACGCATAAGAATCCTACATGGTACAGGCAACGGTATTCTGCGCCAACTTATACGCCAATACCTAAACACAGTACCACAAGTAAAATCCGCACGTGATGAAGATGTCCGTTTCGGAGGTGCTGGCATAACGGTAGTAGAAATAAGATAGCATGTTCTGGCTGTATTTAAATGTAAGTAGGAAGAATATACAGAATACTACTTCCTATTTACATTTTAAATGCTAATGCAAGACGAGAGATCATAATCCACATTCGGTCATTAGAGTTATGATGTTAACAGTCAATATTCTGAAACTGATGTCTTGCCACCCTAAGAATACATAACAGACCATCTATATCAATTTTGATAATATATCACACTGTTGGAATGTGGAAAGCGCTAACAATATTACATTCTAAATAAATAAAAAACGTGGGTACAAAAAAGACCATCTTTTAAAGATGGCCTTTTATAGCTTAATCATAAGATGGTGGAGTCTTGAATACGGGAGCGGAAAACGAGGCTCGAACTCGCGACCCCAACCTTGGCAAGGTTGTGCTCTACCAACTGAGCTATTTCCGCGATTGAAAGTGAAGAGGAGGAGACTCGAACTCCCACGCCTCGCGGCACTGCCACCTCAAAGCAGCGCGTCTACCATTCCGCCACCTCTCCAATCCGATTATAAAACTTGTGCCCAAGACAGGAGTCGAACCTGCACGCCTTTCGACACACGCACCTGAAACGTGCGCGTCTACCAATTCCGCCACTTGGGCATATAAGAGAGCGGAAAACGAGGCTCGAACTCGCGACCCCAACCTTGGCAAGGTTGTGCTCTACCAACTGAGCTATTTCCGCACTTTACTCTATTTATGCTTTATAATCTACTCTTTCAATCTTAAGTCGTTTAGACTGCCTTTCCTCTGAATTGCTGTGCAAAGGTAGTGCTTTTTTCTGAATAGTGCAAGAGTTTACACAGAAAAAACTAAAATAACAACAAAAAAACTGCATTTAGACTCAATCTGGCCTAAAACTATGAGCGTTTTGCCAACTGGTAGGAGTTGTACACGTTGTGCCAGATGCTGTAGAAACCGCCGGCAATGCTGCTCAGGGGATCCATGAACGAGTATCCGCACCAGATGGAGAAGATGGTGTTCTTCTGGCCAAGGCCTTGCGTGGCGCTGATAACCTCGTCCTCGGTGCATTTGCCAAGGTGCTTGACCATCCATCTGCCGGAGGTGAACTGTATGAGGCACGCCAGCAGGCTTCCGCCGGCAATGGCCACCTGGGGCAGAAGTCCATGACCGGCATTAAGGCTATGGTGCATGTTCTTCACGCTCACGGCAATAGCCATGGACAGGGCTATCATCCACAGGTAGAAGGCAGCATTGGGTATGCTGGTCAGCACCCTTGCAAGGGCAGGTGTGAGCCGGCGCATCAGTATGGCGCATACAAAGGGCAGGAACAGAAGAGGGAAAATCTTCAGCACTATCTTGGCGAATGTTGCCCAGAAGGTAATGTCGCTATTCTGGTAAATCAGCGGTATCATGGCGGGGATGATCAGCGATGCCATCAGGTTGGCCAGGATGATGTACATGGTCAGCGAACCCTGGTTGCCTCCCAGTTTGCCCGTGATAACCGCCGCCGCCGTGGCCGTGGGGCATATCATGCATAGGAGGAACCCTTCCATGCCCAGGCGCCATGTGTAGGACATGGGTATGTATGCCAGTGCCAGTGCTCCCAATACCCAGAAACTTCCCTGCAAGGCCAGTCCTCCCATCTGCCAGCGGCGCAGATGCAGGTCGGAAGGCTTCACTTTCAGGAAGGTGAGCAGAAGCATGAGGAAGAGCAAGGTGGGCTGTGCCACCTGCACCACATCGTTTGCCAGTGGCCGTGCCCCCTCCAGTGCGTCGATGCTGGCGAAAAGGAGGTATGCGCTTGCACCGGTGAGCATACTCACCACCAGTCCCCAGCGCTTTAGAAAAAGAAATACCTCGTTCATCCTTGCATTTGCTTGATTTCTTCCAGTATTCTGTGATTGAAGTGGCGGCGCTCGTTATCGTAGAACCATCCGTATTTGAAGAAATAGCGTACCATGCTTGTGGTGTGGGCAAAGAACAGGCGCAGGCTTCGGTGCGAACCACGGCTGAACTTGTGATATATTGAAACCTGAGGGAAGAACAAGGTCTTGTACTTGCGATGTATGCGTCGGGTGAGGTCAAAGTCTTCGGCATACATGAAGTATCTCTCATCAAAAAGTCCGGTTTCCTTCAGTGTGCTCATACGCAGGAACATGAAGCAGCCAGAAAGGCATGGGACGTTCATTATGAGCTTGTATTCGGAATGTGCCAGTTCGAAGCGCTTGTTGCGACGTGCAAACATCCATCCGGGCAGGAACATACGACAAAACATGTCCATGGGAGTGGGCAGGAGTTTTGCTAAAGGTTGGATGTTGCCATCCAGGAACAGCACCTTGGGCATGATCTGACCCACTTCTGGATGCTCTTCCATATACTTCCATATCGTTGGAATCACATCGGAAGAGAACCATACATCAGGATTTACCACCAGATGATAAAGGCTACCTTCCTCCATGGCCAAGCGTATGGCACGGTTGTTGCCACGGCCATACCCCGTATTGTCCTCATGAAGGTACTCTATCTGGAAACCACGTTGAATATGCTCTCGGATATCCTTGTCGCGTTGCATGTACTGCTGGAGTTCCTCGCGAAGAGCAAACACCTCATCGCTATGATCAATAATCCATACCTTGCGTATGGGAGAGGTGATTATAGAACGAAGAATGGATTCTATATCTAAAAGGTGGTCGTTATATGTGACTATGCTTGCTGTTATCATGATATCAGGTTTTAATCCTGTATGGTTAAGCCTAGTTAATGTTCAAAATAAAAATAACGCCCGCCCTTTCACAAGGGTGGGCGCCATTTGATTTGGATTTGTTCTTCTAATCCTTTACTTTACCTTAGCTACGATAGCCTTGAAAGCCTCGGGGTTGTTAACAGCCAGGTCAGCGAGAACCTTACGGTTGATCTCGATACCTGCCTTGTGCAGCAGACCCATCAGCTGGCTGTAGCTGAGACCCTCCAGACGAGCTGCAGCGTTGATACGCTGAATCCAAAGAGCGCGGAAAGTGCGCTTCTTGTTGCGACGGTCGCGGAAAGCATAGGTAAGACCCTTCTCCCAAGTGTTCTTGGCAACGGTCCAAACATTCTTGCGGGCGCCAAAGTAACCTCTGGTCAGACCCAATATCTTCTTTCTCTTAGCACGTGATGCTACATGATTGACTGATCTTGGCATTTTCTTTTGTCTTTTTAGGGGTTAATGTTTAGCGCATGCACAACAGGTCGCGAACCTGCTTCATGTCTGATGTTACTACAAGACCTGTGTGAACCAAGTTACGCTTCTGCTTCTTGGTTTTTTTGGTCAGAATGTGGCTGTGGAAAGCGTGCTTGCGCTTTACCTTGCCGGTTCCGGTGAGTGTGAAACGCTTCTTAGCACCGGAATTGGTCTTTACTTTTGGCATTTTGTTAAATAATTAAATTGTTATTAATAATCGTGGCCGCGCATCCAAAAGACACGGCGCACAGATTTTCCTTTTTCTTCGAGTTCCTCTATACCTTATTTATATATATGGAGTGGGGAAGAGCTCTTTTGTTGTCGTTTAGTCGTCGAAGTCCTCGCCTTCCACCTTAGGACCAGTGTATTCCTTGCGGGCTTTCTGCTGAGGCTGCTTCTTTACGATTGCCTCGGGGGCTTTCTCGTTTTCAAGTTCCTCGGCTGTCTTCATGGGCTTTGCCACAACCTTCTTGGGTGCGATGAACATTGTCATGCGCTTTCCTTCCAGAGTGGGCATTGACTCCACCTTGCCGTATTCTTCCAGATCCTGGGCAAAACGCAGGAGAAGAACTTCGCCCTGTTCCTTAAACAGGATTGAACGACCCTTGAAGAACACGTATGCCTTCACCTTGTCGCCATCTGACAGGAAACCCTTGGCGTGCTTCAATTTGAACTCATAGTCGTGATCGTCTGTCTGAGGTCCGAAACGGATTTCCTTGACTTCAATCTTGACCTGCTTGGCCTTCACTTCCTTGGCGTGCTTCTTCTGCAGGTAGATGAACTTGGAGAACTCTATGAGTCGGCACACGGGAGGTTCGGCATTGGGGCTTATTTCCACGAGGTCAACACCCATGTCCTCTGCCATCTGGCGGGCACGGCCAATTGATAGTACCTGGCTTTCAATGTTGTCGCCAACGATGCGCACTTCGGGAACTCTGATCTGTCCGTTTACGCGGTAGGTTACTTTGAGCTTGTTGTCCTTCTTCATTAACTATGTGTTTCGGGGTGCAAAGTTAGTAATTTTCTGTCATATTACGTACTTCTTCGTTGATTTTCTTTGCAAAATCCTCGAATTTCATACATCCTTGTTCGCCACCGCCTTGTCTGCGGAAACTTACGGTGCCTTCTGCCTGCTCCTTTTCACCTACGACAAGCAGGTAGGGAGTGTGTTTCAGCTCGTTATCGCGAATCTTGCGGCCGATCTTCTCCGAGCGGTCGTCGATGTAGCAGCGTACGTCCTGAGTGTCGAAATAGTCGCGCAGCTTCTCGGCATACTCCTGGTACTTCTCGCTGACGGGCAGGATAGCCACCTGGTCGGGTACGAGCCAGAGGGGGAAGCGGCCTGCGGTGTGCTCGATGAGCACGGCGGTAAAGCGCTCCATAGAACCGAAGGGAGCACGGTGAATCATTACGGGGCGGTGCTTCTTGCCGTCCTCACCAATGTACTCGAGGTTGAAACGCTCGGGCAGGTTGTAGTCAACCTGGATGGTACCCAGCTGCCAGCGTCTGCCCAGGGCATCCTTCACCATGAAGTCCAGCTTGGGACCGTAGAAGGCAGCCTCACCCAGTTCGGTGGTGGTCTTCATGCCCTTCTCGGCACAAGCCTCGATGATGGCGCTCTCTGCGGCATTCCATACCTCGTCCGAACCGATATACTTCTCGGTGTTTGAGGGGTCGCGCAATGAAATCTGTGCCTCGAAGTTGTCAAAGTCGAGAGCCTTGAAGATAATCTGTATAATCTCCATCACACGGATGAACTCCTGCTTCACCTGGTCGGGACGGCAGAAGATGTGCGCATCGTCCTGAGTAAATGAACGCACACGTGTGAGACCGTGCAGCTCGCCGCTCTGCTCGTAACGGTATACGGTACCGAACTCTGCACAACGGAAGGGCAACTCCTTGTATGAACGGGGCTTGCAAGCGAAGATCTGGCAATGATGGGGGCAGTTCATGGGCTTCAGCAGGTACTCCTCGCCCTCCTCGGGTGTCTGGATGGGCTGGAAACTGTCCTTGCCATAGTGATCCCAGTGGCCGGAAGTTACATACAGACCCTTGCCGCCGATATGGGGGCACATAACCTGCTCATAGCCATAGCGGCGCTGAATCTTCTTCAGGAAGTCCTCCAGGCGCAGGCGCAGGGCAGTACCCTTGGGCAGCCAGATGGGCAGACCCTTGCCCACGAGGTCGGAGAACATGAACAGTTCCATCTCCTTGCCTATGCGGCGGTGGTCACGCTTCTTGGCCTCCTCTAGCAGCTGCAGGTGCTCGGTGAGCATCTTCTGCTTGGGGAATGAGATGGCGTAGATACGTGTCATCTGGGGGCGCTTCTCGTCGCCACGCCAGTATGCAGAACTGGTGCTCAGCACCTTGAATGCCTTGATGGGTGCGGTGGAGAGCAGATGAGGACCACGGCACAGGTCGGTAAACGCACCCTGTGTGTAGGTGGTGATATGACCATCCTCCAGGTCTTCAATCAACTCGTTCTTGTATGTCTGGCCACGGTCGCCGAAGAACTTCAGGGCATCTGCCTTGCTTATGTCCTCGCGAACCAGCTGCTCCTTGCGCTGGGCCAGTTCCATGAACTTCTTCTCAATGTCGGCAAACACGGCCTCGCGGATAACCACGCCTTCAGCGGGCATGATGTCGTAATAGAAACCGTTTTCAATTGCAGGACCTATGCCGAACTGAGTGCCGGGGTAGAGTTCCTGCAATGCCTCTGCCATCAGGTGGGCGCTAGTGTGCCAGAAGGCATGCTTGCCCTCCTTGTCGTCCCACTTGAAGAGCTGTATGCTTGCATCCTCGTTGATGGGGCGGTTCAGTTCCACGGTTTCTCCGTTCACTCCGCATGCAAGCACATCCTGAGCCAGACGGCTGCTGATGCTTTCTGCAATCTGAAGACCGGTGACTCCTGCTTCGTACTGGCGCACAGAGCCATCGGGAAAAGTGATATTTATCATTTTATTTGTGTTGTATTGTGTTTATATTTCTACGCAAAGGTACGATATTTTTTTCATTATTCTCGGTAAATAATATTTAATCTTCCATTTTATATGACAAATACGCGCCATATACCCGTAAACATATGTTAATACGGTAATAAAATATAATAAAAAATGTACAAATCCAGTAAAACCAACATATCCAAGTTGTTTGATTGAAGCAGAATACATACCTTTGTAGAACAGGATAACAAACAACCCTTACTTCTTAACACTAAATAGCTTTCTATCATGAAAAAAATCATAATATGCACAAGGCAAACAGATAATATAACAGCTACAGATGACCAGGAAATAATAGCTGTATCAGAGAAAGAAATTGGCAAATGCCGTGGTTGCATGGCTTGTCGTAGACTAAAGAAATGTATCAATTACCTTGATGATGCACAGTTATCAATTCCATCAATCAACGAAGCAGACCACTTGGATATATACTTGCAACCCGAGGGTAATATACAACGCCTAATGGACAGGGTTCTATATGCATTAGACGGAACGAACAAAACATTCAAATTCTATATAGAGGACAATAAGGAAGCTGAATATTTGCGCAGATTACTCACATGGGCCAAATATACAGAAATCATATAGTTTCCACTCCATCAGAATGGCAATCCAACAGCAAAGTGGAACGAAAAGTCGCGATTGAAATTAGGGTAAAGCAATGGATAATGCCCCTTGGTATCATTGAATGCCGGATTGACAGCTTTCATTCCGGCATCAAAGCGCAAGAGAAAATAATTCAAATTTAAGCGTATGCCTAAACCATAGGCTACCGCTATCTGCTCCCAACATCTATCCCACCTAAATTGACCGCCAGGCTGGTCTTTATAGTCGCGTATTGTCCAAATATTACCTGCATCCACAAAAAGTGCGGCATCAAACTTCCAAAACAAATGCATTCGCAATTCTGCACTCATATCTAATTTGATGTCTCCAGTCTGATTTATATAGTCAATATTTCCGCCATACCCTTGAAAAGATCCAGGTCCTAAACCACGTACGCTCCATCCTCTGACACTATTTGCGCCTCCACTGAAATAGCGTTTTTCATAAGGCAGGATATCACTATTTCCATAAGGGCATGCCACACCGAGGGCAAAGTGCATTGCCAAACTTGTTCTCTTGGAGAAACGGAAGCTTTTACTTACATCAATATCAAATTTGGCATATTGGGCATAAGCAATATTAAACAACGTTCTTTGGTGGTCTTCATTTCGTTTTGTATCTGCCAACGAACATATTCCATGCAACAAGTTACCTGCAGTCTCCACTCCTATGCTAAACGTCCAGGCATTCATACCATATATTCCCATAGGCGCAGACAAACCGGCACTGGAATAGCGGTATAGATAACCCATCTTTACAATAAACAAATTCTTATAATTGTAGGCTATAATGGCATTTCTGCTCTCAGGATTATTGATATAAGTATTATAGAACGTATCACTTATCCATGGCATGAACACATAGTTTACATCCAATAGGTCAAAACGGTGCTGTGATTTGCCATTACCTGAATTCCAACGATATTTCCATGCCCCTGTTAATACACGTCGGTGAAATTCTGGACGATTCTGGCTGGCATACATCAGATTGAACTCTGTTACAGCCTTTGACTTGCGCCTAAATTCGTATGGGACAAAAGGAAAAATAAAATCGGGGAACTGTAAACCAGCATCCACACTATATTCTATGTAATTCTGGTCAGCATAACCACTTAAACCTCGTATAGCCTCAAATGCAGAACGCAACTTCAAAGAGAATACCTCTGAACCATGGAAAACATTCCTGTTTTGATATGTAAAATTAACAGCTGCACCGAGATCACCTGCAGTATTAGTACCGTCAAGCCCCAATTGGATGCTATTCAAACGGGATGGAGTAATCGCTATTCTTGCATCCAACAAACTACTGTCATTTTCATTGGGAACTAAAGCTATATTGGCGGCAGCCACCGCTGCCAAACGATTCATCCGACTGTATGTGTCAGTCAAATCTGACTCTTTATACACCTCCCCACTTTTCAGGCTGCTATTCTTCAACAGGACACTGTTCCGAAACCATATTGGCGAACCTGTGGAACGGTCATACTCATAAATTACATCTCCTATCCTATATTGTTGGTGTTTCAGGCGTGGACTTTCCGGAGATTGGGCATAGTCCGAGACAAGCATTTTCAGTTGTACTTGATTAGAACCAGCAACTGTATCCACATAATATCTTATGAAGTCGCGGTTGAAGGCATAATATCCATTGTCCGTCAAATAATTGGTTATACGTGAACGCTCTTGATTTAATACATTTGCATCAAACGGCATATCAGGGTGTAACAAGCTAAGAGAAGCTACTTTTTCCAATTGACTTCTCAAGGCCGTATCCCTCACCTCTACCTCCACGTTCTGCACATAATAGCGCTGCCCCAATTGAGCCTTGTAATGAACATGAACCTTATGACGTTTATAACTTTCATCCACCGATACATTTGCATGCAGATATCCGAGATTGAACAAGGCATCCTGTATTCGTTGCCTACTTCGCTCCGTTAATAATGTATCATAGACAACAGGGGCCTGACCCAATTTTCGCAAAAAACGATTAAATGAACTGTTGCTGTTGGGGTTGGACATTAAATATATGCCCAATGGAAGTTTTGTTAATGAAAACCATTTGGTATTGGGTTCTTGGCGGAGATATCCCGACAGCATGGAGGTATTTATATCCGCCGAGTCCACTGATATAGCAACCTTATCCAACAAATGCTCTCCCTCACGCAAATGCTTAGTGCTACTGCAAGAGCATACAAGCAGGAGGAGTCCCATAAGGATTCCCACCTGCCCAAGTCTCTTGTATCGTAGCATCTTATTTATCTTCAGAAAGTTTTAGCTCTGCAATAATGCTTGCATTCTAATTACTCAGCCTCATCTATTGACAATCCAGCAAACTCCTCGTCATCCTGAGTGTCACGATTTTTTACCCCTTCAGAGATACTGCTGTAGTACATCTCGTCCATCTGGTCTTCATCGGGAGAGCTGTCTGCATCATCATCCAATTCATTGTCAATTTCTTCTGGCAAATCCTCCTCATCATCACCATTCAGGTTCCTGCCAGCAGACTTACGCAGGTTACCATCCTCATCATACTTGTCTTCATTCATGCGTATCTTTAGCAAAGGCTCTTTCTTCTTTGCAAAAATAGCTTCCACCCAAGTTCCTTTGGTTATCTCCAACACCTCAAATCCCTGTGCAAGCTTTCTCTCAAGCGTTCCACCTGGAGCATGTATTCTGCTTGCCGGCAATGTAGTGGTACTTATGTCAAAGCCACTCAATATTATATCCTTCAAACTCAGAGCTATGCTATCCCATCCACCACCAAAGTTATTGTTTATCAACTCCAACAGTGTAGCAACTGTTATGTGGCGTATGTTTTCATAACTCAGGTCTGTCAGTCGTGTTATATGCTTCTTTCGTATTGCCACCCATCCCTTCTTTTCGTTGCAATGCATGAAAGTTGCCCACTCTCCATTCTCGTACTTAGCTCTTTCACGTGGATCCGACGGGTTGTAGTGCACTACATCGAAGCACAGACGTATCGTGTTCAACAGTTTGTCTTCACTCGTTGCAAAACTGCCCTCTTCCTTTTCATCGTCCCAAGCTTTTTTTATGTCATGCTCTGTCAGTTTCCACACATTGGTTGAATTCAAGTCGAGAATACTTTCTATCAATGTTTCCTGTTTCATTTTATACCTATTATATATATTATTGTATCTGTTTCTTTTTTCGAGGCACTATTTACTGCTACTTCACTCAGGACATCTGGCTGTAGTCCTTAGCCAGTCCTCCTTCGCTGGTTTCCTTGTACAGACTGGGCAAGTCATGTCCCGTCTGCTTCATCACCTCCACTACCTTGTCAAATGACACACGATGCACACCATCAGTGAAACTGCTATATATATTAGCATCCAAGGCACGCGCTGCAGCATAGGCATTACGCTCAATGCAAGGAATCTGAACTAAGCCACACACTGGGTCGCAGGTCATACCCAGATGATGTTCAAGCCCCATCTCTGCTGCATACTCTATCTGTGCCGGAGAACCTCCAAAAAGTTGGTTTGCGGCCGCCGATGCCATGGCGCATGCTACACCTACTTCACCTTGACATCCCACCTCTGCTCCTGATATGGAGGCATTGGTCTTTACCACGTTGCCAAAAAGGGCTGCTGTAGCAAGAGCCTTCAAGATGCGGGTTTCCGAAAAGTCACGACTCTTCCATAGATGGTACAACACGCCAGGGACTACTCCACAGGAACCACATGTCGGGGCTGTCACTATCTTGCCACCAGAAGCGTTCTCTTCGCTCACAGCCAATGCATACGAGAATACCAATCCGCGTGTCTGCAAATTTGCCTTATGCCCAGAGGCCTTTACGTAATACGAGTAGGCCTTGCGTCTTAGATTCAGAGGTCCTGGCAACACTCCTTCAGCATCAAGACCACGCTCCACTGCCTCGCGCATAGTTTGCCACACTTCTCTGAGGTAATCCCATATTTCCGGACCTTCACTTTCTTCTACATATTCCCAATAACTCTTGCCCGACCACTCACAATATTGCAGTATCTCGGTCATGGTATTCATTTTGTACACCTCGGGCAACTCTATGCTGTTTTCGCCTTCTTCGGCAAGAGCACCGCCTCCAATACTAAAAACTATCCACTCGTTACTGAAATCCTGTGAACCCAGTGTAAAGCACTCAAACTTCATTCCGTTTGGATGGAAGGGCAAAAATTCTCTCGACCATACTATTTCTGTACGTTCGTGTCCCAACACATCCAGCACGGCAATGTCCGTCATATGACCTTTTCCCGTTGCAGAAAGGGAACCATAAAGGGTAACCCTAAAGGCAACAGCTTCCTGGAATCGTTCTTTATAGAGTTCAGCAGCTTTCCTCGGCCCCATTGTATGACTACTTGATGGACCTATGCCTATTCTGTATAGTTCGCGTATTGTTTTCATGTAGTTATTGATAAATAGTGTGGAACTTCCATTCACTGCCCACCTTGCCGGAAGATGCTTCTCCTCCGTTCATGGGATGAAGTTTCTCCAAATCTGTGTAGATATGTCCCAGATATGGTGCTTCGTGAGAAGTATTGTCACCGTAATCTATTTCTGAGTGCTCGTTTCCGAAAGTTTTGAAATAGAAATGACACGCCACTTCCAGTTTATAGGAAGTATAGGGTCTATCCATTTTGGGAAGAGCAAATATAGCATAAGGGTCTTCCCAACCGTCAGCCGTGGAGTTTGGTTCAGAGGTTATTGTCTGTTCCAAGGTTTCGCCTACGGGCAGCCCCTCCTCAGTTATGGCCGAATACCGAAGACGCACTATACCCGACAACATTCCTACATTCTTGCCGACGTTCTTCCTAACAGCATACACCTTTATCTCGTCACCAGGTCTTGGTTCACCTCGCTCTATCTGCTCATATACTCCGTCAGAACCTTCGTTCAAAGGTCTCTTCACCACATAATTGAAACCTTTCCAACTGGGAGGTGTTACCGTTGTTTCAAAGCACGATGTCAATAACAACGTCATGAGCGACACAAGACAAATTGCTATTTTGTTTTTCATTTCTCTGATTGATGTTTAGGTTTTTATAAAGTCTTCTTTTCAATACATTAGTATATGAAATTATCCACAAACGAGTCTGTCTCTTCGTTCAGGAATGCATTCAGTTCCTGATTTAATCTCTGCACGGGCAATCCCATCACATTGTAATACGAACCGTTTATGCTTGTCACCCCCACACATCCTATCCATTCCTGGATACCATAGGCGCCAGCCTTGTCAAAAGGAGCATAGTTCTTTACATAGTACTCTATCTGCTCCTTTGTCAAATCTGCGAAACTTACCTCCGTTACAGACGAAAATGTATGCGTACGGTCCAATGTGCGCAATGTCACGCCTGTTATCACCTGGTGTGTCTGTCCGGACAGTTTGGCAAGCATTGAACAAGCCTCCTTTGCATCAGAAGGTTTGCCCAGCACCTCACCATCCAGATAAACTATAGTATCGGCAGCAATAAGCAACTCATTCTCTCCCAAAGCATAGGCAGCAGCCTTTTGGCTGGAAATGTGTTCGGGTATGCCGGTCATCGTAAGACCCTGCGGATAGGTTTCATCTATTCCATCCATTGTGCGCACCTCAAACTCCAGTTCCAAAGCCCCCAACAACTCTTTCCTACGGGGCGAATTGGATGCCAATACAATCTTCACGTTCTTGTTCATAGTGATAATCCTTTTACCTATATATGTTCTTTGTCTACCTTTATAACTTCACTCTTTGTCACAGGCTCCGTTTACCATTCAAAAGCCATTGGCGAACTCATCCATTTGCCTTGTGCCCTAAGCACCTGCTCTATCACATCTCTGCCGCACCCCATACCGCCACCATAGTGGCTTATATAGAGTGAGATTTCCAGAATCTCTGGGGCAGCATCCTTCGGACAACATGGGCATCCGCAACTTTTCATCACTTCATAATCAGGGATGTCGTCGCCCATATACAAGACATTCTCGTCCACAAGTTCATATTTCTTCAAGAGCATCTCATAAGTATGAAGCTTGTGGCTGCACCCAAGATGCACTTCCTGGCATCCAAGATCCTCATATCTGCGTCTGACTGCCTCGTTTCTCCCACCAGTTATTATAGCCACAGGCATGCCCAGTTTCTGTGCCAGATGTATGGCATACCCGTCCTTTATGTTGGCGGTGCGCATGGGCTGCCCATCTTCACCCACCGAAACGACAGGGGCACTTAGCACTCCGTCCACATCAAAGGCTATAAGCTTTATCTTGCTGAGGTCGTAGTTAATCATTGTCATTCAACTCTTTATTGCCAAACTTCATCCCTATGGAATGGCTCAGCAAGCGATATATTTCCTTGTGCATTGGGGCGCGCAGCAATTCCATGTGTCCCTGCATCACCTTACAATCACCTCGCAATGCCGGCCCTGTCTGCGCCTCATGAGGGGGCAGATGATGTATCTTGGCTATTGTTTCGTCTATTAGCGGAAGGAGGGTACTGAATGGTATACCTTGCTCTGCAAGCATATCATGGGAAAGCTCAAACAGATGGTTCACAAAGTTGCAACATAACACCGCTGCCAGATGCATCACCTTTCTTTGCTCGCCATTCATTGGCATATACGAACTGGAAATAGTGCTTGCCAGGTGCTTAAGCAGTTCCATATCCCTATCTTCTGATGTTTCCAAAAACAGGGGGACTTTACTAAATTCCACTGGGCGGTCCAAGGAAAACGTCTGCATGGGATAAAACACTCCTCGGCGCTGTGCCGGTATGGCATCCATACTTACACTTCCAGAGGTGTGCACAACCAAAGTATGACTATGGGCGAACTCTTGCGCTACTTGTGATATGGCATCGTCTTTTACCGACAATATCAGCAATTCTGCATTTTCCGGAACTGCTTCTGTGCGTTTCCTTCCTCCACACATAACCACATTATGACCTGCCTTCGCCAGTGCTCCGGACAGATGGGTCGCCACCCTACCCTTGCCTATGATTGCTATCCTCATCCTTTTTCTATTGGCTTAGCGCCTCATCACCTTCTCCTGCTTCAGGGTTTCTATCTTTTCCATATTTTGCTCCTTGCGTTCCATGCCTTTATGACCAATAGCCAGGAAGCATACAATACGTATATTCTCGGGCAAAGATAGAATCTCCCTGACAACACTTTCACTGTCATTGCCTTGTGCATCCTGTCTCTGTCGCATCTGCACCCAACATGCCCCAAGCCCCAGGTCTTCTACCTGATATAATATGGACATCGCAGCGGCCGAAGCGTCCTCTATCCACACGTCACTCAACTCTGGATCGCTCAGAACAACTATACAGCACTGTGCACCGGACGCAAACTGACTGCCGGCAGACTTGGTCTCAGACAGACGTTGGATAAGTTCACGATCCTCAACCACGCAGAATGAACAACTGCGCAAACTCTTGCCTGTAGGCGACATTAGTGCCGTTTCCAGCAGAGTCTGAATCTGCTCCTCGCTCACCTTGTCGCCAGTAAATTTGCGATGAGAACGGCGTTTTCTTGCCAATTCTGAAAATTCTTCCATTCTTTCTTCCTATATTTGCACGCAAAGATACGAAAAAATGCCACATCGGACAAGAAAAGGGGCTATTTTTGCGTTATAATATCATGAAACGGATAATACTTTACTTTTTATATCTCTTCCTACCACTAATCGCCCAGGCTGGCGACTCCATCAGGGTTTCCCTCAAGGGAAGGGTTACCGATGAAAAAAGCGAACCTGTCAGTTTCTGCCTGATAAAAGTGGAGGGACAGGCCGCAGCCACCACCGCCAACCTTGAAGGCAAATACTCACTATCGTTCAATTCAGCAGATTCTGTCGTCATAACATACAAGATGATGGGGTATCGTCCCAGGCGCAGAGTCCTGTACAAACCCCAAGGCTCCCTGACACTAAACATCGTCATGCACGATAATTCTGTGGATATGACAGAGCTTGAAATCAAGGAGCTGAGGCGCCAAATGGGTCAAACTCAGGAACTGAATACCGAGGAATTGAAACGCATGCCCAGCTCCACAGGCAATGCAGTGGAGGATTTGGTGGCAACACAGGCTGGTGTGTCGCAACATAACGAACTGACTTCGCAATACAACGTACGTGGCGGTTCCTTCGATGAAAATTGCGTCTACATCAATGGAGGTGAGGTGTACCGCCCCTTGCTCATCCGCAGTGGCGAGCAGGAGGGACTTTCTGTCATAAACCCTTATATGGTGGACAAAGTGCGCTTCAGCACGGGTGGTTTTGAGACGAAATATACCGACAAGATGTCATCTGTCCTGGACATAGAATACCGCAAACCCAGAAAGTGGGAGGGCGATCTGTCACTGTCCTTGCTTGGAGCATCTGGGTATATGGGATGGGGCAACCAGAAAATCTCCATATCGCATAGTCTGCGCTACAAGACCAATGCATATTTGCTGGGAGCACTGGAAACCGAGGCAGAGTATTCTCCGAACTTCGTGGATTACCAGGCTTTCGTGTCGTGGCAACCCACAAAAGACTGGAGCGTGGATGTTATCGGATACATCTCTCACAACAGCTACAATTTCACTCCTTCCACACGCGAGACCAGTTTTGGTACCATGGAGAACATACACAACTTCAAGGTCTACTTCGACGGTTGGGAGCAGGACCTGTTCCAGACCTTCTATGGTACAGCACGTGTCAAGCGCACAATACGTGACAAGCACTCTATATCGCTAAACTACACGGCATTCTCCACCAACGAAAGGGAAACATACGATATTCAGGGACAGTACTGGCTGTCCAACGTAAGCACTGCCACAGAACTGGCAGTGGGAACCTACATGGAGCATGCCAGAAACACGTTGGGCAGCAGTCAGCATAGCGTAAAACTGGCGTACGACCTCAAACTAAAGGAGCATCACATTGAAACCGGCATTGGTTATCGCCACGAGAGCATTCGCGAGAGGTCACGCGAGTGGGAGTATCGCGACAGTTCTGGGTATTCCATGCCACACGACCCAGAACGTTTAAATGTCATATACAATCTCAGAAGCAGCAACCATATCTCTTCCAACCATTTGGAAATGTATGCACAGGACACATGGCGAAAGGAGATATCAAAGGGAATATTCAGTCTCAACTATGGATTGCGCCTCTCCTATTGGTCGTGGAACAAGGAATGGCTCTTTTCACCACGAGTTAGCTTGACATTTATACCAAAAAAACTTGACAACATGACCTTTCGCCTGGCTACGGGTATCTACTATCAGCGACCATTCTTCAAAGAACTCAGGGATACCGTCACCAATGGTGCAAACACCGCTGTGCAACTGAATCGGAATATACAATCACAGCGTTCATTCCAAGTAATTGCAGGGTATGAATATCGATTCAAGTTGGCTTCTCGCCCATTTCTCTTTTCCACAGAACTATACTACAAGGCACAAGACCGCCTGAACCCTTATACCGTGGACAATACAAAGATTGTCTATTATGGCCGCAACTGTGCCACTGGCAACGTGATGGGTATAGACCTGAAACTGTATGGGGAGTTTGTTCCTGGAACAGACTCCTGGCTCACATTCTCACTGATGAGAGCACGCATGAAATTGAATGGCAAGAGCATTCCGCAACCTACGGACCAGACATGGTCAGTAAACATGTTCTTCTCAGACTATTTCCCTGGCACTCAGCGTTGGAAAATGAACTTGAAGGCTTGCTTTGCTGGAGGTCTGCCTTTTGGTGCACCACACACCGGACTGGAGGAGCATGTCTTCCGTTCCTCTCCATACATGCGAGTGGATGTAGGCATGAACTTTCGTGCCTTGAACAATGAAGATCGTCGCTATCGCAAGAACCCTATTCGAAACATCTGGTTAGGGTTGGATTGTCTCAACGTCTTCGGTTTTAACAATGTAAGCGGGTATTACTGGGTTACCGACGTGAAGGGCGACCAATATGCCGTCCCCAACTATCTGACCGGACGAATGGTAAACTTCCGTGTGAATATAGACTTCTGATACAAAAATAGCCCTCCTTCTTCATCTATAGTTGATTTAGACGTCCCAAGAACAATACAGGTGCCGCTTATGCGCAAATACTAATCGGGGGTGTGCCATTAGTTTTGGCATACCCCCGATTACCTTTCTATATACTTAGATGGTTTAGAACTTCACAATTTCCATCTTCTCTATGTTGGAGTCAAGAAATAGTTTCTTCATCTTAACATCAACCTTCACGCCAGAGAAAGACTTCTTTAGGGCAGTTCTCTGAGTCGTTTTAGCCTTTGCTACAGCCATATTGCGCGCAAATGCATTAGAACCGGGGAGAATAATCTCCATTTTGCCGTTCTGACCTGCCAAATAACTGGTAGTGCCCATATAGAGAATACCCTGCAAAGACTTACCGCTAGACTGAGAAAATGTTGGGAAAGTAATCACACCATCTACTACCTTGCCAAGATAACCTTCAGCCTTTAGGTACTCAAATGGAGCCTGTGTAAAGAGAGCAGCGCCATATGACACCAATGACATTTCGCCATAGCCCCAATCCATACCTAAAGACTGCTGCTGGATGTAAACGCCCTCAGCATCTGTTGCATTAACCTCGATGTACATTCCCTCGGGAGCATAGGTATCATCACCTGCAGGGTGAACAGACTTGGCATAGGGGTTCATGATACGATACAGACCGGGATTCTCGGTGTGCTCAAGAATTTCAACCTCGTATGTAAGGGGTGCATGCGCATAGAACAGGGGAAGAATAACGTCATCTGTGTAGCAACCAGTACCCAATGACTTCCATGGATTACCATTAGCGTAGTACTCAAATGAAGCGTTATCAAAACTCTTAACCACATTATTGGCTATGACAGCAACAATGATTTGCAATTTCTCACTACCCAACTCCTCTGCATCAAAAGGAACCTCTATGCGGCCGGAAGAAACATCTGTAGCCTGAACCTCACCTGCTGCAATGGCATCGGCAACAGCCTGGGCATCAGCATCTGCTGGCACAACAACAGCCTTCACATCGGTTGCATCACTACCTAATGTCAGATTACCAACAGCATAGGTAGTACCATTTTCTGCCTTGAAAGTTTCCACAAACTCCACAGAAGAACTGTAATCTCGCTTTCTGTAACCAGGGAAGAGGATACTGATAGTTGTTTCCTTTGTTTGGTCCCAACCACCTATACCGTCCATATAGTAGAAAGGTGCAATTGATACCTCACCTGGAAGACCATTCTTTTGATAATCTAAAACAGCATTGTAGTCTAAAACACTATTTTTAAAATAAATAGGATGAACTGCATATACCTCTGCAGCATAAGTGGGATGATAGTAACCTGTTCTTACATCATCATACATCACCAACTCCTTCTGTACGATATAACCCTTGAAATCGTAACCAACAGGTAAGATCTGGAATTCAAAATACTCAGAAGGTCCGGCACTATATGCACCACCTGCTATGTAACCACCAAGTTCCAACATCTCATCGTATGGATCTACAACACGGAAACGGTTAGGTTCATTATAATTTTGCTGAATTTCAACATCGAAATAAGTCTTGTCATCGTACAAAAACGCATCCATAAACTTACCCATACCCAAAGACTTCCATTCTTCAGAACCTGCTAATGTTGTAACTTCATAATATGTATCTTCATAAATGATTTCATTTGAAATCTTCAGATAAGAACGAATATAATAAGTAGTAGAAGGTGCAAGATTGGAAAGAGTCACAGAACAGTAGCCTGGTGTAAAAGTACCAAACTTAACCTTCATGTCATTGTATGTAGGAGGAACAGGATTGGTGCTATAACAAATACCTTGTTCAGAAATATTCACGGAATTGTTGATTGAAACACGACTTTGTACGCCAAATACAACAGAAAAACTATTAGCGGTCTTTTCTGTAATATCTACGGTAGTCAGAGAAAACAATTCTGGAGACAAACTAAATGTCAAACTATCAATCTCAGAGAAATTGCGGACAGACACAACGCCGTCCTTCCATTCATACACATTGTGTGTCTGTGCAATAGACACAATACTCATGGCGAGCAATGCAAAAAGAGTAAATAACTTTTTCATAATATTGTAAATTTATTTATTTAGAATTCTGTAACTAACACCTGTGCTGGTACGAACAACAAGAACACCATTTGCCTTAAGAGGAATACTCAGTAGCTCTCCATCCTTCTGCTGACTCTGTGTACCTATGCGATGGCCATTAAGAGTATAGACACTGACGTTTTCTCCTACGGGCAAATTGTAGACATTAAGCACACCAGAGATAATCTTGAAAGAAACCTCCGAAATATCCTGTGCCGGGGCTTCTTTTACACCAGTACTCTCTCCATTGCCAAAACGGACACTGCTAACCTCGGAATAATCATAGCTAAGACGCTGACCGTCGGCAGTAGTAATAAGAAGTTCTGCCTCCGTAGTCATAACACATGGTTTACTTGAGAACAGAAAGTTAACCACTTGTCCGTCTTTCAGTGTTACTACCACTCCATCTTCTGCCTTACAGTTCATACCTGCTGAAAACAGGAATAAAACCATCAGGCAAATTCTTGCAAATGATTGTAAAACATTTTTCTTCATATCACTCAGCACTATGTCCGTGTCGTGCGCAACCTCAATTGTATTTATAATTATATAGTTATTCAAAAACTACTGAAACAATCTATCCAAAACGCAGTTCTCAAACATTTGTACACACTCAAGGAGCGAGCCGAGAAACGGCACACAATCACCCTTACCTTCTCCCAAAAGAAAAGATAAAAGAAACAATACGACAAGAACCTGCTCAGTGGCAGTCCATAAATGTAGGGGGGGGGGTAATAAACTGACAATCAACAACTTCAAAAATGCGACCATTCTTATCAGTATCATTCAATACCGAATAAATGCTATCCCAGAAACTGATAACTAAATACATTATTGTTTGAAATCCGATTGTCTTTGCGCAAAGATAGTTAAAATACGTAAAACAAACAAGAAATGCGTTAAATAAAGACTCTTGATTAGACAAATTTATATAGAATTCAGCATATCAGTGTCAAAATGTCCAGAATAGAGATAGCTATTTCGTAAACTTGCGATAAAATGAACCTGCAGACAGATAAGTTTAAACACAAAAAAAGAGTCCTTCGGAACATTCTCCAAAGGACTCTCTCATCTAAAAACGGCGGCTACCTACTCTCCCACGGGTGTGCAGTACCATCGGCGCGGACGGGCTTAACTTCTCTGTTCGG
>ERZ808043.17-NODE-17-length-84294-cov-5.986119_pt1 | contig 84294 bp, 84 predicted proteins | sample MGYA00380194_ERZ808043 | MGnify/ENA primary metagenome ERZ808043 (study PRJEB31490, sample SAMN06133370) | cow dung metagenome | isolation source: H3 | host: cow | place: China: Chengdu | collected 2015-05 ...
TAGACTATTTTGTGCAATTAGTCAATCAATTTTGCAAGCATTTTCCAAGAATTTCTTCTCTTTTTTGCGCCTTTTGCCATTAAACGGAAATAATATCAAGCATTGCGCCCATATATAGCATCAATTGTTCGACGGTCAAATCCCCGATATGGTCTTCGTCTGTTAAATCGCCGTCGAGATTATCTACGCGCACGTCTACGCCGTTTTGCTTGATCGTTATTTCTTTTGTACCCGATAACGTCGGGATTTTTCCGATAATGACTTTATTAAGCGTATCTTCGTTAAGATTTTTGACAATACCGTCGATTTTGAGTTCGCGAATGGTTGCCGCGTGGACGTTTGCCGACATATAATCCACCATTCCGTCCATTTCAATGATTGTATGGTGGTGGTTGATGGTAAACGTGCCGTCCGTTTTGCGTTCCATGAGCAAATACTTCCACGTGCCCGTGAGTGCTTTGTCTGCCTCTTCCCGCGTTACGATTCCGTCGTTATTGTAATCGACGTTTTTATTGTTTATATCGATCATGTACACGCCTTTGACTAAATTGCCGCTTTCATCAATCGGTTCGTGGTTGCCGTTTTCACGATAGGACGCATATATGCCCGTGGTGGGGTTATACGTTCTGTAATAGAATTGGTCGCCGAATACGTCGTCGATTGTAAGGGAATTGATTGCGTCTGGAAGCTCGTCAATCGTTTCTTCGCCTAAATGCTTCAACAATTTGTTATCGCCTACGTCCATAACGTCTTGGAGTTGTAATCTGCCTGTCAAGCTTGAAAGTATTTCTCCGTTTTGCATATCGCCGATCGTGGTGGGAGCGTAATAAACGTTCGCACCGCCTTGCGTTACATAATATAACGTGGCGTCGTGCTTGGTTGTCGTTTCGCCGTTCGTAATTTTCACTTGCACCGTTCCCAAGCTTGCATCTGCGACGAGATTGTAGGTGATACCGTCTTGCGTATAACTCACCGCGTTGTTTGCCTTTGCATTTTCGATCAGCTCGCCATATTCGTTATAGACTTTTCCGTTATACAAAGCCACCCGTTTTTGAAGGGGCGTGATCGCTTTCGTCGTAGGATCAATCGAATAGTGCACGTTCTCTTTACCGTAGAGCAGGTACATAACGATCGTATTGTCCGTATCGGCGGAAATGATTTCCGAGAGCTGAATGCCGTTAATTAAATTACCGCCTTGCTCGCGCAGATCTTTAATCGTGCGCTTTTCGCCTTTCTCGTCGTAGGCGATCGATTTCAAAATGGCGTGTGATTCTTCGTTTAATTTTAATGCCGATTCGAGTGTAATCCCGTTAATTAGATTTTGTGCTTCGCCTTCCAAATCCCCGATCTTCGTTTTCGGGAAACGGATAATTTGCGGTGTTGCGTCCGTCGTGAATGCGTAACCTTTATTGTCCGCGCCTAATTGTACGAGCTGCTTTGTGCCGTCTTTAAAGGTTAAAAGATACGTATTTTCTTTATCGGGAAGAGCTGTCGCGCTCGCAAGGTCAAGTTTATCGTCGTTGTCGTTGTAAAAGGATTCGCCGTCATAGGTATAGAACACTTGGTTCATAACGACGCCGTTTTCCGTTTGCGTATAGCGGTGCGCCGCGCCGTAGAACAGGGTGCGCATGATTTCGTCTTGCGGCGCGTCCATGATCGCGTCTAAGGGCAGTCTTTCAATACGGTTAGTTAAATCCGCGCCCATAAAACCGCCGATCGTGAGCGGTTTGCTGTTTCCGAGCATAACGTATTTACCGTCTTGTATTTGATAATCAACGCCCTCTATGCCGTAGCAAAGGGTGGTGAATATTTCGTTGCCGTCAAAACCCAATCCATCAATCAGTTTTGCAAAGGGGATTTCGTCAACTTTTGAGAGTAGGAAGTCGGTTAAATACCGATTGTCGCGATTTTCCGTTTGCACCGTTTTGACAAGGTATTTGCTCATCAATTCGTCGGCGGTCGTTTCAATGCCGAAAGAAGTGAGCATTTCCACTAACCCGCCTTCTTGGTTAAGAAACTTCCCTACGAGCGGGGAAATGTCGTTCAAATCGTTGAGCGTGCCCGTACCTTCGCCTATTTTAGTGGCTGTGTCTGCAACACTCTCAATTAAGCCCAATATCGTTTTGTCAGCGTATTCGTCCGCGAGATAATCGGAAAGGGGGATTTGTAAACCCGAAAGGTTCGTAACGGTGTTCGTCGCGTCCTTAATCTTCATTTGCGTGGCAATATAATACCCCGCACCAACGAGTCCGCCGATTCCCGCTATGATACCGATCACAATACCGAGCAGTAAAGCTACGATCTTACCCAGCAATCCACCTTTCTTTTTTACGATTACACGCGGTTTTGCGCCGCCGTTCAAATTGTCGTGTTGATTATTCGTGTCCATTCGTGCCATAATTCACGTACACTCCTTTAAAAATATGATAATAGCAATATTATAGCGTGCCTTTTAGGGAAACGCAAGCGTTTTTGCATTTTTCCCCGCTTCCACATTCTTACAGAAAACTCTTACAGGAAAATGGGGATTTGCGCGAGATAGATTACGTCTTTTCTATTCGCTGCTTCGTCTTCTGCGAGTACGAACGCCTTTTTATGTACCGTGCCACCCGCTTTCTCTACAAGCGCTTCCAAGCCTTTGAGCGACGCGCCCGTTGAGACTACGTCGTCTACAATCCCTACCTTTTTGCCTTTTAAAAGATCGGCGTCGTGTTTGGAAAGATAGAACGTTTGCGCTTTTCCCGTCGTAATCGAAGATTCAATCGTCAGTTCAATCCCGTCCTGCATATATAATTTTTTGCTCTTTCTCGCCACCGCGTAATACCGCATGCCAAGTTCGCGCGCTACGCAGTGCGTAAGTTGTAACCCTTTCGATTCCGCGGTTAAAAGTACGTCGCAATCGGCAACGAGCGGCGCAAGTTTTTTCGCGCAGTGCTCGGTGAGCGCGCTATCTCCGTGGAGATTGAAAAATGCAATCGAAATCCCGCTCGGAAGCGGAAGTATGGGAAGCTGTGCTTCAAAACCTTGTATGTCAACGGTATGATATTTCATTATTATATACTCCTTTGGGAAATCTCCCAAAATCTATTATATCATATTTTTTTAGAAATGTAAACGGATTGAAAAGTGAATTGCATATTTTCTCTTGTTTTTATATTGCAAAAATTCTTGTTTGGCGTATGGGTGTAAACCCTGTCTTTTGCATATTTTTTTGGCACAAAAGCATATATTGTATATATGTTACGGCTTAAACAAAGAAAATTTTATCGCGTGCAGGCGGGGCAAAGCCTTAAAGAAATTGCCGCCGCCTTTTGCGTTTCCGAATTTTTGCTCGCAAAATGCAACGGCTTGAAAGAGCCGCCTTTTGTAGGGCAAATCCTTTTGATTCCCGACGAGCGTGGGAATGCGTATACGGTGAAACAAGGGGACACGAAAGCGTTGCTGTGCGGAAGCGTGGACAATTTCGAGCGTAAAAACGGCACGGATATTTTATACCTTGGAATGAGAGTCATCTTGTAGAACACTTTCTTTCGTCGCGCCATATAATGTAGTAAGTAATTACGACAATTAGGAGGTATACTATGTCCTTTTATTCTAACTTTCAATCGGATAAATGCCCCTGCCAAATTACGGGCAATCCGATCAACGGTTTGACGGAGAAAGTGTGTATTCAAGCGGAAAAGATTTTCGACGCCGCAATCAAACAAACGCAGCTTGAAAATTATTCGCTCACGCTCACCGATCTTTCTCCTGAAAATCCTACATATCCTTTGACGTTTATCAGTGCGCGCTCTACGACCGCGGAGGCTACCGTTACCAACCTTAACGTCGACCGTCAAGCGGATAAACATTGCGCTCGTGTTCAGGCAACGCTCACCGTGCCTTTGGAAGTGCTCTACACCGACGCGAACGGCGTGGAAGGTAGTGCCACTGCCACCGTTTCAATCAATCAAGACGTTCTCTTATACGTGCCCGCGCCGTCGATTATGCCCTTTACCGTGCAAGCGGTGGTGAGCGCCGTCGTGCCTGAGGGTACGTTTAACCCTGAAACGCAAGGATTTACCGTAACCGTTTGCCTTACGGTGATTTTGAAGATTGCTATGTCCGTTGAAATTCTCGTGCCTACTTACGGCTATTGCGCGATCCCGCCTGCGCAGGATTATTCGCAAGAGATTTGTGCGGGATTCTTCGAACTGCCCTTATATCCCCAAGGTAGAAACGGTTGCCCTACGGGCGGATGCAATAAATAAGTGAAATGAACGCTTTGCGTTCGTGAAATGAAACGCGCTCGCGTTTCGTTGTGGGAATATTCAAAAAAATGCGCCCCGCTTACGTGGGGCGCTTGCTTTTTCAGAAAAAAAGCGCTATAATAAGGATATGAATGTTTACGCTATCAGCGATTTGCACCTTTCCGCCACCGCGGACAAGCCTATGGATATTTTCGGCGGGAATTGGGAAGGACATTTCGAAAAAATTAAATCTGATTGGCTTGCTACCGTGAAAGAGAACGACGTCGTTCTCATTTGCGGCGATATTAGTTGGGCAATGAAGATGGAAGACGCGCTCGTCGATTTACGTTCGCTCGCCCATCTCCCCGGGAAAAAGGTGTTTATCCGCGGCAACCACGATTATTGGTGGAATGGGATTACGCGGCTTCGCGACTTAGCGCCCAACGATAGCTTCGTCTTTTTACAAACGGATTCTATCAAAATCGGGAAGTTCGTGTTCGTCGGTTCGCGCGGTTGGACGTGCCCCGGCAGCCCCGATTTTACCGAGCAGGATCAAAAACTGTATCTTCGAGAAGCGGAACGCTTTCGCCTTGCCTTTTTGTCCGCGGACAAACTGTGTGAAGAAGGGGATGAAAAGATTGCGCTTGTGCATTATCCGCCCTTTTCTTTGAAAAATCAAAGCACGCTCTTTACGGAGCTTTTTGAAAAGAACGGCGTAAAAAAAGCGGTGTTCGGGCATATCCACGGCGCGGCGTATTTTCCTTTGAAAACGGAAAAAAACGGAATTGAATATTTTCTCACTTCCTGCGATAAGGCAGGCTTTAAGCTTATAAAGATTTGTTAAAATTTTCCGCCACGAGCGGAAAATTTTTTATAAGCGCGTTTTCTTCTTTACAAGACAAGAAAAAAATGATATAATTATAGGGTTAAATAGGAGATACACTATGCTCAAAAGAAAAGATTTACTCGGTTTAATCGACTTAACCGCCGAGGAATTAACGGAAATCCTGGACGTGGCGGCGGATATGAAACGCCATTTGAAAGTCGGGGATAAAAATTTGCCCTATCTCAAAGGCAAAACCGCGACTATTCTCTTTTACGAGAACAGTACGCGCACGAGAACGAGTTTCGAGCTTGCCGCTAAATATTTAGGCGCAACGGTCATCAATATCGCCGCGGGCACGTCGTCGGTGGCAAAGGGCGAAACACTCGTGGATACGGGAAAAACGCTCGACGCGCAGCTCAACGATTTCTTGATTATGCGCCACCCTATGGGCGGTGCACCTTATCTTCTTGCCAAGGTGGCAAAAGCGGGCGTGTTGAACGCGGGCGACGGTATGAACGAACACCCCACGCAAGCACTACTCGATATGCTCACTATGCGCGAAACGTTTGGGAAGCTCGAAGGCTTGAAAGTGGCGATTGTGGGCGACATTAAGCATTCGCGCGTGGCGAAGTCGAATTTGTTTGGTTTGAAAACTATGGGCGCGCAGGTGCGTATGTTCGCGCCTGAAACCCTCATTCCAAAAGGGATAGACAAGCTCGGCGCGAAGCTTTGCAAAACGAAAGAAGAAGCGCTCGACGGCGCGGACGTCGTGATGGGGCTTCGTATCCAGCTCGAACGCCAACAGGCGGGCAACTTCCCGTCTTTGAACGAATACGCCGCGTTCTACGGCGTGGACGCCAAATCGCTCAAGTACGCGAACCCCAACGCAATCGTGATGCACCCCGGTCCTGTCAACCGCGGCGTGGAGCTTACGGGGAAAGTAATCGATCACGAAAAGAGCCGCATTGAAGAGCAGGTATTTTCAGGGATTGCAGTGCGTATGGCGGCGCTTAAACTTTTGAACGATTATAGAGAATATACGAAATAAGGAGAACGGATATGATTATCAGAAACGGCAATTTGGTTTTGCAAGATAAAGTGGTGAAAGGCGATATTCTCGTGGAAAACGGTAAAATTGCTTCGATTACGGAAAATATTCCCGCAAACGGCGATACGGAAATTGACGCGACGGGCAAATACGTCTTCCCCGGTTTGATTGATATGCACGTGCATTTGCGCGAGCCGGGATATGAATATAAAGAAGACATTGAAAGCGGCACGAAAGCTGCGGTCAAGGGCGGATTTACGCAAATTTGCTGTATGCCTAACACCGATCCGATTACCGACAATAAAGTAGTCGTAAGCTATATCAAGCACCGTGCGGCGGAAGTGGGGGCTTGCAAGGTGCACCCGATCGGGGCGATTACCAAAGGCGAAAAGGGTGAACAACTTGCCGAGATCGGCGAGATGAAAAAGGCGGGCGCGGTCGCAATTTCCGACGACGGCGTAAGCGTGAAAAGTTCGCGGCTTATGCGCCTTGCGATGGAATACGCAAGCGGGTTTGATATGAAATGTCTGTGCCACTGCGAAGATAAAGAACTTGTAGACGGTGGCGTGGTAAACGAAGGTTTAAATTCTACGATTGCGGGCTTGAAAGGGATTCCCAGAGCCGCGGAAGACATTATGATTGCGCGAGATATAGCGCTTGCAGAAAGCTTGGACGTGCCCGTGCATATCTGCCACGTTTCCACCCATAGCGGCGTGCGCTTGATCCGCGACGCGAAAAAGGCGGGCGTGAAAGTAACGGCGGAAACCTGCCCGCATTATTACGCGGTAACCGACGACGTGATTACGAGCTTCGATACCCGCACCAAAGTCAATCCCCCCATTCGTGAAGAAATGGATAGGCAGGCGATTTTGGAAGGGCTCAAAGACGGTACGCTCGATTGTATCGTAACCGATCACGCGCCCCACCATATCAACGATAAAAACGTGGAATATAACCTTGCGGCATTTGGGATTAGTGGCATTGAAACGTCGTTCGGGTTTGCGATTACTTACCTTTATAAAACGGGCGTTCTCACTTTGCCTGCAATTGCCGAAAAAATGTCCGCCGCGCCCGCGCGCATTTTGGGTTTGCAGGGCGGGAAAATCGAAGTGGGCGGCGTTGCCGATCTCACGATTGCAGATCTCGATGAAAAGTGGACGATTGATCCCGCAAACTTCGTGTCCAAGGGTAAAAATAACCCGTTTGGGGACTATGAATTGTGTGGCGTTGTTAAATATACCATTGTAGACGGTGAAGTCAAGTATCAGGAGAAATAAAAATGATTACGGATAAACTCATAGAAAAAATTATCGATTTGCAAAACCCGACCTGCGTGGGTTTGGATACGCTCTTTGATTACTTGCCCGACGATATGAAAGCGGGCGTCAACTCGTTCGACGGTGTTGCCGAGCGCGTGTTCGATTTCAATAAAAAACTCATTGATACGCTCTGCGATATTATTCCGTCGGTGAAGGTGCAAATCGCGTATTATGAAATGTACGGCGTGGCGGGTATGAAAGCATATGAAGAAACGCTTAAATACGCCGCGGAAAAAGATCTCGTCGTGATCGCCGACGCCAAGCGCAACGACATTGGTTCGACGGCGGCGTGTTATGCGAAAACGTTCCTTGGTGAAACGGACGTGAACGGCTTGAATAAGCAAGCGTTCCCTGCCGACTACGTAACCGTAAACGGATATTTGGGCACGGACGGAATTAAACCGTTCGTGGACGAATGCGAGAGCAAGGATAAAGGTATTTTCGTGCTCGTGAAAACGTCTAATCCATCGGGCGCGGAAATTCAAAATCAAGTTTTGGAAAACGGCGTGCCTATGTATGAATATATGGGTGGACTCGTAGAAAAATGGGGCGAAAGCACGATTGGAAAATACGGCTATTCGGCGGTTGGCGCGGTAGTGGGTGCAACGCACCCCACGGAAGCGGCACGGCTTCGTAAAGTGCTTCCCCATACCTTCTTTTTAATCCCCGGCTACGGCGCGCAGGGCGGCAACGCGGAAATGCTGAAAAGTTGCTTCGGCGCAAACGGACTTGGCGGCGTTGTCAACAATTCCCGCGGGATTTTGTGCGCGTATAAAAAACTGGGCGGCACGTTCTACGAAGCGGCGCGCGCGGCGACAATCGCTATGCAAAAGGATTTATCAAGCGTAATCGGGGTTATGAAAAAATAATGAAAGATTATATTGCTACGATCGTAAAAAACGAACAAATTGCCGAAAATATCTACGCAGTTACCTTTGATTTGGGCGAAGAAGCGCGTGTGCGCGCGGGACAATTCGGGAATATCGCCGTGGGCGGCTCGCATTTGTTGCGCCGTCCCATTGCCGTTTGTAAAACGGACGGAACGGAAGTAACCTTTTGTTATCAAATCAAAGGCGAAGGTACGCAAAAACTCAAAACAATGGGGGCAGGTACGAGATTAAATGTTTTGATGCCGCTTGGAAACGGGTTTTTCGTGGAAGAAAACGAGAAAAAAGTCGCCCTTGTCGGCGGCGGTGTGGGCACGTTCCCTTTGATTTCCGTTTTGCGTGAATACGGCGATAAAAAAGAAATTTCTGCGTATATCGGTTATCGGAACAAAGGCGCGGTGTGCGGCGTGGAAGAATTTGAAAAGGCGAAAAAATTCGTTGCCGTAACTGACGACGGGAGCTACGGCAAAAAAATGAACGCCGTGCAAGCGTTTGAAGCGGATTTGAAAGCGGGCAATCGCCCCGACGTGGTCCTCGCTTGCGGCCCTACGCCTATGCTCCGCGCGTTGAAAACGCTCGTTGAAAAAGAAAATTTAAACTGCTACGTATCTTTGGAAGAACGTATGGGTTGCGGGATCGGTGCGTGCGTGGTATGCGTGTGTGAAAAGACGAACGGCGCAAAGGCGCGCGTATGCAAGGACGGACCCGTGTTTAACGTAAACGATATTACCATCTAAACGCATATAGCAGGGCGTCTTATCCACAGAATCGGAACTTGTTCTTGCTCGTTTACCACTCGTAAACTCCCGTCGAACAAAACCACGACTTTTGCGGCAATCCGCTCCACTCTCTGCGTTTTGACGAATATAAAACAACGTAAGGAAAAAGATTATGGCGAATTTATCGGTAAATATTTGCGGCGTGGAATTGAAAAATCCCGTGATTGCGGCAAGCGGTACGTTCGGGTTTGGACGTGAATTTAACGAATTATACGATATAGGTCAGCTTGGCGGGATTTCCACCAAAGGCTTGACAATGGAACTTCGCGCGGGCAACCCTGTGCCGCGTATTGCGGAAAGCCGCGGCGTGATTTTAAACGCAGTGGGCTTGCAAAACCCTGGGGTGGAACATTTCCTTGAAAAGGATTTAGATTGGCTTAAATCCACGGGCACGTGCGTGATTGCAAACGTGGCGGGAAAAACGGTCGACGATTATTTTGCAATCTGTGAGCGCTTAGACGGCAAAGTGGATATGATAGAACTCAACATTTCCTGTCCCAACGTGAAAAGCGGGGGTATGGCGTTCGGAATCAAACCGCAATCGGTGGAAGAAGTGACGCGCGTCTCCAAAAGCGCGCTGAAAAAAACGCCTTTGATTGTCAAGCTTTCGCCCAACGTCGAAAGCATTGCCACGAACGCAAGGGCGGCGGAAAACGGCGGTGCGGACTGCGTATCGTTAATCAACACACTCACGGGTATGGCGATTGATATTGAAAGACGAAAACCTATCATAGCGAACAACACGGGCGGTGTGTCGGGCGCGGGCGTAAAGCCTATCGCCGTGCGTATGGTCTATGAAGCTTCTAAGGCAGTGAAAATCCCCGTGATTGGTATGGGCGGGATTACCTGTGCCGAAGACGCGATTGAATTTTTAATGGCAGGGGCTTGCGCCGTGCAAGTGGGAACGGCAAACTTTACCGATCCCTTTGCTATGCCGAAAATTATCAAAGGTTTGAACGATTGGTGTGATAAGCACGGCGTTAAAAACGTGGGTGAACTTACGGGCACGTTACAATTAAACGGACGGTAAAAAGTATTTAGGAGAATGATTATGGAATATACGTACAAACAGGAATTTATCAGATTTATGGTTTCCAACGGAGTGCTCAAATTCGGCGAATTTACGCTCAAAAGCGGTAGAAAAGCCCCGTATTTTATCAATACGGGGAACTATAAAACGGGCAGACAGCTCGCGAAACTTGGCAAATACTACGCGGCTTGTATCCAAGAAAACAATTTGCAAGCGGACACGCTCGTAGGCCCTGCGTACAAGGGTATCCCCCTTTCCGTTGCAACCGCGATTGCTATGTATCACGATTATGAAAAGGAAATCAATTATTGCTTCGATAGAAAGGAAGTGAAAGACCACGGCGAGGGCGGACTTTTCGTGGGAAAGCAACTGCAAGATAACGAAAAGGTGATTATCATTGAAGACGTGATGACGTCGGGAAAGGCGCTCCGCGAAATTTTGCCCAAGCTCAAAGCGGCGGCAAACGTCGAGATTGTGGGTATGATCATTTCCGTAGACCGCAGGGAAAAGGCGCTCGATAGCGAGCTTTCCGCAGTTGCCGAAGCGAAAAAGCAATTTGGTGTCAACGTGTATTCCGTCGTTACTATGGACGACATTATCGCGGCGATTGAAGACGGCGTAATCGACGGAAAAGAACACCTTTCCGCCATGTATAAATATCGCAACACCTACGGCGCGAGCCTGTAAATGCGTTTTTCGCCCCAAACGGGCGAGCACGGACGGTTTCTATGCTTTTGCATTTCCCGCGTTTCCAAAACAAGCGCGGCGATTGCGCAAACAAAACAAAATGCCACAACGGTTAAAAAGATACGTTTCATACCAAGAGTATGCGTTAAATTGGAGAAATTATGAAAAATATTATTCTTACGGGCGACCGCCCTACGGGGAAATTGCATATCGGGCACTACGTAGGCTCTCTCAAACGCCGCGTGGAATTGCAAAATAGCGGTAAATTCGACGAAATCTACGTGATGATTGCCGACGCGCAAGCACTCACCGATAATTTTGATAACCCCGAAAAGGTACGCGCGAACATTACGGAAGTTGCGCTTGATTATCTTGCTTGCGGGCTTGATCCTGAAAAATCGACAATTTTCGTGCAGTCGCATATCGAACAGCTCACCGAGCTTACCTTTTATTATATGAATCTCGTTACCCTTGCGCGGTTGGAGCGTAATCCGACGGTGAAAGCGGAAATCAAGCAGAAGAATTTTGAACATTCCCTGCCTATGGGATTTTTGACCTATCCTGTATCGCAAACGGCGGACATCACCGCGTTTAAGGCAAACGTCGTGCCCGTGGGCGAAGACCAACTGCCTATGCTTGAACAGGCGCGCGAGATCGTGCGGAGCTTTAACGGGCTTTACGGCGAAACGCTCGTCGAACCCAAAGCCGTGCTTCCCGATAACAAATCGTGCTTGCGCTTGCCCGGTACGGACGGTATGGCGAAGATGAGTAAGTCTTTGGGAAACTGCATTTATCTTTCCGATAGTGCGGATGAGATTAAGCGTAAAGTGATGAGTATGTACACCGATCCCAACCATATTAAAGTAACCGATCCCGGTGATACGAAAAACAACCCTACTTTTATTTATTTGGACGCCTTTTCTTCGAAAGAACATTTTGAAAAATATTTGCCCGAATATGCGAATTTGGACGAATTGAAAGCGCATTACGAGCGCGGCGGTTTGGGGGATATGAAAGTGAAAAAATTCCTAAACGCCGTGATGCAGGAAACATTAGAACCCATACGATTGCGTAGGGAAGAGCTTGCAAAGGATTTGCCTGCAATTTGGGAAATGCTCAAAGCGGGCAGCGAAAAAGCGCGTGGGGTTGCGGCAAGCACCCTTGCGGAAGTGAAACGTGCAATGAAAATCAATTATTTTGAGTGATGGAATAATAAAAACAATATAATAAAAAATTAATTAAATATAATTTGGAGATGCTTTAATGAATGAAGAAAGGAAATGCCCTATTTGTGGGAATGAAAACATTGAAATTATAAACGAGGCAAAAACAATACAGAAAGAATTACGTACAGGCTGTATTTTTGGCATAATTATATTTTCGCTTATCGCTTTAATAGGAACAATTATAATTATTGTCAACGCATTGGCAATACAAACAATTATGAATCAATTAAAAGAAAGCATAAATAGAACAGAAGATATTGTAAACACATTAAGCAAATATATCACATCGTATACACAATACGAATTATGCCAAACAAATATATATATCGGCGCAGCTTTTATTATTTTTGGACTAATCGGACTATTGTTTACCTTACTGTATAATAATGTTGACGAAAAATATATTATCGAATATGAAACAAAAACAATATGTAAAAATTGTGGGCAGAAAAAGAAAGTAAAAAGCAATAAATAGTTATTTTTCAAATTGATAAAAATGTTTTTAATGAGAGAAAATCCCGACGGGGAATAATAGACCCGTCGGGATTTTTGATGCCAAATTATTTTGTTTGATTAACGCACGGTAAAGCCGTCGTTTTCCGCGATAAAATCGGAAGAATAGAAAGCAGTTAAACCGTTTATAAGCTCCGCATAATCGGAAGAAGCGAAGCATTCGCAAGCGGAATGCATAGCAAGTTGCGCAAGCCCGATATCCGCGCCTGCAATCCCCATACGGGTCAAAGCGGAAACGCCGAGCGTAGAACCGCTGCGTACGTCCGAGCGGTTGAAAAAGTTTTGATAGGAAACGCCCGCTTTTTCAAAAACCGTTTTCACCACGGCAGAAGATACCGCGTCCGTTACGTACGCCCCGCCTGCGTGCGATTTAATCACGACGCCGCCGCCAAGCAACGTCTTGTTCGTAGGATCGCTCTTTTCGGGGTGGTTGGGGTGTAACGCGTGCGCGTTATCCACGGAAAGGAAAAAGGAAGTGGCAAGCGCCTTGTAAAATTCGTTATCGTCAAAATGGAACGCGTAGGCGATGCGACGGAGTACGTTTTCAAGGAAATCCCCGCCCGCGCCTTGCGTAGAATGACTTCCAATTTCTTCATGGTGCATGAGCGCTGCCACGCAAACACCGTTTCCGTCCGCTTTGCCGAGCAAAGCTTCAAGGCTTGCGTAAACGCTCGTTAAATTATCGATACGCGGCGAAGCAAGAAATTCGTCGTTTACGCCGAATGTATAAGGTTGTTGGGCATTGACGATAAACAAATCGTGGGAAAGCACGCGATCTTCTCCCGCAATCTTTTCAAGCCATTCGTTTTCGCCGCCTGCAAGCGACAAAAGGGGAAGCAAATCCACCTGTGCATTGACGGCAAACCCTTCGTTCACACCGCGGTTTTGGTGCACGGCAAGCGACGGGATGCATACGTTGAAAGGCGATTCGACCGTTTCCGCTTCCACGCGCCCGCCGTCGTTTTTTACCACTCGTCCTGCGATTTTCAAGGGTCGGTCGAAAAAGGAATACCAAACGCCGCCGCCGTAAGGCTCGACGTTCAAAACTGCGCAATTTTCCGTCTTTTTCACGGGGTTTTCTTTGAGTTTGAGTGCGGGGGAATCGACGTGGGAAGCTACGATTTTATAAGAAAAGTGATCGAGCCCGCCCACGGTAAAGGCGATTAGGCTCGCGCCACGTTCCACAAAATATTTCCCGCCTTCCAAAAGCTCGAAATCTTCCGTTTCTGAAAGGGCGGTAAAGCCGTTTTTCAAAAGTTCGTTTCGTGCGTTCTCTTTCGCGTGGTACGCCGTGAGTGAATTTTCTAAAAATTCCGTTAAACGTTGCATTTTTTCCGTCATAATTTTATACCTCGTTTCTATTCTATCATTTTTTTATACCTTTGACAAGTGTTTTCGGCAAGATTCGCCCAGTAAAAATCAATGAAAATGAAAATATAGTGAAAAGGAAAAAAATCAATTGTTTTCCACTTGACAAACTCTGAAAAGCGCGTATAATATTTACCAAGGAGAACGTGTAATGAATAACGAAAGAAAAAACGAAGAATATTTAGCGAAAATATTTAAGTTAATCCGTAGCCGCGACGAGATTGCGTTCGTGGATACGAAAACACATTTTAATAAAACGGAGCTTCGCTTGATCAGTGAAGTGATTGCGACGAAAACGGAAGGAAAACGAGTCATTTCCACTCAACTTGCTAAACGTTTGGGCGTTACTCGCTCGGCAATTTCGCAGATTGTCAATCGCTTGGAAGAACGGGGTGTGATTACCCGCGTAAGCTCCAATCAAGATAAAAAGATTGCGTATATCGAGCTTTCGGATACTATTTTAGATGAATACGGCGAAGATATAGAAAACAGTAAACGGTTCGTGGGCGCGCTCGTGAACGAATTCGGTGAAGAGAATTTTAATAAGCTTTGCGAACTTACCGAATCGTTTGTGGCACTCGCCAAAGCGCGCATTAAAAATAACAAGTAAAAGTTTATTTGGAGAATTAAAAAATATGTTGCAACTGAAAAACGTTAAAAAAGACTACGTAACGGCGGGGAACGTGGTACACGCGCTTCGCGGCGTGTCGCTTAGATTCCGTAAAAACGAATTTGTGTCCGTGCTCGGCGCGTCCGGCTGCGGAAAAACTACTTTGCTTAACATTATCGGCGGCTTGGACCATTATACGTCGGGCGATCTCGTTATTTGCGGGGTATCGACGAAAGATTACAAGGATCACGATTGGGACGTTTACAGAAATCATAGAATCGGGTTCGTCTTTCAATCGTATAATCTAATCCCGCACCAAACGGTGCTTGCAAACGTGGAGCTTGCGCTGACGATTGCGGGCGTATCCAAGGGCGAAAGAAAGCGCAGGGCAAGGGAAGCGCTTATCAAAGTGGGCTTAAAAAACGAACTGCACAAACGCCCCAACCAGCTTTCGGGCGGACAAATGCAACGTGTGGCGATTGCCCGCGCGCTTGTAAACAACCCCGAAATTTTGCTCGCAGACGAACCGACGGGCGCACTCGATACGACGACGAGCGTGCAGATTATGGAACTCATTCGAGAAATTGCGGGCGAACGGCTCGTGATTATGGTTACGCACAATCCCGAGCTTGCGGAAGAATATTCTTCGCGTATCGTGCGTCTTCAAGACGGTTTGGTCGTTTCCGACTCCAATCCCTACGACGGCAGGGAAGAAGCGGATGAAAGCGCCAACGTTTTCGACCCTAACGTAAATTATCAAGACGTAGACGTAAATTGTCCGAAGTGCAGCCGGCCTCTTCATCTTTGCGGCGTACATCCGACAAAAGGCGCTCTTATTACGTGTCCCATTTGTAGCGAAAAATTCAGACTTAGACCCAAAACAAAGTTGACTGCTCCCGCGCTTGCTCTTAAAACCTCGAAAAAGGAACGTAAAAAAGAGGCGAAGCGTAAGAAAAAGGAAAATGCGGCCATGTCGTACGCCACGTCCTTGGGCCTTTCCGCGCGTAACTTGGCAACGAAAAAGGGCAGGACGGTCATCACGTCGGTGGCGGGGAGTATCGGTATCATTAGCGTATGCTTGGTGCTCGCTCTCTCCAACGGCTTCAACGGGTACATTTTAAAAACGCAGGAAGATATGCTTTCGTCCTATCCGCTTGAAATTACGGAAACGACGGTGAATATGGAAGCGATTATGTCGGGTATGAATTCGGCGACCGATATGCCCAATTTGGATAAAATCGGCGATCGGGTATACGTAAATTCTTTCCTGACGAATATCGCGCAAGGTATGACGGTGAACAATAATCTGTCCGACGCCTATATCGAGCATATTGAAAGCATGGACGAGAGTTGGTATACGGCAATCGTCTACGGCACGGGCATGTCTTTGACGAACAACCTTTTCACCGAAGTACAGGTCGAAGAAAACGGCGCGACAGTACAAAAAGTTATGTCCCTTTCCGAGCTGAAAGCATACTACACCTTCCAACTCACCCAGCAAGAAGAAAAATATGCAAGCCTTGCATACCTTGTCGATTATTTAGGTAGCGTATACGGCAAAATGCCCGGCACGACGGACGTTTCGAGCGAAGATTACGGGAAATACGTACTCTCGCAATACGACGTAATCGAAGGGCATTTTCCGAAAAACGCGAACGAAGCGGTGCTTGTTGTCGGCGGCAATAATGACGTAACCGATTTAACGCTTGCCCAACTTGGCTTTATCGGAGAAAAGGAATTTTTAGCACTCTTCCCGCAAGAGGGCGAAGAAGTGGGGGATAGCGAAGATTATGAAACAATGATTGGGTTCGAGCAAATTATCGGCAAAAAGTTTATGCTCAATTATAACGACGCGGTGTACACGCCCGCTTCTCCGACCGATTCCTATTTATATAACTACACGGGTATACGCGAAACGTTAGGCGCGGACGAAACGCAGGGCGAACCTATCACCATTTCGGGCGTATTGCGGCTCAAAGACGGGTTTAATTACGGGTGCTTGACGAAAGGCTTGTATTTAACCGAACAGGTGTGCAACGATTATCTTGCCGTGAATATGGAATCGAAGCTCGTGGAAACGCTCGGTAAACAATCGGGAAGCGCGAATAAGTTTGCGGTGCTCGTACAGGAACTTTCTGCGCTTAAGCAAGGTACGCCTGAATATTTCCAAAAGGTAGGCGAAATGATGGCGTTTTTGCAAACTTGTAAGCCAGCGGCGGAAAATTTGACGAGCTATTATATCGCGGGCGACGCTATGAGCGAAGACGGCGAGGGCGGTGCTTCGGAGCTTGCGGGATATTATTTCCTTTACGGCGATTCGGCAATCCGCGCAGTCGGCGGCAAAGACATCGTCAACTCCATTGAAATTTACACGGATAATTTCGAAGCGAAAGAACAAATCCTTTCTTGGCTGGATAAATGGAACGACGAACACGAAACGGGCGATCAAGTGAAATATACCGACACGGTGGGTATGATGATGACGATGGTGGAAACCATTCTTGACGCGATCACGTACGTGTTGGTGGCGTTCACGGCAATCTCACTTGTGGTATCGTCAGTCATGATAGGTATCATCACCTACGTATCGGTGGTGGAACGAACGAAAGAAATCGGGGTGTTGCGTTCGCTCGGCGCAAGAAAGAGGGACATCAAAAACCTGTTCAATGCGGAAACGTTTATTATCGGTCTTTCGTCGGGTGTGTTCGGCGTGGTCGTAACCTATCTCTTGCAATTTGGTGTCAACGCCATTTTGGGCGCGCTTACGGGCATTGCCACGCTCGCTTCGCTTCCCATCACTTCCGCGCTTATTATGGTGGCGGTGAGTATCGTCTTAACGCTGATCAGTGGCTTAATCCCTGCCTCGGCGGCGGCGAAGAAAGATCCCGTGATAGCGCTTCGAACGGAATAAACAAAACGCGTATAAGGGCGCATCAGAAGAGAATAAAAATTTCCGCATAAAACCCTAAAAGCGGAGCATACTGCTTTTAGGAGGACAGATTATGCGAGTGATCAACATTATCTCTTATATTTTGGTAATTGTCGGTGCAATCAACTGGGGCTTGTTCGGGTTATTCGATCTCAATCTCGTTTCGCAAGTATTTGCGGGCGCGAGAACGGTAGGCTCGATCATCACCTATTCGATTATTGCGCTTGCAGCGCTTTGGCTGATTCTTTCGCCGTTTATCACGGACGGTGTGCTTTGGCTTAAAAGCAGACGCGCAGAGTAAGTAGGACAACGAAAAGCGGATTTTCTTGCAGAAGAAAGTCCGTTTTTTTTTTGTTATGGGTATTGACTTTTTCCGCTTCTCGTAGTATAATAAAATAAAGACAATAAAAAGGAGAAAATCAATATGTTAAACGGATTACTTATTGGTGTGGGCGGTTGGATTGGTATCGTGGTTGCTATCGTAGTCGTAATTTTGGCGATTGTCTTGATCGCTTGGTGGATTGGCACGCGCAACGATTTCGTACGCCTTAAAAACAAAGTGGAGGAAGCTTGGGCGACGATCGATGTCTTTTTGAAAAAGCGTTATGATCTTATTCCCAATCTTGTGGAAACGGTAAAGGGCTTTGCAAAGCACGAAAGCGAAACGCTCAAAGAAGTGGTGGAAGCTCGGAATATCGCAATGAGCGCGAAAACGCCTGCGGAAAAGGTAAACGCCGAAAACGGCTTGACCAATTCCTTGCGTACGTTTTTCTCGGCGGTTTCTGAGAGCTATCCCGATTTGAAAGCGAACGCGAATTTCTTGGATTTACAAGGTCAACTTAAATCCATTGAAAGTGAACTTGAAAGCTCCCGTCGCTATTATAACGGCGTAGTGAAATCGTTCAACACCAAGCTTGAAATCTTCCCTGCAAATATCGTGGGTAGCCGTATGGGCGAAGAATATAAAAAGCGTCCCTATTTCGAGCTGGATAGCGCCGAAGAGAGAAAGAACGTAAAAGTACAGTTTTAAATTATGAAACATATTTATTTAGCAAAAAAGCGGCTTGGTTTCAAAGCCGCTCTGCTTCTCTTTATATCCCTTTTCGCGCTTATTTTCGCTCTGTTTTTCCCGTTTTTAGGGGGCAGGGTTGAGATGAACACGGTGCAAGCCTTTGCTTACGGCGACGTGATCGAAGTGCAAAGCTACGACGTCGATCTTACTGTCAGGACGGATCGCAAAGTGGAGATCAAAGAAAATATCCGCGTCAAATTCCTTGCGAGCGGCTTGACAATGTTCTACCGTTCGTTGCCCATTGAAAAGGCTCGCTATACGAACATCACGGCTTCGTGCGTAGGCAACGACGAGTTTTTCTATACCGTCGAAGACAACCCCGACACGAGCGATTTTATCGATATTAACTGCGTTGGCGGGGCAGAGATGGGGAACGTGTGGACGTATGACCTTTCGTATACGGTGGAACACGGCGGGAACGAAGTGGAAAACGGCATGCATATCGACGTGATCGGCTACGGTTGGTCCGTTCCCTTAAACAACGTTTCGGTGCAAGTGCATTTTCCCGTTTCCGTGGAAGAAAACGCTTTAAAACTTTATTCGGGCGGCTACGGCGCAAACGGAAACGAAGCGAACGTTACGGTGCAACTTTCCGCAGACAAAAAAACGCTTTCCCTTGCCGCGGAGCAATTAAACGTTGTGTATAACGATTATTACGGGGAAGAAATGGCACAAGGCATCACGCTTGGATTTACGCTTGGCGAAGGCGTGCTGCAAGATTATACGCATACGCGCCTGTTCACGGACGGTATGGGCAAGATTTTGATTGGCACAGTGATTGCGCTCGGGCTTGCCTTGCTTGTGTTTTTGTTCGCGCCTGCGAAAAAGGAGATTATTACGACCGTCAATATCAAAGCACCCGACGAAATGGACCCTATGAAAATGGGAAAACTAATCGACGGCACGGTGGATAGCGAAGACGTTACGTCTATGATTTATTATTTCGCGCATAAGGGGTATCTCACGATCGATTTCACGGACGAAGATAATCCACTTTTAACGCAAAAAGTGCTTGTGCTTCCCAAGACGGAATCTACGCACGCGCGCACGCTCTTTAACGGTTTGTTCGCGCACGCCGATCGGGAGATAATCGAAGGAAAAACACCGTTTGATGAAGACGAAGTGAAAGTTACGACGCGTGTTTCCGATTTGCAGTATCAGTTCTATGAAAGCGCGGATAAGGCGATCAAGCAAACGCCAAAACTTAAAATGTACGAACCCAAATCGGTGCTTTGGTACGTGCTTGGCGGCGTTTGCGGCTTGCTTTACGGTTTGATTATGCCTCTTGTTTCGAGCTTTGCAATCGGCGGCGGATACGCGTATTTTGGCGGTATTGTTTTTATCGTGCCGATAGCGGTGGTTTTGATTTTGGGCTTACTCAAAGAAAATTACCGTTATAAATGGAAAAAGTCCGCTTTGGTTGGCATGACGGCGGGGCAGATCGGCATAGCGGCGTTGTTTGCTTTGATTTTCACTGCCTTTTTCGCATCCTACGTTTTGACGAGGTATGAAAAGCTCGTGGTGTGCGTGGGCGCGTTGCTTCCGACCTTTTTCACGCTCAATAAACTTGCACGAACGGAGAAATACCGCAAAACGCTTGGACAAATTTTGGGCTTTAAGGATTTTATTGTTGTCACGGAAGAAGATAAAATCAAATTTATGTTAGAAGAAGATCCCGAACTTTATTATAAAGTGTTGCCGTATGCGCAGGTTTTGGGTGTAACGGACGAATGGGAAGAGAAATTTGCGAACATCACACTCCCGCCGCCTACTTGGTGCGTGGGCGCACATATGACGTATTTTGATTATATGCTCATCAACCGTTGTATGAGAAGGGCAATGATCACCGCGCTTGCCCGTCCCGAAAGCGCGGGCGGCGGTTCGTTTATCGGTCGAAGCGGCGGTGGCGGTCACTTCGGCGGATTTGGCGGCGGCGGCTTCGGCGGCGGTGGCGGCGGAGCGAGATAACTGAATATTGTATAATTGTATAAAATAAGCCCTGCGCTCTAAACGAGCACAGGGCTTACTGCTTTGCAATCGATTATTTCGCAAGAGAAGGGTCGGTTAAAACGGGGGAATTTGCGGCGAAGCGTTGCACTGATTCCACCGCGCTTTGGCAACGGCTCTTGGTCTTGTAATGTTCACCAAGGCACAAAAGCTGCCCGTTCCCGTTCAGGAGCTTGTAAATGTAATCCCCGCGCTTGGTTAAAGAGATGCGGAAATTATTCTTTTCAATATTCGTCTTATGCGTTTGAATACCGTTCACCGCGCCGATATACGTGGTGTATTCTTCGCTCGATAACAATTTTTCGCCGTTGTTTGCAAAAAGTTCGAAATAGAACAGGTCGTTTCCGTCGGCGTCCTTGTGGCTTGTGATAAGCCATTTCCCGTTCGCGTTATCCACGATAGGGGGAGCTTGCGTATCGTCTTCAACGGGCACTTTCACAAGATGATCTTGCACGTTTTCGTCCAAAACGGCGGTTTTGGCAAAACGCTTGGTCGATTCGATCGCGCTTTCGCAACGTACGCGCGTGGGATAGTTTTCACCCATACAAAGAAGCATATTTTTCCCGCTCAAAAGCTTGAAGATATAATCACCTTTCTTGGAAAGAGTGATTTTGAAATTGCCTTTTTCAATGTTTGCTTTATGCGTTGCAATCCCGCGAAGTGCACCGTTATACGAAGTGTATTCTTCGCTCGATAACAGCTTTTCGCCGTTGGAAGCGTGCAGCTCAAAGAAATACGTCTCCTCTTCGTCGCTATCTAGCGTATCGGTGATTACGCGGCAGATCGTCCATTTCCCGCTATATCTTGCCTCTTTTTCCGTTTCGTCTTCGTCGTCGCCAAGCGCCTTTTGCAAAGCGGCTTGTTTTTTCGCTTTCGCCTTTGCTGCCGCTGCTTTATCCTGCTTTAATTTTTGCGCATATTCCTTTTCCGAACGTTCCGCAACCGCTTTTGCGATCGCGTCTTCTTGGGGAACGGCGTTTTCTCTTGCTTCCGTTTTCAATTCTGTCTTTTTTGCAGTCTTTTTTGGCGCGGACTTTTTCACTTCCGCTTCCTTTGCGGCTTTTTCCGCGGCAACGCGCTCCGCTTCTTCCCGTTCTTCTCTCTCCAAACGTTCCCACACTGCTTTGCGCGCGGCTTCTTTTGCCGCCTTTTCTTCTTCCGCACTCATTTTAGGGGCTTGCGCAGGTTGCGTTGCGGTGGGTGTGTTGTTTTCTGTTTGCGCCTGTTTCGCTTGTTTTGCTACGCTTTTTTTCGTTTTCGAGCGTTTGATGGAAAGAATAATGATCACGACGAGCAAGATCACGATTGCCGCAACTACTGCGATCAAGACGTACGCGAGAATAGGATTTTCTTTTAAATAATCGATACATTTATTGATGAATTCCATAACCGACTCCTTGACGTTTATGACTTTATATATCTTATACATCTATTTTAATATAAAATCACAAAAAAGTCAATGTTCCATTAAAAAAATCTTTTGGTAATTTTTCAAAAAAATTGACATTTATCCACAAATACGTTACAATGTAGATATGGAAAAGATTAAAACGGCAATTATCGGTGGCGGCGCTTCGGGACTCGTTCTTGCAAGCGCATTAAAAAACAAGCAAAAAACGGTGGTGTTCGAACGTGGCGAAAGGGTAGGGAAAAAACTCGCGGCGACGGGCAACGGACAGGGGAACGTAACCAACGTTGGGGTTACGAGAAAAGAGTATTTTTCTTTTTCGGGCGGGGAAACGCTTGCGAAAGAAATCGTTTCGCGTTACGACAACGAGTCCCTTGTTGAATTTTTTGAGAACGCAGGTCTACTTCTCGTTACCGACGAGCGGGGCAGGGTGTATCCTGCGGGCAGACAAGCTTCCGCGCTCACCGACGCGCTTAGAAATTTGCTTTCCAAAACCCAAGTGGAAATTCGCTTGAAAACGCGGGTAGTTGATATGGAAAAGGTAAAAGGCGGCTACCTTTTAACCTTGGAAAAGGAGAATGGGGAAAAAGAGCAGGTGTTTGCGGAAACGGTTGCCCTTTGCGCGGGCGGCACGGTGGCAAGGTCGTTCGGAACGGACGGCTCGGCATACGCCTTAGCACAAAAAATGGGACATAAAATAACGCCGCTTTTCCCGTCGCTCGTACAACTCAAAGCGGATACGAAAGAGCTTAAATCGCTCAAAGGAATTCGCGTGCCCGACGCAATGGTAACGGCATACTACACCGATTTTTCCTGCGGCACGCCCCGTCAACGCTCCGTGCGCCTTCAAGGGGATATTATGTTCGCCGATTACGGCGTTTCGGGGGATTCGATTTTTAGGCTGTCTCCCTTTTTAACACACCGATTACAAGAAGGCGGCGTAACGTTGTCGATTGATTTTTTACCCGCGTTCACGGAAAATCATATCTATCAATCGCTCGTGAAAAAACGCGCGCAATTCCCCGAACTGATCACGGGCGAACTTTTATGTGGGTTTGTCAATAACCAAATCGCAAGAGTCGTGATGAAACGCGCCAAAGGCGATTTGCAAGCGGCGGCACGCATAGTCAAAGCGTTCACGCTTACCATCACGGGGCATTTGGGGCTTGATTCGGCACAGGTTACCAAAGGCGGGATTCGTATGGACGAAGTGGATGAAAATTTGCAAAGTAAGAAGCAAAAAGGGATTTATTTCGCGGGTGAAATACTCGACGTCGACGGACAATGCGGTGGATATAACCTGCAATGGGCGTATTCGTCCGCGCGCCTCGTTGCGGCGGTAATCGATTGCGAAATAGGAAAAGGACGGGGGCAGGTATGAGTTTACGCACCCTTTCGGATATAAAATTTTCCGTCGGAACAAGCGAAGAAGAACTTGTCAAGCTCGCGACGAAAAAGCTCGGAAAAAATCCGACGTATTTCGCGATTAAGAAAAAATCGCTCGACGCACGTAATAAATCGGATTTGAAATATATTTATACCATTGAATTTTCTTCCCAACACCCGCCCAAAAAGCCTGCGTTAGAACGTTTGCCCAAAAACAAACTTCCGAAAAAGCAGGTGGCGGTGGTTGGTAGCGGACCTGCGGGCTTGTTTTGCGCGCTGCGGCTCATAGAGCGCGGCATTGCGCCGATTGTCATTGAGCGCGGCGCAAGCGTGGAAGAACGGGAAAAGGACATTCAAACGTTTATAAAAACAAAAAAGCTCAATACGGAGTCGAACGTACAGTTCGGCGAAGGCGGGGCGGGTACGTTTTCAGACGGCAAGCTTAACACGCAAACGCATAGCCCCATAAATCGCGAAGTGATGGAAACGTTCGTCCGCTTCGGTGCACCCGAGGAAATTTTATGGCTGAATAAGCCGCATATCGGTAGCGACAATTTGAAAAAAGTCGTGAAAAATATGCGCGAATATATCTTGGCAAACGGTGGAACGGTATACTTCAATACCCGTATGACGGATATAAAAATTAAAGGCGGGAAAGTGGAAAGCGTTATCATTGAAAACGCAGATATGGAAAGGGAGTTGGAAGTTTCCGCGCTCGTGCTCGCAATCGGGCATAGCGCAAGGGATACGTTCGAACTGCTTCGAAACAAGGGCTTTAAACTGACGGCGAAAGATTTTGCCGTGGGGGTTCGAATCGAGCATTTGCAAAACGCAATCGGTCTTTCTCAATACGGCGCTTCTTATGCAATGCTTCCCGCTGCCGATTATAAACTCGTGTCGCACGCAAGCTCGCGCGCGGCGTTCACCTTTTGCATGTGCCCCGGGGGTTTCGTGATGCCTGCGGCAAGCGAAGTGGGCGGGGTGGTTACCAACGGTATGAGTAATTATGCGCGAGATGGTAGTAACGCCAACGCCGCCTTGATTGCGCAGGTATATAAAAGTGATTTTAGACAAGACTTCGAAAAAAATCCGCTCGCGGGCGTGGAATTTCAACGTGCAATCGAACGAAAAGCCTTTGAGTTTGGGGGCGGGGATTACCGCGCGCCCGTCCAACTCGTCGGCGATTTTTTAAAGGGTAAAACGAGCGATAGATTTGGGGAAGTTATGCCTACGTACGCGGCGGGCACAACGTTTGCCGATCTTGGCGGGGTGTTGCCGAGCTTTATAAGTGAAACGTTAAAATGCGCAATTTTGGATATGGATAAAAGGCTCAAAGGTTTTGCTCATCCTGAAGCGGTGCTCACGGCGGCAGAAACGCGCACAAGCTCGCCCGTTCGCATTGAACGCGGTGAAGATATGCAATCGGTTTCGGTGAAAGGAGTATATCCTTGCGGTGAAGGCGCGGGGTATGCGGGCGGTATCACGTCGTCCGCGGCGGACGGTATTCGCGCCGCCGAAGCGCTGTTTATAGCCTTTGAAACGCTTGCCATGTGAAGAAATATATGCTATAATAATATCGTTATGATGAGATTTGAAAAAATGACGAAAAAGGACTTTGCCGTGTTTTGCGTGGCGTCCGTATTCGGTGGAATTATGGTAGGGATTGGCGGTGTGGGACTGTTACTCTCGCTCGCCGTGATGGACGGTGCAATGGGCAAGCTCGTGGGCGCGGTTGTGTTCTCGCTTGCAATGTTCGTCGTTACGACGTTCGGCTTATATCTGATTACGGGACTTTCAACGCGTATTTTAACAATGGGTGTTAAAAATTTATGGTCGTTGCCCGTGAGCCTGTTTTTCAATTTAATAGGCATTGCCTTTGCGGCGATACTCGTAGAATTTTCCCATTCGCACGGTGTTGTAGCGGCGGCGGCAAAGGCGCTCGTTTCCACCAAGCTTTGTGAAAACGGTTGGGGGCTTCATTCCCTTTGTTCTGGCATTTTGTGCGGGACGCTGATTGGGCTTTCCGTGTTTCTTTCGCATTACACGTCCAAGAAAAATCTTTCGGCGACGGTCGGGGTGATTTTCCCCGTGTTCGTGTTCGTGTTTTGCGGTTTCGACAATTCGCTTGCGAATGTGTTTTATATTCTCGTTTGCGGCGAAATTACGTGGCAAAGCATTTTATATTGTCTAATCTCCTTGATTGGGAATTTGATTGGCGGCGTACTCGTTTCCGTGCTTCCGCTTATCAAGAAAAAGGATGAGCCAAAGAAATATAAATGCCCTTGTTGCGGCTATTTTACGTTCGAGAAAAAAGAACGGGCTTACGATATTTGCCCCGTATGCTTTTGGGAAGACGATCCCGAACAATATAAAAATCCTACGCTTAAAGGCGGCGCGAATCATCTTTCTCTGTGCGAAGCGCGGGCGCATTATATACAATACGGCGCGTGCGATACGCAAATGAAAAAATACGTGCGCGGACCGAAGAAAGACGAACTGCACGGCTACGATCGATAACGAAAAAGTCGCGAGTTGTTTTAAAAACAACTCGCGACTAAATTTTATAAACTTATTTTTTCACTTTCACCCAACCGATGCGGATATATTTCGGCTTTGAAATTTCCTTGATTGCTTCAAAGTAAATTTCGCCGAGCTGTTTGATATGCTCAAAGGTGATATATTCGTTGGGTTGATGAATGACGTCTTCCGTTTCGGCAAGATACGGTCCGAAGCCGCAACCACACTTCAAAGCGCGCGCATACGTGCCGCCACCGATTGCAAGGGGGCTTGCGCTTCTGCCCGTCGTTTTTTCAAACACCTTACAAAGAGTGGAGATTAACGCGCCGTTTGGATTGTTATACAAAGGCTCTTTATAGCTCTCGATGACATATTCCAAGCCAAGAGAATCGAGCTTTTGTGTGATTTCTTCAAGTTTCATGGTTGCAGGAAAACGCACGTCGGACGTAATCTTTAACACGCCGCCCGACACGCTTGCCACGTTAGGCGAAAGCGTTAAATAACCCGTTTCGTCGTTAAGCGTTTTTAAACCGAGCGAATCGTTAAATAAAACGTTGTATGCCTTTTGACAATCTTTATTGAACGAGCCGAGAAAGGCAAGAAGCGAGCCAAGCGCGTTCGCGCCCTTATCGGGGGTAGAGCCGTGCGCGGATTTGCCGTGTACGCGTAAAATATTCGTCGTGTTGTCGTAAGAAAAGGAAGTGCCCGAAACCTTGTTTTCATAGCCAACGAGCTTTGCACCCGCCTTTTTGGTAAGCACCGCTTGGGCAAGGTCGCACACCATATTCACTCTCTCGCCTGCTTGAAGCGCGGCAAAGGGCGAGTTTTCTATCGGGAAAGAAAGGGTAAAATGCAAGATGCCTTTTTCGGCGTAGATGACGGGAAAATCGGCGTCGGGCGTGAATCCTTCTTCGGGCATTTTCGCAACCTTGTTATAATGCTCGATACATTTCCAACCGCATTCTTCGTTGCACCCCACGATTAGCTTGATTTTTCGGCGGGGTGAAAACCCCGAATCTTTCAAAGCTTTGAGCGCGTATAAACAGATGATAGCGGGCGTTTTGTCGTCGAGAGTGCCGCGTCCCCAAATTTTTTTGCCGCCCACGCCGCCGTCTGATAAGTCGTCGTTGATGACGCCGCCAAACGGGGGATATTTCCAACCGCTACCCGCAGGCACGACGTCCAAATGCGCAAGCACCGCAAATTCTTCGCCTTTGCCAAAGATAACTTCGCCGATATAATTGTCGTAATTGTGCGTTTCAAAGCCAAAACTTGCAGCAAGATCAAGGAAGAACTGCAAACAGTCTGCCGTTTCTTTCCCGAACGGATATTCGCCCTTTTCGCCCGCCGCGGGTTTTAACGAAGAATCGAATTTAAGAATTTCGACCGTCGAAGCTACGATTTCGTCGAAATATTTGTCCATAACGTGCGCCATAAAATCACCGCCTTGCATTTTTCATACTATTATTATACACAATTTTGACGTTTAGGTAAAGAAAATCAAAGGCAAAGCGCAAAAAAATTATTTTTTTCAAGGCGTGCTTTTGACTTTTATAAGAAAGTATGTTACAATAAAAGGGAAAACAGGAAAGGAGAAAGAACAATGTCGGGGTACGAACACAAGGGGCACAGGGAACGCTTGCGCGGAAAAATACTCGCGGACGCGTGTTGTGAACACGAATATTTGGAAATGTTCCTTTGCTACGCCATTCCCCGCCGCAATACCAACGATATTGCGCACAGACTGCTTTCTAAATTCGGTTGTTTGCCTAACGTCCTTTCCGCTTCCATTGAAGAATTACAAAGCGTGGACGGCGTTGGCGACGGCGCGGCGGCACTTTTGAAGTGTATGGGGAAGTTCTGTGAAGATTATACTGGCTTGTTTCAAGCTTCGAACGCCTTGCCTGAAACGTACGGGCGGGATAAATTCCTTGCCTTCATTAACCAAACCTACGTCAATCTCGATAAGGAAGTATTCGACGTGTATTTAATGGACAGTAACGGTAAAATTTTTCGCCGCGAACGTTTTTCTTCGGGAAGGGAAACAAAGGTTTGGGTGGATTCGGAAGCGTTTGCTGCGTTGCTTGTGAAAACGCGTCCGTCGGGCGTCATACTCGTACACAATCATCCGTTTGGCGAGCCTGAACCTTCCGCATTAGACGATCAAACGACCAAACAATGCGCACAAATTTGCAGTATACAAAACGTCGTTTTGTGTAATCATTTTATTTATGCAAACCGCGGGATATACGATTATTACGGCAGCGGTAAATTAGCACAAGTAGGTCGCTTGGTGGCGGGGCGGTTGGTAGAAACAGCGCAGGAAAAGGAGAAAACGCTATGAAAAAGAAGTTCAATTCTCCTGAAAACAGTTTCCGCACCTACTTTTTGCGGTTGTTTGATAAATACGATTTGCGCAACGAACGGCAATTTCATTATTTTTGGAAATGTTTGATTTTTATCGCGCTTGTGATTGTCGTTGTTTCGCTTGCGCTCGGGCATATCCATACGTTCGGCGCGGACGATATGTTTTTATGGCTCGCTCTTTTTGGCGGCGCGCTCCTGCTTGTCGACGGGGCGAAATTATTCTTTACGCCGCAAGGCAAATGGAAAACGACGCTTTATGCGATAGAAGCCCTGTTCGCGTCTTCGTTTACGTTCGTAACGGACGGCGGAGCGGCTATGTTCGTTTACGTACTCGTTTTGACGGAACTGTATTTTAGCGCGGAGCGCACCCGCCCGTCTATGATTTTGTTTTCGGTTGCCGTGCCCTTATACGTAACGAGTTATTTGCTTCGTGATTTTTTCGTGTTTCAAACGGTAAAGGACCTTTTGCCCTTTTTAACCGATCTCATCTCTTCGGTGTTCACGCTCATTTTGCATTTTATAGTGGTACAAGTAGGGCTTGCGTTTTACCGTCAATTTCTGCGTTTGGATAAGGCGCTTGCCGAGCTAGACGACAGCAAAAAGGAGCTTGAAAAGGCGTACGCCGTGGTGGCGGAAGTGACGGCGCTCGAAGAGCGGCAACGCATTGCCAAAGAAATCCACGACACGGCGGGACATTCGATTACGACGGTGATTATGCAAACGGAAGCGGCGAAACTGATTGTCGAAAACAATCCCAAAGAAGCAAAAAACAAGATTGTGGCGGCAAATTTACAAGCCAAGCACGCGCTCGAAGAACTTCGTGATAGTGTGCATCTGCTTTCGGGACAAAAGGAAAATCAAACGTTCAAAGCGGCGCTGGAAAGTATTATTCACGATTCAACGGACGGCACGGGCATCACCGTGCGTTCGGAGATTGAAGAAATTACCGTTTCTTCTGCTAAGCAACGTTTTCTTTGTAACAGTTTGAAAGAAGGGATTTCAAACGGCTTGCGCCACGGCGGCGCGACGGCGTTTTGGTTTGAACTGAAAATGGAAGGGGGCGAGATTAAATTTTTGCTTTCCGATAACGGCACGGGCGTGAAAGCGGGGGAATGGAAACCGGGCTTTGGACTTTCGAGCATGCAAAACCGCGCGAAAAGCTTGGGCGGGGAAGTGTCGTTTGCAACCGAAGAGGGATTTGAACTTACCATTGTTTTACCAAAAGGGGGTGAGCGGAATGAATAAAATCCGCGTGTTGATCGCAGACGATCAGGAAGAACTTGCAAAAGAACTGAAAAGCGTTTTGGAAACGGATGGCGAATTGGAAGTGGCGGGGATAGCGATTGACGGCTTTGACGCACTTCAAAAAATGCCCGTCTGCTCGCCCGACGTCGTGCTTATGGATATTCGTATGCCGAATATGAACGGCGTGGTGGCAACCCGTCGCATTAAGGAAGAATATCCTTTGGTTAAGGTCGTCATTTTAACAACGTTCGACGATAGCGATTATATTTTAAACGCAATCAACAACGGCGCGAGCGGGTATCTGCTCAAAGATATCGGAAGCGCCGCGCTCATTAGCGCAATCAAGAACGCACACGAGGGCGATACTATTTTACCGTCGAAGATTGCAAGGCGTATCACCGACGCGGCAAGCCTTGTCGCGGAAGATCGGGAGATCAAGCTTTCTCGCGCCTTTTCCCTTTCCGATCGTGAAGTGGAGATTGCGCTTATGATTTACGAAGGCTTTACCAACCGTCAAATTTCTGCCGCGCTTAAACTTTCCGAAGGTACGACGAGAAACTACGTATCGTCTCTCTATGAAAAAACACACACGGAAAACCGTGCGGAATTGACGCAGTCAATCAAGGCGATTTTATAAAACGGGGTAGGCAGGTATGTATCGAACGGTGATTTTTGATTTAGACGGCACGCTTTTGGACACGCTTGACGACTTGACGGCTTCCGTGAATTTTGCGCTTGTTTGCTTTTCTTTGCCTGTGCGAACAAAAGAAGAAATACGCGCGTTCGTTGGCAACGGAATTGCTAAGCTTATAAAACGTGCAATCGGTTACGATCACCCGCGCTTTGCAGAAATTTTGCAAACCTTTCGCGAGCACTACGGCGCGCATTGTAAGGATAAAACGAAAGAATACGACGGAATCACTCCGTTGCTTATCGAATTAAAAGCTCGGGGCGTGCAAACGGCAGTGGTGTCGAATAAGGCGGATTTTGCGGTGAAAACACTTACAGAGGAATATTTCCCCGCGCTTTTACAAGAAGCGGTGGGGGAAAACGAAGCGGCGGGGATTGCGAAAAAGCCCGCGCCCGATTCCCTGTTTGCCGTGATGAAAAGCTTGAATGCTGAAAAGGAAACGACGGTGTACGTCGGGGATTCGGAAGTGGATATACAAACGGCAAACAACGCGGGGGTGGATTGTATTTCCGTGGCTTGGGGGTTTAAAGACGAAGCGTTTTTAAGGGCAAACGGCGCGAAAACACTTATCAAAGAGCCGTTTGAAATCTTGGATTTTTGTAAGGAGAACTGATGACTAGCGTAGAAAAATTGATTGGCAAGACGCCGCTTGTAGAGCTTAAAAAGTTGGAAGAAAAATACGCGTTAAAAGGCAAAATTTTTGCCAAGCTCGAATGGTATAACCCCGCGGGTTCGATCAAGGACCGTGTGGCGAAAGCGATTGTGGATGACGCGGAAAAAGCGGGTAGGTTGCAACAGGGCGGCACGGTGATTGAAGCGACGAGCGGAAACACAGGCATAGGGCTTGCGCTTGTGGCGGCGGCGCGCGGGTATAAAGCGGTGATTGTTATGCCCGATTCTATGAGCGTGGAGAGGCAAAAACTCATCAAAGCTTACGGCGCGGAAGTTGTGTTAACGGACGGCGCGCTTGGTATGCAAGGAGCAGTCGAAAAGGCGGAAGAGCTGCAACGGGAAACGCCTAATTCGATTATCGCAGGGCAGTTTGAAAACCCCGCGAATGCAGACGTGCATTATCAAACGACGGGTAGAGAAATCCACGCACAAACGGTTGGAAAAACGGATATATTCGTCGCGGGCGTGGGCACGGGCGGCACGATCACGGGCGTGGGAAGATACCTTAAAGAACAAAACCCGAAAACGCGGGTGGTGGCGGTCGAACCGCAAAGCTCGCCCTTGCTTTCCAAAGGCTATGCGGGCAAGCACGCGATTCAAGGGATCGGCGCAAATTTCGTACCTGCCGTGCTTGATCAAAGCGTTTACGACGAAGTGATTGCTATATCCGACGACGACGCTTACCGTTTCGCAAGAGAAGTGAGCGCGGTGGAAGGGTTGTTTGTTGGCATTTCTTCGGGCGCGGCGCTTTCTGCTGCTATCGAGCTTGCTTCTCGCGAAGAAAACGCAGGGAAAAATATCATAGTCATTTTCCCCGACGGCGGCAGCAGATACCTTTCTGTTTTATAAGAAGAATATAAAATAAAAAACACCCAAGCAGGGTGTTTTTTTGTTTGTCATTTTTATAAAGTGCCTAAAATGGTTACCGCAAATAAGCAATAGATGGTTAAAGATAAAACGTCCACGAGCGTGGTGATAAAGGGGGAAGCTACCACGGCGGGGTCGAGCTTTATTTTTTTTGCAAGCAAGGGGAGTGCCGCGCCGATTAGCTTTGCAAATAAAATCGTTACGAACATAGAAAGGGAAATCACGATTGCGACGATTGCGCCGTTTTGGACGGCATACAGCCGATCGATAAAAAGCGTTTTTAAAAAACACGCCGCCGCTAAAATTGCACCGAGCAAAACGGAAACGCGGATTTCTTTCCAAACGACTTTCCAAAGGTCGGAAAATTTCACTTCGTCTAAGGCGATTCCGCGAATAATCATAGCGCTTGCCTGCGAGCCTGCGTTCCCGCCCGTGCCCATGAGCATAGGCATACACGCCGTGAGTACGATTCCGTAAATCGGCATATTCAGCGTTGCTTCGTTGGCGGAGATGATAAGCCCTGAAAAGGTGGAAGACACGAGCAAAATCAAAAGCCAGGGCAGGCGGTTGATACAAATGCGCCATACGTTCGTTTTTAAATAGGGTTTATCCGTAGGCACGACTGCTGCCATTTTCGAGATGTCTTCCGTGTTCTCTTCTTGCAAAACCGTCATGGCGTCGTCAACGGTGACGATACCGACAAGCCGCATTTCCCGATCGACGATGGGGAGCGCTAAAAAGCCGTAATCGGCGATTTTGCGCGCCACGTTTTCTTTGTCGTCTTCCGTTTGCGCAAAGATTACGTTTTCGTTCATAATCTCGCCAAGCGTTGCCGATTTTTCTGCAAGCAACAAATCTTTCGCCGTAACAAGACCTAAAAGCTTGTTCGTTTGATCGGTTACGTAGCAGGTGTAGATTGTTTCCTTATCAATCGCCGTTTTGCGTATGCGCTCAAACGCCTGTTCAACCGTCATGGATTTTTTAAGCGCGACGAATTCAATCGTCATAATGCTTCCCGCACTATCCTTGGGGTATTGCAAAATCTGATTGATATATTCGCGGGTTTTTGGATCGCTTTGTGCGAGTACGCGTTTTACCACGCTTGCGGGCATCTCTTCGATTAAATCGACAGTGTCGTCTAAAAAAAGCTCGTCCATAACGGCGCGAAGCTCCCCGTCGTTGAGCTTGCAAAGCAGGCGTTCTTTTATATCGCCGTCTATCTCCACAAACGTTTCTGCTGCTAAATCTTTGGGCAGGATACGGAAAAGCAGGGGTAAATCCGCTTCGTTTTCAATTTCTTCAAAAATATGTGCCAAATCGGTTGCGTTCATAGCGGCAACAATCGGCTTCAAAGCGGAAAATTTCCGCTCTGATAAAAGTTGTAAAATTTCCATTGTTTTCTACTCCACCTTTCATTTTATTCTTTTTTTAGGTGGCGTAGGACTCCTTTTTCGTTAAAAGCGCGCGAAAAAAGAAGGTTTTTTTGCGCGAAAACGACTTAGCGGGTCCACGCCGATACTGTGATAATCACTCATAATCGTCTCCTCCTTTTTTCTTTCGTAATAAAAGATAATCGGTCAAAATGCAGATCGCGGCAAAACCGAGCAAAAGATAAGCCAGCCGTCCAACCGAATCTAAGTCGCTTTTCGTTTCTCCCACTTCAATTGTTTCACTTTTTGGCGGAAGACCGCTAAAATCGGTAACGAAAGCTTGGGGGATATATCCTGTTTTGATTTCGCCGTTTTCACTCTCTAACGCCACGTGGAAATATGCGTGATCAAGCTTGTTGATTTCGCCGAGTACCGTAACGCAAGCGCCACGTTCTAATTCGCCCGATTTTAAAAGCTCAGTTAAATAGGGGAATTTGTAAAGGGTGATCGCGCTTGTGATATAGCCCGTTTTTTGTTCTTCTGCGCTATATTCCTTGCGGTAATCGTCCGCTTCAAGCGGCGCGCAGGAAGAAATCAAAGCGAGATAGGTGCGGTATGCGCCCGCGCTTTGATCGTATTCGGCGAGAAGATAATATTTATCCGTTTCACCGATTTTGAGCGCGTTTTTTTGCGCGCTCGCGCGCTGTAACGTCACGTAAGGGAAATACTCCGCGCCGCCGAGCGTTTCTAAGTTAAATTCTACGAGTAGGGCGTTTTCCGACGTTTTTACGACCGTGAATTCTGCGTTTGCGTTTTCGAAGATTTTTTCGTCCGCCCCGTTTACCTTGATGGTTTTTACCGTCGGTAAATTTAGCGCACTCGATTGAATCAAATAATTCCCTTCGCATAAAAGATACGTTTCGTTCTCTTCGATACCGATTGCAAACGAGGTTAACGTGGGCGTTGCGTTGGGATCTTCGTAATAGACGAGCGGATCGTCAAAATCGAACACTGCTCCGTCCCCGCGATAGAGCGCGCTGTTTGCAAGCGCATACACCGCGCCGTTATAATCAACGGCGAGTTTCGTCGTGGCAATAGGAAGATTTTCACTAATCTTTTCACCTTCTTCATCTGACGAAGTGAATTGTGCTTCGCTGAACCGATAAACGTCGCTTCCCGAAAGGATATATAAATTTCCGTAGACGTCTGCCGTCAAAGTCTTGGGATAACGCGTGGATATTTTTTTTGTTTCCATTAAGTTCCATTCGCTCGTTTCCGCGTTCGGTTTTAATGCGTAAGCATAATTGTTCTCACTAATAAGATAATATGTTCCGTATACGTTTGCCATGCCGACGAGATTGCCGTTAAAAGCCGAGAATTGCCCGATTTGTTCGCCGTAGTTTTCTTCTTTTAAACTGTATAAAATTGCCTTTTCAGCATTCGCGATAAGAAGCGTGCTTTCGTCTGCGCTTAAAAAGGACGGGGACAAGGTTGCGACAATCGGCGTTTCAAAGATTTTCCTTTTACGGTCATACACTGATATGCGTGCGTTTCCGTTATCCGCAATAAAAAGCTTATCGCCCGCAAGATACGTTTCCGTTGCTCCGTTTAAGCGGTGAAGGGAATCGGAAGAAGCACTAATCTCAAAATCTGTGAATGTGTGTGTTTCCGTCGAATATTGCAAAATTGCGGCGTCGTTCGACGTGATCGTGTAGACGTATTTTCCAAAAGCGGACACGGCAGAAAAACCTTCTTTTTCCGATTTGAAAAGTAAATCGCTATCGTGCACTTGGGACAGGGCATAGGTCAAAAGCTCGCCCGCGGCACTCGTACAAGCGAGAATGCCGTCGCCGATTGCGATATGCTGGATTTGCGAAGAAAAGGCGGCGAAAGTCGCTTTGCTCGCATCAGGGGTAGCTCCCGATTTCGGGTCGATTTTCATTAAATAATAATCGGCACGGATAAAATATAGCTCTCCGTTCCAAAAAGACAGAGAAGATACTCCGTTCCAGTGCAAAGACTTGGGCGAAAAGCTCGCGTCTCCAAGCGAAACGGTGTACAGATCTTCCTGCGCGTTCGTAAAATATAGATCGCTTCCGTGTACCGTGAACGTGCCACACGCAAGATCAAGCTTTGTTTCTGCGCCTGTTTCTACGTTCAGCGTGTAAAAATTATTGCTTACAGAGCTATCTAAAAAATATAACGAGCCGTATTCGTCGAATTGAAGTTTGGTAACCGTGTTCTCGGGTATCTCCCTTTCACCGTGCTCGTATTTGCGGTATTCACCCTCTTGACGGTCGTAAATATAAATCAAATTCCCGTCCGCAATCGCTGTGTAATTTTCATTCACCGCAACGTCCGTCGGCGCGGTTAAGGATAAATATTCTTCGTATGTTTGCGGGGAAATCAATTCGTCCGTTTTCACGTCCGTTTTTTCGCTCGCGTTCGCTGCAACCGTTTTCGCCGCGAACGGCAAAACCGTCGCGGTCAACAAAAGTATCGGAAGCATTACAAGCGTTTTTTTCTTCATACGCTTTTATTATACCACTTCCGCGTAAAAAAAGCAAGGATTCCACCAAATTTTTTATCACTATCAAAAAATTGGAAGAATTTTCCAAAACAGGCATCATGTTGTCATATTTAACCGTGTATACTATCATAAAAAGCGAACAAATGTTCAGATTTTTCCGAAAAAGTTGGCAAGGGGTGGCTTGCTGGTTTGGAAATTTATGACATAATACAGGAGCGAACGGCAAGACAAAAAATTTTCTTTGCAGGGCGATAAGGCGATACGTTCGCGGTTGGCTTGTTGCGGCGGAAAGAACGGGACAAGCCGAAACAAAAGAAAAGAGACAAGAGAATAGAGAATAGAGAATAGAGAATAAATGGCAAAGAGAGGTGATTAGAGTGAAAAATTACGTAAAGGCGGTGTTGTACGGGTATCCGCTTCTTGAAACCGTAAGTGAAGATTATCAGGCGCATATTCAAAATAAGGCGGTGCTTTCCGTTCGGACAGACAAGTCGGCGTTGGAGCTTGCCGTAGAAATCGCGGGGGAGATTTGCGAAAAGCACGATTTCGAATGGCTCAAAGAATGTGTGGAATCGGCGCTTGATATGCTCACTGACGTTGAAAAAACTTTAATTGCCGTAAGATATTTCGGAAAGCGACGCAAAATTAAAAAACCTTTGCCCCCAAAAAGCGAACTTCCAAAAACGGAGATTGCCGCTTGGAGCGAACGGAAGTATTTTCGATTTCAAAAAAGACTCTCGGAAAAGGTGGGCGCTATTTTGAACCGCTTAGGTGTAACTGAAGAAGTTTTTCAAGCAAAATTTGCAAAGACGGATATTTTTGAAAAAATTTACCGTTTCGTTTGCGAAGGCAAAGATCAAAAAATTGCACAAAGAGCACAGCGCTGGCTGCGGGAGTGAAGAAAAGATAAAGAGATAAAAGAGAATAGAGAATAGATAAAAGATAAAAGATTTGGAAAGTTTGCGCGGAAAAAAGCGGCGTGAAAATTTATTCGTCTTGATCGTAAGGCGAACGTTTCGGACGTAAAATGAGCGCTGCGAGAACGGGTACGAGCAGACAAAGCGCAATCAAAATTGCTATCTGTGCGGGACTTGCCGCCTCTTCTTTTGGTTTTTCTTCACTCTTCTCTTGCTCCGCATTTGCCGCTTTCCATTCGGCGTATTCCGTGTTTGGATCAAAGCTCAAATCGGCGGGCTTGGGGATATACCCGAACGAGCCGTCGCGCAGGATATACGAATACGTTTCCGAACCGATTCGGTAATCGCCGTAGTAGGCGCAGGTTACCGTGATGCGGTCGAGAAAGCCGGAGTTTTGCGCGTTCCCGCCGTCGATTGTGTAACTGACTTCCACCAAACGATATAAATAGGGACGCTTGGGAACGTACGGCACGGGGGTTAACTCGGACGTCTTGGCGTAGCCGACGAGCTTTTGCACGTACGTATCGTCGTAGAGATATTCAATCTTGCAAAATTCTGGGTCGGCTTCGAGTATTTTGACATAGTAGGTTTTCGGTAAAAGGAACACACCGCGCTTTTCGTCCCGCGAAGAATAGAAAAACGCTTCGTCCGTGAGCACGCAAGCATACGAATCCGCGGCGAACGCTTCGTCGGCGGAAACGGATGCGGTGAATGGCGTGAAAAAAGTGGATAAGAAAAATAAAAGCGGCAGAAGCGCCGATAAAATAAACTTTTTCATAGCTTTGATTATAATGGGTTTTCGGCGGTTGATTTTGCCGATTGTAAGGTGTTTATGAGAGATATTGTAGAAAAGATTTTTCAGATTGAAAAGGAGATGGAACGGCGAAAACAAAACGACTTCCTTGCCGCCTATAACACGGGCGATAAAATCCATAAAAAACAACTCGCTTTTCATCAGTGTAAAAAACGTAACCGGTGGGTGTTTGGGGGAAACCGTTCGGGGAAAACGGAATGCGGGGCGGCGGAATGCGCGTATATGGCAAGGGGGATTCACCCTTACCGTGAAAATCGAAAGGACGCGTGCGGGTGGGTGGTTTCCCTTTCTACACAAGTGCAACGGGACGTGGCGCAAAAGAAGATTTTACATTATCTTCGCCGCGATTGGATTGACGGGATTGTCATGCTTTCGGGGAGAAAGGATTCCCCCGAGGACGGCGTAATCGATTTTATCCGCGTGAAAAACGTGTTTGGCGGTATTTCCGTGATCGGGTTCAAAAGCTGCGATCAGGGCAGAGAAAAATTTCAGGGGACGTCCCTTGATTTCGTGTGGTTCGACGAAGAACCACCAAAAGATATTTATGAAGAATGCCGCATGCGCGTGCTCGATAAAAAGGGCGATTTGTTCGGGACAATGACGCCGCTCAAAGGCTTGACGTTCGTCTATCACGAAATTTATCTCAACCGTAAAAACGATCCCGAAGTGTGGTATGAATTTATGGAATGGGCGGACAATCCCTACCTCGACGAAGGGGAAATTGCTTTGATTGAATCGTGTTTGGACGAAACGACTTTGCAAACGCGCAGATTTGGTAGGTTCGCAAGCGGGGAAGGACTCGTTTATCCTGAATTTGACGAACGGGTGCACGTGATTGAACCCTTTTCCGTGCCTAAGGAATGGCAGGATACCGTGTCGATTGACCCTGGACTCAACAATCCCTTATCCGCGCATTGGTATGCCGTCGATTTCGACGACAACGTGTACGTGATTGCCGAGCATTTCGCGGCGGGAAAAGACGTCGATTATCACGCACAAAAAATTAAGGAAATTTCCGCGCAAATCGGTTGGAAAACGGACGGGCAGGGCAGAGTGCGCGCGCTTATCGATAGCGCCGCAAAGCAAAGAACGCTTGCGAGCGTTAAAAGCGTGGCGGAACTTTTTTACGAACGCGGCATTCTCGTCAATCCCGATGTCGACAAGGATATGTTCTCGGGGATTGCGCGGGTGAAAAGTTATTTGAACATCAAAAACGGGTTGCCGAATTTATACGTTTTTAAAAATTGCACGGAGCTTATCAAAGAACTCAAAGGCTATTATTGGGGGAGCGGCGATTTGCCTAAAAAGGTGGACGATCACGCCTTGGACGAAATGCGGTATTATCTTATGACAAGGCCGAAAAAATTGCCCACGAAAACGGAAAAGACTGTCATTCAAAAGGATAAGGAACGTATGATTAAACGGTTAAAACGATAACGGGAGGGGTTATGAAAGACAAAATTGCAGACGCGCTTTTGAAAGTCGCACTCGGGTTTCAGGTGGCGGAAGTTACCGAAGAATATGCCGAAGTGGACGGCGCGCTAAAACTGACGAAACGGAAACGAACGAAAAAGGACGTGCCGCCCGATCTCAAAGCCGTGCAAATGTTGCTTGGCGAAAACGGTGGCGGGATTGAAAATATGAGCGACGAAGAATTGTTGGCGGAGAAAAAACGACTTCTTGCCGCGCTTGAAAAATCGGAGCGCGAAACGGTCAAAGAGATGGGGCAGGTACGAGATGAAACAATAAAATCGGCGAAAAAGCCACGGGCAAAGCCGAGAAAAAGAGTAAATCGTAAAAAGGAGGATATACAATGAACGGAACGGAATTTTCCCAAAAGGAAAAACAGGAGCGGAAGTTGGCGGAAGAGATTACTGCCGATTTCGAAAGACGGCGTGAAGAGCGGCGAGGCGTGGAGAGCGGGTGGCTACTTAATCTTCACTTTTATAGCGGCGATCAATATTGCGACGTGTCGCCCTTTGGTGGGCTTGCGGAAGAGGATAAGCTCTTTTATTGGCAGGCGCGGCGTGTGTTTAATCATATCGCGCCGACCGTGGAAGCAAGACTTGCTAAGCTCGAACGCTTAAAACCTAAGCTCCGTGTGCGGGCGTTTTCGGACGAGGACGGCGATCTCAAAGCCGCAAAGCTTGCAACGGGTGTGCTTAGATATGCGCAAGAGCGCGCCGATTTTGATGAAACTGTTTCACGTGTAACGGCGTGGGCAGAGATTTGCGGGAGCGGGTTTTACAAAGTCGTTTGGGACGAAAACGGCGGCAGACAAGTGGCGGAAACCGAAAACGGCGAGCCTGTGTACGAGGGGGAAGCGAGAATTAGCGCGGTGTCCGCGTTCGAAATTTATCCCGACAAACTCAATGCGGAAAGTATTGCCGATTTGCAAAGTCTGATTCATGCGAAAATCGTGTCTACCGACGAGATTTACGAGCGGTTTGGCGTGGAAGTGCAAAGCAGTGCGCTTTCCGAATTGACGGTGAACGCGTATGCCACCCCGTCGGCGGGAAAATTGCCCTTGGACAGCGCAGGCACCGTATCCTTGCCTTGTGAAAACGCAGTCATTTTGATTGAGCGCTACACCCGCCCTTGTGCGGCGTTTCCAAACGGCAGAGTGGAGATTGTAGCGGGCGGGAAATTGCTCTTTACGGGGGATTTGCCTTACGAAAACGGCGAACGCAAGGAACGCGTGTTCCCGTTTGTCAAGCAAGATTGTATGCGACTTCCCGCATCCTTTTTCGGAGTGAGTATCGTTGATCGCTTGATCCCCGTGCAAAGGGCTTATAACGCCGTCAGAAATCGAAAACACGAGTTTTTAAACCGTTTATCTATGGGCGTTTTGACTGTGGAAGACGGGTCGGTGGATACCGACGAGCTTGCCGAAGAAGGATTGCTTCCGGGGAAAGTGCTTGTGTACCGTCAGGGCGGAAAAGCGCCTGAAATGCTCGATTGCGGGAACGTGCCTGCGGAATTTGCCGCGGAAGAAGAATGGCTGGAGAAGGAATTCTCTTTGATTAGCGGCGTGTCCGATCTTTCCCAAAATTCTACGCCCGCTCGCGTTACCAGCGCGACGGGGTTGCAGCTGCTTCTTTCTCAAGACGAATCGAGATTGTCTGCTACCGTTTCCGAAATGGAACGGGCTGTCAAGGACGTTGGACGGCAACTTTTGCGATTATACAGACAGTTTGCGGGCAACGCAAGGCTTATGACCTTTACGGGTGAGAATAAGAAAACGCAGGTGCATTATTTTAACGCGAGCGAGCTGTCCGTGAGCGACGTGCAATTTGAAGCGCAGGATTCGACGAGTCCTGAAGAGAAGCGGGCGACTATCTTGAAGCTTTACGAGGCGGGCATTTTAACCGACGGCGACGGGAAGCTTTCCGTGGAAAACAAAAACCGCGTTTTGGAAGCGTTCGGCTTTGGTAGCTTTGAAAACGCAAGGGATATTTCCGCGCTCCATATCGCGAAAGCGGGAGAAGAAAACCTTGAACTCAAAGCTAAGTGCGTGGAAGTGGACGTATACGATGAGCACGCATTGCATATTACCGAGCATACTAGGTTCCTACTCTCGGCAGAGTTCAAACGGTGCAAAAACAGGGAAGAAGTGAAAGAACGGTTTATCGCGCATATCGACGCGCATAAAGCCGCAATCAAAAAGGAGGTATAAACAAAATGCAGGAAAAGGAGAACGTTTACGGCGAAACTATGCAAACGGGGACGGACGTTATGACGCAGGCGGGGCAGGAACAGAAAATTACGGATACTGCGCCCGAAAAGGTCTCGATGGATTTGGGAAAATTTCGCAGTGTAGACGCCCTTTTAAGGGCGTACGAGGCGTTGGAATCGGAGTTTACCAGAAGAAGTCAACGACTCAAAGAGCTGGAACGGGAAGCGGACAATTCGCCCGCTTCGGTGGAAGGTGGGCGTGGCGAAAAACACGGGGCGGAAAAGCTTCGTAAAAACGCCGCGCAAAAAAGGGCGGAAATGAAGGATTTTGATTCTTTCGTCTCTGATCTGGAATCGGTGCGCGCGCAAACCGAAAAAATGCCCAAAACCGAAGCGGGACAACCCGAAATCCCCATTAAAGACGAGCTTGGACAAGACGTTACGGAAAGCGGAAACGACATAGAGCAATCAAACGCAAAACCGTCCGTCGCGGGTGGGCGCGGGGAAGAACTACTTTCCGACGACGCGCTTTACGAGCTTGTGAAAAAGGACGAGAAGGTGCGCTTGAAAATTATCGGGGAATATCTCACTTCGATTGGAAAATCGGGCGCACCGCTCATGAAAGGCGGCGCGGGGACGCTTGTCGCGCCGCCCTTAAAACCCAAAACGATTGACGAGGCGGGGAATATGGCGCTCCGTTTCTTTAAGAAAGAGAGCGTACAGGCGTGAAAAATTTAAATTAAAATAGGAGAATTTAAAATTATGATTAGTATTGAAACAGCGGATAACGCATTGAAATCTTTTTATTTGGACGCGGTTACGGAAGCACTTGATTTTAAAGCGAATCCCTTACTTGCGCAAATTGGACACTCTTCCATTGATGTTGTGGGCAAAGACGTGAAAAAACTCGTTCGTTGCGGCGTGAATGGCGGGGTTTCCGCGGGTAGTGAAACGGGTTCGCTCCCCACTTCTTCGCAAAACGACCGCGTGGTGCTTACGTCCACTTTGAAAAACCTTTACGGTACGATTGAAATTTCCGATAAGGCGCTTCGCGCGGCGACGGGCAGCGAGGGCGCGTTCGTCAATCTTCTGAACGACGAAATGCAGTCGCTTATTAAAAGCGCGTCCTTTAATTTTGGACGTATGCTCTACGGCGACGGTACCGGACGTCTCGCAACGGTTGAGTTTGTTAAGGGAAACAACACGCTTACCGTTTCGAATATAAGAGGGCTTGTTGAGGGTATGCTCGTCGATTTTACGACTGAAGGGGGCGAGATAATCACTTCTTTGACAGGTCGAAAGATTCTTTCCGTGGATAGAGAAAATTATGAGATTGTCGTGGATGGCGCTTCTTTAGACGATGCATTTTCGGTTGGCGGGGGTATATATGTCCAAGGCTCGAAAGATTATGAGCTTACCGGTCTTGGCGCAATCTTTTCTAATGAGGGCAAGCTTTACGGCGTTGATCGTTCCACCCAGCCTATTATGAAACCGTATGTAATGGAGGACGCCGGCGATATTTCCGAAGCCGTGATTCAAACGGCAATCGATAAGATCGAAGAAAACACGGGAAGCAAAATCAATTTTATCGTTTGCTCGTGGGGCGTTAAGCGTGCGCTTGCGGAATATTATCGTCAGTATGCTTCCGTTATGCCCACTATGGAATGTGCGGGCGGATTTAAGGCGGTGAGCTTTAATGGTATTCCTGTTATTGCGGACAGATTCTGTCCTGAAAGCACTATGTATTTGCTCAATACCGACGATTTCAAAATTCACCAACTTTGCGATTGGAAGTGGCTTGAAGGCGAAGACGGCAAGATTTTAAAACAAGTGCCCGGAAAGCCCGTTTATACCGCAACGCTCGTTAAATATGCCGAGCTTATGTGCGAAAGACCGAGCGGACAAGGTATGATTACGGGTATTAGCGAAGGTTAAGGCGGCACTAAGCTATATTGCCTAAACAATAACGCGTGATCGTAGCCGCCCGTATCTGCGGGCGGCTACTTTGCTAAAATAAGGAGGTTATTATTATGACGGTTAAAGAAATTTTATTGGCGGCTGCCACAGAACTTAACGTTTTGGACGAGATCGAAACGTATTTGTCTGGTTCTTCAAAGAACGGGGAAGCACAAGCCAAAGCGTTGCTTCGGTGTTTTAATCTCGTGGAAAACGAAGTTGCACTCGATTATTTGCCGCTTCTTGCCGAAGAAGAGATTGAAACGGAAACGGGTGTGGTTTATTATTCGTCCTTATCACGCGAAGCGGCGCGCGTGATCGGCGTTTGGGATGAGTGGGGAAATAAAGTGCCTTTTACGCTCTTTCCTGAGTATCTGAAAACACAACCTAGTAAGGTGCGCGTGCGCTATACCTATCTACCTAAAGAGAAATCGTTTAACGATCAAAGCGATTTTACGCTGCAAGCTTCCGTGCGCTTGTTCGCTTACGGCGTTGCCGCGGAATATGCGCTTGCAAGCGGACTTTTTGAAGAAGCCGCCGTTTGGGATCAAAAATATAAGGACGCGATTAAAGCAGCATATTGCGCGAAGCCCGCGCGGCGTATACAGTCGCGGAGGTGGGAGTGATGAAGCGTTTTGAAAAAACTCCCTTAGGAATCAAAACGGAAACGGTGATTCGAAAATACGACTCGTTTCAAATGGTCGACGCTTTGGAAAAAGACGGTGCGTTTCCCATTAAGGATGCCTATAATTGCGATATTACAGACGGAACAGCGCGGGTGGGTATAGGCGCGTCCGTTTATACCCTTTCCAGTGGGAAATTTGTGCTCTACGATTGGAGTTTATCTGCCCCTAAAGCTTTTTTCTATTACGGCGAACAACTTGGATTTTTATCGGACGAAAATAAGCTTTATTTTTACGAAGAAAGAACAAAGACGTATCGCTTGGCGCATACGTTCGAGGGGGAAATGAAAGTCGTGGAAACGCAGGACGATTCAGGCGCGTATTACGTGTGTTTTTGCGGCGAAGCGGGTGTGTTTTCTTACGATACATATGAAGGGGCAAAGACACTCTCCGATTTTGAATGCCTACCCGTGGCGTGCAATTTTCAAGGCAGAATTTTTATCGCGGCGGCAGATTCGCTTCTCTATTCTTCGCCTTTTTCGGCGGGGGATATGTCTGAATGTATGGACGGCAACGGGAGTATCGTTTTGCCCTCTGATACGGGGCATATCGTCGATCTTGCCGCAACGTCTAATACGCTTTTCGTCTTTTGCGAGTACGGTATTTGGAAGCTTACGTCGGCGGGAAGCGTGCGGGATTTTCGTTTGGAAAAAGTGGGGTTCACGGGCAACGGTATTTTAAAAGGTTCCGCGTGCGCCGTCGCTTTTTCAGGCGGGGAAAAGGTGTTCTTTTTTGATAAATACGGACCTTGGAAACTCGACCGCTCAGGGACTGTGAGAATTTGTTCGGATTTTAATTTTTTGCTCCGACCGACAGAGCAGGTATGCGAGCACGCATATTTGAACGGAAAAGTCGTTTACAATTATCGTGCCTTGGATAACTCGGTGATGAACGTGGTGATCGACGCGGAAACGGATCGGGCATATCGCTCGTTTACCGCCCAAGGATTGACTAATCTCAAAGGACAGGCAGTCGGGGTCGTCGACGGACTCGTATATGCTTTGGAGGCGGAATCGGCTTTGCCTTCGGGCAGGATTTTCGAGCTTATTGCGCCAGAATACGATTTCCATCTTTCGGGCGTGAAAACGTTGCGGCGGTTGAAACTTTTCGGCGAAGGAACGATTACGCTCAGCGTTTCCAACGGACGGAAAACGAAAAAATTTACACTAAAACCAGAAAACGGCGTGGCAAACGTGGACGTGCGCCTCAAAGGCGAATTTTTCCTGTTGCGCTTCATCTTTGCAGAGAAGTCTATCTTGCGAGGGTTGGACGCGGAACTTTGCAGGCTCGTGGGGACGCGATAAGGGGGTGAAAGCATTATGAAGATTGATATTATTTCGTATACCGATACGCAGTATGCGGCGCTTACGGAAGAACAAATTCAAGAGATTAAGGCGGCGCAATTGGAAAAGAACCGCTTGGAGAGTGCGCTCGCGGAAGCAAAACGCAAAGAAAAAGACCGTTTGATTGAACACGGGATCTTCCTTTCAGGGCTATGGGACGCTTATCAGGAGAAATTGCAAGCCGAATACGATCAAAAAATCGAAAATTTGCGCGATTCACTTCTCTTCTATTTGCGCTTCTCCACCAAACCCGATTCCTACGATACGGGCTATACTGTCGATTACGATTTGCCTGTTGAAGAACGCTTGGCAATCGTGCGGCAGTATTACGAAAAGACGTATACGGATGCGAGCAAACGCTTCGAAGCCTTTAAACAAGACAAGATTGCCGTTGTCTATCTCGAAGAACTCTACGCTCCGCTTTATGATCGTTTCTTGACGGACGCGTCGTAGAAACAATGAAATAAAAAAGAAGTCCCGAACGAGCAATCGTCGGGATTTCTGCTTTTAGGAAGCGTTTATATTATAAGGCGAAATCAGTTGTTGACGGGGAAACCAAGACTGATTAAAATGGCGCGATTCACTCGGTTCATAGTGGCGGGCGGCAATTCGCCGATACGCTCTTTTAAACGGCGTTTATCCAGCGTTCGGATTTGTTCTAACAAGATGACGCTATCTTTTACAAGTCCGTAGGCGGACGGAAGCTCGATATGCGTGGGCAACTTCGCTTTGTTGATTTTGCTCGTTACCGCCGCGGCAATGATTGTGGGGGAGTATTTATTTCCTACGTCGTTTTGTACGACAAGGACGGGGCGTATGCCGCCCTGTTCGCTTCCCACCACGGGGGAAAGATCCGCATAATACAGTTCACCGCGTTTTACTTGCATATCCACTTACCTCTTTTGAAAACCGAACGACTCCTTATTGCATTATATGTAAGAAGGCGCGTTCGGCGTTCGCTTTATACATTATAGACGTATTTGGAAATCTTTATACAAAGTTGGGTTAGAAAAACCTGCCCGTCTCGAAAGGAGACGGGCAGGTATGCGTTGAATGATTGTTAATTGCGTTTTAAATGATATAGGCAGGGTCGTTTGCGGGGTTGGAATCGAGTTCTTTTTTCTTTGCTTCATATCCCGCTTTGCCAAGCAGAGCGAACGTCGCTTTCTTGCCTTCTTCCACGCCCGGTTGATTGAACGTGTTGACGTTCAACATTGCACCTGCGTATGCCGTTTGCAATTCAAACAGGAACAAAAGTTGCCCCAAAGTGAACTCGTTGAGTTCGGGAATCCAAAGCGTGTAATTCATTCTGCCCGCTTTCGTGAGTGCGAACGCCGTTGCCGCGTTTTCCGCTTGAATGAGTTCTTCCATCGTGTGTCCGCCAAGGAACGCTACGTCGGGAATGTTCTCGCAACCGTGGGGAATGGGCATGGTTTGCGCATATTTCTTCAAGGAAAGGAAGGTTACCACTTTATCGAAAGGACCTTCCGTGTAAAGTTGCACTTGAGAGTGTTGGTCAGTTACGCCGAGTGCTTTGACGGGCGTTTGACCTACGTTGCAGGGCGTGCCGTCGAGCGTTACGTTCTTGCCGAGCGATTCCGCCCAAAGTTGGCAATACCAATCGGACAGATATTTCAAATTGTCCGAATAAGGCATCATTACGTGGATATTTTTGCCTTCTTCCATCGCAATCACTTGCAACGCCGCGCACATGAGCGCAGGGTTTTTATACATAGAACGGTTGGTGCGGCAAAGGCGATCCATATATTCCGCACCTGCAAGAAGCGCTTTGATATTGATGCCGCATACCGCCGCAGGCAAAAGCCCTACGGGGCAAAGCTCGGAAAATCTTCCGCCCACGCCGTCGGGGAGAACGTAGCTCTTGATTCCGCCGTATTCGTCGGAAATCTTTTTCAAATTGCCCTTATTTGCGTCCGTGGTGAAAATGACGTTGTTTTGAATGTCTACGCCCGCTTTTTTTAACAGATCGAGAATGATAAGATACTGCGTCATTGTTTCGCTCGTTGCGCCCGATTTGGAAATGACGTTAAAACACGTCTTCGCGGGATCGATTATGTCGAGCAAATCGTGCATTCTTACGGGGTCTACGTTGTCTTCTACGAAAAACTTAGGACCGCGACGTTTGCTTCTCGGCAGATCGTTATAATGCAAATGGCAAAGCGCGTTGAATGCCATCGTCGGACCGAGCGCGCTACCGCCGATTCCTAAAACTACGAAATTTTGGAATTTTGCACGGATATTTTTCGCCGTTGCAAGTATGTCTGCTACAATCTCGTCTTGGTTATACGGAAGCTCCGTCCAACCCATATACAATTCGTCTTTGCCACGGTTCTCTTGCACGTATTTCCAAGCCTTTGCAGCTCTCAAACGATACGAACTAAGCTTTTTGGGGGAAATGCCTTTCTCGCCGAGTACGGCGGAAGTCATATTGTTATAGTCTACGGTTACGCGCATGGATTTGCGCCATGCTATGGTTTTATATCCCATAAAAGTTCTCCTTGCGATATATTTTTTTGTTCGGTATCTATTGTACTCTCATTTTACGATAAAGTCAAGGATACAAAGGAGAAAATGCTTAATTTTTTTGCGTTTTTTTATTTTTTAACGCAACCGCAACCGCTTTGAGCGAAAAGAGTTTTAAAAGCGACCACAAGATTAGCGTGCAAAGAAACAGACAAAACGCCGTGGCACACGCTGCGAGCAACTCCCCGAGTACAAGTTTAAATAAAAAGGAGAAAAATTTGCCGAGCAGGGACAGGGGGAAAAGCGCGAGCGTGGCGCGGGCGAGCGCAGAGAGCAGATGCTTTCCGTGCACTGAAAAGAGTTTGCGGCATTTTTGAAAAACTAAAAGAAGATTGAGCGTGGCGGTGATTAGAAAACTTGCGCCCATTCCGATTATATATGCGTATACGCCGCAAACGGCGGGCAGGAAAAGAATGCAAAGCAACATTGCCGCCGCGCCGATAAAATAATAGACAAAGGTGCGACGTTCAAAGCCAAGGGAATTGAGTATGCTCGTCGTGATCATAGAAAGACTCATGGGTAAAAGCAAAGGACAGCTTTTGGCTATGATTTCGCCTGCGAGCGCGTTGGAAAAAGCAATCTTTCCCAAATCTTCGCCGAGCGCGTAAAAAAAGGGCAACAGGAAAAACGCGACGAGAAGCGCGACGCGCAAACCACGCTCGACGTTTTTATAAAGCCGAGCGTTGTTTTTGCGGAAAAAATCTTCCGCGAGCTCGGGAATGAGTACGAGAGAAAGCGAGCCGATAACCGTTGCGGGAATCATTAAAATGGGCATTGCCATACCCGTTGCAACTCCTAAAAGGGTTAAAGCCTGTGAATCGCTCGCACCTGCGCGAATGAGCATGGCGGGGAACAAGACGGACACCGCCGAATTGACGAGCGTACCGCTAAGGCGTACACTCGTGATAGGCAGGGTAGAGAGGAACGTGGGCTTGAACTGCTTTTTCGGCGACGACAGCTTCCCGCCCCGTACGAAAAAACAGATGAAAGACGCCGTGAATGAAAACAGGTATGAAATTACCGCCGCCCACGCCGCACTTTTCGCCCCTAAAAGCGGTTCGGTTACGTTTTGTAAAAGAAGTACGCCCGCAAGCACCATAACCGATTCTTCGGCAAGCTCCAAAACGGACGGTGCGAGAAACTCCTTTTCTCCCCAAAACGCGCCGCGAACGACGGCGTAAAGTGAGGAAAAGATGAGTCCTATGAGAAGTACTCTAAACACGGGCAGACAACGCTCGTCGGAAAAGAAAAAGGCAAGATTTTCCCCGAATACTCCGAACAAAAGGCACGCGGGTAACGTGAGTGCAAGGGAAAGAACTACGCCCGCCGTAAACGCGCCGCTTGCGCCTTTGGGGTCGTTTTCCGCTTTGCTTTTCGTGATGAGCCGTGATACGGTGAGCGGAATACCGCCTGTGCCGAGCGTTAAAAATACGGAAAAGAGAGAAAGCGCCACTTGATATAAACCTAAGCCTTCCGCGCCGATTAGGCGGGATAATACGATACGGTATAAAAAACCGAGCGCGCGCTCGGCAATCGACAACCCCGTAACCAAAGTCGCGGCAGTGAGTATGCGGGATTGGATTTGCCTGCCTTGCCCACGATTCGGATATTGGGCGTTATGTACGGTTCGCATGACGGTGGGTTTCATACTTTTATTGTACGAGCCTTTCGCTTTCATTTATGACATTTTTTGCTTGCGGTATTCAAAATCTTGACAATCCTATATCAAAAATGGTAAAATATATGCGACAACCAACGAAATGGGTTGCGGAGGGTTCTTTTATGAAAACAACGAAAAAATTTTTAGTGGGCTTATTAGCGGGGTTGAGCGTAGTTGTTGGCTCGCTCGCTTTCGCCGCTTGCGGGGAAACGAGTAGCTCTATATCGGATAGCTCTATACCAGACAGCTCCATAGCGGACAGTTCCATAGCAGATAGCCTTGTAGAAGAGGGCGCAACGGAAAATTTGAGCTATCAAAAAGTTGCAAATAAGGACGAATATATGGTTACAGGCTTGGGGGCGGCTACGGATAGCGATATTGTGATTTCTTCTACATACGACGGCTTGCCCGTAACGAGCGTCGGCACAAATGCCTTCAGTGATTGCAATAGCTTGACGAGCGTAATCATTCCCGATAGCGTAACTTCTATCGCTTATAGAGCGTTCTATAGCTGCAAAAATTTGACGAGCGTAACCATTCCCGACAGCGTAACTTCTATCGCGGGTTCGGTGTTCGATCGCTGCGAAAGCTTGACGAGCGTAACCATTCCCGATAGCGTAAAGACGATTAGTACTTCTACGTTCTTCGCCTGCACGAGCTTGACAAGCGTAACGCTTTCCAACAGCTTAAAGACTATCGCTGCGAATTTGTTCAACGGTTGCACTAAATTGACGAACGTAACCATTCCTGATAGCGTAACTACTATCGGGGATTATGCGTTCGGGTATTGCAACGGCTTGACAAGCATAACCATTCCTGATAAAGTAACGACGATTGGTTATAGGGCGTTCTATTATTGCAAAAATTTGACGAGCGCAACGCTTTCTGAAAAAGTAACGACGATTGGGGCGAATGCGTTCTCTGGTTGCGAACGTTTACAATTTAAAAAATTCGGCAATGAAAAATATTTGGGGAGCAAAACGAATGATTATTTCGCTTTGATTGAAACGGAAAACAAAGCGCTTAATAGCTACACCATTCATACCGATACGAAAATTATTGCGAATGCAACGTTTAGCGGTTGCGAGAATTTGACGGACGTAACCATTCCGGAAAACGTAACTTTTATCGGGGAAGGCGCGTTCGAATATTGCCCCAACTTGACGAGTTTAACCATTTCTGCCAGCGTAACTTCGATTGGAAAAAGTACGTTCTCTTATTGCACCGGCTTGACGAACCTTACGTTTACGGGCACGACGGCACAATGGAAGAAAGTGAAGAAAGGCACGCTGTGGAACACGAACGTTCCCGCTACGAAGGTCGTGTGCTCGGACGGGGAAGTAACGTTCTAAGAGAATAAATAATAGAAGCGGAAAGATTGCTTGCGTTGCTCAAAAAGTTGACAAGCGTAACAAAAGATGGTAAAATGGATACCGTATCAAATATGTCGGAGGGTTCTTTTATGAAAAGAATGAAAAAATTTTTAGCAGGTTTATTGGCGGCTTTGAGCGTATTTTCAATCTCGCTCGGTTTTACGGCGTGTGGCGAAACGTCCTCGTCGAGTTCAAGTTCGAGTTCGAGTGCGCCTTCGCAACCGAAAGGCGTTGTTTATGAAATCGTGGACGGTACGGCGCAGGTTGTCGATTACGACGGCACGGAAACAAGTGTTACCATTCAAGCAACGTATGACGGCGTGGCGGTTACCAAAATCGGCGACAACGCGTTTAAGGGTTGCACGAGCTTGACAGAAATCGTTATTCCCGACAGCGTAACGGTTATCGGCAGATCTGCATTTGAAGATTGCAGTGGTTTTAGAGAGTTCGTAATTCCCGACAGCGTAACTTCTATCGGCATGTCTGCCTTCTGTAATTGCACGAGCATGACAAGCGTAACGATTAGTAGTGGTGTAAAATCTATCGGCGACGGCGCGTTTGATTTTAGCACTGCCTTAAAGAATATTACGTTTATGGGAACGAAAGCACAATGGAATAAGATTGATATAGCCGATAGCTGGTTGACGCAGGTTCAGTTGGTTGAGAAAGTCGTTTGCACGGACGGGGACGTTGCGCTTTAAATATTAATAAAAATGATAAAAAGAGATTTTTCGAATAGAAAAGTCTCTTTTTTTGTATACTTCAAGCGATTGACTTTTTATTGCGTTGGTGGTAAAATAAAATTAAGGAGAAAAAGTTTTGAACGAGATTACCGCAATCACGCCACAAATAAAAGATAAAAGACGGTGCAACGTCTATATAGACGGTCGGTTTTGTTGCGGGCTTACGCTCGAAGCCGCCGTGAAATACCGTTTGAAAGCAGGGGCGGTTATCGATCCCGAACGGCTTGCGGAAATTCAGCTTGAAAGTGAAAAAAACACCGCGCTTGACAAGGCGCTCACCCACATTTCCGCCACGAAAAAGACGGAAAAACAGGTGCGCGATTTTTTAAAGGGAAAGGGGTATTTGCCTGCCGTATGCGATTACGTTTTGGAGAAAATGCGCGGCTATGGGTTTATCGACGATAAGGAATATGCACAAGATTACGTGGGGTTTGCCGCCAAGAAAAAGGGCGGACGGCTTATCAAGATGGAACTTAAAGCTAAGGGCGTGGCGGAAGAAGATATAGACGAGGCCTTAACGTCTCTTGATGAAGGCGCGCAAGAAAGCGCCGCGGGGCGTATTTTGGAAAAATATATGCGCGGAAAAACGCCCAATCGCGAAACGCTGGCAAAAGCTTATCGCTATCTTATGGGAAAGGGTTTTGATTACGAAACCGCGCGCGCAGCTTTGAGTGCTTTTGGCGATACCGACGACGAATGAGCGGGGCAGGGTTGAGATGAAACGTATTTTTTTAGAAGAAACAATATCGACCAACGAATACGCAAAGGCACAGCGTGGGTTGGGTGAAAATCTGCTCGTCGTTGCCCAAAAACAAACGGGTGGCAAGGGCACGAAAGGCAGAAGTTTTAGCTCGAACAAAGGCGGCGTATACCTTTCGCTACTCACCTTTTATCAAGAATTTCCCGCGTTGAATGCTTTTCAGATTATGCAAGGCGCGGCGGCGGCGGTGTGTGAAACGCTCGCTTTTTTCGGTGTGCAATCCAAAATCAAATGGCCGAACGACGTGTACGTGAACGGTAAAAAGATTTGCGGCATTTTGATTGAGAACGCGGTCAACGGTAAATATATCGCTTCGTCGGTGGTGGGAATCGGACTCAACGTTTGGAACGAACTTTCCGACGAGCTTTTGGATATTGCAACGACTTTGTTTAAAGAAACGGGTCAAAAAATCGAAGTGGAACGGGTGGTGGAAACGCTCGTCCGCTTTTTACAAGAAAAAAATATCCACGAAAAATACGCGCGGTATTTGGGTTGGCTAAATGAAGAATTAACGCTTGTGATTGGGGAGAAACAAACGCGGGCAAAGCTACTTTCTGTGGACGAAACGGGCGCGCTTTTGGCGGAAGTGGACGGCGAAAAAAGGCGGCTCGTCGCGGCGGAAGTGTCCCTTCGCGTTGCTAGCCTGACGAGAGTTGAACCGCAACAAGCCTGAAAAGTGTCTTTTTTGCTCTTTTCGCCACGCTTGCGCTTGAAGTATGTCGATACGTCTGCGCGCAATCTTGGCAAAAAACCGCTAAAAAATGCGTCTTTCCAGGGGCGAAGCAGTTTTCATGAGCAAAAAACATGCTGGACAAGGAAATTGAGCGTGATCATACCGATCGTATGATAAGCGAAATTGACGAAGTATAAACGTTTTTTTGCCGAGAAAACCTTGTAGGGTTCGACTCTCGTCAGGCTAAGGAGAATTGAGAAATGCAAACTTTCTTAGATAAAAAAAGAGTGGCGGCGCTTTTACCAAAGCGCAAGCGGAACACGAATAAGGGCGATTACGGCAAAGCCGCGATTGTGGCGGGAAGTGAAGAATATACGGGCGCGGCGTATCTTGCCGCGGCGGCGTGCCTGCGCGCGGGCGCGGGATATACCGCTTTGTTCGTGCCCGAAAACATCTTCCCTTATTACGTGTTGAAAATCCCCGAAGTATTGCTCAAAAAATTTAAAAATTTAAACGATTTGCTCATCTACGATTCGATTGCGTACGGTATGGGAATGGGAGTTTCAAGGCAGGTGGCAGACGGCGCGGAGTGGCTTATCGAGCATTTTTCAGGCAAGCTCATTTTAGACGCCGACGCGCTCAATTCCCTTGCGAAATATTCTAATCTTTCAGACGTGTTTGCGCGAAAAAAAGGCGACGTATTGTTGACGCCGCACGTGAAAGAATTTTCACGACTTGCAAAAACCACCGTGGAAGACATCCTGTCGAAAGGGTTAGGTGCGGCAAAAGAATTTGCGACGCGCTACGGCGTTACCGTGCTTTTGAAAAACGCCGTGTCGGTGATTGAAAACGGAGAAATTGCTTGCGTGAACGAGCGGGGCACGGCGGGACAAGCCAAGGGCGGCACGGGCGACGTGCTTTCGGGCGTGATTGCGGGGCTTTGCGCGAGCGGACTTTCGGTGTTTGACGGTGCGTGCGCGGGCGCGTATGCCGTGGGCTATGCCGCGGAGATTGCAGGGGAGAATATCAGTGAATATTCGCTTACGGCAACCGACATAATCTCGTACCTGGGTGCTTCATTTTTAAGAATAACCGAAGATACGGATAAAGAGAGCAAGCAGGAGTAAAATGCCGCCGAAAACGAGATAATAATAGGGAAAAGGCGTGATGAGTGATAAGAGTAAAATAAGCGTTGCGCTCGTTAGAAACCGCTTAGCGTTGGAACGGGCAAAGCACAACCTCAAACGGCGTTTGTTTTTGTCTTTTTGCGGTTCGTCGCAAAGGTAGGTCTCGGGCAGGGCGTTTTGCGAGCGGAAAAGTTCAAAGGCGAAATCGCCCGCGCGTACTTCGATATGAAGCCGCCCGCAAAGCTCTAACGCGCTTTCTTCAATGCGTTCGCAAAGCAACGTTTTTTGTTTGGCACTTGCATAGCGGGAATATCTTGCCACGTCGTCCGTCGTTACGGGCGCAAAGCGGAAGCATAGGAAATATAAACGCGCTTCCGATTGCAATCTTAACCTTCCTACCCGCTTCACGGGAGTGCTTTCTAAATGCGAAAGCGCGGTGGTAAAAAGTCTCGTTTTCTCTTCGTCGCCAAGCAAGGAAAGGTGCAGGGAAAGTTTTTCTTTCAGCGCGGCGTCCGAGCGTTTTAAAAGTATCGTTTTGCGCTTGCCTTGCAGGAGCGCGGCGTGGGCGCAGGCAGAAAGTATGCCGCAGGCGGCGGCGAGTAATAATGCCGCGATAAGCGGGGTTTTTAAGTGTCGGAACAGGCAAAGCGTTGCAATCCAGACGAGAAAGAAAGTGAAAATAATATCCGAAAGAAAAGCCGATTTTTTCATATTTTGATTTTTGACGGATTTTTGCCTTTCTAAACTTGAAAAAAAGTAAAATATATAGTATAATGGAAACAGGTTATGAAAATTGGCATCTTTGGCGGGTCGTTCGACCCCGTGCATATCGAGCATATTCGTGTGGCGCAGGCGGCAATTCATACGCTTGGGCTTGATAGGCTTTTGATTATGCCTGCCTTTGCACCGCCGCATAAAGCGGGGCGGGTGCTCGCGGATAACAAGGCGCGGCTTGAAACGTGCCGTTTGGCGTTTGCGGGAATGGCAAAGGTTGAGATTTGCGATTTTGAGACCAAGCAAGGGGGCGTGAGTTATACCTATCTCACCTGTCGACATTTTAAAGAAACGTATAAGGGCGCGGAGCTCTTTTGGCTCGTCGGTACGGATATGTTGCGCGATTTCCCCACTTGGAAAAATCCCGAAATCATTCTCTCTTGCGCCACGCTTGCCGTGTGTGCACGCAACGAGAAAACGGATTGGGTAGAAACGGAACAGAAACACTTTTTTGAACGGTTTGGAAAGAATTTCGTTTGCGTGAATTATAACGGCGCGGACGTGTCCTCGACTAAAATTCGCGTTTTGGCGGCGGCGGGAGAAGATTTTTCTTCGCTTGTAAGCACGACGGTTTTTGAATATATTCGTAAGAACGGACTCTATGAAATCCCGCGGGCAAAGGACGCGCTTGCCTTGGAAAAACCGAGCCGAAAGGCGCACTCGCTTCGGGTGGCGCTCGTTGCGGCAAAGCGCGCGGCGGAGCTAAAATTAGACGAAAAAAAGGCGATTGCGGCGGCGCTTTTCCACGATTGCGCGAAAAATTTACCGCTCGAACACCCCCTGCTTCAAGGTTTTACCCCGCCTGACGATTGGGGAGAAGTGCCCCAAAGCGTGTTGCATCAATTTTCGGGTGCGTACGTTGCGGAAAGGGCGTTTGGCGTAACCGATAAAGAGATTTTGGACGCGGTGCGTTATCATACGAGCGGAAAACCGCAAATGACGGAGCTTGGGAAGTTGATTTTTCTTGCCGATATGGTGGAAGACGAGCGGTGCTACGACGGCGTGGAGAAAATACGCGCGGCGTTTTACACGAAATCCTTAAACGAAGCACTTGTGCTCGCTTTAAAAGAAACGGTGGCATTTTTACAAAAAAAAGGAGCGGACGTCTATCCGCTTACCTTATCTGCGCTTGAATATTACGAAAAAGGAGAAACATATTATGACGAAAACGATTGATTCTAAGGCGCTTGCTTTGGCGGTATGCAAAGCGCTTGCCGATAAACTTGGCAAGGATATTGTGTCCTTATACGTGCGCGAAAAGACGGATATTTGCGATTATTTCATTATCGCAAGCGGCTCGAACGCTCCCCAAATCCGCGCCATGGGCGAGAGAGTGGAAGAGCTTGTCGAAAAAGAGTTCGGAATCGTGCCTACCCGCACGGAAGGCGTTCGCGACGGGCGTTGGGCGGTAATCGATTACGCCGACGTAATCGTCCACATTTTCAACGACGAAACGCGGCTTTTCTATCACCTGGAACGGCTTTGGACGGACGGGGGAAATCTTGAAAAGTATAACGATAAAACGGGTGAATTTGAAAAGGCTTAACGCTTATTTGAAGCGTATTTCCTTTGGCTCGCCGTAGCTTTGGCGAGTCTTGCGTTTGCGTTCGACAATATAATACACAGGCTCTGCGCTCGGCTTCGGTTCGGGCGCTTTTTCTTTCTTTTCTTCGTTCGCTTTGGGCGGTTCTGCCTTTTTTTGATATAACCAACCGAAGCGAACGAGCCGCGCGATATGTACGCCTAAAAAGCACCCGCCAAAAAGGACTGCAAGCCATAAAACCCCGAAAAAGGCAGGGGTTAGAAGTAGATTTTGAAAACCGCTATAATGCATAGTTACAGTATAAAATGGAAATACCGTCATAAATTGGCTGAAATTGGAATAAATACGCTTCCTTTGTCGCATAATCGGTGTATGGAAAAGCAAACGAACAATATGCAGACACTTACCCAAGACGAAAGCGTGCGCATCTCACGGCGCGAAGCGGAAGAATACCGCGCGTATAAACGCAAACAATTACAGGCGGATATAGTGAAAGCGCTTTCAAATTCCGAAAGCTCCATTCTAAACGGCGAAGACGTGCAACGCGTTTGCGAACGGGCGATACGCCTCCGGCAAGCGGCAGTGAAAACGTCTCTCACCCGTCTTGCGCTCGCTTCTAGGTATTTGGCGGGGAGTAAAGTAAAGCTCGATTGCGTCGTCGGCGGTACGGGTGAAACGCTTACCAAAGTCAAAACGCTCGAAGCGCGGCTTGCGGCGCGGAAAAAAGCAGCCGAAATTACCGTCGTCGTTGCGCCGTCGCTCGTGGACGGCTGTAGATACGGCGAAATACGCAGGGAACTTAAAAAGGTGCGCCGCGCGGCGGGGAAAGTGCCCTTGAAAGTCCGCGTAGAGCAGACGGCTTCGCTTACGACACTTGCAAGACTTGCGCGCATTGCGTGCGAAACGGGGGCTCGGTTTTTTAGTGTGCCGTATTTTGACGATTGCCAAAAACTTTGTGTGAATTTTACACGCGGTTGCGGTTTGGAAGTTTCGGGTGTGGACGATACCGACGCATTCCGCAAGCTTTCCAAAGCGGGTGTGGCGCGGATCGTTACCGATCGCGGGTTTGAAATTTACGCCGAATGGTTGAAAAAAGGCTATGAGGAACTCGTGGTCGAAACTGTGAACGTGGCAAAGGAAGAAAAGACGGAACAATCTTCGCTGCAAACGCCCGAGCAACCGTCCAAACAAGCAACTGAGCCACCCCAAAACCCGTCTTCCGAAACCGATTACCGCTGCCGTGTGCAAGGCACGAAATTAACCTTTTATTAAAGAAAAACCGCTCGCTTGCAAACGGGCGGTTTTTCTTGGATATTTTGCGCCTTTCGCGCATACGATAGAATGATGAAAAAATCGTATTTGACGTGTGTGATGGCGGTGGTAGTGTTATTCGTTTCAGCGGTAGGGCTTTGCTTGAAAGCGTTGCTTTTACCGCAGGCGGTGTTTGCGGGCGAGAGTGCGCCGATAAGGGTCGTGCTCGACGCGGGGCACGGCGGGATCGACGGCGGCGTTACGGGGATTACGACGGGGGTTCGGGAAAGCGATTTAAATCTTGCGATCGTCCTTAGGTTAAAGGAAACGCTTGATGATATAGGGTTTGAAACGGTGCTCACGCGAAAGACGGAAGCGGGGCTTTACGACACGGCAACGGACGGATTTAAACGACGGGATATGCAAAAGCGCAAGGAAATCGTGCAAAACGCAGATCCCGCGCTCGTTATTTCCGTGCATCAAAACCGTTATCCGTCCGCCGCCGTGCGCGGCGCGCAGGTGTTTTTTATGCGCGGGGACACACAAGGTGAACGGCTTGCTTCGTCCTTGCAAGAAAAACTCAACGCTTTATATCAAACGCAGAAAGTGAAAAGCCGAAAGCATACGCCGAGTGAATATTTTATGCTCTCTTGCACGTCAAATCCGTCCGTAATCGTCGAATGCGGTTTTTTGTCCAGCCCTGCCGACGAAAAATTGTTGCTCTCTCCCACTTGGCAAAAACGGCTCGCGGAAAGTATTGCGGCGGGTGTGGTAGCGTATTTGGCGGACGAACTTTCTTAAAGAAAATAAAGAAAATAGTGTAATCGCTTGTGTTTTTTTTGATATTGTGCTATAATATAACGTATGACGGAAGCGGAAGTAAAACAAATGAATCCCGTAGTGCTTGCATTCCTTGGCGACGCGGTGTATTCGCTTTGGGTGCGGGAACGGTTGGTGCGCTCGGGCGCGGGGAAAGCGGCTGAGTTTCAACGCGCGGCGGCGAAGATTGTTTCGGCGCGCGGTCAAAGCGCGTTTTTGGAGAACGTTTTACCCCTTTTAACTGAAGAGGAAACGGAAATTTTTAAGCGCGGTCGAAACGCCAAAAAACCGACCAAAAGCAAGAGCGCGACGGCGGCGGAATATAACCGTTCGACGGGCTTTGAAGCGGTGATCGGGTTTTTGCATTTGACGGGACAAACGGCGCGTATTGACGAGCTTTTGTCCTATATAGACGAAACCGCGCTCAAAGGACAAGCCGCTGAAAAAGTTTATAAACCGTAGGCGAGATAAGCCGTAGGAGAAAAGATATGAAAACGGAAGGAAGAAACGCCGTTATAGAGCTACTCAAAACCGGGAAAAATATTGATAAAGTGCTTCTCGAAAAAGGGGCGCAAGGCTCGCTCGGGCTTATTTTCGCGCAGGCGAGAAAGCTCGGCGTGCGCGTGCAATTCGTTGATCGAAAGGTGCTCGATAAGGAAAGCGTTACGAAAAAACACCAAGGCGTAATTGCGTTTACTACCGATTACGAGTATTTTGATCTCGAAGAGATTATCGCCGAAAAAAAGAGTGAAAAGGGCGGGTTTGTCGTGCTTTGCGACGGCATTGAAGACGTGCATAACCTTGGAAGTATTTTGCGTGTGGCAGAGTGCGCGGGCGCAGACGGCGTGGTGATTCCTAAATCGGGAAACGCGCCGATTACGGAAAGCGTGATTCGTATTTCCGCGGGGGCGGCGGAGCATATGAAAGTGGCGAGAGTGCCTAATTTAAATCAAGCGATTGAAACGCTCAAACAAAACGGATATTGGGTGTACGCGCTCGAAGCGGGCGACGAAGATATTTACGCGCAAGATTTTTCAGGGAACGTCGCGCTCGTCGTCGGCGGGGAAGATAGTGGCGTGAAACGGCTTACTAAAGAAAAATGCGACAAGGTAGTGTCCTTGCCGTTAAAGGGAAAAGTCAATTCGTTGAATGCGTCCGTTGCGCTTGGGATTGCGGCATACGAAGTGTTGAGGAAACGCTTATGAACGAGCAAACGAAAAAACGCACGGACGAGGAGCTTGCGCTTCTTTCGCAGGGCGGCGACGGCAAGGCAACGGAAGAACTTTTAATCCGTTATTCCGATCTCGTGCGCCATTTGTCTCGCGGATTTTTTCTCGTAGGCGGAGAAACGGAAGATTTAATTCAAGAAGGTATGATTGGGCTTAGTCAAGCGATTTCCGCGTATAAGGGCAAGGAAAGCGGAAGCTCCTTTAAAACGTTCGCTTACGTGTGCGTGTCAAGGCGTATTATCGACGCGGTGAAAGAATCTTCGCGTAAAAAGAACGAGCCTTTGAACAGTTGCGTGCCAATCGTAGGCGGCGAGTGGGCAGTGAGTGAATTAAGCCCCGAAGAACAAATGATTTTAAGCGACGAACGCAAGGAATTTAAACAAAAAATGAGCAGCGTTTTGTCCGATTTCGAATTTAAAGTCGTCGTAAGCTATATGGACGGCATGAGCTGCGCGGAAATTTGCGCAGCAACGGGGAAAAGTGCAAAAAGCGTGGATAACGCAATCCAAAGAAGCAAGAAAAAACTGTTGGAAGTATTGAAGAAATAACGAACGGAGGAAAAAGAGTATGGCGTATTTAGCGCTCTATCGCGCCTTTCGACCCACGAGTTTAAACGACGTCGTGCGTCAAGAACATATCGTTACCGTGCTCAAAAATCAAATCGCTACGGGCAGAATCGGGCACGCATATCTCTTTTGCGGTCCACGTGGGACGGGGAAAACGAGTATTGCGAAAATTTTTGCGGCGTCGATTAACTGCGAAACGCCCCAAAACGGCTCGCCGTGCGGAAAGTGCGCCGCTTGTAAAGCGCTTGCCGATCCTTCTAATCTTGATATATCCGAAATCGACGCTGCCTCTAACAACGGCGTGGACGAAATGCGCGATCTCCGCGAAAAGGTGCAATATCCACCCGTTGCGGGGAAATATAAAGTATACATTATCGACGAAGTGCATATGCTTTCGACGGGGGCGTTTAACGCGCTTTTGAAAACGCTCGAAGAACCCCCTACACACGCCGTGTTCATTCTCGCAACCACCGAAGCGGCAAAGATACCCGCAACCATTTTATCGCGGTGTATGCGTTTCGATTTTAAACTCATTCCGCAAGCCGATTTGGAAGAAAGACTTCGCTACGTGCTCGATTCTATCGGGAAAACGTATGAAAAGGAAGCGATTTCCGCAATCGCTAGAGCGGGCGCGGGAAGCGTTCGTGATATGCTCTCTATTGCCGATACTTGCGTTTCCTATTCAAGCGGAAAGCTTACCTACGCCGACGTTACTTCCGTGCTTGGAAGTGCGGATTTTGTTAGCGTTGCGGCATTTTCTGCGGCGGTGCTTCAAGGGAATGCGGGCGCGGCGTTTGAAAAGGCGGAAAGCTTTCTCTCGGCAGGCAAGGGCGTGGGCACGCTCGTCAAAGACGTGATGAACTTTCTTAATTCCTGCACGGTGGCAAAGACCTGCCGCGACGGGAAAAATATTTTAGCACTCCCCGACGAATCGTATAAGATCGTCGAAAAGATCGCCCGTGAAACGGACGGACACCGCTTGCTTCGCGCAACCGAAATCTTTGCGGAAGTGGAGCAGAATTTGAAATATACCGCTTCGCCCCGTATCGTGTTTGAAACGGCGGTGTTGAAAGCGAGTATGCCACAAACGGACTGCGACGTGCAAGCGCTTTTCGCACGCGTTGCCGAGTTGGAACGGCGGCTGGATAGCGGAGATTTTAAACAAGGCGAAATTTCCGAAAACGCAGGGGACAGGGTTGAGATAAAAGCGGAAAAACAACCCGAAACGGTTGCGCCGACGGTGGAGCAGATTGCGGAAATCGACGTGCCGATAAAAATGGACGTGCCGCCAGAAATGGACGTGCCCCCTGATGAGGCGGAAACGGGCGGGAATGCGTATTTTGACGCAGAGTTTGCGCCCGCGCCCGTTGTGAAAAAACAGGAAACGCCCGCGACTAGGCCTTTGAAACCCGCGGTGAGCGGGGATTCGAAAACGACATTTGGCGCGTTCTTGCGCGCGCTTCGAAAAACGGGCAAAAACGGGGTGCTATTCACCATTTGTATGGATTTGGATAGCGCGTACGACGGAGACGTGTTCGTGTTATCTACGCAAAGCGACACGATTTACCGTTCTTTGAAAAAGCCCGAACACGACACGCTTATTCAAGGCGCGTTCGAAGCGATTGGGATTGGCGTAGGCGGTTTCGACGTGCGCTTGCAGGGCAAACCGTCCGACGATTTCAATCAAAAAGTTGAAGAAATTAAAAAAACGTTTCAAGGCGTGAAAGTAGAAATTAAGTAAACTATATTCGGAGGAAAAAACAATGGCAGGCTTTAAAGGTGGAAACAACAATATGCAAAATTTGATGCGTCAAGCACAAAAAATGCAGGAAGAAATGGAAAAGACAGCAGAGCTTTTGGACGATTGGGAAATCGTGGGCACGGCGGCAAACGAAGCAGTCGTCGTGTATATGAACGCGAAAAAGATTATCAACGGCATTGAGCTGGACGAGAGTATTGTCGATCCTACCGACGTGGAAATGCTCGAAGATTTGATTATGGCGGCAATCAACGACGGCTATTCCAAAGCCGACAAGGTTTATGAAGAGAAGATGGGACAATATGGGAACATGGGCGCTTTGGGGGGTATGTTATAATCAAGCGAAATGCGTATAGCACGGCATCTTATCCGCAAAATCGGAACTTGCTCTTGCTCATTTACTATTTGTAAATTCCCGTCGAGCAAAACCTGATGTTTGCGGCAATCTGCCGCACTCTCCGCATTTTAACGAATATCAATTATAAGGAAACAATATGGACATTTTTATTGAACCGATTGGGAAACTCGTGAATGAATTTTCCAAGCTTCCTGGGGTCGGCAAAAAAACGGCGCAACGTTACGCCTATAAAATTATCAATATGGACGAATCGGAAGCGCGGGCGTTTGCCGAAGCGATTTTGGGCGTGAAACGGAAGGTGCGCTATTGTAAAATCTGCGGTAATTTCACCGAAGAAGATACGTGCGGGATTTGCCGCGTGCGCGATCAAAACGTGATCTGTGTCGTCAAAGAGCCCAAGGACGTGGCGGCAATCGAAAAGCTTCGCGAATTTAAAGGTGTATATCACGTTTTACACGGCGTGATCGATCCGCTTTCGGGGGTCGGTCCGAACGATATTCGTATTCGCGAGCTGCTTGCTCGTATTCAGGAAGGGAAGGTTAGCGAAGTGATTGTGGCGACCAACCCTGACGTTTCGGGCGACGCCACCGCTATGTATTTGGCGAAGCTTATCAAACCGCTCGGTGTTACGGTAACCCGCTTATCTCGCGGCATTCCCATCGGTTCGGAGATTGAATATACCGACGACGTTACCCTTTCGCGGGCATTCATTGAAAGAAATCAATTATAAAAAATATAAGAGAATATAAAGGAGAACGTTATGAAAATATCCGTTTTGGGTTGCGGGCGTTGGGGTTCGTTTATCGCTTGGTATTTATGTAATCGCGGACACGAAGTGTATTCGTGGGGGCCAGAAGACGATTATTCTTATAAAGTATTAAAGGAAACGGGCAAAAATGAATACGTTTCCCTTGATCCCCGCATCCATCTTACTTGCAATTTGAAAGAAGCGGTGGAGCATGCGGAAACGATTATCATTTCCATTTCTTCGCAGGGCTTGCGCGGGTTTGTAAAGCGTATTTTGGAATTTGACGTTTCAAGCAAGAATTTCGTGCTTTGTATGAAAGGCATTGAAGTGGATACGGGCAGTCGGCTTTCCGAAGTGCTTGTACAAAGCGGGATTTCTCCCGATCGCGTTGCCGTGTGGGTTGGCCCTGGGCACATTCAAGCGTTCACGCAAGGGATTCCCAACTGTATGGTGATCGATTCGGAAAACGAAGAATTGAAACGGTATCTTGCCGACAGTTTCCATAGCGAACTCATCCGCTTTTATTACGGCACGGATTTGATTGGAACGGAAATCGGCGCGGCGGCGAAAAACGTGATGGGGATTGTGGCGGGCGCGCTTGACGGTTGCGGCTACGTATCCTTAAAAGGCTCGCTTATGTCGCGCGGCGCAAGAGAAGTTGCGCGGCTTATCAAGGCAATGGGCGGTAACGAGCTTTCCGCTTACGGCTTAGCGCATCTTGGCGATTACGAAGCCACGCTTTTTAGTGAATTTTCACATAATAGAAAATACGGTGAAATGCTCGTGCAAGGGGAGAAGTTTGCAAAACTTGCCGAAGGCGTTCCAACGGCGGCGGCAATGAAGAAGCTTGGCGAAAAATACGGTGTCGATCTGCCGATCACGAACGCCGTTTACGAAATTTGCTATGGGGCGGAAGACGGAATTTCTTGCCGTGAGCGTTGTCAAAGAGTACTTGCAAAAATGTTCGCCCGTGATATGAAATCGGAATTTTAACGATTATACCGTTTTACACCCCGCGCTTTTTTAAAGCGCGGGGTGTATATTTTTTTGCCGTTTATTCCAAATTAGTATCGTGGAAAAAGTGAAAATTTTTGAAGACAACGGCAAAACGCGCGACGAGAAGGAAACTTGCTTTCCTGCTCGTCGCGGCGTTCAACCTAAAAACAAGGGGGTAGGTATTCAGTGACGGGCAAAAATAGGCAAAATTACAACAAAAATTACATTGCGTACGTCAATTCCTTCGATCCGCCGACGCAACATTTCAAAAACTGTTTCCGCGCCTTTTTGGTGGGCGGGTTGATTTGCTGTATCGGGCAATTTATTCGATATATGCTCGAAAGAGTTGCAGGGCTTTCGGGGGACGAGCTTGCGGGCACGACGAGCATTATTCTCATCTTTTTGGGCACGCTGCTCACGGGCTTTGGTGTGTACGACCGAATCGGAAGAAACGCGGGCGCTGGCTCGATTGTGCCGATTACGGGCTTTGCAAACAGTGTGGCTTCGCCTGCGATTGAATTTAAAACGGAAGGTATGGTATACGGCATGGCGGCGAAAATGTTTATCGTGGCAGGTCCGATTATCGTATTCGGTGTGTTGGCAGGGACTGCCGTTGGCATTATTTATTTGCTTTTGTAAAACGCATATATGCGTCGCAAAACGGCGTTGCGCTACGTTTTTCTCGCTCGTTTACCTCTCGTAAACATCCCATCGAAAAGCCTCGCGCGTCTTGTTTTGCTCGCATCTCTGCGTTTTAGGTAGATAAGGGGGAGAAATTATGCAAACGATATTCTTTAAAAACAAGCCGAGAATTGTGGCGACGGGTACAATCGCAGGACCGAAAGAGTGTGCGGGCGTCGTTGGAAAATACGTCGATAAAACGCTCATAGACGATAGGTTCGGGGAAAGCACGTATGAAAAGGCGGAATGTAAAATGCTCACGTACGCTATTTCCCGCGCGATTGAAAATGCGAACGAAAAGGAAGAAAACGTCGATCTTTTGATTTCAGGCGATCTTCTCAATCAAATCATTTCCGCAAGCTTTGCTGCACGCGATTTCGATTTCCCGTTCCTTGGCGTGTATAGTGCGTGTTCCACCCTTTCGGAAAGCTTTGCGCTTGCCGCTATGCTCGTGAACGCGGGGTATTATCAAAAGGTTGTCGCGGCGACGGGAAGCCACTTCTCTTCCGCTGAACGGCAATATCGTTATCCCTTGGAGCTTGGTAACACCCGCCCGCCACAATCGCAATGGACGGTTACGGGTGCGGGCGGCGCATTTATTGCAAACGGGGGTAGCAGGGTCGCGATCACGAGTGCAACGCTTGGAAAAGTGGTCGATTTTGGCATCACCGACGTGAACAATATGGGCGCGGCAATGGCCCCTGCCGCTGCGGATACGAGTCTAAATCATTTGCGCGATACGGGAAGAAAAGCCGATTATTACGATCTTATCATCACGGGCGATCTCGGCGCGCTCGGAAGCCGAATTGTCAAAGATCTCGTTTGGGAAAAGGGCGTCGATATGCAAAAAAATCACGTCGATTGCGGAGAGATTATTTATAACGTAGTTGAAGACGAGTTCCAAGGCGGGAGCGGCGCAGGGTGCAGTGCCGTCGTGTTCAATTCGTATATTTTCGATAAGCTTCGCAAAAAAGAATTGAGCCGCGTTTTACTCGCGGCGACGGGTGCGCTGCTTTCCACCGTTTCGAGCGGGCAAGGGGAGAGTATACCCTGCATTTCTCACGCGGTGAGTATTGAAAACGTGTAAGTAGGTAGGTGATGGAATGTTTGAACAATATATAGAAATATTTTTAGGTTTTGCAAAAGCGTTTGCGGTCGGGGGACTTATTTGTATGATTGCGCAGATTGTGATTAATTTCACCGACCTCACGGCGGGAAAAATACTCGTTACGTTTATGTTACTCGGAGTGGCGCTTCAAGGCTTGGGGCTTTATCAATATCTCGTCGATTTTGCGGGCGCGGGTGCGACCGTGCCCATTTCGGGGTTTGGGTATCTGCTCGCGAACGGCGCGATACAAGGCGCGGAAAAGGGGTGGTTCGGCGCGTTTACGGGTGCGCTTTCCGCGGCAAGCGCGGGGATTTCCGCTGCCGTTATCTTCTCGTATATTATGGCGCTCATCTTTAAATCCCGCACCAAGAAAAATTAACTTTTATCAAGGGGAGAGATTGGGCTTATTGCCAAAAATATCCGATTGTAAATACGCGTCCGGGATATTGCCGACAATCACCGATTCACCAACCAAAACGTCGGTGGTAACGGCGAAATTTTCTGTGCGCGAAGGCATAACAATAGAAATGTCCGCAATCACGTTTAAATAGATAGAGTGTTTCGTTTGGTTGATACCCACGCTTTCGAACGTGGAAGAAAACCCGCAAGAAACGCTGCTAACGGGAATAATCCGAAAATGTATGCTTGGGCCAAGCCCCGCGAACGCTTCAATGCCCGTGAGCGCGCCAAGCGGCACGGGAATACCGTTCAAACTTAAGTTCTTAAGGTTAGATTGAGAAATGGAAGCGGTATCCCGCGCGATTTTATTGATTTTAAGCGGGTTGGCGGCAACGGCTACGATATTGCCCGCACTATCCCGCTCAATCGTTACGAGATCTTCATAGCGCATTTCGTCGGATAAGGTGTAATATACGGCGTCGTTGACGGCAACGGTAGTGCTTGCGCGCATTGTTGCTTCGCTGATGGAAATGAGCACACGCGTTACGTTGCGTTGAAAATAAATAAAAATCAAAAGTGCGGTGAGAGCAATAAAAAACAAGGCGGTGATAAGCCGCCTTTTTCCACGCCCACGGCGTTTATATTTTTTCGGGGGATAGGCGGGAAGCGCGTATTCATGGAAGCGGTTCATTTACAAATCTCCGAGAAAAGTTCTTGCAAAATCCGCTCGTTGCCGCTTGTAAAAGAGCATTCGTTAAGCCGTTCTTTTAAACTTTCGTCTTGGAGCGCGTTTTCGATAGCGATAGGCAGCTTTTCAAGCTCCGATTGCCTTAACACCTTGCAAAGACCCTGCTTTGCGAAATAGTTGGCGTTTTCCACCTGATCGCCCCGCGTTTGACCTTCAAGCGGAATTAAAATCGCTCGTTTTTTGAGCGCGAGAATTTCAAAGACCGTGCCCGCGCCTGCGCGGGAAATAACGACGTCTGCCGCCGCATACGCCCTACCCATGTCTGAAACGAATTCAATTTGCCTATAATTTTTTACGTTACTTTCCACCGTGTTCCCTTTGCCGCAGACGTGGAGAATGGTATAATGCTCCGTCAGCGTTTTCAGGTGTTTGCGCACAGCGCGATTGATGGTTTGGCTACCGCTCCCACCGCCGAACACGAGCACGACCGTTTCGTGGAAACCAAGCCCCAAATTTTGCCGAGCTTCCGCGCGGGTGGCAGAAAGAACGGAGCGTTTTATGGGTGCGCCGCTATGTTTGCCGCGTTTGATTTTTTTTGCCGTTTCGGGAAAGGAAGTGAACACGCGCTTGCAAAACCTTGAAGAAATTTTATTGGCGAGTCCGATGGAGAAATCGCTCTCGTGCGCAAAGCAGGGGATTTTAAGCTTTCGCGCGGCGATCACGACGGGCAAGGAAACGAAGCCGCCTTTGGAAAACACTACGTCAGGACGAAAAGTTTGAAGCCCTTTTTTCGCCTGTTTTACGGCGCGAAAAAACGCCGCGGGGATTTTCAGGTTCTTTTTCAAACCCGCAAACCCGCCGCCGCGTATAAGCTTTGGACATTCGATTTCGAAATAAGGGACGCTCCATTCGGAAACGATTTGTTTTTCAATGCCGCTTGTACCGATATAGCAAACGTCCGCCTTTCCGCTTGATAAAATTTCTTCAATGAGCGCGATATTGGGCACGACGTGCCCCGCGCTCCCACCGCCTGTGAACAGTATTTTTTTCATAACCCCAACTTCTCCGTATTATATTATAGACTTCAAAATCGGGGGATATTCTTAAATATTTTTAAATATAAGCTTTTGCAATCTTTTCGGCGGCTTTTGCGACCTGTTCTTTGAGAGAAGCGGGGGAGAGTACGGTTACTCCCGCGCCTAAGCCTAAAATCTTTTTCACGAGCGCTTCGCCTGTGGGCAACGTTACGTCCGCATACCATTTTCCGTTAATTTGCTTTAAGTTTTCATCTCCCAACCAATCTTGCGCGTCGACAAACGCTTCTTCGGTGATTAAAAACCGCGCTTCGACGCTCTCCGTTTCATTTGTCCAGAAATTCAAGGGAATGTCTTCTCTTGTAAACGGGCGTTTTTGGAATTTTTCTTCCGTTTTCACCGCAGAAAACACTCGCCCTAACCGAAACAAGCGGAAAGCGCGTTGCTTGTGGCAAAAGGCATACACGTACCAAACGCCTTGCTTGAACACGAGTACGTGCGGCTCGATTTTCCTTTGCGTTTTTTCGCCTGCCCTGGAATGGTATTCAATTTCTAAAATTTCACGCTCTTTAATACATTCTTCGAATAGATGCAGTTTATCCGAGAACGCGCGTGTGTCCCCCCAAGTGCCGCCGTCCACCAAAATTGCGCCGATTTCGCCCGAAAGCGCCAAATCCCGCGCTTCCGTCTTTGCGCGCGCCGAAAGCTTGCGCTCTGCCGCTAAAAACCGCTCCTGCGCGAGCTGGGAATAGGCAAGCTCCAACGCTTCGATTGCCGCTGCATATTCTTCCTTCGTCATAAACCCCGCGGGGAGCTTATAACTGTCTGAAATGCAAATCCCGCCTTCTCTGCCCCGCTTGACGTATACGGGCACGCTCATAGAAAGACAGTCGAGATACCGATACACCGTACGCTCAGAAATCTCGTATTTCTCCGCAAAATACCGCGCCGTTAACTTGCGCTTGGCAAGCAAATCGAAAAGCATTTCCACTAAAATAGTAAATTTCATAAAAATTTCTCCAAATTTTTTTATTTATTTTATCATACCTGACAGAAGTTGTCAAGTTTTAGATTGTATAATTAGAGCATAAAATAAAAAAACGGGGAAAAATCATGACGAAATTTGATTGCTACGTAGAACGGTTAGAAGAAAAAAGACGGGCGGAACAGGAAGCGGAAACAAACGCCGAGCTTTTGCGCTTGCTTACAACGCGCACGAAAGCGGAAGCGGTGGCTACGTTATACGAGAACTTGACGTTTATCGTCGGAAGTGCGGATTTGTTGACGGCAGAGCAGGTAAAAACCCTTGTTTTTTAAGGAAGTATGGCACAAACGCTTGACTTTTCCTGTGAAAAAGTATAAAATGAACCTATATTCAAGGAGAAGGCAAGAAAATGGCAACGAAAGCAAACGTAATGGACACGCTCAAAGCAAGGGGATTTGTAAAGCAGACGGTATACGAAGAAGAGCTTTATGAAAAACTCGGCAAGGAAAGCGTGCCTTTTTATATCGGATTCGATCCCACGGCAGATTCCTTGCACGTAGGGCACTTTATGCAACTGATAGCGATGCATCATATGCAACAGGCGGGACACAAACCGATTATTTTGATAGGCGGCGGCACGGCTATGGTCGGCGATCCGTCGGGTAGAACGGATATGCGTTCCATGATGACGAAAGAAACGATTCGGCATAACGTGGAATGTTTTAAAACGCAGATGTCCAAATTCGTTAGTTTCGAAGGGGAGAATGCGGCGGTGATTGTCGATAACGGCGATTGGCTTCTCGATCTCAATTATATCGAGTTCTTGCGCGAAATCGGCGCGCATTTCTCTGTGAACAGAATGCTCACCGCGGAATGCTTTAAGCAACGCTTGGAACGCGGACTTTCTTTCTTGGAATTTAATTATATGCTTATGCAAGCCTACGATTTTCTCGTTTTGTATAGAAAATACGGTTGCGCGTTGGAGCTTGGCGGCGACGATCAATGGAACAATATCCTTGCGGGCGCAAATTTAATCCGTATCAAGGAGCAAAAGCCCGCGTATGCTATGACGTTCACCTTGCTCACGACGTCCGACGGCAAGAAAATGGGTAAGACGGCAAAGGGCGCGGTATGGCTCGACGAAAACAAGACGACGCCTTATGAATTTTATCAATATTGGCGCAACATAAACGACGACGACGTGGAAAAATGCTTAAAGCTGCTCACGTTCTTGCCGCTCGACGAGATTCAAGCGCTTTGTGAACATCGCGACGAGCGCATCAACAAGGCAAAGGAAAGACTCGCGTTCGAGCTTACCAAAGAAGTGCACGGCGAAGAAAAGGCGACGCTCGCGCAATCGCAAGCGCAAGCGGCGTTTGGCGGCGGCTCTGCGGAGCTTTTGACAAAAGAAATTTCGGGCGTGGAAACAGTCGTGGATGTCATGGTAGCGGCGGGCGTTGCCAAATCCAAGGGCGAAGCGCGCAGACTTATCGAACAGGGCGGTGTGTCCGTGGACGAAACAAAGGTTACGGACGTCAATATGCCCCTGCTGAGCGCAGAGTTCGTTTTGCATAAAGGAAAAAAAGTGCACTTAAAAATTATCGTAAAATAAGAAAAAAGGGCGGGCAAAACCGCTCTTTTTTGAAAGGGAAGCAGGAAATGGAGAAGTCCGTTTTGACGGTGTATGCGCCGCATGAAAGTGAAAAAATAATCGAAAAATCCCGTTTTTTGACCTACTGCGCGCACGTGGAAAGTGAAGAAGAAGCGCGGGCGTTTTTAGGGAACGTGCGCTCTAAACATACGCTCGCCACACACGTTTGTTATGCGTTTATCGCGGATAAAACGGGCAATTTACAACGCTTCTCCGACGACGGCGAACCGCAGGGCACGGCGGGCGTGCCTATGCTCGAAGTGTTAAAGGCGAAAAAACTGTTTGAAACGGCGGTGGCAGTGGTGCGCTATTTTGGCGGAGTAAAACTGGGGACTGGGGGCTTAGTGCGCGCCTATTCTTCGTGTACGGCGGAAAATCTCGACGGCGCGGACGTACGTTCGCTTGAAGCTTGCGCGGAATATCAAATTAAAGTGGATTACACAGGCGTCGACCGTTTGCAAAAATACCTTTCAACGCATACCTGCTCCCTGCTTTCCACCGATTACGGGGAAAAAGTCTGCTTTTTAATCGCCGTCAAAAAGACGGAAGAGAACGCGTTTTTAGACGGGCTTGTGGATACAATGCAAGGACGTGTGGAAGCGGAGCGCGGCAAGGAATATTACGCGCCCTTCCGTTTATAAAGCGGCGCGCGTAACGTTTTTGCGTATCGCGCTTGACAAAATTAGGAAAAAGAATTATAATATAAGACAATAAGACAAGGAGAGAAAATTATGAAATATACCGGCATAAGGGGCATAAACGCCTCCCGAATGATGATGGGGTGTATGCGGATTGCGGATAAGCCCTTGGAGCAGATCGAGAATTTAATCGTGGAAGCGGTGCGCGCGGGCGTAAACTCGTTCGATCTTGCCGACATATACGGAAAAGGGGATTGCGAGCGCGTGTTCGGCGTTGCCGTGAAGGATTTGAAACTGAACAGAGAAGAATACGTCGTGCAGACCAAGTGCGGTATTCGCCACGCCGATTTCGGGCAATATTACGATTTTTCCCGTGAACACATTTTAATGTCGGCGGAAAACAGTCTGAAACGTTTAAAAACGGAATATATCGATTTGTTCTTATTGCACCGCCCCGATACGCTTATCGAACCCGAAGAAGTGGCGGCGGCGTTTGCCAAGCTTCGCGCGGCGGGAAAGGTGCGCGCGTTTGGGGTTAGCAACGCTTCGGCAATGCAAATCCAAGCGCTTGAAAAGTGCGGCGTCGATATTGCCGTCAATCAAATGCAATTTTCCCTTGGGCACACCTTGCTCGTAGATGCGGGTGTGAACGTGAATACTATGAAAGACGAAGCCGTTATCCGCGCGGGGGACGCGCTGGAATATTGCCGTTTGAAAAATATTACGCTCCAAGCTTGGTCGCCTTTACAATACGGCTTTTTCGGTGGCACGTTTATCGGCAACGAAAACTTCCCCGTGCTCAATGCAGAGCTTGAACGCTTGGCGGAAAAATATAACGCTACGCCCGCGGCGATTGCGTGCGCGTGGATACTTCGCCACCCTGCGAATATGCAAGTGGTTACGGGTACGACGTCGCCTGAACGTATGCGCGATATGTGCAAAGCGGCAGAAATTTATTTAACGAGAGAAGAATGGTATTCGCTCTATACTGCAACGGGGAAGAGCGTTTTCTAAAACTTGTGCAAAGTATACAAACGTAAAGGACAAGTTTGTGGATTTTGCCTATTGTATTTTTTTTGAAAATGTTGTAAAATAGTAATAGAAAAAAAAATTGATTTTCCATTAGGAGGAAAAAGATTATGTCAGGACTTTTGCTCAAAGGCATTAACAAGGTATACCCTTCCGGCGTGCAAGCGGTGTTCGATTTTTGCTTGGACGTTCGCGACAAAGAATTTATCGTTTTCGTTGGCCCTTCCGGTTGCGGTAAATCCACCACGCTTCGTATGATTGCGGGCCTTGAAGAAATTTCTTCGGGTGAACTTTATATCGACGGTAAACTCGTGAACGACGTCGTTCCCAAGGACAGAGATATCGCCATGGTTTTCCAAAACTACGCGCTCTATCCCCACATGACCGTTTACGATAACATGTCGTTCGGTTTGAAACTTCGTAAAGTACCCAAGGAAATTATCGACCAAAAGGTAAAAGCGGCAGCGGAAATTCTCGGTATCACCGATTACCTTTCCAGAAAACCCAAATCCCTTTCCGGTGGTCAACGTCAACGTGTTGCGCTCGGTCGTACGATTGTTCGTGAACCGAAAGTGTTCCTTCTCGACGAACCTTTGTCCAACCTCGACGCGAAGCTCCGTGCTTCCATGAGAACGGAAATTTCCAAGCTCCACGCGCGTTTGGCAACGACTTTCATCTATGTTACTCACGATCAGGTAGAAGCTATGACGATGGGTACGCGTATCGTCGTTATGAAAGACGGTTTCATGCAACAAGTGGATACGCCCCAAAACCTTTACGATTATCCCGTTAACCTTTTCGTTGCAGGCTTTATCGGTACGCCGCAGATGAACTTCTTGAAAGAATCTACTCTCACTTCGGAAAAAGGTAAGGTGTACGTGAACTTTGCCGGCAACAACAAAATCTTGCTCCCCAAGAGCGTTGCTGCGAGAATTAAGAACATCAACGAATACCTTGACACGGGTAAATTCGTCACGCTCGGCGTACGTCCCGAAGACATTCACCAAGATCAGATGTTCATTTCCAACTCGCCCGATACCGTAATCAAAGTGAGAATCGAAGTTTTGGAAAAACTCGGTTCGGAAACGCAGATCTACTGCGAACTCGATCACGAAGGCAAGGAGAGCTCGGTTGTTGATAACTCCACGCAAATCATTGCGAAAATTTCCAACCGCGCGGTTGTGGCGCTTAAAGACGTTATCGAAATTGCATTCGACGCGCACCACATTCATTTGTTCGACGCTGAAACGGAAGCTACGCTTTTGGAAAGAGACGAGGGCTATGAAGTAATCGAAGAAAATGCGGAAGGTTCGGCGTTCGTGCCTCCTACACCGCAAGAAATGCGTGCTCGTATCGACGCGGCTCGTGTCGTAACGAAAGAAATGAAAGCGCAAGCGAGAAAGGATGCGAGAATGGCACGACTTTCTGCGAGAAAAGCGGCAAGACAAGCTGCACAGGAAGTTGCACAGGAAGTTCCCGCAGAAGAAGAAAATAAAGACGAAGAATAATCGTTGACCAAAAATCCCGTTCCAAGTGAACGGGATTTTTGTTTATAATCGGCTTGCTTTTTCTATAAACGTATTTTATAATATATGTATCCTTAAAAAATAAAGGCGGAATATATGAAAGAGAATGAGATTAAAAAGCTTGATAAATTCACGGTGAAAAATCCAGAACTTAAAGCGATTCCGTGAGCGTGTATCTTGTTTATAGGGGGAATTTTAACGACGAAAGACTGATTGAATCGCAAGAGTTTTCGGTGGAAGAGCTGATCGGTAAACCGCTCGTGTGGTTGGATGCGTATTTGGGACAAAAAAAGGATAACGCCGTAAAGTTTGCGTTCGTATATTTGGAAGATCGCGATTTATATTTTTTAGAGAACGACGGAAAGAACACGAAACTTGTAAAAAAGACGGTTTTTTCGTATTATTACTCCGACGACTACGACGAAAACTATATCATTTCAACGCATATATGGTAATAGGATTAGTTGCAATAAAAATAATGAAAAAATACACCCCGCGTTTTGCTTGCTTAAAAACGTGGGGTATGTTATAATATAAGATAAGGAGAAGTATTATGTATCACTTATTCTGCGATTCAAATTGCGAACTTTGGCACACCACGGTGAAAGAACTGGGGTTAAACGTTATTCGTATGCCGTATATTTTGGACGGCGAAGAGATTTTCTATGACATGGGCGAGAACACCGATTTTGAGGCGTTCTTCGACAAAATGCGCGCTGGTTCGACTCCGAAAACGGCGGCGCTCAACGAGTACGCGTACACCCAATACTTTGAACCGATTTTAGCGCGTGGCGAAGATATTTACTATATCACGTTTTCCCATCAAATGAGCGGTACGTTTAACGCTATGAAGAACGTAATCGCAAAGCTCAAAGAAAAATATCCCGATCGTGAAATCCGTTTTAAGGACAGCAAAATGATCTCGCTCGGTAGCGGCTTCGTGGCTTATTACGGCGCGTTAAAATATAAAAACGGGGCTACCATGGACGAGTTGGACGCTTATTTGGACGATTTAATTGAGCATACGGCGACCTATTTTGTGGTGGACGATTTGACGTATTTATACCGCGGCGGCAGAGTTTCGGGCGTTTCGCGCGTGTTTGGGAATTTGCTCGGCATCAAGCCCGTTTTGTATTTTAACGAAGAAGGGAAAATTCTTAATATCAATAAAGTGAAAGGGTTTAAAAAGGCGCTTGCCACCCTGCTTGGTTACATGAAAACGAAAGGAAGCGAGCTGGATCAATATAAGGTGTTCGTTTTGCATGCAGATTGCGAAAACGTGGCGAACACGTTCGTTGAGTCTATGAAAGCGCAGTTTGGGGATTTGGACGTGGTGGTGCAACCTGTCGGGCCTGTAATCGGCGCGCATTGCGGCCCGGGAACGATCGGCTTGATCTTCCACGCCAAAGAAAAATAAGTGAGAGCAGTTTTGTGATATTTTCAAATATAAAATTGAAAAGCCTTGAAACATTTTTGTTTCAAGGCTTTTTTCTTTGGTGGTGAGTGTAACGCAAGTTAAATCGCTTTATTTTCTAAATAAATCCTTAAATTCTTTTACCAATTTTTGGTCTGCTCGCGAACCTGAAATTACCCTAAAATCTTCTTTGTAAATTACCATAACAGGTTGTATATATCCTGGCTGAATAGGATTGGAAAAATCAGCAACCACAAATCCTCGTTCTTCGATTAAATTTTCCATCACCGTTCCAATATAACCCTTAAACAATCCTTTGTCTGCATAATTATCGTTCAACAAAATGATTGCGTCCATTTCTTCCACTAATGTATTATTTTGATATTTATCCATAATTCTTCTCCTTTAATAGTTATGCCCTGAATAAGGTGTAATAAGTTCTATTTCGCCTTTTTCTTTTAGCTTCCATAGCGTTTTTACTTTTTGCTCTTTCCCATCGTCATTTATTAAAGTAATTTCAATACTGATTTTTGAGGCATAATTATTTACTCCCGCATATTGATATTCTCCATCACAATATTTTTGTATTGCTTGTGAAATATAACGCTGTTGTAAATAGTCGCTATCTTTTATCGTATATCCCCAACTTTCAAATAGTTGCTTTTTACCTTTACTTTTTTCTTCGTCAAAAACATACTCTGTAAATTTACGGATATCACAGGTCGCCTGTGCCGTGATATATGATATCGGTTTTGCAATCTTTTCAAGCCGACATCGGCAATTTATGTGCTGTGGATATTTCGGCATTTGTTTGACGATAAAATAACAACCGTTAAATTTATCGCAATCGTCTTGCCAATCGTTTGGTTGCGCTGTCCATTCAATCCAATCGTCTTCTTTTAGCGACAAAAAGTTTTTTAGTAACTTTTCCGCTATTTCGTTTAATAACCCCATTATATCATACCTCCTAAAATAAAGCAAACAAACGAACCCTTTCGGTTTCGTTTGTTTGCCACAGTATAGCATAGATTTTTCGTTTGTCAATAGGGGGACTGCCAACTTTTTTGAATGATAAATAATTTATATAGTATAATCCGAACCTTACGGTTTCCACCAAAAGGTTCGGATTAGGTTTTGCTTGGTGGAGCGAGTTTGACGTAAGTTGAATTTCTATTTTTCAATCCATTCAAATTCAACAAAGTCCGATTCCATTTTTAATACTATGTATTCCCAACCAAATAATTTAATAATAATAGAATTATAAGCAACATAATGCGATAAGTAGCACATGGGCTTGAAATGTTTCCCAAATACCTTTTCATTCTTTTCTAAAAGAAATCCTTCGCGTTTCAATAAAGACAATTTTAATTTCCACTTGTATGTATCAAAAGTAGAACCGAATACGGGATCGAGATGAATTTTTATAATTAGCGACTTTGCATTTGGATTGATTGTTTTTATGGAATCGTGATTGGAAATAGCGTCTTCAAATTTTAACGTTAAAAACTCGGAATCATACGCAACTGCCGTTACAATGCAATCGTGAGGCGTTGGAATTGTAGGTAATATCTCTTGATTTAAATAATATGTTGTCTTTATTATCCCCATGACTATTTTATTATAATCTAAAACTCGGTGCGCAGTCAACTGATTTTTATTTCCTTTTCCTATTTTTTTCATATGCCCGCTTTGCCATACGACGAAATTCGACTGTCGAAAAAGGGTAAAATCGCCCGTATGCGGTGTTCCGCATAGACCGCAAAACGCATACGATAAAAAATGGTAAAAAACTGCCATTTTCGACAACGTTCGCAAATCTTGGCGATAGGGGAGAAAATATGCGGTTATCCCCATTTGTAGTGGGCAGGTATTGAGCGAACGAAAAAAAACGCTTGCGGTTACCCGCAAGCGTTTTTCGCTAAAATTCGTCAAATTTTTGGAATGCCCGCAAAACCTTTGGCGATTTCATTATCCGACGGGATATAATCGCTCATTTTACCGTCGTGGAATTTTTCATAACTCATCATGTCGAAATATCCCGTGCCCGTCAAGCCGAACACGATTGTTTTTTCTTCGCCGCTTTCCTTGCATTTTAAGGCTTCGTCCATTGCAACACGGATTGCGTGCGCCGATTCGGGAGCGGGCAAAATGCCTTCAATTCGCGCGAAATATTCTGCCGCTTCAAACACTTCCGTTTGCTTGACCGAACGCGCTTCCATAAGCCCTTTGTCGTAAAGCTCGGAAAGCGTTGACGTCATGCCGTGATAGCGAAGTCCGCCCGCGTGGCTTGCCGCGGGGATAAAGCCCGAGCCGAGCGTATACATTTTTGAAAGCGGACACACTTTTCCCGTGTCGCAAAAATCGTAGGCGTATTTACCGCGCGTGAGCGTGGGACAAGACGCGGGTTCGACTGCGATAAAGCGATAATCGGCTTTGCCTTGCAACTTTTCCGCCATAAACGGCGCGATTAAGCCGCCGAGATTAGAACCGCCGCCCGCACAACCGATTACAATATCCGCTTTTACACCGTATTTGTCGAGCGCGGTTTTCGTTTCCAAACCGATTACCGATTGATGTAAAAGCACCTGATTGAGTACGCTTCCCAAAACGTAGCGATAACCCTCTCGCGCGGATGCCGCCTCGACCGCTTCGGAGATTGCGCAACCAAGGCTGCCGCTCGTGCCAGGGAATTGTTCTAATATTTTTCTACCAACCGCCGTAGTTTCGGACGGCGACGGGGTTACGTTTGCACCGTAGGTACGCATCACTTCTCGTCTGAAAGGCTTTTGTTCATAAGAACATTTAACCATAAACACCTTGCAATCGAGTCCGAAATAGGAGCAAGCCATAGAAAGCGCCGTGCCCCATTGACCTGCGCCCGTTTCCGTGGTTACCCCTTTCAAACCCTGTTCTTTCGCATAATACGCCTGCGCGATTGCAGAATTGAGTTTATGGCTTCCGCTCGTGTTGTTGCCTTCAAATTTATAATAAATTTTTGCGGGCGTGCCGAGTTTCTTTTCCAAACAATACGCGCGAATGAGCGGTGCGGGGCGATACATTTTATAAAAATCGCGCACTTCTTGGGGGATAGGGATATAAGGCGTCGTGTCGTCGAGTTCTTGGCGTGCAAGCTCTGTGCAAAACACTTCCGAAAGCTCGTCGAGCGTCATAGGTTTTAAGGTTTCGGGGTGTAAAAGGGGCGCGGGTTTGTCTTTCATAAACGCGCGTAAGTTAAGCCAAGCGTTCGGCAATTCGTTTTCACTTAAATAAATTTTGTAAGGGATTTGTTGTTCCATAATCTATACTCTCTCTCCTTGTTTGATAAAATAAAAAGCCCAAGCAACGGAAAAATTCGTTGCTTGGGACGATATGTCGATACCGCGGTGCCACCCAAATTGACTTTTTCAAGTCCGCTTATTGCGTACAATCATACGCTCTGCCCTTTTACGGGTGCAGTACCCGTCGATTGCTACTGACGCAAAGCTTTTGTTCTCCTTTGCGCGTTCGTTCGCCCTCGTAAGTCCATTCCCTATCGTCGTCCGCATTGCGCTCCCACCGCCCGCAACTCTCTGTGCCGTCCTAATCGAAAGGTACTCTTCTTATTCATCGGTTTCAAATATCATATCACTTTTTTCTCGCGCCGTCAAGCGTTTAAAGAAAAAAAGTCAAAACTTTTTTCCGATTCCAAATCTTTCCACGTCAGCGTTCCGTTCTCGTATACGATATACGAATGGGGCGTGTCGCCTTTTGGAAGCGCAACCGAGCCGCAGTTGGCGTAGATCGCGCCGCTTTCAAGGAAACGGTGGCAGGGCACGTGGAAATGTCCGTTAAAAAGTACGTCGCCCTTTTTCAAAAGGGGCGGGGTTTGCTCGTTGTATAAATGCCCGTGCGTTAAAAAGAGCGTTCTGCCTTGATCGTCCACCAAAGCGTAATCGGCGAGCATAGGAAATTCGAGCACCATTTGATCCACTTCGCTATCACAGTTTCCGCGAATTGCCGTGATTTTGTCTTTGCGCGTGTTTAAAGCGGTAAACACGGCGGGGCAACCGTAATCTTGGGGGAAGGGGTTGCGCGGTCCGTGGTATAAAAGATCTCCAAGAAGCAACAATCTGTCCGCGTTTTCTTTTTCAAATGCTTTTAAAAGCTTGTCGCACCAAAAAGCCGACCCGTGAATATCCGAAGCGATAATATATTTCATAAAAAACCTGTTAGAAAATAAATTTGATAATATCCATCTGCTCGGGAAGACTTGCGCCGCTTCCCAAAAGTGCAGCGTATTTTTCCATGAGTTCGGGGAGTTGTTCTTCCTTATAGCTTGCGTAGGAGAATTCTGCGAAATTCACCGCCTTGTTTGCAAGCAAGTTGATTGCCGTGGAAACGTATTCGCGGCTTTCCGTGATTCCTTTGATGGTTACGTTGTTTTTAAGTGCATATTCCAAATTGACGGGCAAGCTTTTACAAGTGGGCGCGCAGAACGTTACGAACGAATCACGTTTTACAAGCGGGAAGAGAACGGACGGTTCGCAACGGTTGCCGTAAGTGAGATATACCGCGGCGTCGGCAAGCTTGCCGCCCGTAACGTTCAATACGTTCGTTTTCAGCGTTTCGTCGTTGGGGAACGTGTAATAAATGCCGCATCTTTTCGCGCGTGTGAGCCGTTCGGCGTTGTTATCCGCCAAAATAGGTACGGCGCGGTGATAAATTAAAATTTGACAAAGTACGTTTGCGTATAACCCGCCACCAAGCACAAGAATATGTTGTCCCACGCTCACCTGCATTTCGTCCACGACGCGTTCGGCAAGCGCGATTGCGTCGATTAAAAACGCCGCTTCGTCGGATACGGACGAGGGTAAAGGATAAACGTCGTCTACGCCTGCAAGGCAGAAATCACGGTAAAAGCCGTCGGCGGTTTCGCCGGCGATTTTTAAACCGCTTAAAGCAAGCTCGTCTTCGGTTACACCCGCAAGATATACTCGCTCTCCCTTTTTAATAAACGAATCCTCGTTTGCTTCCGTAACCTGTCCGATCGCAAACCGTCCTGGGATAAAGGGCGCTTTGACTTTGATCGCGCCCGTATACACGGCGACGTCCGATTCGGTGAGTAGTGCTTTGGTGATTTTGACCTTCACTTTATCCAAATCAAGTTTGAGATCGGTCGAAAGCACGTGTTGTAAGTTGTGTGGATATGCAAGTTGCCATACTCTCATAACAGCTAAATTCCTTATTCGTTGCGTTAAATTGTGTGCGCAAATACCGCCGCGCCACACGCGAACAAGATAAGTATAACGCATTTTCAGGAAATTTGCAACTATTTTTTACAAATTGCGTTAAAAACAGTTGACGGGGATAAAAAAAAGCGTTATAATTGTGAAGCACAAAAATGAAAAACGAATAGCGAGGTGAACATAAATGAAAGCGGAAATCCATCCTAACTATCACGAAGTAACCGTGACCTGCGCTTGCGGCGCAACCTTCAAAACGGGAACGACGAAAGATTGCGAAGTGCTCAAAGTTGATATTTGCAGCAACTGTCATCCTTTCTTCACGGGCAAACAGAAATTGGTTGATGCCGGTGGGCGTGTGGATAAGTTCAAGAAGAGATACGGTCTTTAATTGCTCGTATTATGACCACGAGCTAAAAAGCGCGGAAAAGCCGCCTTTTGGACTTGTTCAGATTACATTGACTTGACTAAGATTCGAGCTTTAAGGCGCGCCTTAAAGCTCTTTTCTTTCATTTTTAAGGAAAAGTTATGAAAAGCAAAACGAATAAACAAAAATGCGTTTCTATCGGCGGACAAGCGGTGATGGAAGGGGTGATGATGCGTGGCAGGCGTTCTATGGCGACTGCCGTTCGCGACGTGGATGGGTCCATTCAGATTGAATCGGAACGTTTCGATCCCCCTGAAAAGCAAAGCAGATTTTCCCGTTTGCCGTTCGTTCGCGGCGTTATCAATTTCGTGCGTTCGCTAATCGACGGCAACCGCGTGTTAATGCGTAGTGCGGACGTGGCTATGCCCGACGACGAGGAAACGCCGTCCAAAGCGGAAAAGTGGCTTCGGGAAAAATATAAAATCGATTTAGGCGGCATAATCTCTTGTGTGGCAGTCTTTTTAGGTGTGGTGCTTGCGGTTGGGATTTTTATCGTGTTTCCGCAATTTATCGCGAGCTTTTTGCCCTTTGATAAAACGAGCGTAGGCTTAGACGGACTTTGGTTTAATCTTATTGAAGGCGGTATTCGCTTGCTGGTGTTTATCGCGTATATTTTACTCATTTCTTTGATACCGTCTTTAAAGCGGGTGTTTATGTGCCACGGCGCGGAACATAAAACGATCTCGTGTTATGAAAGCGGGAAAGATCTCACGATTGAAAACGTGCGTTCTTGCTCGCGCGTACACGATCGTTGCGGCACAACCTTTTTATTTATCGTGATGATTGTGAGTATTCTCGTGTTTTCGCTTGCGAACGTTGCGGTAGGTGGTTGGCTTTATACGGGCAACGATACGCTCAATAGCATTTTACGCGTCGTGTTTAAACTCTTGTTGTTGCCTGTGGTGGCGGGGGTTTCGTATGAAATTTTACGCCTGCTTGCCAAAACGAAAAGCAAGTTTTTCTTGATATTTAAATTCCCTGGGTTGCTTTTGCAACGCTTAACGACGCGCGAGCCGGAAGACGGTATGATTGAATGCGCGATCGCCGCGTTTACTACCGTTTTGAGAATGGACATCGATCCGACGATTCCTGAACGGTTCTTTGCGGTGTCGGGAAAAATGAGCGTTATGCTTAAAAACATCAAAAAAAGCTTTGAACAAGCGGGGATAGACGGAGAAGACGCGGAATGGATTTTCGCGCTCACGCTTAATATTCCCAAGAGTGCGGTGGCGAGCGAAGAACGGATTGTGAAAATGTCGGAAGCTAAGAGTATTATGAAGATAGTGGACGAACGCTTGACGGGTAGACCGCTTTGGTATATCTTCGGCGACACCGATTTTTGCGGCTATACAATTAAAGTGGACGAACGCGTTTTGATTCCCCGCCCTGAAACGGAAGAGCTTGTGATGATGGTCGTGAATGCCTTGGAGGACGGTTTTTCCGTGCTTGATATGTGTACGGGTAGCGGTGCAATCGCAATCGCTGTGGCAAAGGAAGCAGAAAAGCGGGGTTTGAAAATCAAAGTAACGGCGACGGATATTAGCGCAGACGCGCTTGCGCTCGCCAAAGAAAATGCCGAAGCAAACGGCGCGGACGTGTTGTTTATTCAGTCGGATTTATTTACGCGTATTCGCGGCAGGTTCGACGTAATCGTGAGCAACCCGCCCTATATCCCGACTGCCGATCTTGACGGTTTGCAACGGGAAGTGAAAGATTACGAACCACGTTTGGCGCTCGACGGCGGCGCGGACGGTTTGGATATTTACCGCCGCTTCTCCGCGGACGCGTTCAAATATCTCAACCGCGACGGCTTGATATTTTTAGAAGTCGGCGAAGGCGAAGCGCAAGCGGTTGCAAAAATGTTCCGCGGCAACGCGTATTCTATGATTGTGAAAGATTTTAATGGTGTCGACCGCTACGTAAAAATTGTAACCTAACGAGAGCTGAATAATATGCTAAAAAAACTTGACGACATTTTAAAACGCTACGAATTTTTATCCGAGCAGCTCGCGGACGCGGGCGTGCTCGCGGATATGGATACGTGGCAAAAATATTCCAAGGAACAGGCGGAGCTTACGGAAACGGCGGAAAAATACGTCGAATATAAGCGCACGGAAGAAGAGATGCAGGCGGCGTTTGCCACCGCGGAAGCGGAAACGGACGTAGAAATGCGCAAGCTGTTTAACGACGAGGCGTACGCTTGCAAAGAAAAGCTTGTAACCCTTTTATCCGAGCTTAAAATTTTGCTTTTGCCCAAGGACAAAAACGACGAGCGCGGTTGCATTTTAGAAGTGCGCGCGGGTACGGGCGGGGAAGAAGCGGCGTTGTTTGCCGCGGACCTTTGCCAAATGTATAAAAATTATTGCGCGGCGCACCGCTTGAAAGTGGAAGAGATTGACGTGAGCGACACGGAGCTTGGCGGCGTGAAAGAAGCCACGTATAACGTTACGGGCGCAGGCGCGTATAAGTTATTAAAATATGAAAGCGGCGTACACCGCGTGCAACGCGTTCCTGCAACGGAAACGCAAGGGCGTATCCACACGTCGGCGGCAACCGTTGCCGTACTCCCCGAAGCGGAAGAAGTGGAAGTGGAAATCAGCGATAAAGACATTCGCATTGACATTTTCCATTCGGGTGGTGCAGGCGGACAAAACGTGAATAAGGTGGCTTCGGCAGTGCGTATCACCCATTTCCCCACGGGAATCGTGGTAACCTGTCAAGACGAGCGCTCCCAGCTTAAAAACAAAGAACGGGCGTTTAAAGTGCTCCGTTCGCGCGTGTACGATTTTTATAACGGACAAAATAGCAGGGAGAGAGAAGAAAGTCGTAGAAGTATGGTAGGCACAGGGGATCGGAGCGAACGGATACGCACCTACAATTTCCCCCAAAGCCGCGTAACCGATCATAGAATCGGGCTTAGTCAATATAACTTGGAAGCCTTTCTCGCAGGGGATATTGATTCTATGGTGGAAGCGTTGGCGATCGCCGATAGAGAAGCTATGCTTGCTTCGCAAGACTAAACGTTTGTTACGAGCGAAACGCGTATAGTACGGCATTTTATCCGCAAAAGCACAACCCACCCTTGCTCGTTTACCATTCGTAAACTCCCGTCGGGCGGAACGTTCGTTTTGCGGCAACCTGCCGCACTCTCCGCGTTTTAACGGTTTATAATAAGGAAAAAATTAACGCCCTGCACGGCGATTGCCGTGCAGGGCGTTAATTTTATTTTACATAGAACGAAAATATAATTCCAAGATATTGGAATCCTATTTACATTCAAAAATATTGGAAGTATAATATAGTCAGTATAGTAAAAAAACACAAATCCAAAGGCAAAAAAGAAGAACAGTTTGAAAGTTTTTTTACAAACGCTATTGTCACGTCATTGCGAGCGGAATGAAATGAAGTGAAGCAACCTAAAAAGAGATTGCTTCGCTTATGGCTCGCGGTGACATAGCGCAAAGTTTTTATTGCACAAATTTGTGGAATGAGGCGCAAAATGTTTTTATTATGTTATAATAGTTTTGGAGGTGTAAAAAATGCAAGGAAAATATATTGAAAGGTTTTTTATGGGGGACGATGCGGACGTGGAAAGAAC